>Ga0208462_1001275_pt1 | contig 17871 bp, 16 predicted proteins | sample AD_SCU001_MetaG_FD_184452 | JGI IMG/M metagenome (GOLD analysis project Ga0208462, IMG submission 184452) | Active sludge microbial communities of municipal wastewater-treating anaerobic digesters from China - AD_SCU001_MetaG (SPAdes) (version 2) | ecosystem: Engineered > Bioreactor > Anaerobic...
TCGAAGGACGAGACCGTCCCGATCGCCGAGGCGCTCGGTGCGATCGTCGTCCGGCATAAGACCAACAAGGGCTACGGCGGGGCGCTCCAGACGATCTTTGCGACCGCCCGGGACCTCGGCGCGGAGGAGCTCGTCATCATCGACGCCCGGCACGACCCGACCGAGATCCCCCGGCTGCTCGCGGAGCTCAGGGCGGGGAACGACGTCGTCCTCCCGGCTGCCGACCAGGAGAGCGGGTTTGGGGCCTACGGGAAGGAGGCGATCGCGGCGGTCCTGGCCGGCGGGGCGTTCGACGCCGGGGTTCTCGTCGCCGACCACCACCTGAAGGTCGCCGGGGCCAGGAGCCCGGTCGCGGAGCCCCGCTATCGTGGGAAGCGGATCGCCGTGGTGGTCCCGGCGTACAACGAAGAGGACCTGATCGGGGAGACGCTCGACGGCATCCCGGACTACGTCGCGAAGATCTATGTGGTGGACGACGGCTCGGCCGACATGACCGGGGCGATCATCGACGACTACGCCCACCGCGACCCACGGTTCGTCGCAATCCACCACAACCCCAACCGGGGCGTCGGGGCGGCGATCACCTCCGGCTACAAGCGGGCGGTCACCGACGGGATGGATATCGCCGCGGTGATGGCCGGGGACAACCAGATGGACCCGGCCTATCTCCCCTCCCTCCTCGACCCGATCGTCGACGGCCGGGCCGAGTACACGAAGGGCAACCGCCTCATCAACGAGGCCTACCGGACGGGGATGCCGCCGTGGCGGAGTTTCGGCAACTCCCTCCTCACCTTCCTCACCAAGGTCGCCTCGGGCTACTGGCAGATGATGGACCCCCAGAACGGCTACACGGCGATCTCGACGAAAGCTCTCGCCGAGCTCCCCCTCGACAGCGTCTACCAGGGCTACGGCTACTGCAACAACCTCCTGGTCTGGCTCAACATCCACAACATGACCGTCCGGGACGTCGCGATCCCGGCCCGCTACGGCCGGGAGAAGTCGAAGATCCGCTACTCGACCTACATCCCGAGGGTCTCAAAGCTCCTCCTCGGGAACTTCCTCTTCCGCCTGAAGACAAAGTACATCCAGATGGGCTTTCACCCCCTCGCGTTCTTCTACGCCGCCGGGGCGGTGCTCACGCCGATTGGGGTGCTCGGGGGGCTGGTTGCGCTCTGGGAGAAGTTCGTGATGGGGTATCCGGTGCTCTTCGTGCACGGGGTGCTGTCGTTTCTGGTGTTCATGATGGGGATGCAGTTCCTGTTCTTTGCGATGCTGTTTGATATGCAGGCGAATGTTCAGACTACCGGAGGCCGATAATGAGTCTAGGGTTTTTAATGCCTTTTTCGGTATGTTTCCCTCAGAATCGAGATGTCCCTGCGTTTTGCGGTGATCCGCGATGAGTTCCCACGATACCTATCAGATCTGCTCCCGGTGCGTTTCAGATACGACCATTCCTGATATCCGATTTGACGAACGTGGCGTCTGCAATTTCTGCCATATCCATGACAGTCTGGCTGAGCAGTTCCCTCTTGGTGAGAAGGGAAAGCAAAAACTGAATCAGATAGTGGAAAAGATACAAAAGGATGGTCGTGCCCGGAAGTACGACTGTATCGTGGGCGTCAGTGGAGGCACGGACAGCACCTTCTGTCTGTATATGGCAAAAAAACTGGGGTTGCGACCCCTTGCCGTTCACCTTGATAACGGGTGGAACTCTGAGGCCTCTGTATCCAACATGAAGAATGCCGTCCGGAAGCTCGAGGTTGACCTCGAGTGGGTTACGATCGACTTCGAGGAGTTCAGCGACATCCAGCGTTCCTTCCTGCGGGCGTCTGTTCCTGATGCCGAGATTCCAACGGATCTTGCCATTCATGCGGTTCTCCACCGTACAGCTGCGGAGAATGGCATTAAGTGGATCATCAACGGGATGAACTTCCGCACAGAAGGCATACAGCCCCTCAAATGGAGTTACATGGATGGGAGATACGTTCGGAGCGTACAGGAGCAGTACGGGCATCGATCTCTTGCGACATATCCCAACCTGACGATCCCTGATATGATCAACTTCTCTCTGGTTAAGGGCATCAGGACCGTTCCCCTTCTCGCCTACATGAACTACAGCAAGGAAGAGACCAAGGAGATCCTCAAGCGTGAGGTGGACTGGACCGACTATGGAGGGCACCACTTTGAGTCTCTCTACACCCGCTTCGTGATCACCGATATCCTCTGGAATAAGTTCCGGATTGATAAGCGAAAGATTCAGTTGTCCGCCGCGGTGCGCTCCGGGAAATTAACCCGGGATGCGGCACTCGAGATCCTGAAGACTCCTCCGAGGGGGGATGCAGAGGTCACAAGGATGGTCCTTGGGAAGATTAGGTTTACAGAAGAAGAGTTTAGAGAGATTCTCTCACTTCCTCTAAAGACCTTCCTTGATTACCCCACCAGTTATTCCCTGATCAAGACCCTGAAATGGCCGATCAAACTAGCCTGCTCCATGAACCTCATTCCGAAGATCTTCTATGAAAAATACCTAGGGGCTCGGACGTAGCATGCGGGTCGTTGTTGATATCAATCACCCCGGTCATGTTCATTACTTTAAGAATTTCATCTGGGAGATGAGGCAGAGGGGTCATGAAGTCTTGATTACGGCAAGCCATAAGGACGTGGCGACCCAGCTGCTCCAGTTGTACGAATTAGAATACGTTGATCTTGGGAGTTACGGATCCTCGCTCCTTCAGAAGATGGTTAATATCCCCATAATGGATGTAAAAATGTACCGTGCGGTGAAGAACTTCCACCCGGACATCCTTCTCGGCTTCTCCTCAACGCGGGCTGCGCATGCATCTAAACTTCTAGGCGTACCTGCGATCAGCTTCGACGACACCGAGCATGCCAAGTGGGAACACCGCCTCTATGCTCCTTTCGCCGCTGCGATCCTGACCCCAAGTTGTTTTTACAAAGATCTCGGGGAAAAGCAGATCCGGTTCGATGGTTACATGGAACTGGCTGCCTTGCATCCCGCTCGCTTCAGGCCTGACCCCTCAGTGTTGCAGGAGCTGGGGTTGACTGAGAGTGATACGTTTATCGTTGCCAGGTTTGTTTCCTGGGATGCAAACCATGACGTCGGCCAGCACGGCATCCACGACAAGGTCGGGCTCGTGAAGGCGCTGGAGCAGTATGGCCGTGTCCTGATCACCTCGGAGGGGGCGCTGCCCCCAGAGCTGCAGCCCCACCTGATCCGGGTCTCTCCAGAGAAGTTGCACGATCTGTTGTACTATGCGACGTTGTATGTGGGAGAGGGGGGAACGACGGCTTCAGAGGCTGCAGTTCTGGGGACACCGTCGATCTATGTCTCTTCCCTTGTGGGTACAATGGGCAACTTCATCGAACTTGAGGAGACCTATGGCCTCCTCTACAGTTTCACCGACGGCAGTGCTGCGTTAGGCAGGGCGATTGAGATCCTGCAGGATCCTGAAAGCAAGGAACAATGGAGGACCAAGCGGAACCGGTTGCTGGCAGATAAGATTGACGTTACCGCGTTCATGGTCTGGTTCGTGGAAAACTATCCCCGAAGTTTTACTGAGATGAAGGAACGCCCCGAGGCACAGTACTCCTGTGCTTCGGTTCCGGGTGATGCATCATGAGTGCTGCTGCACATGCAGGCTCTCCTGCCGGTTATCTGTTCTTCCATGCTGACCCGAGACCGCACTGCTTCATCGGGACCTCCGGCGAGATCAACGAGTTCATGAAGATGCACGTTGTCAACCTCGCCGAGCGGGGTCTCCGGCAGGTCGGTAAGCGCCTCTACGGGGCAAAGATCGTCGTCATGGGCCTTGCCTACAAGAAGAACGACCCTCGTGAGTCGCCCGCCATCAAGATCATCGAGGAACTTGCAAACCTCGGGGCCGAGGTGCGGGTCTACGATCCGTTCGTCCCCTCGCTTGCGACGAAGGCCGGGGTGTTTACGTCGGCCGGGAGCGTCGAGGAGGCGCTCTCCGGGGCGGAGTGCGCGGTGTTTTTGGTGGACCACGACGTCTTCCGGGGGATCTCGGTGGAGACGGTGAAGGGGCTCATGGCCTCGCCGGTGGTTGTGGATGGGAAGAATCTCTTCAAGGGCGGAGAGGGGATTGTGTATTTGGGGATTGGGAAAGGCGATTTACATGTTCAATAAGCAGTTATTCATCTTAGCGCATAATATTGGGTGCCCCGCGTTTTATTCTGACTATCAGAGATTCGTTGAAAATCAGTGGCGGCCGTACAGAGAGTTGAAAGAAGAGCAGGAGAAGCAACTGAGGCACATGATCACTTTCTGCTACGAAAATGTGCCATACTATCGTAACCTCTTTAAATCCCTGAAACTGCAGCCAAACGAGATCAAGACTGTCGGGGACCTGGAGAAACTTCCCATCCTTACAAAAGATACCATCAAGCAGCACTGGGAGGAGTTCAAACCCGCCAACCTCTCTGGGATGAAATACTACAACCATGCAACGGGAGGTTCAACAGGGACCCCCTTTACCTACAGGATCTCAAAGCACGACCGTTTTCTGAGTGGAGCGCTTCTCTACCGGGGATGGGGATATGGCGGCTATGAGTTGGGGGACAGGACAGTCTTCCTCGCCGGGTCATCTCTTGGTTTTGATACAAAGTCTAGATTGACTACCTTCGTCCATGAAACGGCCCGGAACCTCAGGAAAATCTCCTCCTTTGATATGGGAGAGGATGAGATGCGTGAATACTCCCGGACTATCAATTCTTTCAAGCCCAAAATTATCAGGGGTTATGCCTCCTCGATCTATTTCTTCGCAAAATGGATTGAGGAGAACGATATCAGGATCCATTCCCCGACTGCTGTATTTACGACGTCTGATAATCTCTTCCCGTATATGCGGGAAAAGATCTCAGCGGTGTTCGGTTGTGAGGTCTATGACGGGTATGGCCTGAACGATGGCGGGGTGAGCGCCTATGAATGCCCTGAGCATGCTGGTCTGCACATCGATACCGAGCGAAGCATAATGGAGGTAGTTGATGGTGAGGGACACCAGATAGATCGTGGTGAGGGGCAGATCCTTGCAACCAGTCTGTATAATTATGCCATGCCATTTATAAGATATACTACCGGCGATGATGGTTACATTATCGATGATGTGTGTGGATGCGGACGTGGGTACCCATTGTTGAAGGAGATTATGGGCAGAACCACTGATGTGCTTTTTACTCCGGAGGGAAAAAATGTCCACGGCTGGTTCTTCCTGTATATTTTCTGGGATTATGGTAAGGGGATCAAGGAATACCAGGTCGTCCAGAAGACCCTGGAGGAAATCGTCGTTAAAATTGTCCCTGAAGATGACTTTGACGAGAAACAATTAGATCGCATCCGAGAAGTTGTCGCCGAGAGGAGTCCGGGTTGGCATATCGAGTTTAACTATGTCGATGCGATTGAGAGAACTGGCGCTGGAAAATATAAGTTTATTATTAACAATTTGATATAGTTTAATTAGCTATGGGGTTGTTTGGTAAATGTGCGATTATATCTTAGTAACTCCCGCAAAAAATGAGGGAGATAATCTTCCTTTTGTTCTGAAATCTGTGACCGAGCAGACTATACAACCTAAGATTTGGTTGATTGTTGACGATGGCAGTACTGACAACACTTCTCAAATTATTCAAGATGCTGAAGCAAAATATGATTGGGTAAAAAGTATTAAATTGCCCCCACACCCCCGGGACATTACTTTTCATTATTCTTTTGTTTGTAAAACGGGGTTTGATTGGATCATCTCATACTGTGCTGAGAATAAGATAGAATACCAATATCTCGGTTTACTAGACGCTGATACAGAAATATCGCCTAATTTTTTTGAGTCTCTAATGAATGCCATGCAAAGCGATATCTCATTAGGTGTTGTTAGCGGTGGGGTTCATCACATTGTGAACGGTAATTTGGAGTGGAATCAAAGTAATGAAAATTTGCCCGCAGGAACTGGGAGATTATGGAGAAAGGGATGTTTTTTCCAAACGGATGGTTATTTGGTCGAACCAGCACCTGATTCCATATCGAATGTAAAAGCAGTCCTGCGCGGGTGGAAAATCAAAAAGTTTAAAAGTGTCATTGCAGTGGAGAGAAGGATGACAAGTAGTGCTGAGGGACTATGGAAAGGCCATAGAGTACAAGGTGAAATTACGTATTATTTCAATAAGCACCCTCTCTTAGTTTTATTAAATTTTGCTAATCTTCTTATTAAAAAGCCACATTATACCTGCTTTGCGTATAGTTTAGGTTATTTAAGTTGTTTAGTTAAGCGTCTCCCTAAAATATCAGATCCTGAGATCAGAGATTATTACCGGAATAGGCGATTAAAAGAGTACATCAAACTGTCTTGATTGATATATGATCAATTTGAATATTTTTAATACCGTCGCTGGAAGGTGTATATAATTAACAAAAGATCTTTCGAATCTTGTTTTAAGAATATGGATCTCTTATGCGGACTCCTTGGAATAATTCTAGGTCTACTTATAACCATTTTATCGTTTTTTGGGGTAATCAATCAGCTCTTGATAGGTTTAACTATCCTTTGTGTATCATCAATATATGTTTTAATAAGACCAAAAATTAGGTCGTCGTGTAAGATCGCCCCTATATCGATCTCTCCTCGCATTCTATCTGTACTGAACATCGTATTCTGGTCTCTCCTCTCGGTCGCGCTATTGATATGGTATTTTAATCTATACTACCGCCCCACTTCTTACTTTATCATTATATCGATACTATCCGCAATAATCGCCTTAGAAATATTCTCATCCGATGATTCGCGTCGCCTTTGGCCGATATTGGTTAAAATAGTTATTTTATCGCTTGTCATACGGGGAGGTATTTACTTCAATTACCCCAGCATCATGGGGTATGATGCTTACTTCCACACAAAAATTGCCGATATTATCATGCTCACGGATTCTGTCCCACCATTTGAGGTCAGCGATAAATAGGTAACGTCTCAGATCTTCTGTAATTTGCCTGAGCCCCGTCTCCTTGCCTGATCATTCCTTCTCCATGGTCAAATACCTTCTGCCGGTGACCCACTCCTCGTTGATGTCCATCAGGATGGATCCGACCAACCGGAGGAGGGATTCCTCGTTCGGGAACGCTCCTACGACTTTGGTCCTTCGTTTGAGTTCCTTATTGACCCGTTCCATCAGGTTTGTGGTTCGGATCCGTTTCCCGTGCTGTTTTGGGAATGCCGTGTAACTCATCAACCCCGGGAGGAACCGTTCGATGGTATTGGCTGCTTTCCGGTACCCCCTGGCATTCAGGTCATCGGCGAGATCTTGAAGCCTTTGTTCACTTCCATAGGCCTCCTTCAGGCCTTCTACAACCTCTTTCTGGTGTTTCCGAGGAATATTCCTCAAGACGGCTCGGGTACAATGAACCTGACACATCTGCCAGGATGCACCGAGGAAGGCGGCTTCAGCCGCCTTCTGGATGCCGGTATGCCCATCCGAGATGACCAGTTGAACCCCGGCAAGTCCTCGTTCTTTGAGGTCCTCGAAGAGTCCCGACCAGAATTCTTCATTCTCACAGTCGGTGACTCTCGCGCCCAAGATCTCCCGGTAACCATCCTCGCGCACTCCGGCGACCACCAGGACCGCCTTGGTGACGTACCGTGCTCCGTCCCGGATTTTGTAGTAGGAAGCATCCACGAAGAGATACGGGATAGCCTGTTCGATCGGCCGCAGGAGGAATGCCTGCACCTGATCGTCGAGATCCTTGGCCATCCGGGAAACCGAAGCCGGAGAGAGCTGATCGATCCCCAGATGACTGACGATCTCCTGGACTCTCCTCGTTGAGACGCCCTGGAGGTAGGATTCGACGATTGCATTCACCAGAGCCTTCTCCACCCGGGCATACCGTCCAAAGACCTGTGTCTCGAACGGGAACTCCCGAAACTGCGGTTTCCGGAGGATCGTCTCCCCGTATCGGGTCTTGAGGGATCGGTCCTTGTAACCGTTTCGATGCGCTTTCCGCGCATCGGTGCGTTCGTACTGGGCGGCTCCTGCCTGCTGGAGAGCTTCCTGGAGCATCACCTGGTTGAGGAACCAGGTGATGAGCGTCTTCATGCCGTTCTCCTGATCGGAAAGATAATCTTCGATTAACGCTAAGGGATCCATGGCCCTGTTTCTCCTTTGTCCAAATCTAGGTTGGATCCAGGGCCAATTCAATTTTACAGAACTTTCGTTACGCTACCCATGGCCCGGATGGCGGCGAGTTGTGCTGTCCTCGCCGTCTTTCTGAGGGTGACGATCTCAATGAGTTCTGCAGTATCCTCTTGGAGACACTGCGGGAGTGGATTAGTTTTCTGCTCACGCTTCTCGCTTGATCGCTTCCTGGGCGTTTTAGAGGGCGTTCTGTCCGATCTACGTGTTTTCTGCACCCCGAACACGTTCCGCCTTCCCTTTCGCTTCAACTTGGTTCCGTTATAGAGGCACTGTGGGCACTTAAAGGAGCCGAAGATCGTCTTTATCATATTTGCTCCGTGACACCGGGGGCACTCTGTCATATCTGTACTCCAGAGTGCCCTTCTAGTCATCGGGAGTTAAATAGGTTGCCACTCGTGAACGCGACTGCCAGGGGGGCTATCTCTATCCAGAGGATGGGGTGTTTGTGTTGGTAAATCCCCGCTCACCGGCTCACCAGCGCCGGCAGTTTCCCGCCGTGCGCCTCTTGATACCTCTCCTTCAGGGCTGCTTCGGCAGCTCCAGGGTTCTCGTCGACGATCATCCACCCGTACTGCAGCTCCCACCCGGAGGCGAGGAGCGCCCATATCGGATACTGAGCGGTGTGGCGTCTGGAGAACTCCAGGTACCGGCCTTTGAGGGTATTCTTGCTTCCGTCGTATGTCCCTGCCGACTCTATGAGATCGTCGGGCAGTCACAGATCTTTGAGAGCCGGTCGAGCCGGCTGCAAAGAAACCGGCCTGCCACATCCCAGCCGATTGACTCGGCCAGAGCGATGGCCTTATCGTGGACTTCTTCTGCCGGAGTTCCACGCCGGTGAATCCGAATGACGTAGACTCCTTTTCGCTTCGGCGGTTCTGCATCTTGAAACCGCGTAAACTCAAACGCATCGAAGAGGCCGTTGCAGCAGTCACCTGCCGGCGGAGAGTTCTCCCTCATCGTCTACCCTCACCGATAGTAGGTCTTGTAGCAGTCATTGCAGACCGGGCGGGTCTTTGTCGTCGTATGCTTGGTCCCGCACTTGTGGCATACCTTCTCTTTATAGCCCGGGTTGTTGAAGCGGGCCCAGGGCAGCGCATGGTCGTGCACCTCTGCTCCTTGTGATCAGTTCGCCTCGTAACTCTGCAGGATCAGGGGCTTTGCTTTCTCCAGGTCTGCATCCGATCGGATCAGTATTTCCAGGTCTCCGGTGCCGTAATGACCAATCTCTCTTACGTCCCGGGTGAATCCCGGCTCAATTTCAACTGTATCTGGATCGATCTTTACCCAGATGACAATCTCTCTTTTCTGGACGCCTATGGTCATACAGGCAAAGTTCTTGATCCGCTTGAAGGCCACATAGAACTTGAGCACCTTTGTCTGGACGTCGTCCCCGAGCGCCTCGATGTAAGCCTTCAACGCCTCGACGCGGTCCCGAAGGACTACATCAGACCGTTCAAGGTTTTCAGAGAATGACGGTGCAGTGCGGGCCGGTCTCAGCCCGGTGCCCTCACTGGATTTTGTGGTGGTACTCAGGGCAGTAGCGGCGTTTTGTGCAGCGGTCGCGTTCACGAGTTCAAACAGCAGGAGGTTGTCGTCAAACTTCCGGTAGCGGATGAGTTCGACGTTGCGGTTAATCTGCTGGACTGCGTGGACATCGTACTTCGTAAAGTCACCGGCGATGCAGAGGAGCCGCGGGTTGCTCCAGTCTAACTTCTCGTCGTAGGCTTTGCCCAGCTTTTTGAGAACCATCAACTCGAACTCGCCTTTATGATCGAGGAGCCAGTCCAGGTAGTAGAGACCCTGGTTGATGACGTTTTCATTGATGGCCCGCTTGTATTCGATGATGACCGGAAAGCCGTTCTCATCGATCCCCAGGGTATCGATGCGGCCGCCGTGCGTCTTTCCGGTGGAGTATTCGCTCTCGAGGAACGTGATCCCGAGCAGCTGCTCCAGGTTCTTCTCGATGTAGACCTGGAGGGATTTTTCGAGTGCGACCGAAGATCCCTTAAGTTCGCAGGCTTCCGGCCCGTCTATGCGAAAGATGCGGATGTCGCCCATGGGTTCACTCTCGCAGGTACTTCCCCCCGACCGGCACAAACCGCTCCGGCTTCTTCACCGTATCGTACTTCCGGATCCCCTCAAGTTCCAGTGCCATCCAGGGCCGCTTCCGGGGCGCCTCCTTCCTGACCCGGACCCCCTGCCACCGTTCCTGGTTCTCGACATAGGCTTTTGCCTCCTCTTTTGTCAGGAAGATCGCGTCGCCGAAGGTCTCGAAGAACGCGAGGGGGTCGTCGTCGATGACGATCCGCCTGATCGTCGCCTGCCCGGCGTAGCCGGTGTCCTCGTGGGACTGGTAGAAGATGAGTTTCATGCCGCTCCGGAGCTCTTTGAAGACGGTGGCGGGTTTGATGAAGACGGTCTTTCCCTCCGCAAAGAAGCGTTTCATATACTGTTTCGGGACCGGGAAGGTGACGCCGGTGATCTCGGACATCGGTTACGCCTCCACTCCGGCCCGTTTGAGGATGAACCAGTAGTCCTCCTCCGGGATCTCGCGCATGGCTACCCGGAGGTGGCCGCTCCACATCGTCTTGTTCGTGATGAATGCGAGATCCCCGATCAGCGGCTTGAACTCAAGGGGTTCGGGAAAGACCGCGACCGGCCGGACCTTCATGCGGAAGGGGAAGACCTCGTCGCCCATCTGCGGCGGGGTGATGAAGAGGCGGGAGTGATCTTCGTAGGGCTCGGAGATGACCTCGTAGGCCCCGGTGATCGCGGAGGGAAGTATTGTGTCGCCCTCTTTCTCCTGCCGGACGTATACGAGGATGGCATCGCCGGGCTTCACCCGGTGCATGAGGCTTCTGTTCCGCTTTGGAACTCCCCAGATATGCTTCTTATCGAGGATCTTTTGGTTGTCCCGGTTGGAGGAGGCGATCCAGTGGGTCATACGATAAAGTCATTTACTCCACATAATATTAGGTTTGTTTTTGGGATCGATCTTGAGAACCAATTTTTCACGTAGATATCTGCCCCTTACAATGAGCATTTCACTAAATGATTTCCTGGAGCGACCGAAATCTATCAAAAACAATTCCTAACGTTTTTATCGGAGAACTGGGTTATTAAATACGTGTGCAATACCGTATCAGCGCTCAAAAACAATATCCCGAGGATGCAGGTTTTTTAAACGGAGTCGGAGTGCACACCGCTCGAACAATAATGTTTAAAGAGATCTCAACCATTCTGGGCACAACCAACGTAGATACTTCGTTCGATGAAATTAAGGGTAAAGTAATCGATGAGAACCAACTTCAAAAGGCCAGCATCTCCGGAAGACGAAAGTCATTTGCTCACCTGAGGAAGGCATACGGGCTCGATCCCGACATCCCAATTTTCAGAGCGTTTCGCTGGGCATGGACCGTGAGCGAAGAGGGCGAACGTCCGCTCCTGGCGCTTCTCTGTGCTCTATGTCGCGATGCCTCTCTCCGTGTCTCTGCGTCTTACATCCTCACTTTGCCTGTTGGAACGATCGTGGAGAAACAGGTGTTGTCCTCAGAACTGGAGCGCGCATTTCCAAACGTGTACAGCCCGGCAGTGGTCGAGTCGATGACCAGAAACCTGTTCTCATCATGGACTCAGTCCGGGCATCTCCAGGGGTTCCGGGATAAGAGTCGAGCGAAAGCCTCGTCTCACGCTGGGTCAACTGTGTTTGCGCTGTATATCGCATCTTTAACCGGATTAAAGGGGCGGATACTCTTTGATTCACTCTGGGTCCGGGCGCTCGATGCAACCGATCGCGAACTTCAGGACTCAATTCACCTGGCATCGAGGCGTGGGTGGCTAAAATATCACGAGAGTGGTGGTATGATGGAGATTACTTTAATTCCTGAGATATTCGCCGGGGCGAGAGGTCTATGAGCAAGATTGACGATCTGCTCGCGGCATATCAAAAACAGATCTCGCTCCCCTGGAACGATCTCCTGTCGCCGCAGGAGAAGGTCTGGTTCTGCATTTACGATCCTTCACAGGAACGCCGGCTCAGGAAGCAGATGGAAGCGTTCGCCATCGTCACCCAGGAGACGGGGCATGACTGGATCCCGATCGACGTTACATTCCTCTTTGAGCAGTTTCTCGCATTCAACGAGCATCACGAGAAATACTACCGAAACCCCAGGCTCATAAAATTCGAAGAGAAGAACTTTCTCGAGCATCTCTCAAACTACGTTGGGAGCCGGGCCAAATCGAGCACTTCATCGTCTGTTGTTGCGATCAGCGGTATTGGAGCACTGTATGGCATCGTACGTGTCAGCAAGATCGTAGAGGAGATTGTGAAGACCGTCCCGATTCCCGGCCGCCTCCTGGTCTTTTTCCCTGGAGAGCGAGATGGAAAAAACTACCGATTATTAAAGGCGCGGGATGGGTGGAACTATCTCGCCACCCCCATTGAGGCAGAGGAGATAGACTCATGACAGTAAATTCCCTTACAGTCTTAAATCGCGAGGTATTCTACAACGACCCTACGACCTACGCTCTACCGAACGACGGCGTGGCGAGGGTAGGACCGCTTCCGGAGGACAGAGAGGACAAGCAATGGGCTGTCGCCCGGTATGAACTCGAACACTTCGTCTGCGAAGGGTCCTATCACGACGGGCTGAAGAGAATCCTCAAGTCGTATCTTCAGAACCTCGATCAGGGATCACAACCCGCAGTGTGGGTGAGCGGTTTCTTTGGGTCGGGTAAATCGCACCTTGTCCGGGTGCTTGAGTTCCTGTGGTCGGATCTCAGGTTTGCCGATGGGGCCACCGCCCGCGGGATCTGCAATCTTCCACCGGACATACAAGAAGCCCTGAGAGAGTTAACGACAGAGGCTCGTCGAACCGGGGGTATCTGGTCTGCAGCCGGGACACTCTCCAGCGGCGATTCGGACGACCCCCGTCTTGCGGTGCTCCAGGTGGTGCTCCGCTCCGCAGGGCTGCCTGATATCCTCGATATCGCACGCGTGCATCTCTGGCTCGCGCACGAGGGTATCCTCGACGGCATGCGCGAGAAGTTACGGGCGATCGGGAAAGAGCGGGATATGGAGTTGCCGTTCGTTTCAGAACACTTTGCGCAGGCCCTTCTCGAACTGAAACCAAGGTTCGCCGAGTCCGCCACACAGGCAACCGAGTTTCTCAGCAACCAGTTCATCACAGACCGCCAGATGACGAACGCCGAACTGATCAGTCTGATGAAGGACGTCTTCCTCCTCAAGGGTTCCGCCAGGGGGCAGGTCCCTCTTGTTCTCCTCGTGCTCGATGAGGTGCAGCAGTACCTGACTATCGGAGAGGGGAGCAAGCAGCTGCTCGCATTTCAGGAGATTATCGAAGCCTGCTGTAAGAGTTTCGGGGGGAAGTTGCTCGTCGTTGCGACCGGGCAGGAGGCCCTCGAGGCAAACACTCTGCTCCAGAAACTCCAGGGGCGTTTTTCGGTTCCCGTCCAGCTGGAGTCAAAGGATGTCGATGTCGTGCTCCACCAGACGGTGCTTCGCAAGAAGGAGTCGATGAAGAAGACACTACAGTCGGTCTTCGACCAGGTGAACGGGGAGATATCAAGGCATCTCGGCGGGACGAAACTCGCTCACCAGATGGAGGACGATGACGCCCTCCTCCTCGACTATCCACTTCTTCCTACTCGAAAGCGGCTATGGGACAGGATTCTCCACGCCGTCGACACCGGCGGCATGAGTACGCAACTGCGCACGCAACTGCGTCTGGCATATGAAGGTTCCCGGAGCACAGCGCTTGAACCCATCGGGAGTGTCATTCCGGCAGACTTCATCTTCAACCAGTTGAGCACCTACCTGATACGGAACGGGCTGCTTGCGGATGAGATCAACGAGATGATCAGGAAGGAAGATGACGGGACACCGGACGGGAACCTCAGGTCACGCATCTGTGCGCTGATCTACCTCATCCAGTATGTCGACGAGTCGTTCGGAGTTAACGCGGACGCGCAGACGTTATCCGATCTTCTGGTCACGGATCTCTCTGCAGGGAGCGAGATGCTGCGGAAGAAGGTTCCCGAGCTCCTTCTGGAACTCAATGACCGTGGCGTGATCAGCGATGTGGGGAACCAGGTCTACCATATCCAGACAAAGGAGGGAAAGGCCTGGGACTCGGATTACCGGACGAAACTCGCGCAGTACAAGGCGGATGATTCGAGAGTCATGTTCAAGCGGGATGAACTGCTCGGCCGCGTGGTTGAAGAGAAGTTGCGTGGGCTCAGCCTGGTCCAGGGGAAGAGCAAGACCCCACGCCAGACGGAACTTACTGTCTTCGGGTCACAGAAACCGGAGATCGGCACTAGAGTTCCACTCTGGATCCGCCACGGGTGGGAGGTGCCGGAGCCCCAGGTGAGAACCGAGGCGCAGGAGGAGGGAACCGAGAGTCCCCTGCTCATGGTCTTCCTGCCCCGGATGCACCACAATGAGATCCGGAACGAGATCGCCGGAATGCTTGCCGCCACCGAGATACTTCAGAGCCGGCCGACACCGACGACGTCGGAAGGACATCAGGCCCGAACCAATATCGAGGCAAAGTGCAGGAACCACGCGACGAAACTCGCGGAGTATATCACATCAATTCTCGCGAACACGAAGTTGTATCCCGGGGGCGGGATCCCGGTTGACTGCCCCGACCTTGTTAAGGCCGTCCACGACGCGGCACAGAGCTCAGTTCTCCGGATGTTTCCCCGGTTCAGTGATGCAGATGCTGTCGGCTGGGACCGGGTGATCCTCCGGGTAAAAGCAGATGCCAGAGCTCCGCTTGAGACGATCGGTTTTGCCCGGGCGACCGAGGAGCATCCGGTCTGCAAAGAGATCCTGCACCGGCTACATTCGGGTCCAAAGACCGGCAACGAGATCCGGAACGCGCTCGACGCCCCGCCGTTCGGGTGGCCGAGGGATGCGATAGACGGAGCGCTCATTGCCCTCTGTGCTTCGGAGCATCTGGTTGCCACTCTGCAGCGGAAACCGGTTCCCGCGAAGGAGATCGACCGGAAGAGTCTCGGGAAGATGGAGTTCCGCACGGAGACGGTCGTACTCCAGGTTGATGATAAGCTTGCCCTGCGGGGTGTCTGTACTGCCCTTGCGATCCCGACTGAGGGTGTTGCAGAGGTTGAGTCCGCACGCAGTGTGCTCGATGCGATAAGTGCGCTCGCCGGGAAGACCGGAGGTAAAGCGCCGCTGCCGGAGCCGGAGGTGCCGGAGTATCTCTCTGAACTGCGGACACTCTCCGGGAATCAGCTCGTCAAAGCGATCGTGGCCCGCCAGTCGGAGATCCGGGGTGACGTCCGGAGATGGCAACAGACGGTCAAGCGGATCGAAGAGCGCGTGCCTGCATGGGAACAACTGAGAACGCTGAATGATTACGCGGAAGGGCTCGACATCCATGAAGAGATTCAGGAGCAGTACGACGCGATACTAGAGCGGCGGAGCCTGCTTGATGATCCCGATCCGGTGCCTCCTCTCCTGCAGAAGATCCGGAAGGGGTTGCGTAATGCCCTGACAGAGGGGGCGAAGCAGGTAAAACTTGCGCAGGAAACCATGCTTGGCAAGTTGCAGAACGATGCCCTCTGGCAGCGGCTCACGGATTCGCAGAAGGAGGATCTGCTGAGCACGTACCAACTTGTCGTCCAATCCCTTCCGCCGCTTGAGGACGATGAGGCCATCGTCGCGCAGATCAAGAAGACGCCGCTTGCCTCATTCGCTCAGACAAGCCGCCTGATCGAAGGGTCTCTGCCTGACATCAGGGCAGAGGCGGCGACGCTGCTTGAACCGAAAACGGTGACGGTGCACCTCTCGTCGGGGGTCATCGTCAAGACGGAGGAGGACCTCGATTCTTACCTGGCCGACCTGAAAGTCCGGGCAATGAGCGAACTCAGAAAGGGCAACCCGGTGATGTTGAAATGACGGTGCTGGAGAAGTCAGCCCGGAACCAGTTGGACAAGGCGGTGCAGGCAGCCCGCCGGGCTGCGACAGCTGGCGCCGACCGTGCCCTGCGGGCGCTCGCTGTGGACCAGGAGAAGAAGCCGGCATATTTCACTCCCGAGCAGAGTGAACTGCGCCGACGGCTCCGCGTCCGGTGCCGGGGGCTTGGGTCATGGCAGGACCTCGTCCGGGCAGTCGCTTATGAGCAGTGGCACCGGATGCTCTTTGCCCGGTTTCTGGCTGAGAACGGGCTCCTGATCCACCCGGAGTATCATGCGCCGGTGACGCTTGAGGAGTGCGCCGAGATAGCCCGCGGCCGCGGGCTCGATCAGTGGGAGGTCGCGGCCGAGTATGCGGCCGGGATGCTGCCGGGCATCTTCCAGCAGGACGATCCGCTCCTGCTCCTGAAGTATGCCCCGGAGGACCGGGCCGCCCTGCAGGAGATCCTTTCCGGGATTCCGGCGGAGACGTTCTGCACCCAGGACGCGCTCGGCTGGACGTACCAGTTCTGGCAGACGGAGGAGAAGGCGACGGTCAACAAGTCCGGGAAGAAGATCGAGGGAGCAGACATCTGCGCCGTGACGCAGCTCTTCACCGAGCCGTACATGGTGCAGTTCCTGCTGCAGAACACGCTCGGTGCCTGGTGGCTCGATCGCCATCCGGAGAGTCCGTTGCAGTCAGAGTGGGTCTACTACAAGGACCAGGTGCAGCACGACTTCTCCGCGTTCCCAGAGAAGGCCGGCGACCTGAAGATCCTCGACCCTGCCTGCGGCAGCGGGCACTTCCTCGTCGAAGCGTTCCACATGCTGCTCGCGATGCGGCAGGAGGAGGGCGAGTCCCTCGAAGCGGCGATCGCGGGCATCGTCCGGGACAACCTGCACGGGCTTGAGATCGATCCCCGCTGCATCCAGATCGCCGGGTTTGCCGTCGCGATGGAGGCGTGGAAGGCCGGCTTCCCCACCGACGAGTACCTGCCGCTCCCGAACCTTGCCTGTGTGGGCCTCCCCATCCGTGCGGAGAAGGAGGAGTGGCTGAAGCTCGCCGGCGGGGACGGGCTGCTCGAAGGCGAACTTGAGAAGTACTACGACCTCTTCAAGAACGCCGACAGCCTCGGCAGCCTGATCCAGATCGAGGAGGGCGGCACGCTCGTCCCCGGCGATGTGCTGATGCAGAAACTGGAGAAGGCGCTCGCAAAGGAGAAGGCGACCGGCGACCCGGTGGCGGAGGCGTTCGGGGAGACGGCGAGCGGGGTGCTGAAGGCGGTGGAGTACCTAAGGGGGAAAGATTTCCATATTGTGGTGACGAATCCACCGTTCTTGGGAAGAAATAGACAAAGTGACTTCATAAAAGATTTTTGTAAATTTAAGTACAGCGCAGAAAAAAAAGATCTTTCTACATGTTTTATTGAGAGAGAGAAGAAATTTTCAATAAGGACAGGATATTATGCGATTGTATGTCCCCAATATTGGTTAAATTTAAAAAGATATGAAGACTTAAGGAGAATTGCGATTAACCCTCTCTTCCATCAAGGATTTGCACTTTCGTTCCGTCACTGCTGAGCCGTTTCCTTCCTGAACTCTTGCCTTTAGAGGTTCTTTTGGATTTTCTCGAGAGCTACCGCTCGGCAGCTTGCGCTTTGAGGGTAAGAAGTTGGCGGAGATTAAAATCTATGCAGGAGAAGGTGTTCTTGACGC
>Ga0208462_1001277_pt1 | contig 17826 bp, 22 predicted proteins | sample AD_SCU001_MetaG_FD_184452 | JGI IMG/M metagenome (GOLD analysis project Ga0208462, IMG submission 184452) | Active sludge microbial communities of municipal wastewater-treating anaerobic digesters from China - AD_SCU001_MetaG (SPAdes) (version 2) | ecosystem: Engineered > Bioreactor > Anaerobic...
AATTCCCTGAAAGACCTGTCTCCTCCCCGTGCACGGCCATCGGGTCAATCACCCCTCACTGCCCGCCCCCTCTGGAGGGGGCGGGAGGAGGCCGCGGTAGCGGCCGGGTGGCGGGGGTGATCTACGTAAACCGTTCCCGTTGACACGCGAGCGAGAGGGGCGGGGGATGTTCCACCCCCTCCCCGTCAGCCCCTCCCCCACGGGGGCGATATCCCGTAGATACAGTGTCAGGGTTGTGCATCGCGTCACCCGGTTTCAGGCGAGAAAATTCCCTGAAAGACCTGTCTCCTCCCCGGACACGGCCATCGGGTCAATCGCCACGCACTGCCCGCCCCCTCTGGAGGGGGCGGGAGGAGGCCGCGTGAGCGGCCGGGCGGCGGGGGTGTTTCCAGAGGTTAAAACATTGTCACGGTGACACGTCGAGACAGGGGGCGGGGGATGTTCCACCCCCCTCCCCGTCAGCCCCTCCCCCACGGGGGCGATTCCCCATAGATACACTGCCAGTGAAGAGCATCCACTCACCCCGTTCCCGGCGAGAAACTCACCGAAGATCCTGTTTTCCGTCCCAGGGCACGGCCATCGGGTCAATCGCCACGCACTGCCCGCCCCCTGTGGAGGGGGCGGGAGGAGGCCGCGTGAGCGGCCGGGCGGTGGGGGTGTTCCGCCATCATTCCTACCGTCCCCAACCACCCACCTTCCATCCCTTCTTCTCACACACCTGCCAGAACACCAGAGCGCCGGCCAGTGCTATGACACCGACGATCAGGACTTCGGCATTCGCGACCCCATACCAGTCCCGGGTGTACTCAAACGCCCCGATACCGTAGTGCTGGTTTGAGAGCGGCCAGAAGAACGCGTAGCCCCCTTTGTATACCAGGGCGTCCTCGAAGAGGTGCGCTCCAAACCCTGCCGCCGCAAAGAAGAACGAGTCCACGAGCCTGACCCCGGCCGGGTGTAGGAGGAGCGCCGCAAAGACCGCATACGCCAGCATGACCGCAGCGTTGTGGAAGTTGCCGTGCCTGATGGGGCTCCCATGCACCATGACCGTGATCCCGATACGCTGCAGCAGGCCGTCCGCGACGATATCGAGATCCGGCACATAAGCGCTCGCGACAACGAGCCAGGCGTGATCCCTCCCCGTATACCTCCGGTAGAGCGTGCCAAGGACGATAGCGATCGCCGTAGAGTAGACCAGGTGTTCGAGAAGCATTATTTCCTGTGCTGTTGTCCCCGCGATCCCTATCTTGCGGCATGCAGCCATCGACCCGGTTCAGCGGGGACTCGACGGCGGCCAGGGTGTATCTCTGGCGCCGGTAGGTTCAAACGTCAAAACTTGTTGCAGTCCCCCATCCCTCGCGATTCGTTTCCGTATTCCTCCAGGGTCTCCTGGAGTCTCCTTATGCCTTCCATAAACGGCGATTCTCTCTCCAGCAGCGGCTCAACACTGGGTTCGCACCGGATCACGTCCTCCTCGTAGGGGAGGAAGAACTGCTCCGAAAAGAGGTTCATGCTCTCGCCCAGGATCTCCCGGACCTTCAGTGTATCATCTTTCGAACGCACCCGGTTGATCACGAGATGAACCGAAGGAATGCCCAGTTCTTTTGCCAGACGCGCCAGGCGCTCCGCCACCTGCACCGAGTTGAAGCTCGGGTCGGTGACAATCACCGCCTGGTGAAAACCCTTTGCAATCGACCGCCCGAAATGCTCCACCCCGGCAGGGGTGTCCATGAGGATGACCTCCCCCTCGCGGAGGTTGATATACCTTATGACGGACTCAAGGAGGGTGTTCTCCGGGCAGAGGCAGCCGCTTGCCGCCTGCACCACCGTCCCCATAACAAGTATGTTCACCCCGCCGGGCGCTCTCACCCCGAACCGCTCAACCACGTCGGAGACGTCGGGGTTCAGCGTCAGCATGAGACCCCAGCCAGCGCCGGGGCGTGCACCGGTTTTTTCCTCCACGTAATCCAGGTTTTGTGTCAGCGGGACGATCCGGCCCCTCTCGTCCCAGGGTATCCCTGCTGCGAACGGGAGGTTCATCTGGGGGTCTTCATCAACGGCGAGGGTGGTGAATCCCTTCTCTGCAAAAATGCGGGCCAGGAGGGCGGTGATCGTGGTCTTCCCGACACCCCCTTTCCCGCTGATGATGATCCGAAACCCTTTCTCGGTCGCTTTCCGGGTGTTTTGCTGGATTTTATGGGCAGCATCAAGAATCTTCCTCTCCCTGGCCCCGTCATCGGGCATGCTCTATTCCACCCCCGCGCTTTGCAAGGATCTCTTCGCGTGCGATCCATTTTCCCCGGCACTCCGGGCAGATCTTTGCTGTCTCCTCTCTTAAGGGAGTCTCCAGCCGGGCGATGATGGACTCCGCAAGCGCTTTCGGTGCGTAATGCTTCCCGCAGGATTCACACTCCGCCAGCGGGACTCTTGTGCCGCTCCAGGATCTCATGACCCGCTCGCCACCGATATCTTCCATATCGATCGCAGCGGTGGGGCAGACGTTCACGCACGCACCGCAGCCGAGACAGTCCGCGCTCGGCTCGAAATACGGCGTATTGACCACCGTGTAGGGGCCGCGGTTGATGAAGTTGATCGCACCCGCCCCCATGATCTCGTTGCATGCCCGGACGCAGAGCCCGCAAAGGACGCACCTGTTCCCGAGCGGGTCGGCGGGATCGACCCTCTTGAAAAACCGTGTCTTTGTCACCCCGTAGCGGGCTGCCATCCTTTTGATGACCTCTGATCTGGGCGCCTCTGCAAGGTAGAGCTCAAAGAGGATCTTGCGGTGCTTTACGATCTGTGGGGTATCGGTCACGATCTCCAGCCCTTCGGCTGCCCGCAGCGTGCAGGCCGTGGTCATCTCGCTCCTCCCCCTCCTGACGGCCTCGACCATGCAGAGCCGGCAGGCGCCGTAGGGGTCAAGCGAAGCCTCGTAGCAGAGGTGCGGGATCTCGATCTTCTCCCGTATCGCAACCGAGAGGATGGTCTCCCCCTCCTCCGCCCTGTATCTCTTCCCGTTGATGGTGACCTCAAGAATCATCGTCCCACCAGCGCATCGTATTCTTCCCGGAAATAAGCCAGGGTCGTCAGCACGGGGTTTGGCGCTGTCTGGCCGAGCCCGCAGAGCGACGTCGCCGCGATGGTCTCGGAGAGGTCGGCAAGGGTATCGAGGTCTTTTCTTGTCGCTTTCTTTGCCAGGATCTTATTGAGGAGGAGGAGCGTGTGCTTGAGCCCTTCCCGGCAGGGGACGCATTTCCCGCAGGACTCGGTCGTCGCGAAGTTGATGAAGTAGCGGGCGATGTCCACCATGTCCGTATCCTCGTCCATGACGACCAGGCCCCCCGAACCCATGATCGAGCCGACCCGGTTCAGGCTCTCGTAATCCACGGGGGTGTCAAAGAGCCTCACCGGTATGCAGCCGCCCGACGGCCCCCCCGTCTGGACGGCTTTAACCTTTTTGCCCCCGGCACCGCCGTTGCCGACCTCAAACACGATTGTGTTGAGGGACGTCCCGAGCGGCACCTCTACGAGGCCGACCCGGTCAACTTTCCCGACGAGTGAGAAGACCTTGGTGCCGGAGTTGCCTTTCGCCCCGATCCGTGCATACCAGCCGCTCCCGTTGCTGATGATCACAGGCACGTTGCACCAGGTCTCGACGTTGTTGAGGTCTGTTGGATACCCAAAGAGCCCGCCGCCGATATCGGTCAGCCTCGGCGGCCGGGGGCGGGGCCGGCCGGCCCTCCCCTCGATGGAGGCGACAAGTGCTGTCGATTCACCGCAGACGAACGCACCGGCACCCGTCGCGATCCCTATATCAAACGAGAATCCCGTGCCGAAGACCTCCTCGCCGAGGAGGCCGTATTCCCTGGCCTGGCCGATGGCGATCCCGAGGCGGCGTATGGCGAGCGGGTACTCGGCGCGGATATAGATCAGGCCTTCGGCAGCCCCCATGGCATACGCACCTATGATCATGCCCTCGATGAGCATGTGGGGGTCGCTCTCCATCTCGTTCCGGTTCATGTAGGCCCCGGGGTCGCCCTCGTCGGCATTGCAGATGATGTACTTCTTATCGGTCTTTGCATCCCTTGTGATCCGCCACTTCAGGCCGGTGGGAAACCCGGCGCCGCCCCTGCCGCGGAGCCCGGACCTCTCCACCTCTTCTATGATGGCATCCGGGGTCATGCCGGTCAGAGCTTTTTGTGCGGCGGCATACCCCCCGACCGCGATATACTCGTCGATATCCTCGGGGTTGATCAGGCCGGCGTTCCGGAGCACCACTTTCTTCTGGTGCGAAAAGAACGGGACATCCCTGTAGGCGGGGATGTTCCGCTCAAACCCCTCGCCGTAAGTGAGGGTGCACCCCGTCACGTGGTCCCATGACGGGATGCGGCATAGGGCCTTTCCTTCGGGCACCCCGCCCTCTTCGACCGCACGGACGATCTCTTCTGCATCATCCGCGGTGACCTTCTGCAGGATCACGAGCGGTTTTCCCGGGAGCGTGATGTTGACAAGCGGCTCTTCACAGCAGTAGCCGATGCATCCAACCAATGAGAGGTCGATCTCGGGGTTATCCGTCCCTATGATCTCGTGGAGGCGTTCGTACACCTTCGCGCCGCCGACCGCCTTCCCGCAGGTGGCAAGCCCTACGGCGATACGGGGTTTTCCAGGCTGGAGTTTCCGTAATCCGGCCTGCTTTTTTGCCTCGAGATCGGCGGCCGTTCTGATCTTCATCCCTTCCACCCGTATTCGGCAAGGATCGCCGGGAGGTCTTCCGCCGCTGCATACCCGTAAAGGTTGCCGTCAATCCGGAGGACGGGCGCCATGCTGCAGGCGCCAAAACACCGGGCTATCTCCAGCGTGAATTTGTTATCGTCGGTGGTGACGGAGAACCTGCCATCCTCCGCGGTCTCGCACTCTACCCCGAGCATCCCTTCGAGGGCCTCCAGGATCCGGGGCGCACCCTTCACGTGGCACGCGGTTCCCATGCAGACCGTGATGACATGGTCGCCGACCGGCTTTAAGCTGAAGTAGGAATAGAACGTGGCGAGGCTGTAGAGGTGGGAGAGGCGGACGCCCAGTTTATCCGAGAGCATCTCGAGCGCCTCCCTCGGGATGTAGCCCTCCTGGTTCTGGATATCCCCGAGGATCCCGAGGAGTTTCCCGGCCGGGGCGTCATGCTGCGCAATGATTGCATCGAGCGTTCTTTCGTCCATGGTGGATTTCCGTTTATATGCCGAGCGCCTTTCTCTTCCGGTCGATCTCGGCTTCGAGCAGGTCTGCGGCCTTGACGGGGTCTGGCTCAACGGCAAACGAGGCGTTCACGAGATCCGTGAGTTGGGCGGCGAGGAGGCCGGTGACGTTCGGGCTCCCGAAGATCTTCGGCGGGATCCCGAGGACGACGTAGACGCCCGAGGAGACGAAGTAGGTGCCGATGGAGATGGCTTTCTGGGAATACCATTCGGGTGCCGCACCACCGATGGGGAGGTCGCCTATCCCGACGCCGAGTTCCTTTGCGATGTTTGCGGCCAGCATGAGGATGCGCGAGCAGTCGACGCAGGAACCCATGTGCAGGACGGGCGGGATGCCGAGCGCCTTGCAGACGGACCCGAGGCCGTCACCTGCGAGGTCGGCAGCCTCGGGGACGAGCAGGCCCGCTTTTCCGCAGGCGATTGCGGCGCACCCGGTCTCGAGGACGAGTATGTCCCGTTTGATCAACTCTTTTGCAAGCGTCACGTGGCCGTAGTCCTGCTTGATCTTCGGGTTGTTGCAGCCGACGATGCCCACGGCGCCCCTGATCCTGCCTCCAACGATCGCATCGATCAGCGGCTTGTAGGTGCCGCCCAGCGCTTTTCTGATTGCCTCTTCCGAGAACCCGGCCATAAGGTCGACGGGTTTTTGCGGGATCCTGACACGGCCGGGGTTGCGGTTCGGGAAGTTGTCGATTGCGACGGTGATGATCTCTCTCGCTGTATCAAGGGCGGTCTCCGGCCTGAACTCCAGGTAGGTGGTCCCGGGGATCTTGGCCTTCTGGCTCGTGCTCACGACCCTGGTGTGGTAGCAGGCGGCGGTCTGTGCGATCGATGGGAATATGCACTGGTAATCGACGACCATCACTTCGACCGCACCGGTTGCAATCGCGAGTTCCTGGTCGAGGAACGTCCCCGCGATCGGGATGCCGTGCCGCATGAGGAGTTCATTTCCGGTGCAGCACATGCCCACGATGTTGATGCCCTTTGCACCCTTCCCGGCGGCACGCTCTTTCAACTGGGGGTCGTCTGCGGCTTTCACGATCATCTCAGAGAGGATGGGGTTGTGGCCGTGGAGGACGATGTTGACCATATCCTGTTTGAGCGTGGCAAGGTTAGCGCGGCTGCGAAGCGGCGCCGGTGTGCCAAATAGGATATCGGAGCCTTCCGTTGCCATCATCGAACCGCCCCAGCCGTCGGCAAGCGAGGTTCTCATCGCATGCAGGAGGATGTTGACGTAGTCTGCGCCGACACCCATGTGGATCCGGTGCATGGACTCCACGATCTCGCGATCGACGCTGCGGGGGACGATGCCCAGTCTCTTCCATGTATCTTTTGTCTTCTCCGGAGCCCGTTCTGCCATCTGGATCCTGTTCTTGAGAGTCCCGTATTCCTCGAGCATTGCACGGGCAACGTCTTCTGCGATCTCCTCCTTCTTCCTGTTCTCTGTGTTGATGCCGTATTCTGCGGCAATCGCCTTTAACTTGGTCTCGTCGGTGATCTGGTAGCCCTGGCTCTTTCCTACCGCGGTCTCGAGGAGGACTTCCAGGACTTCGCGTCCATGGTCTGAATGGGCTGCAGCCCCTGTTGAGAGGTCGTCGAGCAGGTTCCGCGCCACGATGGTATCCGCGGTGGCGCCGCAGACGCCGCGGTCTGGTTTCTTGCCGAACGGTTCGATCCGGCAGGGCCCCATGGCACACCGGTTGCAGCAGATGCCAAGCTGCCCGAAGCCGCATTGCGGCTGCTGGTCGATAAACCGGTCCCATGCGGTCTCTACGCCGTCTTCCAGGGCTTTTGCGATGATCTCCTGGTCGGCGGCATCAAGCGCTCTCTGCTCTGCGAGTCTCTTTGATCTGAATGCATCATACATTGGTATCTTACTCCTTCTTCATCCCAGGTTCGCCATCTCTTCCAGTATTGCACGGAACGCTCCTACATTCGCCGGGATCTTCGGGACTTCCGCGTCGGTTCCTTCAGACGCGGTCAGCCGGAGGGTGAAATCCCTCCTGCTTGTGCGGATGAGGTCGTTTGCGTCCCCAAACTCGAGTGCGCCTGTCTTGCAGGCCTCGGCACAGGCCGGGATCCTGCCTTCTTTCTGCCGCTGGATGCAGTTGTCGCATTTTGCATTGACTTCGCGGTCGGTGTCGAGGTTGTGCACTCTCTGGAAATGGATGATGCCAAACGGGCACGCCATCGCACAGACGGCACACCCGATGCACCGGTCATACCGGACAACGACGGAACCTGTGACGGGGTCGCGGCAGAGTGATCCCGTCGGGCAGACCTGCATGCACGGTGCAGGGTCGCAGTGCCTGCACCGGTTGGGAAACGTCAGGCAGTTGACTCCCACTTCCACGTGGATGCGCGGCAGCGATCTCTTCTCTTCGTGGATTGCATCGAATAATCTCCTGCTCTCCGAGTGCTCGATCGCGCACGCGATCTCGCAGTGCCTGCACCCGATACAGAGTTCAGGCCTTACAAACACGGTCTTCATCAGTGTTGCCTCCTCATCCTCTCACTCTCGCCACTGGCCGTTCTCGATCAAACCCTACTTACGAACACTCACTATATACCACTTTTTATCGCAGGGGGTGAGAGCGGGAACTCCCCGGCCCATCAAGGGGAGGCATCGCCGGACCCTGTCCCCCTCAGGGAGACGTGATGAACCGCAGGCTCGGGGCAGGAGCACAGCACGAGTGGCACTTTTATTCATTGTGGCAAATATGCAAATCGATAAATACCATCCCCATCTACAGATATGCATGTCTTCCGCCACACGCGATACCGGCAGCCAGATCAAGCGCATTCCTGTGAAAGAACCCACCTGGAGGGACCTGCACGGTCTCAAAGAGGCAGGGGAGAGTTACGACGATCTGCTGTCCCGGATGATCCGGCGAGAGCGGGACTATCGCGACTGGAAGATGATCGTCGAGATCGAGGAGAGCGGCGAGTTCGTAGCCTTCGACCCGGACGAGATCCTGCAGGACGACTGAGGTACCGGAAAGCGGGAAAGCGTGTTTGCCATTCTGATCGAGAGAAGGGCACGGGAGTTCTTAAAGGGGCTCCCCCCCAAAACCCGGCGTATCGTCGTTGAAAAGATCCAGGAACTCGCGGAGAACCCGTTTCCGGGAGGAGACAAGGAAAAACTTGAGTATCCCCATCCCCCTGCCGTCTACCGCCTCCATATCAGCAGATCCTTCACTGTCTTTTACATCATCGAGCCTGAGGAGAACGTCGTTAAGATCGAGAAGATCATGACGATCGAGAAAGCCCATAAGGAGTATTCGCGCAGGTAGCCTCCTCCCCGGACACAGGTGTTTCACCCTTCCTTTCACCGGGGGATTCGGGGCTGCAGTCCGTAGTTTATCTTGCGGGGGGCAGAGCGGGAACTCTCCGGCTAACAGGTGCGGTGCAGTTCACACGACCCTGTCAGGAGGCGCATCGCTGAACGGAGAGGCCGATCGCGGCGCGACACCCACTATATTCTCGCTCCGGGCGAGGGAGGGGAACAGGGAGGCGATGCGCGATAAATGCGTGATGATGCGCGATGATTTGTCAAAGTTGATTCCTTCTTAAGAATGCGTTACAGGATGGTGTTGTGGTCTACGATGCGGAATCCGGAACAAGAAGGGAACAGAATGGTTAAAACAAGCAGAACGCGACCCTGATGATGCGCAGTATGCCTTTGCTGGCGACGAGAGGTTATAACCTAACCTGCTTTCCTGCCCGGCAGGCGGAAGAGAAAGCCATCAAGGCGTTTCTGTACCTCTCGGGGTGAGGAACGAGCGCTCGGCCCGTTTCGTCGCGGAGAGTTCCTCACTCAATATCACCTTCCAATACCGTCTCGCGGGCAGGGACGCCTGGCGTCTATTATATCACCACCCGGAGGAAGGGGAAGAAAGCTCTGGAACTTGCCACCGCCTTTATCGACCTGGTCGGAAAAATCTTCACGGGCTAGGGGGTTGCAGACGGGAACGTCTATACATTCGTTGTCTCACTGCCTGAGGTCAAAAAAGCCGGGGTGCATCCCCCGGTTCACTCCGGGAGGAGGCCGTCCCGGAGCATCGCCCGGATCAGGTCGCGGTACTGGTTCACGACCGGGAGGTCGTTCTGGAGCATGCCGTAGACCTCGTCCAGGTTCAGCCGGCAGTAGAGGTGCACCAGAACATTCCGAAAACCCGCAAGGTCTGAGAGCCGGGTTCCGAGGTCTTTCGGGATCAACCCCTCGTCACACAGGATCGCGAAACTCTCCCGGTAGGTCTCGGGCCGCCGGGAGGTGGAGGCCGCGACCAGGTGGTTGGCGATATCGATCGATGCCTGGATGCTGACGAGAAGTGCGTGCAGCACCATATTCCGCCTGTCCCTGTCGGTCATCAGGTCCTCGAGGGTGATAGACCGGTAGCGCTCCCAGTCCCCGGCTGCCTCGTCCAGTTCCCGGAGGTGAGCGAGGATCCCTTCGTCCCTGACCATTTTCAGGCCCCCGTGAGCAGAACCCGGTCGAACCAGTCGAGCGTCTCCTTGTAGTCGAGATACCGGGAGAGCACGCCCGCCTCGTAGCGGACCCTCCTCTCGTTGTCGCGGGAGAATACGCGTTGGCCGCTCTTGATGACCTCATACTGGAAAGATATGGGGGCGGTGTTGAGGATCTTCACGTCGGCCTCAAAACGGTAACAAAACCCCCGCTCGAGCTCCCCCTCGACCCGCCGTGCAAACCGCATCGCCGCATAAGGGGTGGGCTCCCCGGTGACGAGGATTGCCACGTCCACGTCGCCGAAATCCCCCTGCAAGAACGAACCGAAGACATACCCCACCTCTATCTCGTCAAATCCGGCGAGGACGGTGCGGACGGTGCGGAGAACCTCTTCTTTCTCTTCCGCTTCCAGCAGGTGGCGGCGTCTCATACTGCTGTATCTCTTCCCGCATCGCATATCATTCTTTCCAGCTCACCATCAGGAGGCCATCAAACCAATGCCTCACTGGTTTGATAAACCTCTCCGTGTCCAGTCCATGGACAGATCCCGGGGGGGTGACCGGGATCTCTATGAAGGTGCTGCCTCCATCTTCATGCGGTATGCCTCTGGTCACAGCGGCATGGTGCGGTTTTTTGCGAGACGGCATTGAGGGGAGGCGGGAGAGGGAGGCGGGGATGTTTCCACTCCCGCAGCGAAATACGCTCCCCCTCCCCACGGGGGTTGATTCCCGATCGATACAGTGCCAGGGGTGTGCATCACCTCACCCGGTTCCCGGTGAGAAACCCCCCGAAGATCCTGTTTCCTCCCCGTGCACGGTATCCGGACTATCGCCATGCACTGCCCGCCCCCCTTGAGGGGGCGGGAGGAGGCCGCGGAGCGGCCGGGAGGTGGGGGGTGATCCAGCGAGAGAGGTTTTCAGTGACACGATGAAACAGGGGCGGTGTCACCATCCACGAAAACCGTTCCCGGTGACACGCAAGCGACAGGGGCGGGGGAAAGTTCCTTTCCCCCTCCCCGTCGAGCCGCCTCCCCCGATTGGCGATATCCCATCGATACAGTGTCCCGGGATCTGGCAGTCTCGTCGCGGTCTCACCGAAAACTCCATGAAATCCCGTTTCCTTCCCGTGCACCGTATCCGGACTATCGCCATGCACTGCCCGCCCCCTGGAAGGGGGCGGGAGGAGGCCGCGCGAGCGGCCGGGAGGCGGGGGTTGGTCGATTGCTCGCATTGAAAACCGTTCCCGTTGACACGCGGAGACAAAAGGGGAAGGGACGTCCCGTCCCCTCCCCCCCTAGGTGGCGGCTGGTCAGCCGCAAAAGACGCTTCACCGCCGTGGTTATGGAGGGCATCACACCATGAGCAAACTGGTTTTATAGTCCCCGTCGCGTAATACCGGGAAGAAACGGGGAGTTATATCACAGAACCGTTGATTTGATGGCCTCCATCAGATCCTCTCCTTTCCGTCGCATAAGGGCGTCCGGCGGTTGACTCTGGCCGGGACGTGAAGTGGATCTGGTGGACGCGATGGGCTGCAGGGGGCAAACGCAAGTGAGTTTGAGCACTTCCCGGTCAGCCGGGAGTCCCGCCCCCGGGAGCGGCCGCACGCATCGCCCGGCGTGGTTTGCTCAGACCTGGATGCCTGCCCGGGCAAGCGCCTCCTTGATGGAGACGAGATCCTTTCTGATCTCCACAAACTCGTCATCAAGGTGCTTCCTGGTGTCACTCCGGAGCCCGGCAATCTCTTCTTTCGTCTCTCTCGCGACCTGGAGGGTCTGGTCCTGCTTGTCCAGCATCTGGTCCTGCTTGTCCAGCATCTGGTCCTGCTTGTCCAGCATCTGGTCCTGCTTGTCCAGCATCTGGTCTAATTTCGTATCCATGCTTTGGAGTACATTCCCGGCGTAATCTATCCGCTCGAATATCTCCTCCTGGAGGTCTCCCCGGATGATCTCGAAGGCGGCGTAGTCTCCTGTGGCTTCTTCCCACCTGATGTTGAACGATTTGACTGCGATGGGTCTACGCACGATATTGATCTCTTTTATGAAGTCCTGGAGGTCCTTCTCGTTTCCCTCTGCAACGATCTCGACCTCCCCGTTCTTGAGATTCTTCACATATCCCGAGATATCCCGCTCAAACGCCTCGTTGTAGACATGCTCCCGATAGCCGACCCCCCGGATGCCTCCTCCTGCAGTGGCCGCAAACCGTTTCATTCAGTTCTAATCTCTATACAAGGGGCATAAATAGTTTCGCCGAGACGGCATCGAGACCGGGCGGGCGGGTCGCCGGGGAAAAGAGACTATCTTTGCAGCCGCGGCCTCTTCAAGACGGCATGGGGCGCACCAAAACACAGCCGCCCGCCGCACCGCCCGGGAAGGGGCGGGTGAAATGCATATATACAAGCCGGTTGCAGTTCTACAGGCAGAGTTCTATCTGCACGAGCGATCCAATGGATAATAAGAGAGGAAACAGAAACGTCGGCGGCCCCAGGAACTTCGGCGGCCCCCGCGAAATGACTAAGGCCATCTGTTCGGACTGCGGAAAGGAATGCGAAGTCCCCTTCAAGCCGACCGAAGGCAGACCTGTCTACTGTCAGGACTGCCTCCCGAAACACAGAAAGCCCCGGTTCTAAAACCGGGGATAAACCCTCTTTTCCCCCCACACGCGCCGCGGGCTCAGGAGAGCCCGAGTTCGGCAAAAAGGGTGTCCCGGAGCGCCCGAAGGGCATCCGCCGCCGGGGAGGCGGCGCCCCGGGTCACGGGACGGCCGTTCCGGACGGCATCGATCACCATGGGATCGAACGGTATCTCTCCCGCCACAACGATATCCTCTCTCCTGCAGTAGTCCTCGATCCTGGCGCGTATATCCTCCGCAAGGTCGAACCGGTTGATCGCGGCGAATATCCTGACGCCGAACCGGCGGCAGACCGTCACCAGCCGCTCGATGTCGTGGAGCGCCGAGACCCCCGGCTCCGTGACGATGAGAACCGCGTCCATGCCGCCGACCGTCGCGATCAGCGGGCAGCCTATACCCGGCGGGCCGTCGGCGAGCAGCAGGCCGGCGCCGTCCGCGAGGCTTTCGGCCCGCTTCTTCACCTCGGTGACAAGAAGCCCCGAGTTCCCGGAGCCCGGGAAGAGCCGGGCGTGGGCGAGGCTGCCGCGGTCTGTCGCCGATGTGTATATCTCGCCGGAGGGGCGGGGCTCCATCCGGGCCGCCCCCGTGGGGCAGACGTAGGTGCAGACAGCGCAGCCCTCGCAGTGCAGGGGGTCAACCTCCCAGGCATCGTTGCGGCGCACGATTGCCCCGAACCGGCAGTGGTCGGCGCAGATGCCGCAGTCGCGGCAGACGGCCGGGTCGATCCTGGCCGCTTCGAGCCCCAGGTACTCTTCCGTCGTGATCCGCCGGGGTTCGAAGAGGAGTTCCAGGTTCGCGGCGTCGACGTCGCAGTCGGCGAGGACCTGCGGCACTCCGCTGATATCTGCAAGCGCCGCCGCCACCATCGTCTTTCCGGTGCCGCCCTTGCCGCTGACGACGGCTAGCCGGATCACGCGACCACCCCCGCGATCCCATCAAAGAGCGCCATGAACCGCTCCTCCCACCCCGGAAGGTCGCGGCATATGAGCCCGCCCCGGTTCTGGACGGCGGCGATCTCGCGGGAGAACGGGATGGTCATGAGGACGGGGAGGCCGCGCTCCCGGCAGAAGGCGAGGGTCTCCTCGTCCCGGCCGTCGCTGCGGTTGATCACGACGCCGGCCGGGATACCCATCTTCTCTGCCACCTCGGCCGCGAGGCGGAGGTCGTGCAGCCCAAACGGCGTCGATTCCGTGACCAGGATACAGGCATCACTCCCATCGATGGTCTCGATCACAGGGCAGGCCGTCCCGGGTGAGGCGTCATATATGGTGAGGGGGTGCGCCTTTGAGAGCGCCTTTGCCGCCCGGATGACCGCCGGGGCCTGCACCTCGCCCTCGTTCAAGACGCCGCTCACCAGGGTGAGGCGCGGGATCGGGCTGGAGCACGCGACACGGCCGATTGTGCGCGGGACCTCCCGGACGGCTCCCTGCGGGCAGACGAGGGTGCAGCCTCCGCAGGAGTGGCAGAGATGCGGGAATACGAGGACGCGGTCTTTTAAGACCGAAAGCGCCCCGAACCGGCAGAACTTCCCGCACTCACCGCAGAGGGTGCAGCGGTCGGGGTCGATCTCCGGGACCGGTGTCGTCACCGGGGCGGTGAGCGCCTGCGCCGGGAAGAAGAGGTGGAGGTTCGGCTCCTCGACGTCGCAGTCGACGAGCGCGGCCTCGCGGGAGAGGGCAAGCGTGAAGCCGAGGTTTGCCGCCACCATTGTCTTCCCGGTGCCGCCTTTCCCGCTTGCAATCGCGATCTTCATGTGGGGGTTCCCGGTTCAGAGAAGGGGGATCGGCTGGAGTTTTCCGGCGGTGCAGTCCGCGAGGGCGTCGGCGACGCTGCCGGTTCCGCGGTAGGCGTAAACCTTTATCCCGCCCTCTTTAAGCGCTCTGGCGGCGTTCCCGCCGACCTGGCCGGTGATGGCCGCCGTCGCGCCGCGCTCCGAAAACATCTGGACGGCCCGGGGGCCGACCCCGCCGACGGCGTTGACGAGGGGATTCTCAACCGATTCGGCCTTTCCCGTCTCCGTGTCGACGAAGACGAAGTAAGGCGCCCGGGCAAACCGCTGCTCGACCGGGGCGTCCGTGCCTGGTGCACGCGCTGTGATGCCAACTATCATGGTTATACACTCCTCTGGTGGTTTTTGCTCATGTGGCCGTCGTCCTCGTGGTGGCAGGAACTCTTGCCTGGTGAGAGGCGGCCGGCGATGTAGTCCTGTGCGACGTAATCAACGTTTCCGCCGATGCCGATGAGAACGTCGATGCCGTTCTCCGAAAAGATCTCGATGGCCCGCGGGCCCATGCCGCCGGCGATGACCAGGCTGACGCCGTGCTCTGCGAGGAATACCGGGAGCCGCCCGGGTTCGTGTCCGGGGTTCGGGAGGTCGTCTCTGCGGTATATGATCGAGTCCTCGACGTCGAATATTGCATAACTCTGGCAGTGCCCGAAGTGTTCGGAGACACTGTTTCCGTCCTGTGCAACCGCTATCCTCGTGATATCTTCTCTCATATACTACACATATGCGCGAAAGGAAGTAAAACCATCCATCGTGACACCCGCTGCGGGCGTATAAAACTGTTGGGGGCTGCCCGTTTCACCGCGGCGGCTGATCGGGGGAGTCCTCGTCCTCCGGGCACCCCTCCTCCCGCGGACGGCTGCACCCGGCGATCCGGATTGTCTTGCCGTGCACAAGGGCGTCGGCGGCCTTTTCCCGCGCCCGGTGGAGGTCGCGCCAGAGGGTCTTTCGGGAGACGCCGAGGACAGCGGCGGCCTCCTCCTGCTCAAGCCCCTGGAGGTCGACGAGCCGCATGGCCTCCACCTCTTCGGGGAGGATGACGACAAACTCGCTGCCGCCGCCGCAGAGTGGGCCGAAACACCGGAACGCCCCCTGGTTTCTGATCCTCCGGCGAACCCGCGGCCGGCCGCGCCCCCCTCCGGGTTCTCTCTCGTTCATGCTGCCGATCTCCGGAGTAGAAGTCGGTCTTTCGTGCAGATAGTGCCTTCGCTCCGGCAGGGGCCGTTACCACTGCCGGCCGCCGCGGCGGAAACCGCGGCCGCAGCCCCACGGGACGCCGCCCCGGCCGACGCCGCGAAGCACCGGTGCAGAACCTTCTTCCACTTTCTCATCAGGTTCACGCGGCAGAACACACCGCCCCCGGCGGCCGCCGGTCATAGGGCCGCGGCCGAGAGGGCCGGTTCGATCCAATCCTGGCATGGTTGTATCACCTCACTTTGTACTCATATGTGTAAAAATATATAAATATATCGCATGGTGCTGCTCTGCTCTGCAGCCGGAGGTCATCAGACCGGCAGCCGTCCCCCCCGGTTTGATAACGTATCTCTGGAGGGATGCGCTGGAAGGGCGTTCCCGGTGACACGATGAGATAGGGGGAGGCCGCGGTAGCGGCCGGGCGGTGGGGGGTGTCCCATGAATACCGTTCATCCAGAGACGCAGGAGACAGGGGAGGGAGTGGGCAGTCGTAATAACGGGAAAAGATGGGGGGTTTATATCACAGAACCGTTGATTTGACGGCCTCCTCATCCCCCCGCTTCGCAGGGGGACTTCTCGCTCGAAAAGTTAAGGCCCTCGTGGCAAGAGAACTCTCTGACCGGAAGGTAATTCTGCGGCGCCTCAACTCACCGCCACGTTTATCGGTTCTCCCCCCTATCTCTTATCCATCAGGTGAAACTGGCTATGTCCGATATTACCATCAGGGTTCCCCAGGATATCGTCCAGGCGCTTCGGCTCCCCCCCGATACCGTTGCTGTCGAACTGCAGCGAGAGCTTGCAGTGGCGCTCTACCAGCGGGGCATCCTCTCTTCCGGGAAGGCGGCGGATCTTGCAGGGATGAACCGGTGGGAATGGGAGGAGCTCCTTGGGGCACGGAAGATTCCTCGGCATTACTCCGATGAGGACCTCGACCTGGACATTGCCTATGCCGCTCGCGGTCAGTAACTCTTCGCCATTGATTCATCTCTCCATGGTTGGGCGTATCAGCCTGCTCCACCGCTTTTCATCGATCTACATACCTCCTGCGGTCTGGCAGGAGGTCGTAGAACAGGGCGGCAGCCGCCCAGGGACAGCCGAGATCCGGGATGCCCGCGAGTCGGGGTGGCTGCGTGTGATCGAGCCCTCCGATAAGACTCTGGTGCGCCTGCTCAAGCAGGAACTCCACGCGGGCGAAGCAGAGAGCATCGCCCTTGCTCTTGAGGTCCGGCCCGACGTGCTGCTCCTCGACGAGACCGAGGCCCGCCGCGTAGCGGGGCTCTACTGCCTTCCAATCACCGGCATTATCGGACTGCTGATCCAGGCGAAGCATGATGGGCTGGTCTCTTCACTTGCGGAGGAGATGGACCAGGCTTGCGGGAGCAGGGCGGCTTCTGGATCCAGGATGCACTCTACCGACGCGTTCTTGAAGCAGAAGGAGATGAATAAGCCGAAGTTTTTCGTCACCGGGAGAATAGCGATCGGCCGGCTCCGTTGCGGTCGCACAGGGTTTGGAGCGGTGATGAGGGGGTGAAGGCCCCCGGTTCACTCCAGCACGGGGACCTGGTCTGCCGAAGGCGCTCGATCTTGCTCTGGATAGCATCGTCCTGGTAGGACGAGATCCGGACACTCCTGCGGGTGAAGGTGACGTAGTAGTCATCACCCGAGGGGTCGTGGCACCGGAGCTGCGCGTAGTAGGTCTCGCGGACGGCGGTGCCGCCCATCGCGGTCGCAAGGCCTGCGTTCGCATCGAAGGCGGCGATCGTCGGGGACTGCAGCGAGACCGTCCCGAGCCGCTTGCCGGTCGTCTCGTTGACGAAGTTCACTCATCAAGGTGTAGTGCTCGCGGTTCCGGATGACCCGGTCCGGAGTTTTACGACGAAAACAGGCAGAAGGCCCCTGGTTGGGGTCAGGGTCAGTCACCCCATCGCAGGTTCCGGGGAGTCATGAGTGATCTTTATGTAGAGTAACAGTAATTACTGTTATACTAACGAAGGTGCCGATCAGGAGGAATTTGATGAAATCAGATATTGAGGTTATCAAAGAGGGGGTGACAGAAATAAGGAATATGCTTGACGAACTGATGCGCCAGCATGAAACCATTGGAATGATGAAGTTATCTGAGCGTTCCCTGCAAGAATTCCTCGAGGACGAACCAGATATCTATACCCTCGATGATGCGAAGGTCGTGTACCTGTGAAAGGAAAGATTGTCCTCATTCCATTTCCCTTTACCGATCTGACATCATCAAAGTTTCGTCCTGCCCTCGTCCTCTACCAGGGGAAATATGATCTCATCTTCGTATAGGCAGGAGACCCCAGCCTTCAGGCTGGGGAGGAATGCCGTCTGCCTGTCCCGGGTTTGTCCGTATACAAGCGCCATACACTTTCACCCCGCGGCTTATACTTTATGCCGGATGAACATCGATGATACAAGTTAATGGCACTGCGAGTGGTCAGCAACTATCTGCGTCTTCCCCAGAAGACCTTTTGGGTTCTCGACACG
>Ga0208462_1001284_pt1 | contig 17711 bp, 16 predicted proteins | sample AD_SCU001_MetaG_FD_184452 | JGI IMG/M metagenome (GOLD analysis project Ga0208462, IMG submission 184452) | Active sludge microbial communities of municipal wastewater-treating anaerobic digesters from China - AD_SCU001_MetaG (SPAdes) (version 2) | ecosystem: Engineered > Bioreactor > Anaerobic...
CCGAAAAGTCACACGAAAGTGCGGAGAGGCCCCCACGAACTCCTCAAACGTCGGACATATCGGATCGATGCGGCAGCGTCGCGGATATCCTCAAGATACAACAGGAGGTCTCTAGGCATAGACGACCTCGCCGAGGACGGCATCCCGGATCCGGGGCTTCAGGGTGTCGGCAATAACAAGGTCCGTCTTCCGCCCCAGGAGATCTTCAAGATAGAACTTGAGGTCCATAAAGTGGTCGAAAGTCTCCTCCCCCTCCCGGAACTCCACCAGGACATCGATATCGCTTGCCGGCGTCTCCTCGCCCCGTGCCACCGACCCGAAGAGGCCGATACGGGACACGCCATAGCGCTCCCGGATAACACAGAGGTTCTGCCGGATCTGGAAGAGGGGATGCATCGCTATTCTTGAGTACTCCATCCATTGTCTTATACCCTCCGATAGCCGGAGGCACTCCGCTCACGCAGCTCCGGTTCCCGGGGGACGCTGTCGGGACGGCTACTCCGCCCACGAGATCACCCGGTTGCTCGGGCTCGGAGTGGATGTAGCCAGCGAGATGCTTACCCGCCTCCTGGAGGCCGGCCAGGAGCATCGAGAAGAGCGGGATTGCCCGTCAACTACCCCCCGCTAACGCAGGGGGCTTGCACCGGGAATCTCTTGGAGACTACACCGATGCACTTTAATTCGCCCGAAAGTTGCTTTATCCAGCCTTATTCGTGCAGGCCGGTTGATGCGGCCCCTACCGATTATCCGTGGAACCCCGGAATCACCGGCTACTTCCCCTCTCCCTATCGGCGCACATTAAATACATGCACACACACATACACAGCCATGGGAACCAGGACGATCAGCATCAGCGACGACGCGTACGAGAGGCTCTCACGATTAAAAGGCCCCTCCAACATGAGTTTTTCCGAAGTGATCCTGAAGTATACCCCGCAAAAGAAGAAACTCTCCGAGATCCTCAAGGAGTTCGGGCCCAATCCTGCGCTGGCCAGCTCGATCGAGGAAGCTTCACGCGAGATGAGGAAGGCTTCGATGCGAGAGGTCGACTTCGATGCCGACGCTTGATACCTCCCTGCTCATCGACCTTATCCGGCATGACCCGGAGGCGATGAGAACGCTCGAGGCGATGGAGCGCCAGGGGCTGCCCCTTGCAACCACCGCAATCAACGCCCTCGAACTCTACCGCGGGGCGTTCCTCTCAAGATCGGTGCAGGAGAACCTCCGAGAAGTCGAAGCGATCATACGGGCGCTGATCGAACTGCCGATCACCGATGAGACCTACCGGATCTTCGGTACGCTCGCCGCCGAACTCCAGGGGAGCGGTCGACCGATCGGGGATTTCGACGAGGTCATCGCGGCAATCACGCTTGCGAGCGACGGCGAGATCGTCACCCGGGACCATCACTTCACCCGGGTCCCGGGGCTGAAGGTCAGGACGTATTGAGCATCCAGGCGATGCTGGAAGGGCTTAAGTCGATGTGGGTGATCGTTTCATCATAGCCGGCAAAGGATCGACGAATGCATCTGATGGAACCTGGCATTCAATCAGGACGTTCCTCGGCCACATCGCTCCCGCAGCCACACCCTTCGTACTCGCTCCGCTCGTTGCCGGGTTTCTGCTCGGAAACCTCCCCATCACCATGCTCCCCGTCCTTACCGTGACGGTGCCGATGTACGGCGACGGTGCGCTCCTGATCAGGGAGGTTGTCCGGCGGACGGGAGGGGCCGGCCGGGCATGATCGTGCTCGCCCTTGCGTACCGGAGCAGGCGCTCTACGGATCACCGGGAGTGGACGATAGTGTCAATGCCGGGAGGATGAGGAATCCTCCCCTACCGCGCCTTCCAGCGGCAGATCGTCCCATAGTCGCACCGGGAACAGAACGGCCCCGGCTTCGCGGGGAAATTCCGGCCGTTGATCCCCTGGATGTAATTTTGGGCCGCCGTTCTCGCGGCGTCGAGCTCGTCCGCACCGACGCCGACACCGACAACCGAGGAGTCCAGGAGGAAGGCGAGCGATGCCGATCCCACTATCTTACCGCAGGACTGGAGGCCGAGCGCGTAGAGCCGGACCTGCAACGCAGCTTCATCCGGCGTGACGACCTTGCCGGATGTCTTGTAGTCCCGCACCTCAAGGCCATCGTCCTGCTGGAGGATGAGGTCGACACGGCCGGCGACCGTGGCGTGTTCCATGGGAAACTCAATCCTTGCTTCCGCCTCCCGGATCCCCCGCAGATCTTCCGCATGTTCGGAGCTGAACTTCAGGAGTTTCGCTCTGGCATCCGCCTTGAGCTTCTCAAGCCTTGCCCCACCGACGTACGGCATGAAGAAATGCTGATCCACCGCCCGCGCAACGGCGCTGATCGGGATGTGGCCATCCTTGATCATCGCTGCCGCTTCACCCATGCAGGCATGGAGCGCCTTCCCGTAGCCGAGCAGGTCAGAGAGGGGCGGCTCATAGCCCCATATCTGCCGGAGTCGGTAGAGGTGCGGGCATTTGCCGTACGTGATCAACTCTCCGGCAGTGTAGGTCTGGATCTCATCAGCCTCCCCGCCGACAGGGATGGAATGGAACGGCAACACATCGTTCTCCCCGAGGTACGTTACCGCCTCTGACTCAGCGAAATCATGCGCAAAAACGCTCATCCGCTTCGGCCTTCCATTCTGGGAAGTGAAGCAGGTTGCGACCAGGAGGTCCTTTGCCCGGGTGACCGCAACATAGAACAGTTTCCGCTCGCTCTCCAGATCTCCCTCGTACTTCTCCGCATCGAAGAGCTCCCGGGGGATGAGCCATTCCTGCGGCTTCCCTGTCATGCCGGAAGGAAAACGGCCATCTATCAGCGCCGGCACAAAGACCACCGGCCACTCGAGACCTTTTGCCTGGTGGATGGTCATGATCTGCACCGCCTCGATACCCCGGATGTCGTCGGGCGACTGCTCGTCGTATGCCGAGGTTGCGTATGCGTTGATATATTCACAGAGCCACGCGAGCAGCTGATTCCAGTCTCTCGGTGCGCCCCCGAACCGGTTGACCGACTCAAAATCGGTAAGAAGTTTTGCAAACCGGCCCAGGTTCGCGAGCGCAATTGCGTCCTCTGGATCCTGAGGGTTAAGCTGCTGGTATCCAAGCGTGTTCAGGAGGTCGTAATACATCGATATGAGGTCGGGATAGATCTCGCCCGCCGCCGCGGTCTTCCACGCGGAGAGCCTCTCCACCAGATCGCCGGGAAGGATACCGCCCGGGGTCACCGCCTTCCAGTCCCGGCATCCCGAATAGAGGAGGTCGTCATCGATGTAGAGTTCGTTGAAGTCATACCGGGACTTCTGGAAGTAGCCGCCTTTCGGAACCCACATGAACAGCTTTGCGACGCATAAAACTTCAGGCCGACGGAACAGGCCGACTTTTCCTCCCACGACGAAGGGAATGCCCTGCTTCCGGAACTCATCGATGAAGACCGGTGCAGATGTGGCGACGCTCCGGAGGAGGAGGCCGATATCGCTGTACTGGCACCTCCCTGCATCCACATACCGCTTGATCTGGCTGGCGATCCATTGAGCTTCACTGAGATCGGATCTGCACCCGACAAGGTATGCACCGCCGGGAATATCCCGGACCGGGGTCAGGCGGTCGTATCTCCTGCCGGCAAACCCGTCCGCCACGACGTTTGCCACATCAAGGATTGCCGTGCCACTCCGCCGGTTCTCTGCGATCGTGACCTCCTCGGGGTCCAGGCCTTCGGCGAACTGTTCAAAACATCGCTCATCGGAACCGCGCCACTGATAGATCGTCTGGTGGGGATCGCCCACGACAAAGGTCCGGGCATCCTTCCCCAGCAGCTGGATCAGCCGCTCCTGTGCCCGGTTGATATCCTGGTACTCGTCCACGATGAGGTACTGTATGTTCGCCGCAAGGCCGGGATGGCGCTCCAGCTGCTCAACGGCGACCTGGGTCATGCGGTTAAAGGTGAGAAGCCGGTGACGTTCGAGGGCATCCTCATAGGCCTCAAGGGAGGCAGCGAACCCGGGAGCCTGCTCGCGGAGGGCGGAGCGGTCGAGCATCTCCGCATAGAAGACGTTGAGATTTCGGAGAAACGCCTCACACTTCTGGGGGTAATTGCCCCCATCGGGGAAGTGGCAGTCCCAGCCGACCCGGAGCAGGAACGCCATCTCCTGGTTTTCGTCGAGCTCGCCCCAGTTGCCGTATCCGCAGCAGTCCCGCAGGAGCGATAGGCAGTAGGCATGGATCGTCCCGATATACATCTCCCCCAGGCGGGAACACGCCTCCTCGCCGCCAAGATGCGTGACCCGGTCGTAGATCCGGGTCTTCATGCTCTGGGCAGCTTTCTTCGTGAAAGTGAACGCGACGATCGAGGAGGGGTCAACCTGCTCGACAAGAAGGAGATGGACGATCTTCCGGGTCAGTGTCTCGGTCTTCCCGGCGCCGGCCCCCGCAATAACCCGTATGCGGGTGTTCCGGGACCGAACCGCTGCTCTCTGGCTCGATGAGAGGGGTTCAGGGTTGTCAAGAACCAGCTCCTCCAGCAGCGGGCCGGCAGTACATGATCGGGGAGGCACCTGCCGGGGCAGCCGCACCGGGGCGGGGGCGGGTTTTGGGGGCGGCGGTGCCGGCTTTACGGGGAGGACTGGTTCTCCGGCCGGAACCGCCCTGCCGGTCGCAGGATCGTACTCTTCCAGCCTGAGCTCCTGGACGATCACCTCCATATCGACCGGCAGAAGGGTGTAGCCGGTGTTGATGAATCTAAGCTTTTCAAGGAGGGTCTCGGCCGTAACGATAGCGAACCAGGGGATTTTACGGAGATTCATCTGGCCGTCAGGATACCAGCTCCCGGTCTCGAAATAGCCCCAGGCCCCCACTTTTTTAACATATTCCCTATCGATCTCCGGAAAATGTTTCTCCCTGATAGGCAGTAATTTATCGATAAAACCGTATCGCTCCTTTCCGAGCTGCTCAAACAGGTTTTTCTTGAGCGGGACGACCGTACCTTCGCCGGTCCTGACCTCCCAGGCACCGTTCTCAGAACCAGTGATCTCCCCACGGTATGCCTTGAGTTCGAGAATGACCGGGCCGCCGGGGACAAGCACCACGCAATCAAGCTTCCCATAGGGAACCCGCACATTGGTGAGCACAAACGCCGTTTCGTCTTCGTACTCATACCTGAGCAGTGCAACGATCTCTTTCAGCTGCCGGTGCTCATGCTCGTGTTCCCCACGCCTTTCTCGAAAGAATCGGAGCCCCATATGACGGATCGCCACCTGACTGGGAGGGTATCTTTTTTCACCGCATATAAATCTCCCGTTTTAGAAATGGGCTGTTACAACGGATTCCACAGGCCACCAAGAGGGAGATGGTCGAGAAAGAACCATGTACCCGAGCAAACCGGACAGGATAGGGTGAGAGAGGGGCTGTTCAACCGTGGTATTCAGCTTCCGATCCGGTAGTGACCCGGTGGGATCTGGATCTCAAAGCGGGCCCCGCACCCTTTGCGGCCGGTTTCCTGTTGGGAAAACACTTCACTGTACCCACTGCTCCTGTGTGATAACTGCTGCAAGTACGGCAGCAGTTCGCAGCTGATATCCCCTCGTTCAAGAGCAAGCGCCATATTCGCCTTCATCCAGCTTATCTTATCCCCAATATCGTACTAGACACAGGCGGTCACCAGTCCCGTACGGTGATTCAATAGATTCAGGGAGTCCGATAGTTGGATCTCACCGCCGTAACCGCGAGGTGTCTCCTTAATGGCATCAAAAATGTCCGGGACCAGAACATAGTGTCCGATTACTCCGAGATTCGAGGGAGCAGCGACAGCGGTAGGTTTCTCCACAATCTCCAGAATCGCATAGACATCCTTTTCCAGAACCTCTCCCAAGATAATACCATACTTCGAGACATCTTCCCCGTTGGCAGGTTCTATTGCCATAGTTGAGGATCCAAAGCGTTCGAACCGTTAATCAACTGTGAGGTACAGGTCTGCATTCCAGTTCTCGGCACCGTGATGGTATCGCCGAGAAGCACCGCAAATGGTTCCCCGTCGCAGTGATGCTTCGCATGGAGTATTGCGTCTCCAAGGCCGTTTTGCGTTTTTTGACGGACATAATGAATATCCGGCCACTCATCGAAATGTTGCACGGATTTCCCGTACTCCTGTGCCCGATACTTGCTGAAGGGCTGGGTGCATTCCGGTAATTTATCAAAGTGATCTTCGATTGCCCTTTTGTTCCTCCCGGTGATAATCAAAATGTCGTCGATACCTGTCTGAATAGCCTCTTCGACAACATATTGAATAACCGGCTTATCGACAACCGGTAACATCTCTTTGGGTTGTGCCCTGGTGATCGGCAAAAATCGGGTACCGTTCCCCCCGGCAGGGATCACAACTTTTCGGATCCGTTCCTTCCTCATCGTGTCACCAGCAGATCCCCTGCTTCTCTTTTGTCTGGAGGATGCGCCTGCCCTCGATGATCATTCGGGTGTTCATCTGATCGAATTCACCATTGAGTGCTGCAAATTCCGGGCTTTCCGTCAGCACAATGCAGGCATCTGCTCCCTGCAGCGCATCAGAAGAGCTTTTTACGTAATCGATCTCCGGAAAGAGTTTCTTCATATTCTCCATGGCCAGGGGATCGTAGCCAACTAAAACCGCTCCTTTTTCGAGGAACGCCTGAATTATCGGGATCGCCCTGGATTCACGGATGTCATCAGTGGCTGCCTTGAACGCAAGCCCTAACAGGGCAATGCGCTTCCCCGCCAGACCTCCGAACTCGTTTTCGAGCTGGTGGACAATCCGATAGGGTTGGGTCCGGTTGATGTCCATCACAGCCTGAAGAAGGCGCGATGTCTCTCCAGATTCCTCAGCCAGGCTTATCAGTGCCCTGATATCCTTTGGAAAACATGCTCCTCCAAAGCCGACACCGGCGTTGAAGAAATGCGGAGAGATGCGGTGATCCATGCCGACGCACTGCATGACTTCGTATACATCAATGCCAAGCCGTTTACAGACGTTTCCAATCTCATTCGAGAACGAGATCTTTGTGGCGAGAAATGCGTTCGTCACGTACTTTGACATTTCTGCGGTTTTGACGCTCGTGAACATCACCGGCGCTGATATTCCCGCATACAGCCAGGAAATAATCTCACTGCTAGCATCATTATTGGATCCGGCGATAATCCGATCTGGCGACATGAAGTCAGAGATCGCACTGCCCTCGCGAAGAAATTCCGGATTAGACAGGAAGATTGTATTTTTGTCGGATCTCCCGCTGGTACGCAGTACAAGGGGCTGAATCAGCGATTCCGTGGTGCCGGGAGGAACGGTGCTTTTCGTAACAACAACGTGATCACCGCTGTTGCACCGGAGGGCATGCCCAAGAGACAGACATGCGGCTTCTATACTGCTGAGATCTGCCGATCCGGTCTGGGTCGCCGGTGTGTTAACACAGATTATCGAAAGATAGGATCTCTTTACACTTTCATAATCGGAGGAAGCTATGAGGTTTTTGCCAAGGTTTTTCGCCAATAGTTCATTCAGCCCCGATTCTGCAACCGGTGATCTGGCGGCATTAATTGCACGAATCTTCTCCTCGTCGATATCAATGAGAGTAACCATGTGCCCGAGATCCGCGAGGCAGGCAGCAGTCACCAATCCCACGTAACCCCCACCGATGACGCTGATCTGCTTAGTTGAATCGCTGGAACATGTCATCGATGATCACCCCATCAAGGCCAATCTCTTTGGATATCCGATAGGCGTCTTCTGGATAATGGACAATGGGTCGTCCTTTTTCATTTAGCGAGGTATTGATCAGCCCCATCGTCCCGTACCGTTCGCGCATGACGGAGAGAAGTTCAAAGAGCAATCTATTCTCGCTATCGCCGCTCGTGATCACCTGAGCCCGAACGGTACGATCCGCATGAATGACGCCAGAGAAGAATTGCTCACACTCTTTTCTCACGGTGTAGGCACCCAGCATGTACTTCGGAAGGTTGCTTTCTCCGACATCCTCGACAAAGACTTCTCTGGCGATCTCTTCGAGGACGATCGGCGCCACCGGCCGGTACCACTCGCGTTTCTTGATCGTTTCACTCACTCTTATTCTGAGGGGGATGTCGTCGGCGCGGGCAATGATGCTGCGATGCCCGAGAGCCCGGGGACCGATCTCCCCAGCCCCCTGATACAGGCCAAGGACGTTCCCGTTCTGCAGGAATTCGGCAATCTCCCCGATATCAAAGAGCCTCTTTTTAGCAAGTGCGGGAAGGTCGAATCTGTTTAAAAACAGTGACGCGATCTCTACAGCCCCATAATCGATATATTCCACCCATGCCGCGGCTCCGAGAGAAAGCCCGCAGTCGCTCGTGCAGGGGGGGATGACGATCTGATTGAACAGTCTCTGTCGCTCAAGTTTGGTATTCGTGAGGATGTTTAATGCGGCACCGCCACTGTAACAGAGGTACTCCGCTCCGGTTTGTTCCGCCCAGAACCGGATGAACTCGATAACACGATCTTCGAACTCTTTCTGGATTGTTGCTGCAATATCCATGCAAACTGCATGCCGGGGATCCAGATGCTGCAGGGAAAGGTTCATGTGCCGATTGACAATCTCGATGAGTTCGGATTCGCCGCCGTGAAAGTCGAGAAACCAGTTGTTCTCGATCAGCCACGATCGTATCGCTTCGCTTGCACAACCGTACGAACTATATCCCATGAGTTTCCCGGGCATTGCCAGATGGTCCTGGGGTGATTGGTTCAGGATTGCCCTGACGAGAGGATTGACGCTGAAATTGTTTACGACCGTTTTAAGGTCGTTCCAACTATGATCAAGCCAGTGTACTTCTTTCCCGTCAAAAAACCAGACCGATGAACTTGAATCGGAAGCACCCCCGTCGATGTGGACGAGCAAGGTGTTCGGCTGGAACGATCCGATAAACGGGAGAACTGATGCCAGATGAGCGAACTCATGGCACATGATAAACCCGGAAACCTCTCTTTCATGCAACCCATCCGGAAAGAATCGGCAGGTTGCCGGCTGGATAATCTCTTCTACTTTCAGGGTAGCCCGGGGTTCGATCCTGAAATTTCCATCCGACGATATGATCGAACTGCCAAGGAACGAGTTCACCGATACGAATCTGAGGTCCTCGCCTGCCGGAACATATCCCGTGAGAATACGTGAAAGTTCCGACGAAAGCCCGCTGTCATGCTTGATGCCGGAGTATCGCTCCAGCTGGATCGTCGTTATGACGCGGCCGTTCTTCATTATAGTAAGCCCGTGATCATGGGTCAATGAAGGCACTCCGGACACTACCGTTGTATCGGGAATCCCGTAGAGTCCGACAGTGATCATACTGCTCCCCCGGCAATTTCTCTCTTTTTGCCATCCCGGATTATCGATACTGTATCTCTGCCCCGTGCTACAATCGCACCATCAAGGAAAGTCAGCCATTTCTTATAGTCAAAGTATTCGTCATTGAAATAGCTGATAAAGGGGATGAGTACTGCGTCATGGGAGACGTATATGAGGTTCTGATTGAATGCTGACAGATCCGTGCAGATCTGTGAAAGAAATGCCTTGCTGGTGCTTATCAACGGTTTGAACCCCTCGAGCTCGCCGGTTTCGATGTATCGCTGCACTGTCGCTGTAGTGCCCCAGTCGAGGAAATAACGTCCTGCAAGGTCAGAATCCTCGATGTAGATCCCCGGCGCCCCAAGTGTTGTACTCTGAATAACAGGGACATCGCTCTTGCCATATCCGTCGAGAATCGAATGAATTGTCTGAAGGCAGCGGGGTACAGGACTTGAGTAGGTGCATCCTATCGCCATATCCCGAAGTCTCGATCCGAACAACTGCGCATCCTGTTTCCCCTTCTCTGTCAGAAGGACGTCCGTTCCATGCGTCAGGCTCGGGATGGATCCCCGTTCTGCGTGGCGTATCAGTATGGCAAATGATTCCAATTCCTCAACGAGCAAAAAATTGCTCATGAAATCTCCCTTCATACGGTTTCCTCTTCCATTGAACGAGCAAGCCATACGACAGTGCCGTCTTTAGATCGGGTCACCAGTTCGCCGTCTTTCGTCCTGCACAGAGCCCATTCATTGTAAAAAGGTTCGACCCACATGTAGCGCTCATCATATGCGGGTGCTCCATCCTTGCCGATATGCAGGTACCCTCTCTCGTCACGTGCAGTTGCGAAACCCTTGTGGTAAACGTCGCATTCACGGTACCACTGTCCGTGAATCAGGTTCCCGTTCTTATCGATGTGGCTGGCGCGTGTATTCCCGGTATAGACAACCGCAATGCCGTATTTAAAATCCCCAACATATCGGTAGCGCCCGGGATAAGCCGGAGAGCCAGAGCGATCGATATGGAAGTACTCCCCTTCTGGGGTTCTGACAACGCAACGCCCTTCCTGAAAATTGCCGGTCCACTGATAGCGTTCAGTGTAGATCGCTCTGCCATCCAGATCGATGTGGAACCAGCCACGGGAATCACAAACCGCTGCGAGACCCTCGTAATACCCAAATGACTTGAGAAACCGGGCGGTATAAACCGGGTTCCCCCAAACGTCTATATGGTACGCTCCTGAATGATCCCTCACTGCGGCAAGGCCCGGTGGATGGAAGCTCATGACTCTCTCGAACTTCCGCGCGTAGAGCGGATTTCCGTGACACAGGTGGTGCGTCTCATCAAAACTCATCTCAATCTCTTTCAGGTCCATCGGCGAACACCCTCCATTGCGGGGATTTTCATATTGCACTGGGCACACAGAGTATGATTTCCGGCAGAATAGCAGAGATCGGAGTAACGTTTTCCCCGCCAGAGATCCATAAAATCCGTTTCGAGGACATTTCCAAACGATCCAAGGGTCTTTCTGAGCGGATCCGGAGCGCAGCATACGTCAAACCTCCCATCCCATGAGATCCATGCTTCTTTGCCGATGAACGGGCAGACCGATGAGCAATCAGTGGTTTCATGGATTGTGCCCACAGGCGGGGAGAGTTTATTGATGTTCTCCAGACGGATACGGGTGCCGTCGGGTCTGCGGCATCTGGTTGCTATGGTATGCAGGGTATCCACCATAGAATTCCATGCTTCTATCCGGTCATCGCTGCGTTTGAGCGATTCCTCCCCAATCTCTGGCCAGGTCACCCAGACGTGATGACCCTTGAATCGGTCGACACCGAGATCGGCTGCGAGTTCCAGCAGTTCGGGAAGTTCAGTGAAATTCGATTCCATGAATGTCACCTGAACCGTCACCGTCGGAGAGGCACGGCCGGACCGAGCTATCTCACTTTTGACGGCGATATACTGCTCAAGATTTGCAACCTGTTGCTTAAAGTCAAGCCCTTCCATGATGGATTCGGCAGTACCTGCCGTTGCTCCGTTGACAGAGACCTTTGTATCGCTTGCAAAGGGCAGGATCTTCTCTGCCCACTTCCTTGCCCCGAGGCGCGGAAATGTCCCATTGGTTGTCAGATTGATCTTCAGTGCGTTTTCGCTTACAACACCTAACAACTCCAGGAAGTGAGGATAGAGGAGCGGCTCTCCCATGGTGCTCGGGATAATCTCCCGGAGCCCGAAGGGGAGCGCGGATGCGATGACACGCTTTACGGTCGATATCGGCATGATCCGGGATGCGCTACCTGCATGCTTCCGGTATCTGCTGTGGATTTCACACATCCTGCAATGGAGATTGCAGAGATCCGGGTTTGTCTCAAAGGTTATCCGCCACGGACCTCCCAGTTTGGGCGGGTTAGGACGTACCATCAAGTACCCTCTTGTAGATCGATCGAATAATGTCGCCGTGCTTCTCGATAGGAACCACAGAGTCCCGTGAGGGTCTGATCCGGTTCAGGATCTCCGGGTTCTCGATGATCGATCTCATCACCGCCTCAAGTGCATTCTGATCTCCCGGGGGCACGGTAAACCCATTTACGCCATCGGTCACCAGTTCGGCCATCCCTCCGATGCCTGTTGTTATCACGGGGATCCCTGCGAGAAACGCTTCCTGAATTACAAGGGGTGATACTTCGTACCAGATCGAGGGGGCGACGAGGACGTCGATCTCCGACAGAGTCCTGTCGATATCTCGGTTGTCATACCCGCCCATGAAACGAACACGATCGTTTCCGAGACGCTGCAGAAATGGCGTCGTTGATCCTGCACTTCCAAACACCAGAAGCCGGGCACTCTCATCAGGAATTGCAGTAAACGCCTTGATGAGGATATCAACCCCTTTCACAGGGATCACGCGACCCATAAACCCAAACGTTACCGGCGAATATTTTGAGAACATTTTGCTATGGGGTTTTACCAGATCCGACTCAAATCCATACCGGGCATGCACAATTCTCTCGCCAGGAACGCCGTGCTCCCTGAAGAAATCCTGTATGTGGAGGGAGGGTGCAATGAAGAGATCGATCAGATCGATCACGGCGAGCATGCGTTTTCGGTATGACTCAAAAGATTCCTGCGATTCTGAAGTTTTGAATTTCTGCCAGACACACTTCATGCACGCATCGGAACCCGGTCCTTGGCATAGTGTATTCGCAGGCGTGATCAGCTGTCCCCTGAAACAGTGGAGCCAGAAATCATGGAGCGTGTACACAACCGGCGTGTGAAATTCTTCTTTTGCGATCGTCACGATGTTTGTCGAGAGGTGCGAGAGGTGTCCGATATGAACGATGTTCGGTTTCACCATCTCCATATATTCTCTGAAAAGCCGGTCGATCTCCGGATTGAGATACTTGTCCGCAAGGGTGTAATCCCGTTCGGGGTTATTTACGCGGCGAATTTTGACCGATCCTTCGATACCATCCTCACAGGTATAAGGGGGTTCAAACGGATTTTCAATCCGGGTAAAGACGGATACATCACAGTGATTTGCCAGTTCCCGCACAAGATTGTAGGTATAGACCTCCGATCCTGCCATGTAGTAGGGAGGATACCCATGAATGACCTGGAGAACGTTCATATCTCCTCCTCCTGAAACAGTTCCACGGCTTTCTGGATTCCAACCTCAAGCGGGATTGATGCTTGAAACCCAAGGTTTGCGTATGCCTTCGACGGATCCCCGAAGAACCGGACGACGTCGTAATTTCTTAGGCTCGTGTAGACTGTGTTCAGGGGTTTATTCAAAGCCATCTCAATCATTGCAGCAACGTCCTGGAGGGAGTGCGGGGTACCAGTGAGAATGTGGAAGTCATCGAAAGAACCGCTATTCATCTGTTTCTGTAAATACGCGACAGTAAGAAGGATCCCGTGCGTGGTGTCATCAACGTGGGTAAAGTCAAAGATCTGGCCACCCCCATGGATTTCCAGTGTTTCATCCTGCAACGCTTTAAGGATAAAACGGGGAATGACACGATCCAGGATATCGTAGCGGGCTCCGTAGACATTGGAAAAGCGGAGGACAACGGAGTTCAATCCGTGTGTCTCTGCATACTCACGAACAAGTCTTTCCCCCGCAACTTTGGCCTCACCATATATGTTGATAGGGTGAAAGCCGTAGGATTCAGGGACCGGGAGTATCTCGGGCTCGCCATAGACCTCTCTGCTGCTCCCCATGATGATCCAGGGTTTCTGCGGTGAGGTGGTGATGGCATCCAGGAGGGATCGTGTTCCATTAACATTCACGTCCCAGCAGAGTTCCGGATCGTTCTGTGCCGTAATTACGCGTGATACAGCTGCAAGGTGGATGACGCCTTCAATTCTGAACTCCCGGAAGATCATTTCGAGCGTCCGGGTGTCGCGGATATCTCCCGAGAGATACTTCACACGGGAGTTGATGGGTTCCGGGTCAGGGAAAGGTACGATATCGTATACAATCACCGAAGTGCCCCGGGCGACAAGTTTCTTCACCAGCGTTCTTCCAATAAACCCGCTCCCCCCTGTCACCAGGATGTGAGGGGCTGACGGCTCATCACATGCTATCATGTTATCCAGGCAGTAAATGTGAGAATTGAGGAATTATTTCCTCAGATTCTTTTCTGCGGCTCTCATCGCCCTCTCTTTAAATCCCTGATTTGTGTTTGTGGTATCGGCGTTTGACTGAATGCGCTGTGCTGCGGTTTTATCCATTTTCACTTCTTTGCTCATGTTCTTCGTCCCGGCGGGGCGCGTTGCGCCCTCGCCACACCATGATGGAACGTTATAGTATAAATATTGCATGCATTTGCATGCAGAATACATATTTATGCAACCGCGGAGATATGACTACTACCAAAGCATGGCTGAGTCACCAACGCGTGAGAGCGGTAGTAATGAGTCAAGAGCACCCCAGGTCGTGAGATAATGCGCAGAATGAAAGAATCTTCTGATAAAAGAACCTCAATTGCAATCGACAGTGAAACCAAGGATATTTTCGACTGGTCAATGCAGAAAAAGGGCTCAAAAAATGTTACAGAACATATGCACCTCCTGCTTCAGAATAACCATGAATGCGCATCCTGGGAAGATCTGCTGAAAAAGGTTCGTTACGAGAAGCTGATCTGCGAAATACATAATCTGCCATATACGGCAATTTGTGTCGATTGTGATCTGGCTCTGTGTCCAAAGTGCAACATCAAATCCCACCTTGACATGAAACATGATGTGCAGAATTTTTGTCGCATTCATCAGGTCGGGTACCACACGGCCTGCCTCATGTGCGAATACGACCGGTGGAAAGAGGTTATTGATGTAGACGAAATCACACCTGAAGAATTCAAGGACCGTCTCGATTCGGATAAAGAGATCGCCGTGTTCGATGTCAGGTCTGATAAGGAGTGGATTGAGGGGCACTTACCTATGGAGTACAACAAACACCGTGAATACCTCCACCATTTCCCCTACCACTATTTCGATCTTCGGGACACGACCCATGAGCAATTTCAGCAGATACGCACGATCGTTGAGGAGCACCAGGGCAGTTCATTCATCACAATCAGCCAATCAAAGCCAGAGAGAGATTCGCCGGCCAAACACTGTGCCAGAAGTTACGTTGTAGGGGCGATCCTCAAAAGCCTCCTTGCGGCTACCGATGTCTCCTGCGTCAAGGGTGGTTGGGCTGCATTTCACTACTTGTACCCCAATATCGTTGAAGAGCACAAGTCTAATGGAAAATGCAGGATCTGCGATTTTTATCACCGTCCATAAGGGAGGAAACGAAGCGTGAGTGAGATGAGAGATGGAGATCTGGAAACATTTCCCGGGCGAGCGAGGAAGATCCTGCTGATCGGTACGCTTGGTGCGGGAAAAACAACCGTTGCACTGGACCTCGCGAAAAAAACCGGCTATCCGTATGTCTCAATCGATGAGTGCCGCATACAATATTCTGACAACACGATTCAGGGCGAGGACTCTGCATGGTGGCATTTCCTCGCGGCATGTGCCGATCTTGCTCCGGGCATTCTCGAATTTTCCGGCGGAGGACCGCATGTGTGTGAAGTTCGTGAAGCACTCCTCGATTCAGGACTGCCGGTATCCATCATCTGGTTGGATCTACCTCTGGATACCTGCATCGAGCGGGCTTCACTCCGGCAGAAGAACGTACCGACACCGTTTCCCTGGGGGCCGATTGATACCTCTGTCCGGACGATTTATTCCGGCATTGAGAGTGCCTGGAACACGTTGTGGTGTGCAGAGCCCCGGTTTCATGCGACGCGGATGAGATTTCAGGGTAACACTCCCTATCCTGAGATATATGCGAGGATCGTGACCGCCCTTTTCACCAGCATGATAGAGGATTCTCCTCATCTGGAGGAAACCACGGCCCCGGCCAGCGTCCTCGAAGCATGTGTGGTTTTTGCCGAAGATCGGAGACCGGTACGAGGTCTTGCCCTATTTGGTTCATACGCGAGAAAAGAGCAGACCGCATTATCGGATCTGGATCTTGCGCTGCTCCTCGAAGAAGAGTGCAGTGCCGATGAGATGCTTCAGGATTTATTGGCTTCTCTCGTGCAGAAACCGTGGGCGATGCTCCATCCTGAAATCAATAAATGGATCCTTTTCTTCGATGAAGGAATTCAAAAAGTTGATCTCTTCGTCGTTCACGACGTCAAAGAAATTGAACGGTATCTTCGAGGCTCGCGAGTGCGATCCGCTACAGACTCAATTCTCGTCGACAAGGACGGGCGGTTTCAGGGATTATTTAATGCAGAGAAGATCAAATCCGGGCGTTCGAACTTGTTGGAACTGACGAACATTGCCGTGGAAAAATTTCTTGACTGCTTTGATCATGCAGTGTACTACGCCAGAAGAGATGATCTATATCTGTTCTATTTCAATTACACGATAGCACTATTCCACCTTGCTGAAATGATGCAGATAGAACTAGGTGATGATTCCTATCTCTATTCTCCCCGGAATCTGTTAAGTCGCATCTCTCCCGTAAGGAAAGAACAGCTCAGCATGTTAAGCACTGGAATCCCATGTAACGATGAAATTATGTGTCTCCGCCAAATATCTGAGTCTTTCCTAGATATCTATCAGCAGATATCCCGGCAACAGATTGGACTTCAGTGGAGTAATGCATCTCTTGAAGTCTTTTTCGAGAAACATCTATTGGATATGCGATCCTGAACAAACCCAAGGGGTAGTGGCCTTGTCCCTAATTTTTATAATAATAGTTATACTGACATAGCCACAATATAATCCTAAACAGCGTGAAAACTCACTTTGCGAGACCTTGCCGCACCTTCCTGAGTATTTTCCTCTTCCCTCGCCAAATCCCTGATCACGGTGTTGCATCTGCACCCACTCCGCTTCTATCACCGCGGGTTGCGCCGGTTGGTGGCGATCGACCTGAAGATCGGGAGGTTTCAGGCAGTTGATAAAGGTCAGATGGAACTCTACCTGCGCTGGGTCGATCGATAAGAGCGGCGGCCGGAAGAAGAACCCCCGATGGGTTTGATCCTATCTGCCGGAAAGTCCGCGGAACACATCGAGCTGCTCCAACTCGGCAGAAGCGGGATCCATGTAGCAGAATACCTGACCGAGCTGCCGCCCAGAGCCGTGCTGGAGGAGAGGCTAAAGGCAGCAATCTCTGTTGCGCGGGAACAACTGGAGATGCGATATGGCGTAAACGCGGGGAAATCGCCGAAGACGGGAGAAGAATAGCCGACGGCAGGGGGCCGTGTTCTTGGTCAGGAGAACGAAGAGGGCTTTTACCCATCCGGTTAGATCAGTCCGGGTTGTTTTGCTCTCCTCTTCCTGGCGATTCTGTTCCGGATCTCTCTTGCCGGTTTCCATCGCCTGCACACGTCTGCAGTATGTCTCAAGACCGGCGTATCTGATTGCCTCGCGTACCTGCCCCCCGGTTCCTGTGTCCCGTCCCGCGTCTGCCCTGGAGGTTGATACCGGCGCCCCTGCCAGTGGTCCCCGTCTCGGAATGGCGACATCGCTCAATGCTGGCATATGTCGTCAGCGCAATTAATCTGACGCTGGTGCATACTGTTTTGAACTATAGTTACGAACGGCGAGCCAGGTTCGGATCGTCATCCTTCGTTGTCTTCTCCGCCTCTACAACATCATTCCTGCGGGGATACCGTCAAAACCGATAGATCATCTGCCGCGTCCGCATCCCCTGCCGCTCTTCTCCCGGCACAAGGTCCGCAGTATCGTCGCAGGCCGCCCGGAGGGTGGCGCTCGCGTTGTCGGCGAAGTGGACCGCCCAGGCCTCGGGCGTCCGGGGCTGGACCTCGCCGTGGGGGCCGTGG
>Ga0208462_1001286_pt1 | contig 17695 bp, 15 predicted proteins | sample AD_SCU001_MetaG_FD_184452 | JGI IMG/M metagenome (GOLD analysis project Ga0208462, IMG submission 184452) | Active sludge microbial communities of municipal wastewater-treating anaerobic digesters from China - AD_SCU001_MetaG (SPAdes) (version 2) | ecosystem: Engineered > Bioreactor > Anaerobic...
ATATTGTCAAAATAATCCTTTTCCCGACGGGGAAATCTGGAAATAATATTCGAGATAAATCGCGTTACCGGTGCTCAACGCCACAATCGCCCGGCGCCCTTTACCCGCCGCAGGGCGAGGCCTGCAGACGCAGGGTAAACCTTCTTTTGTCTCACGCAAAGGAGGAGATCATGGTTGAAGCACAACGATCCCGGCAGCCCGGGTACCTGCGCCTATCCGGGAGCGGCGAACTGGAGGAGCGGGCGCACCGGGCGCACGAGGTGCTCCGCGACTGCACCATCTGTCCCCAGGAGTGCCGCGTGAACCGTATCGAAGGCGAATTGGGGTTCTGCCGGACCGGCCTCCTCCCGATGGTTGCAAGTTACAGCCCGCACTTCGGCGAGGAGGCACCGCTCGTGGGGAGGAACGGGTCAGGAACGATATTCTTTGCGGGCTGCAACATGCGCTGTGAGTTCTGCCAGAACCTCCAATAAGATGTATACCAAATTCTAAATAGGAGGGACCCCCATATGATAACATGGAAGGGACGGAGAAGACAATAGATATACGTCCGTTTGTAGAGTATCGGGCGGAGTTCAACGAAAACACCATTTTAAAGGGGATTGAGGAGGGGCGGATCACCCCGGAGGAGGGGCAGGTAATCAGAGAGTTTGTTGGTATTGCCCACGGTGAGGGACTCTCACCGGGAAGGATCCGCGCATTGGTTTCTAAATTGGTCAGCATCCGGCAGTATGTCCCCCAATATATCGGGATAACCTACCCCCAACTCATGCAGGGGGTTGGGGCCCTCAGGACGGGGCACTATGCGCCGAGCACAGTCCAGGAGAGTCTCAAAATCCTTAAAAAATTCGTCCGGCACCTCAGAGAGTACGGGTATACCGACATCAGTGAACCACAGTTGAAGAAAATCAAGATCGAGACGCGGTACGAGATTGATATATCTCCGGCAGACATCCCGACCAAGGATGACGTCCTAAAGTTGATAGGATCATGTCGGAACCCTCGAGATAGAGGTCTAATTGCCCTAACCTATGAGTCGGGAGGGCGGATAAGCGAGGTCTGTGGCCTCCGGTGGAAGGACGTAACCCTTGACGAGCGTGGGATCAGTATAACGACCAGAAATCACACGAAAGGCGAGAAGCGCCGATATATTCGCTGCGTTTGGTGTCGGCCATACGTAGCGGAATGGCTCAGCAATTATCCTGTACAACCGGTGCCCCCTGACAGCCCCGTATTTGTAACGGAGCAAGGGAAATCGATCAGGTACGGGGTGTGGCGGCATCAATTTAATCGGATCCTGAAGCGAAGCGGGATAACGAAACACATAACCCCTCACGATCTCCGCCACGCCCGGGCCACGGATCTCGCAGCGGAGGGGTATAGCGAGACCGTAATCAAATTGATGCTCTGGGGTGACGTGAATACCCCGATGCTTCGAGGGTACCTGCATTTATCGTCTCAGGATATTGATCGCGAATTTGATGAGAAATACGGCTTTGTGGACCCTACGGCCCGGCATGACCCGATGCAGCCTAGGCAGTGTACCCAATGCTACCTAGTCAACAAACCGGACTCCCTTTACTGTAGCAGATGCGGCGCGTCCCTGACGGAGGAGGCTCGCCGGGAAGCATTAGCAACCGATGACGATCTGGTTCAACTGGCGTCCTGCCGCCCAGATGCGGCCTGGGAGATCATCGAGACGATGGTCAGGGAATCTCTCGATCGAGCCCGGAGCGAGATGAAACTCTGACATCCCCCCACCATCCTTTTTAAACCCCTTATTTGAGATGCCATCCAGTTTAGAGGGTCTATTTTAGAAAATCAGCCTTCTTTTCCCAATCGGAGGGCATACTAGCCAGAACATAGACATTGTTTATATACCCCACCCCCCTATCAAAATAGCAAATACAACGCGAGGTGAAAAGAATGGAAACAGTAGAATGTGAGACGTTCCTGACCGTTGCGAGCGTCGCCGGGTTCCTGAACGTCAGTAAGCCGACCGTCATCGCCTTGATCCGCCAGGGGGAACTGCCTGCAGTCAGGGTTGGGAAAGTTTTCAGGATCGCCACGTATGGCGTAGATGAATACCTGGTTCGCGCCGGGATAGATCTGGACGTGATCAAGGGCAGCCGCCTACCTACCACAGCATCGGCCGCCCCATCTGGCTCCCTCAAAGCGCAGTCCGCAGAACACGAACCGACTCCGGGGTGCATGTAACTTGATCTCCTCTCCTCTTAACACTTGTGAGCAGGCGATATCTGCCCCCCATAAGCCCCCGATTCGGATTACGCGGGCCCAATTCAGATCGCTATCGCCTTTCTCTCAAGCCGTGGCGATAGTTTTCTTACGTCGCGGCACTGGCGAGGTCGAACTCGTGGAGGACGCTGAATAAGCGGTTTTCGGTACAAGGGGGAAAAAATTGACTCAAATTAGCGAGGGCGCCCCTGCCCACGAGGCGCCGACCGAAAACGGGGATGTGCATGGCGCACTACCCTATGGTAAGGGCGATGATGATATAAAGGTATGGTTTGTTGATCTTGCCCGTCCGGGTGGAAAGAGTATCAGATATCTGAGTGACGTCCGCCCCGGAGCCGGATCGGGGTTCTGGCGAACATACGGCTGTTGCACGCCGGAGAGGATCTCTCCGTACGCCCTGACCCGGATCACCCCCGGCCGGTACGGTGTGGAGGTCGTAGCCGTCCTGCCGAAGACCGGGGAGGAGCGGCTCCACGAGGGCTCGATTGATGACGTCGCGACCAACCTCCACCGGGCGGGGAAGCGGCGCGGCGACCGGCAATCCCTTTTCTGGGCCATAAACGACCTGTGCGCCGAGATCCGGCGGCTCCAGGCGGCGCGGGGGGTGAGTGCATGATCCTCCCCCGTGGTTACATCGCGATCGAGCTCGAAACCGAGGCGGGGTCGCGCCGGTATCATGACGCGCTCATATGCCTCGCTACCCCCGAAGGCAGACAGGGGCGGCCGTGGGTCGGGGTGCTCCGCGACATAGCCCGGACCCACACTGAGGTTCCCAATGACGACCGTGGGGCTTGGGCCCGCCTCTTCCTCCTCAGAACCGAGGGGGAGGGGGAGGTCCCGGCGGCACCCGCACCCGGGATCCGGGTCTGGCTACCCGGCGAGGACGTTCCCGGACTCCTGGCCGACCCCACGAGGACCTACGGGACCCAGCTGGTGGGGGTGCCTTACCTACGCGGTTTCCTCGCCTACCTGGGCGAGGGGGTCGAGGCAGATACGGACCCCGTACAGGCCCCCTTGGAGCCGGTCCCGGAGACCGAGCCCGAATCCGCTCCAGCGCGGGAATCGCAGGCAGAACCCGAGCCGGAGCCCGAACCAGAACCGGAGCCGGCACCTGCACCGGCGACCGGGGGACAACCCGAACCAGTAGCGGCTGAATACCCGATCTACCAGGGCGTAACCCTAGCAGTCACGAGAGAGCGTGCCGGCTGGCGTTTGACATTCAGGCACGAGGGGCGGGCGCTCCTGACGGTTGTAGAGGCTCGTCCCCCGTGGGCTGGCGGGGTTCAGACGCAGCGGCGGATTGTTTCGGCGCTCGGTGACGTCCTGGTAGGGGAGGGGATGCCAGACCGCGACCACGTCGCGGCCCGGCTGCTGGCAACGTTCGCGGCACTCATCGAGGAGCTGGGTGAGGGGGGACAACCTGCGGGAGGGTCGGCACCGGGGGGTCCGGACGACGCCCCGGACGCTGGGGTCGTAGAGGAGGCGGCATCGCTTCTCCGGCACGGTGACCCCGTTGAACACATGCTCGGGGTGTACGCGCAGTATCACGAGGGTGACCGGGGGGTTGCGCTGGCCCTGGCGTTGACAACCGCATGCCAAAGTGTTGCCAACGCATCTGGAATTCATGTTCAATTGTCTGGAGAGCCCGGATCTGGGAAAAGTCATGCAGTAGAGACCTGGCTGGATATGCTCCCGGAGCAGTATCGCCTCTCCGGGTCGTTCTCCGACCGAAGTTTATTCTACGCCAACCTGACTGTGGGGCCGCTGGTTTACGTCGACGACCAGGACCTCAGCCCCACGATGCAGGAGATGATCAAGGTGGCTACGACACACTTCCAGGAACCGACCAGACACCTAACCGTCACCACAGAGCGCAAATCGGAGGTTCTCACACTACCGCCGAGAACCGCCTTTATTTTCTCCCGGGTTGAGGGGGTGGGGGACGACCAGGTATTGGACCGGTGTTTATTTGCGTGGGTTGATCAATCGGATGAGCATCAGACGAGAGTGACGGAAAAAACCTTGGAACTCGCATCCCTACCACGCCACCTCCGCGAACAACAGCGGAGGGGGGTCGACGTTTGCCGGGCAATGTGGGACGAAATTCGAGGCCGGTTGTTCGACGTAACGATCCCGTTTGCCCGCCGGGTGCGCTTCGGAAGGTTGAGGGGGCGTTCACAGAACTTGGTTTTAGATCTGACCCGTTCGTTCGCGGCAATCCGTTTCGAGCAGCGGGCGGGCACTGTAGACGACGACGGGACCGTGATACTTAACGCAACCGTGCAGGACTTCCAGGACGCAGTTCGGGCCTTTACGGAACTCACTCACGGATCCGGGTCGCAGGTGCAGAAACTCACGCCTGCAGAGCACAGGTGTGTGGACGCGATCCTCACGTGGGGCGCGAGTGACTTTACGCGGGGGCGGCTCATTGACGCCACCGGGTTGAGTCAGCAGCGGGTACACCAGATCCTCCACGGTCGGAGGGACCGTGGCGGCGGGTTGCTGGCGAAATGCCCGGCTCTGAACGTCGTGAAGATGACGTTGCACGGGGAGGAACGCTCGGTGTCTCAAAATTCGTATCGCGTTGACGTGGCCGCCTTGAAGGGGTGGATGGGATACCCCCTCATCACTCTGGCGCCGGAGGACGGTGATGATCGATCAACCCGATCAACACCGGATCAACACCGGAACAACCATGGCGTGTTGATCGGGCACGACAAGACGAGTGAGCCCGAAACGGCGATCAACCGTTCTAATGCTAATACTATTAGTGCGTGTATTGAGCGATCAACCGTATGTGAGACGCGAGCGGATCAACCAAATGGCGGTGTCACTCAGTCCCCCAGATCTGTGAGTGATAGTGGTAGTGTGTGTGTGCGATCTGACACTATGGTTGCTCCCACCCCCGGCGCCGATCGCATCGACGCCTTCTTCGCCAGTGAAATCTCCAAAACGCCATCTAGACCAGTCTGTTCAAGGTCTGCCGGAACTGTTGATCCGGGTTTGATCGGGGGTAGAACGGGGGTAGAACGGGGGTCGAGAGGGGGGTTGATTCCACCCCTACCCGGAGTCATCGATCCCTCAGAATTTAGCCGGGCGGGGAGTGACCACGTAGACTGCGCCGTGTGTGGACACGGGTGCGCCTCCCGCGGAGGGGCGTTCCGGAGCCGAGACGGTTTAACAACAATCTGCGGCCAGTGCCTGGACCGCGAGCTTGCCCGGGAATCCCGGCGGGCGGGGGTGGCCTGATGGACGAGCACCGCTTCGCGGCAATCATGGAGTGCGCGACCGGGTTCTTTCAAGGGTGCCTGACCGGGGAGCATCGCGAACACCTCCACCACCGATACGGACTGACCGACGAAACTATCTCCCGGTACCGGATCGGCTACGCCCCCCTGGACCGGAACCAGATGGTCCTCGCCCTCTTCGAGCACGGCTTCGTGGGGGAAGAGATGGCGGCCGCCGGCCTGGTGACCAGAACGCCCGAAACGACCCTCCCCCTATGGCAGGGTCGTTTGATGTTCGCATACATCGTGGATGGATCCCCAAAGTATCTCATTGGGCGTCGGACAGACGAGACCAACGATGGCGGGAAGGGGAAGTATAAAAAGCAGCGGAGAGGGGCCTTCAGCGAACCAATCTTCGGGCTCGACTCGGTGGTCCCCGGAGAGCCAGTGATCGTGACCGAGGGGATAACGGACGCAATCATAGCACAGCAGGCAGGATATGCGTGCGTCTCCCCGGTTACGACCAAGTTTAAAGAGGAACACGCCCCGCTGGTCATGGAAGCGTGTCGCCGTGCCGGACGAGTGTATATCATTATGGACTCTGAGGCAGGCGAGGCGGGCCTCCGAGGGGCGGTCTCAACCGGAATGGAAATGGTCCGGCGCGGCCTCTATCCGTACCTCGGCCTCATTCCTCGCCCAGAGGACGTCGATAAGATTGACCTGAACGACTACGTGCGTGAGGGCGGGAGGATCGATGACCTGATGAACCGGGCCACATACATTGAGGACCATCCCCTGGCCGAGGCAATGCGGGTGGATGCGGTTCGCCTGGCGGCTCAGCAGGCGCGTGCAACCGCCGCTAGGCAGCGCATAGCTGCGAGAGCAAAACCCCGTCTGGGAGGGGAGGGGGTGACAGACGGCGACATGCTATATGCTCTGAAGGACCGGATCATCGCATCCATCCCGCCTCTCTCGGCTCTCACTGGTGTCGACGGGCACGGCCCGCACCCCATTTACGGAAGTACGACCGGCTCAAATCTATCGGTATCTGGAAACCAGTGGTATTGCTGGCACGCGGGGTCTCAGGGTGGTGGCGGGCCGCTGGAGTGGATCGCCGTTTATGAACTCCAGCTGATCCGGGAAGGGGAACCCCTCCGGGGAGCAAACTTTATGGCTGCCCTGAAGCATGCAGCTGAGACGTACCTCCCGGACTGGCGCGAGCAGGCTAAGCGGGGCAAGTAAACCACCCCCGCCCTGCCTCTCAGGCGGGCGATCTCCCCTACCCCCCGAAGGTCGTCTCGCCTGCGAGCAGCCGTCCTAGGGTCACCACGCAACCGCCCTATGTCATCACCCGCGGTCCATCGCCTTCACTCACTTCTTCACTCAGCCACGGCGGGGGTGAGCGGGGCGGCCGGCCCTGCCTGGTCCTCATCACCACGCACCCGGCCGGCCCCCGCCACCCCCGGGCCCATTTCACCTCCCCCTTCCCCGAGCTCCTTCACCCTCGTCCAGGGCGCCCCCGCCCCCCATATCATCGCTGTGGTGGGTGATTTCGATTCGGAAGGTTATCTCCCCCCACTCAAAATAGATTCTTCTCATATCAACGATATGAGGTGGTGGAAGAGATGTCTTCCCACCTGCATGTGCAGTAGCGTCGGGGGTAAATCCCAAAGGTGACGGAACATGCCCACACAGTCAGCCCTATCTATCCTGGCGAGCGACCGGGGTGCAAAGAGAATTGACCGGGTGACCTCCTCGAAGAAAAGAGCCGGGAACGGGTAGAACTCAGTCTGGAATACGTTCTTGTCAATGCCGCTACCCCGCTCTTCATGGAGGGACATGAACTGCATCAGCCTTCTATTTCAGATTCTAGCTGAGCGGCACGATGACAGATCGCAGTAAGCAAACCGGATTCAAAGGCATCGGCGAGTGCTCCATCACAGTATCGATCCTGACGAATGAGTACGGTAAGCAGCCGGGACAACTGTTCTGGAGTTGCTCTGCTCAGAGCCCGGGCATCGTCGCGGAGTTGTATTGCCTCAGGCGTTTGCATCCAGGCAGGCCAGTCAAAGTCAAGACGGACCCATTCGAGGTCGTAGGCTGCTTCTATGTACTCGTCAGTAACGCGGGAGAACGAATACCAGGGAAGGTATGGCCTTCCGGGTTCCTCCCAATGGCCGAAGCAGAAGCCGGGCTGTTCGAACTGCGGAAGGAATGCAGCCAGCCCTCTGAGACGCTGCTGGAGCGTCGGGGTCTTCTTCTGCGCCGTCATCGCCGCCCCATCTCCTCAAACTGGATGATCCCTCCGGGCATCGATTACATCCCCACTCCGGCCCATTTGAGGATGAGCCGGTAGTCCTCCTCGGGGATCTCGCGCATGGCTATGCGGAGGTGACCGCTCCACATCGTCTTGTTCGTGATGAATTTGAGATCCTCGATCAGCGGCTTGAACTCAAGAGGTTCGGGGAAGGTCGCGACCGGCTTGACCTTCATGCGGTAGGGGAAGACCTCGTCGCCCATCTGCGGCGGGGTGACGAAGAGGCGGGAGTGGTCCTCGTAGGGCTCGGAGACGACTTCATAGGCGCCGGTTATCGCTGAGGGGAGTACTGTGTCGTCCTCTTTTTCCTGCCGGACATGTACAAGGATGGTGTCGCCGGGCTTCACCCGCTGCATGAGGGTTCTGTTCCGCTTTGGAACTCCCCAGAACTGCTTCGCATCAAGGATCCTGGCGTTGTCCCGGTTGGAGGAGGCGATCCAGTGGGTCATAGTAATCTGATCGAGCTAGATCGATATAAATCATGAATGTAACTATCTCCACCCCTCAAGAAACACTTTCTTCATATCCTGAGCATCAAGCACCTTCGCACATGACTCCCAGTGTACAGGCTTGATGGTGTCATACCGGATCCTGAACGGATGCTGTTTGGGGACAGCATCAATGGTTCTTTTGGCATCCGCGATCTTGTCGAGGGCGACATCTACCCAGACGTCTTCCAGAACATCGGGGATCTGGCCGAACATTGAGTTAATATCCCTGAGGCGCTCTGAGAGGAGGTCGTGTACGCGGTCTTCCACCGAGTCTTTGTAACGCATGTTGTAGATCCAGACCTCATCATAGATCTGGCCAATGCGCTGAATCCTACCTTTTCTCTGTTCAAGACGGGTCGGGTTCCAGGGGAGGTCAAGGTTGATCAGGGTTCCGAGACTCTGGAGGTTTAAACCCTCGCTGGCGGCATCAGTGCCGAGTAGTAACCGGATCTGGCCTTTTTTGACGAGGGCCTTTATCTCTTCCCGGCTTGTTCTTCGGAACACGCCCCGTTCGTAGATGCCGGATCGGTTGCTGCCGGCATAGAGCCCGATCATCTCATCCCCGACCTCATCTTTCAGCCGTTCCGCAAACCAGTAGATCGAGTCATAATACTGCGAAAAGACAATACAGCCGCGTTCAATCCACCGGTCCTCAAAGAGGAGCGCTCTCACCAACTGATACTTCGGGTCCTCATCCTCATGTTCTTTGAGGATGCTAATGAACCGGCGGAGTGCCTCCTTCTCTTCCTCGGTCATCTCTGAGAAGATACTACTCCTTGGTTCAGATTCGTCCTCGTGGGCACCGGAACCGTCGCTGCGGGTGCCGAGCATCGACTCGGCGGTGAGCCTTCCGGCATAAAGGGAGCTCCCGGCCCGCCGGAGGAGGAGGGTTTCGAGGAAGCCTGTACCCTTCACACGCCTGGCGAGGAGGTGACAGAACTCTTCTGCGGACTCATAGGCCTCTCTGAGATAGGTCGTCAGGTGAAGGGCGTCTCGGTCCTCTTCGCCGTAGAGTATCACCTTGATTGCTTTCAGGTAGGGTTCGTGCGTCTCAGGATTTTGCGTAGTTTCGAGATAATCACGGGTCCTGCGGACGATATGACGGATGTAGGGGTTATGGAGCGCAAAAAAGTCCTCCCCGATCCTTCTGATCCGGGATCTGACCGGGGGAGTCAACTTATCCCACATGGCCGGATCCACGGTGACTGTTTCGTCATCCACGCCGAGTGTGTTTCTGATGATCGCGTAATCCCTCCCTTCAGAGGCTGGAGGGAGTGGGTTGCACATCCATCGCCAGATCTCATACTCGTCAGTTGGGGCGGGCTCACTCTCGCGGACAAGGTCCAGACCACGGACGTTCTCCTTGTGCCAGAGGCTCCACCGGTTACCGAGGACTGACGTGTTGGAGCTGCCGGCAAGGGCCGCGAGGAGATCATAGGCCTCGATCGGGTTCAACTGCACCGGCGTAGCGGTGGCGAGGAGGAGGCTCTTTGTTCTCGTGCCGATCTCGGTTATGAACGCGAGGAGGTTGTTGGGCCGGGCTTTGTGGTATTCCTGTCCTGGTGTCTCCTTCTTCCGCCTGGCGCGGTGGGCCTCGTCCACGATGATACACTCATACCGCATCTGTCTGAGCAGATCTGGGACCTTCGTTCGGTCCGGTTTTTTGTAGCCGTAGGTGATCAGCCCGTAGGAGACGATCCCAACCCGCCGGGGACACCTGAGGATGCCCTCGTCGCCTATCACGGGGTATTCGATCCCCTCTTCATCGACCCATTGTCTACCGTTCCAGACGGCGGATGGGAGGTCGAGGAGATCCCGCATCTCGTCCTGCCACTGCCAGAGGAGGGTTTTGGGGGCGAGGATCAGCACAGGTTTGTCGCCGGTGAGGGCCATCAGCATGGCTGACATGGCAAGCTGGAGGGTTTTGCCAAGGCCGACCATGTCGGCGAGAAGGAAGCGTGCACCCTGGTCCGTCTGGTGTGCGTTGAAGGCAAGGTTGACAAAGTACTTCTGGTGCTCCCAGAGTCCGAGTTCCTTCCGGTAAACCGGGGACTCGATGACGGCGGGGGCGGGATCCGGGTTCTTCTCCCACTCGTCAATCGATGAGATGACTTCGCGGCGGGCGATACGCCCGATGTCTTCGACGATGAACGCGGAGAGAGGTTTGAAGTCGGGGTGGTTCCAGAGGGCATCAAACTCCTCCTGCACCCACTGGACGGCCTCAGGGGAGTCGTCTTCCCAGATGAGTTCGTAGTTGAGGCGCCACGCGCTTTTTGATTCGTTGGCACTCCCCATGAACGCTGTCTTCGTGCCGTCAGCGCGGGTGATGATGCCGGCCTTGCCGTGGATCAGGCCAAAGGCCGTGTCGGGGAGTACCCTGACCTCCAGTTTGCCGGAAGTAAGGTAATCGTAGAGTTTCTGGAAGCGTGATCTGGAGCCTGTGCCCATCTTCTCGGGCTCTGTGGCGCACCACTCCTTTCTCATGGCCCCGACGGCTGCCTGGGCGGTCCTGACATCCATCGCCTCGAGTTGGGAGTTGCAGACCACCCGGACGGTGCCGGTGATCTGGTCGAGGTTCTCACCGGCCACTTCAAGGATCGATGAGCTGAAGTAGCCGGCGACGCGGTCGTAGGCGACGGCGCCTTTGAGGTGGTCGTTGAGGAAGGAAGTGTCGAGTCGCTCCCGGCGGGAAGAAAACCGGCGGATCATATATAACTCTCCCCCTCGAATTCAGCCCGGCACTCTGCCTGGGCATCTCGTGCCTCGCTAATACCGGTGCTGATCCCGTCCAGTTCCATAGAGACCCACTCAACGACTGTAGCGAGGTTCTTCACGTTCAAAGCCTGGACGGCCTCTCCGTTCAGGAGATTATTGCCTTCCCTATCAACAGGATATCGGAAAGACTGGCCCTGTGGATCCTTGTTCATCTCACGAATGAAGTGATCCAGTGTCAGGCAGTTCTGCCGTGCTTCATCGTCCCGTTCATTGTAATCTTTCCACTCTTCAAGACCTTTCAGTTCCTTTTTACACTCCCCCCATAGCTGGGTTAAATCATGGCCTTTCTGGAATCGGCTATTATCCCCACTGAGGATGCGGGCGCTTCTAATGATCTCCTTCATCCTGAGTTCGAGATACTGATGAAAAAGGAAGAAGATGGGATAGCCGAAGGTGTCGGTGCTTAACTCATTTCGCTTTACTGCTTTGATGAGGCACTTGACTGCCTCCAGATAGCCATCGGCATAGGCATCCCAGACACTACCATACCACTTCCCTCGTTCCTCGCTATAGACATACCCACATTGCCACCAATCTTCCTCTGCTGCAAACAACTTCAGAGAGCGGGAGGGTCGCTGTGGCAGCTTAATCTCAGACATGGTCCCCTTCCACCGCCACGGCGAGGATGCCGGCTGTCTCCGCATCCTTCTTCCACTGCGGTACGGTGTCGTTCATACCGAGGACGGCGAGGTAGCGGAGGATGGCGATGATGTCCTTTCTCTTCTCCCAGTAGCCGGGGAGGGTCCGGAGCCAGACCTTGCCGGCGGCGACGTCTTCCTCCTCTACCGCCTGCCTGATCGCGAAGAGCACCTGCCGGGTGAGGGAGGATCCGAACCCCTCCCCGCCGACGTCGCGGCTCTTGAACTCGGAGGCGGTCTTCAACCTCGCCTCGTTCGCCTTCCCGCTTGCCTGGAGACTCCGGTAGTCGCGGATCCCAAAACCCCTAGCAAGTTCCTGGTAGGCCCCGGTGCGGTACTCGCCGTGGGACTCCATCTCCAGGCCCTTGAGGTAGAACCGCTCCTCAGGCCCGAGCTGGCTCCAGATCCAGGTATCGATGCCCTGGGGAATGAGGTGATCGCAGGCGATCTTGACGGCGTTCTCGATCACGCCTTCGAGCGGGTTCTTCTCGCCCGCCCCCCGCGCTCGGTAGAGTTCCCGCATGGTGTCGATATCCTCGATCTGCCTGTACTTTGTCAGAACCCGGAGGGCGGCAGCATAGGCGGCGAGCTGGTAGTCGGTGTCCACGAAGTTTGGGTCGTCCTCGTCATCGAGGGCAAGCATGGCATCGAGCTGCCGCTTCACCTCGTCCTCGACCTCGGAAGCGAGTTCATCAAGGAAGGCGGTCTCCTCGGAGGTCTGCTTCCTGAGAACAAGGAGCACAGTGCCTTGTACGTAATTACCTATTTTCTTCCCACTATCTGTTTCAGTTACTATACACCAAGCCGCCGTCACCTGCAGACCCGCTGCCCAGAGGATCATCGCAAGATCAGCCCAGACGCCAGCATCTTGGTGGGTGAACATCACGATCTGGGCACCGTTATCGGGCATATGCCGGGTGAGGTTCGCATACACTTCGACCATGCTCTGCCTGAAGCCCTCATCAGTGCCAGTGATTGCAAGGGCCCGTCTGGAATCGGTGGACCAGTTAGGGAAGAGTTCTTTCAAGGGTTTTTCAATCCACGCAAGAAAGTATTCAGAGAGTTCGTGATAGTTAATTGCGTCGGCGTAAGGGGGGTCAGTTATCCAATAATCGCTAAATATAGGAACATCTTTTGAATCGGTTGTCGTCACATCATTCGTGCTTAAAGAAATATTTTTTAACTCTAATATGAACGATTCTTTTAATAATAATAGTCCTCTTCCCCCATAGTTATAAAGGGGATTCAATTTTTGATCATCGAAAGTTTGCCTTGGTAGATCTACACTCGGACTCCACCTGCATAATTTACTGTTCCAATCAGTACACTTTAACAGTCCCAAATAATAACCAACACCATCCAATCTACTATACTCACCATGCTCGTACACTTCGTGCAATAGGCCCAAATAGAGTAACTGCCGCGGCATGAAGAGGTGGTGCCAGTGTGTCCAGCCACGCTCTCGAACTGGCTGATCGGTGTTGTATCCAGGCTCTATTGGCATGCTTGGGATGTACCCCTTCTCCTGCCATACGTGGAAACGCTCCTTAAGCAGGGCGAGCACACGATTCTCCCGTTGGAGATCTGAGGGGGTCGGCGCACAAAAGTGCCAAATCACGTCGTTTCTGCTGCCTTCAGCTTTTTCCTGCCAACGAATACAGTAGAGGCGCTCCTGAAAGACGTCTTCAGGCCGCGGTACAATGTCGTCGCCCTTCCAGAGTCGCAGGCCTCCAACATGTTCGCGCCGGATTGCTGCAAGGGAGATCGGCGTCACATGCCCCGGACATTGGGAGTTTGGACAGATCATTTCACTATCTGTGAATGTAGCTGCTGATTTTGCTTTCTTCCACACCTCCTCTGAAACTCCTTCATGGATCCTGATATCATAGCATCTGTGTACAGGATCAGGCACCAGTTCAGCGGTCACTCTGCTTATCCGTTCGGCCACCGAGAGGGTTGGGAGGAGTGGCACCCGCCACCCGCACTCTGGGCAGACAACCTCACAGCAGTAGAGGTAAGCGTATGCCCGCCACCCCAACTCGTTCTTTTCGATCCCCCAATCAGAGACCTGCTGATCCGTTGCATCGTAGACTTCCTGCTGGGTTTGTTTCACCTCCTCAACAACCTTCCCCCCGCCGCCGACAATGTTTAGCGCCGCCCAGGTGAGCAGGGCCGCCACTGGATTTAAGTCAGAGGCATACACGTCGCACCCGATTCGAGCCGCCTCAAAGGGCACGCTCCCACCACCGCAGAAGCAGTCCCCGACCGACGGCCTCTTCCCGAACTGCCGGGTGCCTAGTTCCTCCACCAGTTCCTGGATCGAGGTGGCATGTGTCCCGAGATGTGCATTGATCTCTGCCCAAGCTTCAGGCGACGGCCCCTCAATCTCCTCCGGGCGGTAGCAGTACTTCAGCCGAGCATCATAACTCATCCTGAGAAAGACCATCCGCTGGAGGTCTTCCTTCTCCAGCCGGGACAGCCCACTCCGCAGTCGGTCCCCGTCGAGGTACTCGGCCCGTTCTCGCGGGGAGAGGTACCCGGCGAGCACCTTCGCCGGGATGCTCGCCCGCTTCCGCTGCCACATCCCCTCGTCATCCATCGTCAGGATCTTCAGGAAGATCTCCCGGTCCCGAACTGGATCGGCAGATACTGGCATCAGGAGACCGATCACCGCGGCACGGACAAGGATAAGGGGCTTTCTCCCCCACCACTTCCCAAGTTGTGGAAGTGTCTGCCCGCTCGTCGCTTTTCTCTCTTTATAACTCTCCTTCGACACTTTCGAGACCGGGAACTGGCTCTCGATGAATGACGACATAGAACCGTTTTCGGGAGACATAGATATCAGAGACCTTCTAATGAGGGAGGATTGGGATTCGCCGGTGATAAATGTTACATTATCCAAACGCGGAAGAAAATAGGTATATCAGGATTATTCTCTCATCAGGTCAGCAAATGTCGCCTGTCCCTTATCCCCGGCCCCTTTCTCCTTACCATCAAGCCCGGCGATCAGCCCGACCCGGACCTCCGCGTTCACGCCCCCCACCGGGTTCTCACAGAGCGCGTAGCGCACCGCGACCCGCCACCCCCGGTTCCTCCCCGAGATCGCCTGGCCCGTCGCCGCATTTGTCATCGTATAGAGCCACCACCGCTCCTCCGGCGTCAGGCCCATCCAGTTCGCGATCGCCGTCTCGACCCGCCTAGGATCGGCGTCCTCGATCGCCCACGCAAGGAGCACCAGTTCCTTCCCGAACAAGCGCGAAAGCGGGGTGATCCCCCTCTCCCGCCACCGTCCGCGTCGAGCACCCTGCGCCTTTAAGCGGGCATTGAACTCCGCCGTCACCGCCGGGAGGATCCGCTCCCACCGGTCGCGGGAGAGGATCACCCGCAACCGCTCATCGGTTTCTTTCGTGACAGCCCGGATCTTCCTCTCCCACATCTCCCGCGACCACGACATATGTTCCGAGATCCAGACATCCGCCGCATCCGATGTGGAGATCGATACCAGAAAATAATGCTGGGACTCGTCGGGATTAAACCCGAACCCGACCCCCTTTGACCCTTCCCCGCTCACTGTTTAACCTCATCCATACCCACTGTGGCCTTCTCGGCCCCCGCGTAATCCAGCAGATCCTTCCCTGTCGCAAAGGCCATCGACTGGAACCCCACGCTCACCTGGCCGTCCCGGTGGATCTCCCGCAGAGCGTTGATGATCGACTCCACCTGCGCACCAGTCAGCCCGATCCCGTCGCCGACCGTCAGTTCCACCCAGTGGGTACCGTCCCCATTAATACTGATCTGAGAATCAAAAGATGTTACCTCGAACTTCTTCATCCGGGCAATCAGATCATATGAGTCCTTGGTCGTCGTGATTCTCCGGGGGCGGTTCCAGCGGACGGGTTTTGTGAGATCGATCTCCGGCCCCTTCTTCTCCCAGTCGATATCGACCCGTACCGGCTCGGAGAAGACTCCATCCTTCTCGGCAACGGCAAGGACCGTTGTAGACGACCGGTCCACGCACAACGCGCCGTTGTAGATCCCGCCTCTCGCCGGGTTAGACCCATCGGTCGTATACCGGATTGTCGCACCTGCGGGTGCCGCCTTCAGCTCGACCTGCTTATTCTCTGCATCCCCATACACCCGCTTCTTCAGCGTCACCTTGTTCTTCCAGATTACCGGATCCCCGGTCTTGTGCTCCCCCGTGGAGTCTACACAGAGGAACGAGAGTGACATCGCGCTCGTGACGAAGGCGTTCGGGTCCTCCACCCTCATTGACGACGGCGTCGCCGGCGATCCGATATCATAGTAGATTTGATCGCCATGCTGTGGATAGACCTTCAAGGTGACCTCTCCGGTGTCCTCGTCCCGGCTCCACTCCGTGACCTGGACGGACGTCGTTTCTTTCTCAAACGGCCCCTTATTGATATAGTTCCCTTCGACGCGCCACTGATCCCTGCTGATCAGCAGATCCTTTAAGTCATCGAGCGCCTTCGGGTGATGCCACTGCCACTTCGTGTTCATCGCCGCCCGCCGCTTCACCTCGTTCCACTGCATCACCTGCTGCGAAAACAACCGCTGCTCACATTTTGCTCTCAGCCGGTCATCCCCAATCTCATCGGTGAACTTCTGTTTCTCCTTGAGGGTCCTGCGGATCTGCTCCTCTCCTCTGCACTTGTTCCCCTCAAAGTTCATCACGATGTCCGTCGTCCTGAGAGCCTCGCTCTGCGGGTAAATCAGAATCGTAAACGTCTCCCGGGCCGCACTCAGGAGACGGTGAACAATGTTCTCCCGTAACTCCTGGGCGGTGATCATCTGATAATCGTCCGGCCTGACCCCTTTACTCTCCATATCCACGAGGATCACGTTGATCGCCTTGTACTCCTTCCCAACGAGCGTCAGGGTGTTCATCGTCTCGCGCTGGCCCGAAAGGAACAGGACCCGGTTCTTGTAATCCAGGTTCTTAAAGAAGTTCTCGATATCCGGGTGAACCGGTGACGAGGACGGCTTATACAGGATAAGTGTCACCTTATCCTGTGAGATCGTCAGGTCATCGATCGCCGGCAGTACGGCGACCTCCTGGTAACAATCCTTCATCTCAGGCGTAAAGATAGCCTCAAGGCGCTCTTTCACCTCCTTGAGGGCTGCCTCGTTGCCGAACGACTCCGAGAGGCTCCGGAGTTTCGCTACAAGGTTCTCTGTATTCTTAAAGTAAATCCGGCCAGCGTTATCCTGGTGGAGGTACCAGCACACCTCGTTCTGCAGGACCGCGAGAACATCCGGGACACGCTCAACTGCCCGCCCCGGAGCGCAGAGATTCGTGACGATCTCTGCCTTCGTCAGACCCAGCACGGGGTCCTGGATGTTTGCAAGCGATGACATCAACAGGAGTTTGCTGATGTCCTGTGCCTCGGTCCCTCCCCGCCGGGCATCCTCCTGCTCAGCCGCAGCGGACCCTCTCGAGGCGACATCATGGCTGATCGCATTTTTGAGCGTGCTGTTAATAGTATCAAGTTCGGCAAGGGTTTCAGTCTGGTTAAGATCGATCATGTGGGGATGGATGAGCATTGCCGAATCTGATACCCCATTATCGTATATCCCGGCAACAACTGTCCGCATGAACCGGATCAACCCCCGGGTCTGCTGGAACCCCGGGTTCTCCCGGAACCGCGCGTAGAGATCCCTGATTGCGGGATGGAACGGATACGAATCGCGGACCTGCTGGACAAAGGCCTCTGGCGAGACATGGGTCAGTCCCATCTGCTCGGCCCGGTGGATCTCATCACCGTAAGACCGGGCGACCTTCAGGGCAATATCATCGTTCGGGAGCGCCTCAAAGATCCGCTTCTTCAGGATCTGATATACCTCATCCGTGTTGAGGCCCACCGGTTCAAGCCGTATCGAAGACCGGTTTGCTTCGTTCTCAAAATTCTTCAGAGCATCGTTGATAGCCTGACTGCCGCCCTCATACGTCGCCTTCAGATCGGAGATAACGAT
>Ga0208462_1001289_pt1 | contig 17664 bp, 14 predicted proteins | sample AD_SCU001_MetaG_FD_184452 | JGI IMG/M metagenome (GOLD analysis project Ga0208462, IMG submission 184452) | Active sludge microbial communities of municipal wastewater-treating anaerobic digesters from China - AD_SCU001_MetaG (SPAdes) (version 2) | ecosystem: Engineered > Bioreactor > Anaerobic...
ATCGCCCCGACTTCGTTGTTCATGGAGACGACTGGCAGGAGGGCGTCCAGAAATACGTACGACAGGCGGTAATTGATACATTAGCAACATGGGGGGGGCAACTTGTTGAGGTTCCTTATACACGAGGTATTTCATCAACACAGTTAAATCACGCACTGAAAAACAATGGTACAACACCAGATCTCCGAAGGAATAAACTAAGACGTCTTTTGGATGCTAAACCCATTGTACGGTTACTGGAGGCACATAACGGCTTGACCGGATTAATCGTAGAAAATATTGGGATCGATACCGAAAAAGGAAGGAAAGAATTCGACGGGATCTGGGCAAGCAGTCTCACCGAATCAACCGCCAAGGGGAAACCGGACATTGAAGCAGTTGATGTGTCAGCACGTGTCGCTACATTGAATGATTTGATCGAGGTAACAACGAAGCCGATCGTTTACGATGCAGACACGGGAGGCAAACCGGAGCATTTCCAATACACTGTCCGGACACTGGAGCGGCTCGGTGTTTCTGCGGCTATAATCGAGGACAAGATCGGACTGAAAAAGAACTCCCTCCTGGGAAACGACGTTGTTCAGCACCAAGATAGTATTGAGGATTTTGTAAATAAAATTAGTGCAGGTAAAAAAGCCCAAGTCACTAACGATTTCATGATCATAGCACGAATTGAGAGCCTCATCTTGGACAAAGGACTGGATGATGCACTCGAACGTGCTAGGGCATATATCGATGCTGGTGCGGACGGGATCCTCATTCATAGCAGAGCAAAGACTCCCGACGACATTTTTGCCTTCTGTGCAGAATATAAACACTTCTCCCGGAGAGTCCCGCTATTTGTTGTCCCTACAACCTATAATTCGGTGACAGAAGATGAACTCATTGAAGCAGGCGTAGACGTGGTCATTTACGCGAACCATTTAATCCGGGCGGCATATCCAGCAATGGTCGAGACAGCAAAGAGCATTTTAATCCACCAGAGATCACTTGAGGTAGATTCGATGCTTATACCAATCAAAGAAACACTCGAACTGATCCCCGGGTGCAAGTGATGATTTCACCAGAAAGGATATTTGATACAATTAAAGATCAAGGCATCTCATTTTTTACAGGCGTACCTGATTCGTTATTGAAAGACTTTTGCGCTTATGTGACTGATCATGTAGACGATCAGGCACATGTTATTGCTGCAAACGAGGGAAATGCAATTGCCCTTGCGGCAGGCTGGTTCATGGCATGTGGAGAACCTGCATTGGTGTATATGCAAAACTCCGGGCTGGGCAACGCCGTCAATCCCCTGGTGTCACTTGCTGATCCGGAGGTATACAGCATTCCAATGCTCATCATGATAGGATGGCGTGGGGAGCCCGGGAAATCAGACGAGCCACAGCATTCAAAACAGGGCCGCATTTTGACGAAACTGCTCGATGCGCTGGAGTTGCCATGGTTTGTCCTTGATGGGAGTTTAGAGGAGCCTGAAAGGGTAATAACCCAGGCATGCCATGTCCTGCAGGAACGGATGATGCCTGTAGTTCTAGTGGTGAAATCTGATTTCTTCATGCCCTACTCCTTGCAAAAAGAGAATAAAACTCAATACTGCATGAAGAGAGAAGAAGCCATAAAGATCATCGTTGATCTCCTCAAGCCAGGAGATCTAGTGGTCTCCACGACCGGAAAGATCTCGCGTGAATTATACGAGTACCGGGAGGCACGGGGTGAAGGTCACGGGAATGATTTCTTAACTGTCGGTTCAATGGGCCATGCCTCATCCATTGCTCTAGGTATCGCAATGAGACGGCCGGACAGGCACGTGGTATGCTTCGATGGAGATGGAGCTGCAATAATGCACATGGGTGCCCTTGCGGTGATTGGTCAATCTGGGCAGAATAATCTGATTCATATAGTGTTTAACAATGGAGCTCACGATTCAGTCGGGGGCCAGCCAACTGTTGGGCTCAACATTGATCTTCCACTAATCGCTAAGGCATGCGGTTATCGGGAGGTTCGCTCCGCAAATGAACCAGAGGACATAGCAAAAGCTGTGAATCATCTTCAATCCGTCAACGGCCCTGCACTTCTTGAGGTTCGGATCGAGAAAGGTTCCCGGAAGGACCTCGGTCGACCAAAGAGTTCACCCCTCGAAAACCGCGACGCGTTCATGACGAATCTGGGTTCCACAAGAGCCGAGGACACAAATGCATAAATGGTCTTTCTATAACCCTACCCACGTTGAATTCTGTCCGGAGGGACTCGACAGGATAGGTAACGATGTTGACTACCAGCGGATATGTTTAATAACAACACCTGGATTTACCAAACGTGGAATTGTAGCCCGACTGGAAAGAGCGCTAGGTGATAAGCTCGCTATTGTCTGTGATACGGTACAGCCAAACCCAGACATAGATGCAATCGATGCAACTGTGGAACTCTTGAACCCCATCGCTCCAGATTGTCTGGTGGGGTTGGGAGGTGGAAGCAGTCTCGATACAGCCAAAGCCCTTGCTCGTATTCTCACCCAACCCGAAGGGACGACGTTGTCGGGTCATTTCAGGGAGGGGTTACCATTTGAAGATGAGAGAGCTCTCCCGGTCATAACGGTTCCAACCACCGCCGGTACCGGAGCCGAAGTCACTCCTTTTGCGACGGTCTGGGATTTTCGTGAGCGGAAGAAGCATTCTTTAACAGGCGATGATTTATTTCCCGTAAAAGCAGTTCTTGATCCTGCGTTAACTCTCTTTCTTCCAGAATCGCTCACCGTATCCTCTGGCCTGGATGCAATATCCCATGCATTTGAATCCATCTGGAACAAGAATGCGAATCCAGTAAGCATCGGTCTTGCAACGCAGTCACTAGCAATATCACTTAAAACCCTGCCCGAACTCAAGAAGAATCCCCATCTTCTGGAAACTCGTGCAGCGATGATGAGTGCAAGTCTCCTGGCAGGGATGGCAATAAGCCAGACCAGAACAGCCCTGGCTCATTCGATATCGTATCCACTGACCATCAGATTTGGCCTTCCCCACGGGATCGCGTGCAGTTTTACCCTGCCTGAACTTCTGAAGTATAACGCAGAGGCAGATGATGGTCGACTGGAACGACTTGCACTGTGCCTTGGATATAATGATATCCCGGGATTGGTTGAAGCCGTAAATAACTTGTTGTTTCGTTTAGATGTCCTAGGTTTCCTTGCAGCACATAGGTTAACGGAAGAACAGGCACTCGTCTTAGTCCATGAGATGTTCGCGCCAGGGAGAGCGGATAATAATCTGCGTCCGGCGAACGTAGATGACGTACACATCATCGTCAGGGATGCCCTCAGCGCCAGATAACGTGCTAAGTTACAACTAATAGTTGATTTTGGAGATCCAAGTTCTGTTTAACAACTCACACATTGTCTAAATAGTAGAAAATTTGAGGTATTACCAAGTTCAGTCTGGGTCCCAACAGTACTCTGACAACTCTGTTTCAATCTTTTCGATTATCTTTTGATTCTTGTATTTTCTATAATTATAAATATTCTTCCCCGATACCCCCGGATCGAAAAATATATTCCCTCTATGCTGCATCAAATCTAGTCCTATGGTTTCTGCAATTGAGTTTCGATATTCCTCATTAAGGACGAACTCTTCGAATTGTATGTTATGTATATAAGGCTCTTGACTCTTAAGTTCCTTTAAGTCTAACAAAAATTGAGCTCTGATTCTTCTGTAGTTCCGGATAAACAATGGGCAAAAAATGGATTCTTTATAATGAAGATTGCTTTCCATCATTGAAACAAATTGAGCGCGTGGATCTCTGAATGAACAGAGTATATTGAAATTATCTAACATTGAACATAGCGGAATGTTGTAAATAGCAATAACGTTATTCAATAGAGTGATTTTATCATATTGTTGCGTAGTGAGAGCAGATTGGAGGACTGCATTGATAAAATTAGAGGAGATCAAGTCGAATTTTGATCTGCTCAATGAGTTCTCTTGGATTGAGAGATATACTTCCTTAAGAAATAGGTTTACTGCCAAGGCATACTCAGTGGAGTGCTTACCTAAAGTTCTCTTGATGGCGGTTCTAGTGCTACATAATTCATCTGTGCTGTTATATTTTGCAAAACCGAATAATGTGAACCAAAAGAAGTCTATTAACTCATTATTGAATTTGGTTAGGTCATCAATGGAATCTCTTAGTGTCCTTAAACTAGGTGTCCCATTTATGAACTTATCTTCTTCCACACCGTATAGTTTCACGGCATCAAAATCCCTAAAAAAATAGAGCATTGCGCCAGATCCAGACCAACCCATACCTGATACTAGAATTTTCTTTATTGGTTGAGGTTTCAGTTTAACAAGTGGAAGGCTAATTTTTGGGAAGGTTATTGCAACATCGGTAGAACCCTTTATCAATTCATAGTATGAATTTAACCAAATATTATTCGAACCAGACAAATTAGTCGAGTTAACTAAATTTAAGAAAAAATTAATTGAATCACTTATATTTCCGCTCTTAAAGTTTTGATAGCAATTATGACCAATTTCTGTCTTCACGCAATATTCATATGGAAAGAGAAAATTTTCTAGCCCTGCAGATATGGTTTTGCCAAACAGCAATTTAATGTACTTGTTAATAAATCCCCTTAATGCGCCAGACGCATGGCTACACCTCAATGTATCGCGGATCCTCCCATAAGTTATAAATAGCTCAATATTTTCGGGATGTTTTATCATGCCTTTTTTGGCAATAGACTCTGCAGCATCAAGGCAACCAAGTCTCATATAGGCGAGACCTAATTTGTTATATATAGTAGCAGGTGTATGTTCAGGGCATGTGTCAATGATCGCTCTTAAACGCTCAGAGGCATCCTGATAATACCCCACTCTATTGGTATGACTACCTTCAGACCAATATGCTCTTTCCATCATTATATTGGCATATTCAGCAGATAGGTCAACATCGGAGGGATATTTAAGCAATGCTGCTCCTATATATCTATCTGCTTCAGCCCATTTCCCCTGTTCCTGTAGCGAGGTGCTCTGTAGTATGATGTGATCTATTTCATCATTTCTTTGCAATTCATTCATGTATTACTACACCCACTCCCTTAAAATGGTTAGAAATATGATCGCCTGAATTGTTAGATATATCTTCTCCAGATATTAATTTACCACAACAGTGTAAATATTTTGTTTTGACTTGCAGGGTTATTGGTGCAATACGAATCCTGCGATAAGATTTTTTACCTGCGGATCAGTTCGGACTATATGTATGTAATAAACTAAGCCAAATATACATGCTATAATCACGAGAAGTAGCGATCCTATCCCCAATATTTTCAGCGCAATAAGGGTTATGATAAACGGAGATACGAACCTAAAACATGTGAAGAGGTGTTTCTTTGCTTGAACCGATTCTACACCCGAATAAAACATCAACTTTATAATAAGATAACCGTAAACGAGTAAGCCAGACCCTGCAAATAACAGTAGCGCAATAATCGGACTGCCAGCTAGAGCACCAAAGACAAGAGATATTAGCCGTGTTGCAAAATTCATTGCATGCACCTGCAGTCCAAATTCTTGCTTTTCTAGAACGGCATATAATGCACTAATAGGTGAAGCTAGGAACCACACAAACGCCCAAAATCCCAGTATTTGGACGTACAATCCAGCTTCTGCCCAGACTTCTCCAAAAATAACTGAGAATAACTCCGGCCCAAGGAGTGTCATAACGAGGAAAGGAAACGTGCCAACAATTACCAAAATGCGGAATACATTTTCAACAAGAATTGAAAGCGTACCATCAAAGCGTGCAACTGATGCCCGCTGCAAAAACACCTTCGCAATGGATGATCCTATAAGGCTCATGGGCATTTGAAAAACCATGAAACCCAACGTATAAAACCCAGCGGTCTCAGGGGAGAAAAACGCAGCAAGTAAAAAAACCGGAAGCTGCCATGAAACCGCATTTAAGAGGCGTGAACCGCTATCGACCAGGGGAAACTTTCTATAACGTTTCAGTACATCCAACATTCTCTTCCAAGATATACTTCTGCGCAACAACACATGGTCATCCCGCCAGATCTGGCCACCGAGAATCCCAGTAGAAACCAGAGAACCCACCACCTGAGCACCTATTAGACTCCCTCCTGTTGTATACCCAGCGAACCCTGACCCAAGTCGAATGCCAGTTGATGCAAACGACTGAGTTACCTGAGCGACTGCGAGCCGCCCGAAGTGTTTGGTGCGAGAGTTCCAAGAGTTCAGAGCGAGGAAGATCCCGCTGACAAAGACAAACGGCGGGACTAAGATGAGACAAGGTCCGAGTTCTGGTGCTCCGAGCAGTCCTGCAATAAGATCACCTCCAAAATAGACTATAGGTAACGTAAGGGAGGAGACAATCGCCACTATTATGAAGCTCATTCCCAGAAGGTTTGCAGCCTCCTCATCTTTTTTTGGAAGTAATATGGCATGTTCTAAGGACATGCAGGCGACGACCCCAATTATCGTTGTTATCGAAAAGAAAATTCCGAGTATCCCGAAGGCTTCAGGACCATAAAGGCGAGTGAGGATAGGTGATGATAATATCACTATGATTTGTGCAATCGTGGTGCCTGAAACAATTTTAAGGACATCCAGCGCAAAGGTTGTCGATTGTGAATGAGCCATGATCCTCTCTGTACTAGTTATGACTGGATAACTATAAACTATGATTGAATAACTGTATGTCGATCTATTTCAGAGTTCTAGAAAGAGATATTAAATGACAACCTTATAATAATCAAACTCACCGTTGGAGTAAAGGAAGTGGAGGTCGGGGTCGCTCTTGAGTCGAGCGAAGTCTTGGGGAGTGTATCGAATATCTTCAATTTCAGGGAACGTATCTACATATGTTCTTTTGCCTTTTTGAGTTATGATTATATCAGTTTCACGCGTATATATGGAAGATATTGAGAAGTTAGTATTATAGCCGAAACGGTATGGAATATGTTGGTCTTCATGTTGTAGAGGCAATTTCTGGATGGACCTCTCTTCAGGAGTGAGAAAGACTTGAGAAAAACGCCCCGGAGCAACTGAAAACCCGGTTAACGGTATGCTAACGTCGCGGTGATAGTAAGTGAAAAGTAGACCTTCAGCTTCTGAATGAGTGTTATGCCAACTTTCTGATAAGATATGTGGCGAGGGGTAAAGTGCAAGCAACCCGCCAACGAAGAGACTACAAACGACGATGATAACAGAAACGGATTTGATGTGCGTACCTAATGAGGCGAAATATCCACTTACTTTGTGAGTTAGAATAAATGAGAGGAAATACGCTGCTAAAAAAGTCCCGAACATAGATATCGCAAATAGCAACCTTTGTGGTGTGAAACCGAGATGAAATAAATAAAAGACTGCTGCAAGAAGAACTACTGAGAGGAGGGCTATGAGTAGAGAAGTCACATAGACATTTTCCCTTGATTGATAAAATTCCTTAATAATCAATGGTACTGACAGTGCCGAAATAGCGCAAAGTATAATCTGGCCCCATAAGTTTCTAATAACCTGTTCGATAACGTTATATCCGTATGCTGATGCAGTTGAAGCTGTATCCAGTAATGCATCCAGCCACATATCATCTTTTTCTAAAGTAATCGTTTCGTAAAACGAGATTACTTGCCAGTTGAATACAGTAAATAGCGAAATCCAAAAAATCCACCATATAATCATAATAAATAGCAGAGTAATTGCCCTATAACCCGAGTCCACAGAGATATTTTGTTTCCACTGTCGCTGCTGAACTTTGATATAAGGATAGACATAAAGAAAAACTGCAAGAGCGCAAATAGATATGAATACTACTATAAGGAGCATCATTGGGACGGTATGAAACACTGGCATTAAAATAAGACTTATCGTTAAAGGTACCGCCCAGGTCCAGGTCTTGCGTTGGAGATATCTATAGGCTAAAAAAATCACGAAAGGCAGGAAGAAATTTGCTAATATATTGGGTGTCAATCTGAGATACCAACTATATGCAAGACAACAACTTATGATCCCTACCAGCAGACAGGCAGACCTTTGTGTGAAAATAGCCTTCGCCAATACATACATAAATGGGACACAGAGTAACCCAAAAATAAAGGGGATTAACTTATGCAAAAGGAGCACATCGAGATTCGTTAACATAACCATCTCGGATAGGTAAATATGAGTTATTGGGTAGATTAACGATGCCCGTGTGTGGCCCATATTAAGGGTTTCCTTAATCCACCCAATATGATCAGCAGGATCCCCGGTCATGCACCACATGTAATAGCCCCGGATGATAAAGAGAGCCAGACAGATAGCGTAACACAGGAATACAAGCAGAAATCCGATCTTCCAGAGGAAACTCTGCTCCAATTCTTTCTTCGCTATCGCTACAATAGCAAGTGCAACCCCAACAATCACCGAGGCCATCAAACTTACCCAGAGTACCGGCGGCGTTGACCAATAGATCGAGGATTCATAGCCCGTAGCGGGTGTATTCCAGGTGATAATGAGCGCTACGCTCAGGAGAAGAAACAGAAATATCAGAATAATCTTCTGGAAGCGTTGCCTGTGGATTGCACCGAGCCCGGACATAACTACTCAATGCTCTGAAGAATTTTCTTCCAGTTTTCCACGGTTCTCTCAAACGTAAAATTCTCCACCACAAACCGCCTCCCATCCTCCGCAATCCGCTCCAGGTCTGGGGAGTTCAGCGCCCGGATCACGTTCTCCGCGATGCACTCGGGCGAGTTGTTCTCCATAATAAATCCAGTCTTCCCGTCTATTATAATATCCGGTATCGCCCCGACCGGCGTCGCGAGCACCGGAGTCCCACAGGCCATGGCCTCGAGCATGACGTTCGGGAGCCCTTCGGTGTAGGAGGGGAGGATGAGAAGCTGGATCTGGTTGAGGTAGCCCGGGAGATCGTCGCGGGATATCCAGCCGGGGAGACCGACGCGGGAGGTGACGCCTCCCTCCTTCAGGGAGGCAACGATTGTCTCTTTTAGTGGTCCATCCCCGCCGATGAGCGCCCGGAGGTTCTGCCGGTCGTCAAGGATGATCGGAAGGGCCTGAGCGAAGTGCTGGACGCCTTTCTCCTCGTTCAACCGGCCGATGTAGCCGATGAGGGATGGGCGGGAGGTCAGGGGGGTGATGGCGGCGAAATCGCTGAAGTCGAGGAAGTGCTCATGGGCGATGAGGACTTTGTGGCGGTATTCTTCTATGTTACAGAATTGGATGTGGTTCTTTGAATATACTACAATTCTCGTTGAGAAGGTGCAACAAATATGCTTGAAAAAGTTAAGCATCTTACGACAAATGTTATTTTCATATCTCGGTTCCCTCTCAGGAGATGCCGTAAGAAGCAATATCACTTTCTTATTCAGTAGTCGACCTGTTAATATTGGGAGTGGTAATGTCTCTCCACCAAGAAAAAATATCCACGTATCGACATCTGAAGAGAGTTCCTTCATTTTGGAAGACATGATTACTTGCAGCAATGCATATTTAATCAACCTGCTGATGATACCTCCGCCATCGTTATGCGCTACTGAATGAACGTAAACGTTGATGTACCTGGAACTCTCAATATCTCTCCCGACTACATGTGTCTTTTCGAATATGGATGCTTGTATTGCGCTCAAATTTGATAAAAAAATGTTTGACCCTTTACCACCAGCGTCAGGGATCATTATGCCCACGGACTTACTTGCCACGCTACACCGCCTTCAAATCAGAATCTAGATGCATTTGGGCATGCCTATCCAGCGGAAATCGGGAACTTACTCGCTCCCATCTCGTTCCACCCACCTCCTTACTTAGTTCGGGGTTGCTCAAAAATACTTGAGGAAACTTTAACGTTACTTTGGTACCTTTAGAACTACAAGATTGCAACCTCATACCCCCCCATCAATAACATCCACAGTAACATCCTGGACTTTCGATAATTTGCCTGAATCCAGTCTCCCTGTCTGATCATTCTATCTCCGTGTTCAAATGTTTTTTGTTGCTGATTCGCCCCTCGCATTCCCGCCTCAATATCTTTTTTGCTCTGTAGATGATAATAGATAATATCCAGTTCCTGTTGTTGCTGAGTCGTTTCTAGCTGGTCCGTGCGAACATTGAACCTCATGCACCCAATCTCTGTGAGTGTTAAAGATTCATTTTTTTGTAGCAGTCTCTTTCTAATTGGTCAACCACCTTATTCCACGTAAATGTTTCTTTTATCATATGTTGACCATTTTCTACGTATCCTTTATACAAATTGTCATTTTCGAGCAAACGTATAATTGCGTCTCTTAATTCGTCTGTTGAAAAGTTAACAACTCGTCCAACGTTATCATTAATCCAATCTAGATTATCACCATTTGCTGTGGTTATGATCGGTGTCCCACAGAGCAGCGACTCCAGAAAAGTTATAGGGAACCCTGTAAAACTCGGGGTGACGAATACATCTGAATCAAGAAATACTTGATATTTTTCATTATCTTCCATATATCCTGTAAATATAACCCTATCAGCGATACCAAGCGATTGCACTTGTTGTTTTAAGTCTGCTAAATTACCATCATCAGGTCCACTAATTACAAGTCGAGCGACCTTTATTCCTGAAAGTATTTGAGGAAATGTCTCTACAAGCATATCGATATTCTTTGTTTTGTGTATTCTGCCGAAGTAAAGTATTATTTTTTCATTCTCTTTGATGTTGTACTTTTCTCTAAATTGACCTTTTATGAGCATTTTACTGGAAATATCTTCATCTATCCCATTAGGGACTATCACAATTTTGCTTTCATCGACCCCCATTTTCTTATAGCAATCATATTCAGTACGATTCAATGCTATCACTTGTTGAGCGCAGTGCAGGATCTTTCTGCCAATAATGGTGTCATAGATCCTTTTCACAGCAACCTTTTGATTTGCGTAAGGAAGATCGCCGTGTGCTTGGATTAGATAAGGGATATCATATTTACGTGCATAGTAATACCCAATCAAGCTTAGAGCGTGGCGGTGACCATGAATATGGATATAGTCAAAGTCCTTAATTTCTCCTTTGAAGGCGGCAGGAAAATTTGTTGGAATAGCTAATTTACATCTAGCTGATAGAGTATTACTTAGATTTCTTAGATAGAATATACGTATCCCTTCGTGCTCCGTAGGGTTGCTTTTTACCTGCACTCGAGAATGTCCGTCGAGTGCATCGGTTGTTAGAACAACTACATTGTGTCCTCGCTCTGCTAACCTTTTCGTGATCTCGTAGCTTACCCGGGTTACGCCCCCGTAACTCCATGCTGGATAGAAATAAGGGTATACGTGTAATATATTCATAGTCCATTCCAATTTCTTTTAATCCTAAAAAGTAGTTTCCAATCATGTTAAATCTATAGCGTCATCAAGTAATTTGTCCGGAATCTTATTTACCACTGTGCTGTATATGATATAGCATGTTGCCAGAGGCCCAAAAATTGCGTAAAACAGCAACAAAGGTACGAAAAGATCCACGACGTCAATGTTGTTATTTATGTTGATAAAGATCGCAGACAGTATTCCTACTCCAAAGACCCAAAAGATCATCCCCCATGTTTTAATCAAGAATAAATCTAGGATGAAATAAATCAGCGAGGATTTCTGCATTAATTTTGGCTTTTCAATAAGATTCTCAATCGAGGCGCAAGTAGGCCTTTGAGATGGATTGTCGTTAGTTCTAGATATGCGGGGGTTTGCTCCGCTCATAAAGCGCTCTATTGAGCAAACATATGCGTATGAAAGTGAAAGTCTCATAAGTGCTAATGAGAATCCAGCTATTATTGTTGCGGTTATGATCCATTGAGCGTTTGTGTGTTTAAACAACGCCAACCCGATACCAAACAATATAGTTGGATCAATGATTGCTGCTGCAATCCTATCTAAGTACTCTCCAGTGCTACTATTTTGGGCATGGTAGCGAGCGATCTCTCCATCCGAACAATCGAGAATTGTTACCATTAACAGACTAAGCGCTCCAAGAATGAAATAGATTGGCTGTGAAAGTGAAATGAAGATTCCGGCCAGTATCCCTGCAACTATCGATAATAATGTTATCATATTAGCAGAAATTCCCAGAAGGATGAATACTTTTGTAAAGTAGATCGAGAAAGTTCTAGGAAGTATTTCTGTCCAGTCACTGTAATACTTACCGTTTCCTTTGTCTTGTAACCTTTGCCTTAACTTTTTTGTAGATTCTGTTGAGTGGAACAACGAATAATCCCTCCTGGATAATTAAATTGGCTCAAACACCCTCTATTTCTAATAAAGTAAATATATGTATGTTCTAATTAATTACATAGATCCTGTAATATTTTTTTTAAACTTTGTTATGATCACATCCCAACTGTCATTTTCAACAAATTTTCTTGCTCTTATACCCCCTTTTTCAATCTCATCGTTTTTGATCAGATCAATAGCTTTCATTAAATGACGAATGCGATTTGAACATAATACTTGGGAATTTGTTCTCGAGATATCCCCCAAAAAGTATCGTTTTTCTTCTGATAGTACATGGAGAACACTTATCGCACTTTGAGGGACCTCTCTGCGAATGCACATGATTATCCTTTCGGGTCTTCCCATATAATTACCTTTATTTACGCAGGGATTCACGCTAAGTGTTGCAATCTCCATAACTATACCTCTCTAGCATGTCATTTAAAGTATATTCATATTCATCGGTAATATGTTCCCAATCAAGTTTTTCTACAAATTTTCTGGCCCTGTCACCTTCTTTCGTAATATTGCCCTCATATATGATCTCAAGTGCCTTTTCGAGAGCATCTTCTGGTTTCTCTATATAAATTACCCCGTTGCCTTCACTAAATTCTTTCATGACCCCAGGAAGTTTTGTGCTTATAACAGGTTTTCTCATCGCCATATACTCGTACAATTTAATAGGGACAATATCACGCATGATTTCGTTATTATAGGCGGGGAGCAGGCATACATCAGCACAAGCAATAAATTCAGCAAGCCGTTCATATGGTTGCCTACCCGTAAGGATTATCTTGTCCTCAAGATGGTTCTCCAGCCGGATGCTGTTTATTTCATCAAACGCATCACCATCACCAACAATCAGCAGCTTGATTTCTGGATGAAGGGACTGAATTTTTGTCAGTTCTAAAGCAAGTTCTTTTAATCCAGAAAATTGATATAGCCAGCCCATGAAGAAGAGAACCTTATCCGAATCAGATATACCATATTGTTCCTTTACCCTATCCCCACTGACACTCGGATCATAAAGCTGGGTATCAATTCCTGCTCTGATAACGTGAGTTTTTTCAGGATCCGCACCCATTTTTATTGTATAGTCACGCAAGCCTTCATTGATGGAGATGACGAGATCGGCAGACATTATGTTCCCACTCTCAACCAGTTTTCCCAGGGGTTGAAGAGCCCGATACGGAACAAGACGATGCTCGATATCAATCGAATAAAAAATTGTAGGAATTCCACTCTTTTTCGCTACACGGAAGGCGAGACGGGTCGTCAAGATGTCATTACCAAGTACAATATCCGGCTTAAATTCGTTAATCTGACGAATTATCTCACGTTGATAGGTCCAGAGCATAGATACGTAGTCCAGGATAGGAATCTTTACGATAGGTGGACGAATCACCTCAATATTTGAACCCTCCATCACCCTGGACGCATGGAATACCTGTCTCTGAGATAACAGCTCTTTTTCACCCTCCTCCTTCCATAAAATCTCATAATCGATGACCCGGATATCATGACCACGAAGAACCATCCGCTCGGCTAGATGAGTATGCTGTATTGGATTCCGGCGAATCCAGTCAGTATCTTGAACAATTAATATCCGCATTTTATCCCTGATTCCCAACAGTAGAAGTCAGAACCAATAATAGAAGTCAGAAGAGAACTCCGATAGCCCGATAGAACTGCATCGACTTCGTCTTTCGTGACGCCTAGTTCGTCAAACATTGTCATTATTTTTTCAAGTCTTGGTTTTTGATCGGATAAACAACGCCTTAGGCCCTCTTCGCGAGGGATCTGTCCCTCACGAATCATTTTACTATAAAGTTCAACATGCTCAGTAAACCCAACAAGGTTCAGATACAGATAGTTGATAAGAGGATAAGCCCAATCATCTATTCTCCAGGTTGTAGTAGTGTTATCTGACGCTCCTTTCCAATCTAAGTCTTGAGAGATGGTTTTTAGAATATCGGATTCATTCCAGTAGATATAATCATAAAATCCCAATGAATCAACACCGGATGGTTTAAATAAAGACTCAAAGAAATAAACACCCGCGCCGTTGAAGTATTCCTTGAATATTGAATACTTGAGATTTTTAGGATTGCTGAAATATTCATGCGCAAACAGACATGATAGCCGAACTTTATCGTATCGTGAATAATTCCCCCGATCGTCGGGGAAAACGCCTAAATACCCCGTTTTCCAGTGTTCCTGTTCAAAATTACTGTTCCCTATATTGTTTCCCCCGAGAAGCAGCGGAATATTATGCTCTTTTGCATATCTGTACATCCGAAGATTCAGAGTTTTATCACCGGCATTGAGCGTGGGGACGATTGTGTTGATTGAAGGTTTTTTTAGCCACGCATGAAACTTATCTCTCACGTTTTTCTTAGAATCTCGGATTTTTTCTGCGCTACTCCTCAACCAGACGTGGTCAACCCCCAATATATTAACCATTGTTTCGATATTCCGAACTCCTTCTTCTGTTAGAGAACCGGAATCAACGGTGAGGGCCAGCGCTCTTTGATCGTACTTTTTTACTATCTGATGCAGAACAAAGGTACTATCTCTGCCTCCACTAATTGGAACGATACAATCGTACTCATGTCCCACATTCCGATACCTTGAAAAGGCTTCAACGAGTTTCTCTTCACCAAATACACGCATGGGTTCTGAATTATTACAATAATTACAAACCCCCTGCTCATCAAATTTTATTCCAGGAAACGTTTCGGGTAGAATGCATCTGGTACATCTCTTAAAATCCCAAAACGGTTCGTTGGTATTTACCATTTTTTCCCTCGTCTAACGTATGAATTAAAGTTCTAAAACTCCGCACTCTTCTCGATATTTCCCCAGTTCTCCACAAACCACCGGTGGGTTTCCTCAAGCCCCCCTCTGAACTCGGTCTGGGGAGTGTATCCAAGGATACTGCTCGCCTTGTCGATGCAGGAGAGCAGCCGGTTCTTCTTGTCCCAGTCCCGCCGCTCCTTGAAGGCGATGCCCGCCTTGTTTCCCGTTAACTCGTTGATCCAGTTTGCAAGATCGATGATCCGGATCTCCCTGCCGGCGCCGAGGTTGATCGCCTCACCGACCGCCTCCTCGTGAGTGACCATCTTTACGAGACCGTTGACCAGGTCCCCGACGTAGGTGAAGTCCCGGGTTTCCTCCCCGGTGCCGGTGATCGGGAGGGGGAGGCCGTTCATCGACCAGTAGAAGAAGTTCGGGATGACGTTCCGATACTTGCCGGGGACCTCCCCGGGGCCGTAGGAGTTGAAGAACCGGGCGTTGACGATAGGCAAACCATAGAGGTTGTAGAAGTAGTTGGTGTAGAGTTCACCGATCATCTTGGTGACCTGGTAGGGGGTGTAGAGCTTGATGGAGATGTCATGTTCCTCAAACGGCATCTTGGAGTCCAGGCCGTAGATGCCACACCCAGAGGAGGCATAGACGAACCGCTCGACGTCAACAAGATGGGCATACTGCAGAACCTTGAGGATCCCCATGCCGTTGACCATCAGGTCTTTCTCAGGGTTGTCGACCGAGTTCTGGTTGGCAAAGTGGGCGGCGAGGTGGTAGACGATATCGGGTTTTGCCTTAAACGCCCACTTCAACTTCTCCTCGTCCAGGATGTCGCCGTGGATGAACTGGATGTTGTCTGCCCGGGCGATGTTCCACTCGTACGAGGAGGAGAGGTTGTCAAGGATGATGATCTTCTCCGCATTGAGGCCAGAGAGCCTCCTGACCAGGTTCCCGCCGATGGCTCCGGCACCGCCGGTGACCAGCACTGTCTTTCCTTCAAAGAATGATTCTTCGTTCTCCATTGTGCTCACTCCTCGATCCGGTAATACTGCTTCATCCACTCAACCGTCCTCCGGACCCCCTCTTCCGGTGAGACCCTGGGGTCGTGCTTGAGGTCACGGACGGCCTTCGTGAAGTCCATGGTCTTCACTTTCGTCGTAAACGGCTCCGCTTCCTCGTAGGTGACGAGCGAGTCATCCCTGCCGACGGCCTTGAGAATAAGATCGGAATAATCCTTGATCTCCCGCTCCCACTCGGGGCGGCCGCCGACGTTGTAGACCTCTCCGGGAATGAAATTGTCCACGATATTCGCCCAGGTCCTGCAGGAGTCCTCGACGAAATCGATGATCCGCTTGTGACCCTTAAAGACCGTATAGGGTTTATTGAAGAGCGCGTGGTAGATGAATTTAGGGATAAACCCGCGGTAGGGGTTGTAATGCTCATGCGGGCCGTAACAGTTCACCGGCCGGACGCGGACTGTCTCGGTCCCGAACATCGCCGCCGAGTTCAGGCACATGAGCTCGCCTGCCCACTTGGTGATGGCGTAATCGTTCATCTGGTAGGTGTCCTTGATGGGATTGTTCACCATCACGTCCTCAGACATCGTCCCGTTATAGTCTCCATAGACCTCGGCGCTGGAGAAGAATATCATCCGGAACTTCAGCTTCTCCTGGAGGCGGAGCATGTGCTTGGTCCCGATCACATTGGTCTGCCAGAGGTTCTCGTAGTAGTCTTCGCCGTTCCAGCGGCCGTACTCTGCGGCGAGATGGTATACGTAGTCGAACGTTGAGCGCTCAAAAACCCGCTCCAACTGCCGGAAATTCTTCGTATCCGCACGGATGTAGTCCTCCCGGTCGTTGTTCAGGAGGTCGAGTGCGGTGACCTCGTGACCCCGGCTGCGCAGTTCGTTGACGAGATTGGTGCCGATGAAGCCGGCACCGCCTGTAATAAGAATTCTTTGTGTTTCCATGCAATCTCACCGAATCAATGATAATTATTCCGCGATGGTATGCCGTTACAGATCGTAACAATCATCCTGCCCGCCATACCATCCCCGTAGGGGTTCTCCCAGGCCCCAGACCGAGAGAGCATCTCCCGGGCAGATGCCAGGATTTTATCGGCCCCCGTCCCGGCCAGGACATTCGCCCCCACCTCGATCGTCTCCGGCCGCTCGGTGTTCTCCCGGAGGGTGACACAGGGCACGCCGAGGATGCAGGTCTCCTCCTGGACGCCGCCGGAGTCGGTCAGGACGAGGCGGGCGTTGGACTCGAACTGGAGGAACTCAAGGAACCCAACGGGGTTCATGGCGGAGATCCCATCGAGCGAAATCCCGAACTGCTCAACCATCTTCCGGGTCCGGGGGTGCATCGGGAAGATGACGGGAAGCGAGTACTCCCGGTGGACCGCCGCAAGACCCGCGATGATGCTCCGGAGTTTCTCGGGGTTGTCGACGTTCTCCTGGCGGTGGGCGGTGACGAGGAAGTAGCCCTGCGGCTCGAGCCCGAGGGCGTCGAGGATGTCTGCCTTCTTCTTCGCGATCTCCCGGTTCTGGAAGACCGCGTCGACGATGGTGTTCCCGGTCACGCAGATCTTGTTCTCCTCAATGCCT
>Ga0208462_1001296_pt1 | contig 17607 bp, 17 predicted proteins | sample AD_SCU001_MetaG_FD_184452 | JGI IMG/M metagenome (GOLD analysis project Ga0208462, IMG submission 184452) | Active sludge microbial communities of municipal wastewater-treating anaerobic digesters from China - AD_SCU001_MetaG (SPAdes) (version 2) | ecosystem: Engineered > Bioreactor > Anaerobic...
ATTGTGGAATGGCTGCGTGATCGCAGGTTGGTTGGCATTAACGAGCAATGCTGTTAAAGAATCAAACCGATTCTTTGTTTTTCCAGCCAGGCACAGCTCAGGACTATGCTTAGTTGTCACATCCCACTGCAGCAGCCAATTATTGTTGACATAAAGCGGCACTTTTCCTATAAACCTCCGCGGGAGAATAATTCCATTTTGCTTGTGGAACCTGGAGGTATTTTCGTGTCAAATAATAATGTTACAACGCTCAATGAATTTGCCGGGTCATCGTTGCTGAAGGAATGGGGAATTCCCGTAATCGATAGTGTTCTGGCTAAAGATGCATCAGAGGCTGTCAAAGCAGCCAAACTGATTGGTTTTCCTGTTGTGCTTAAGGTGTGTTCCGAGGCTGTTCCTCACAAGACCGAGCGGGGCGGGGTGTTGCTGAATATCAATAATGCAGCATCTCTGGGCAGGGCCGCCCGGGAAATGAAGGAGAAGTTCGCCGACATTCCTCATGAACTTTTGGTGCAGAAAATGGCCCGGCCGGGCGTGGAGCTTATCCTGGGCGCCAGGCGCGATCCCGTATTCGGGCCGGTGGTTCTTGTCGGACTCGGCGGTATCTTCACCGAGATATTCCGCGATACGGCCATTGAGCTTGCTCCCGTGGATGTTAAAACCGCACAGGCGATGCTTCAACGCCTCAAGGGCGCCGCTCTGCTTGCCGGTTACCGTTCTCAGGAAGCCCTGGATATTCCGGCCGTCGCCGGGGCGGTTGCCGCTCTTTCCCGCCTTATGTCCAAACGCCGGGATATCATCGAGATTGATGTAAATCCCTTTATAGCTTATCCGGATGGAGCCGTAGCCGTAGACGCCCTCGTCCGCCTGGATAGCAGCCAGTCCCGGATTGCGACAAAATATCCTGATCCGGCAGAGATGGAGTTTTTTTTCCAGCCGACTTCCATGGCGGTTATCGGCGCCTCACGGACTCCGGGTAAGGGGGGCAACACAGTTCTATGCAACCTGCGTAAGGCGGGTTTCCAGGGCGCTGTCTATCCCATTAATCCCACCGGCGGGGAGATTCTCGGCTTGCAGTCGTATGCCAAAGTCCAGAATGTACCGGCGCCGGTTGATCTGGCCGTAATTGTAATCCCCAAGTCCGCCGTGCCTGAAGCCCTGGAGGACTGTGCCGCCAAGGGAATCAGGAATGTTATCCTGAGCACGGGTGGCTATGCCGACATGGGGGCAGCGGGAGCCGGGGAACAGAAGGTCATCGTTGAGCAGGCCCGCAGGACAGGCATCCGCATCATGGGGCCGAACAGCATCGGTACTATCAACCCCTATATTGGCCTGGCGACTTCCATCGGCTCCCTCGAACCGGTAGAGAAAGGGGGAATATCTTTCATCGCTCAGTCGGGCATTTTCTCTTCGGGCTGGGCGCGCTGGATGGCCGGCAGTAAGCCCTTTGGCATTGCTAAAATAGCCTGCATCGGCAACAAAGGAGATGTTAACGAAAGCGACTTGCTGGAATATCTTACTGATGATGGCCAGACCAATAACATAGGCATGTATCTGGAAGGTATTATAGATGGACCGCGTTTTGTGAAAGCCGCCGTGAAAGCATGTGCAAAAAAACCTGTGGTGGTGATGAAGGCGGGCCGCAGTGAGGCCGGGGCGGCCGCCATTGCCTCGCATACCGGGTCGCTGGCCGGATCAGATGCGGTCTTTGATGCGGCCTGCCGCAAAACAGGCCTGATACGTGTTCATGATTCCGAAACATTTTTCGATACCCTGACCGCTTTCGAGATGCTTCCCCTGCCGCGGGGAAACCGGATGGGTGTGGTCTCCGTTACGGGTATGGGTTGTGTAGCCGCGACCGATGCCGCCGAGCAATACGGCGTTGTTCTGCCCCGGCTCAGACCCGCTACACTCAAAAAACTAGGCGAGGTTATGCCTGTCTGGGCTCCCGTGCGCAATCCCATCGACACCTGGTCGGCCATCGAAAAGAATGGTGCGGAAAAGGCCATGGGCCATATCACCCAATGCATAATGGAACAGCCGGACATCGATGCCCTGCTGATTGTTCTCGTCGGGATGCCGGAGAATATGTTCGACTTCTACGGAACATTTGCCGAAATCATCAAGCGTTATCCGCATAAGCCGGTTTTTGCGAGCCACTACGGCGGCATACCGTCGGAAGTGGCCTCCGTTAACAAAGGTTTCCGTCCACTTGGCGTGCCGGCCTACCCTATGCCGGAGCGCGCCATTCGGGCATTCGGCAATATGGTGCAATATGCCCGTTTCCGCGGAATTATCCGCAAGTAAAATCGTCTGGAAATGAGATAAAGACAAATTAAAAGAGCGCCGGATAATCCGGCGCTCTTTTGTTTAAAACATTGTGGCACTGTCTCTTTTCAGCGTAAAATACGCTTCGCTTCCTTGCGCAGCTCCGACCGGAAATCCGGGTGGGCGATGGAAATCAGCGCGTCGGCGCGCTCACGCCAGGTTCTGTAAAACAGATCGGCGACGCCGTATTCAGTGACAACAAACTGACTGTACATGTGCGGTATGGCGACAGGGGAGCCCTGCGCCAGCGAGGGCACTATGGTGGAAACAACTTCTCCGTTTTTCAGAGTTCGCGTTGAAGGCAGAACGTTGATAGCTCTGCCGCCCCTGGACCAGGCCGCGCCGATAACAAAGTCCAACTGTCCTCCGGCCCCTCCGATGAGACGGTAATCGATCATTTCGCAATTCATCTGCCCCATAAGATCGATTTCGAGGTCCATGTTGATAGCCACCAGATTGTCGATCTCCCTCAGCACGTATGGTGCATTGATATAAGATGCCGGGAAGAAGACGCAGTCGGAATTCCGCGTAACGAAATCATACATGTCGATATTGCCCATGCAAAAAGTCGCCACAACCTTGCCCGAATGAAGACTTTTTAATTTATTGGTTACGATGCCGTCCTTGACCAGGGCAGGCAGTCCCATGGGAAACATTTCCGTATGCACGCCCAGATCCTTTTTGCCTTTATTATGGAGAAGCTTGACAATGGCTTCCGGCAGGGTTCCTATCCCCATTTGAATGCAGTCACCGTCTTTGATGAGCGAGGCCACGTTTTCGGCGATAGCGAATTCCAGCGCCGAGGGTTCGCCCTTGCGTTTCATTTCCGGAATCGGGCTGTTATGCTCGACGAAATAGTCGAAATCCGATACATCCATCCAGTTTTCGCCATAGACCATGGGCATTTCATCGTTGACTTCCGCGATTTTCAATTTGGCGCCCCGGATCATTTCCGGCGTGTAGAAGTTTGTTAAGCCCAGATTGACCCGGCCGCCTTCAGGCCGGCAAACGGATACCATGGCGACATCCGTGAATCGGGCTATTCTTTCGCCGGTATCGGAGCTGTTGATCGATTGATAGTCCACATTGCTTTTGTTCCCGGCCAGTTTGCGGTTGACGGGGGTAAATAATACCGAGCTGTAAATAAACGAATCTCTGACGCTGTTCATGAAATGCGGATCGTATAATTTCATGGGCCTCACGGAAACGGCGTCAAATATGCGCACTTTTTCCAGTTCGTCCGCCCTGGCCAGGAGTGCGTCGACAAGATGAGCCGTGGGTCCGCCCAGGGCAAGACCGAAAGTGACAACGTCTTTCGACTTGACATGTTTGACCGCTTCTTCTGCTGAGACCAGCTTGTTCTTATACTCATCCTGCCATGATTGATAGGTCCTCATTGCTTCTTCTCCTTTATATCCATGTCTTGGTATTTAAAAGAAAAGCGCCCTCATGTATTTGAAATTACCGGGGCGCTTTTTCCTAATTATCCAATTATCATACCTAATTATCTTCATTATTCGGAGTGGCTAATATCATTCGCGAAGGCTGAAAGTCAATAAAAAAATGGGATGGACCTGAAGAAGATAAACTGCGGATTGCAAACGGCAATTGTTCCTCGGCGGCGGGAGGAAGACAATCAAGTGCCAGGGCAACACACCGGAAAGCCTCTTCCCGCCGGGATCATGCTTAGAAATTTTTATTACAGACCCTTTTTCTCGAACCAGCGAAAGAGAAGAATAAAGATAGCGGTGAGGATAATAATAATGATCCAGTGATTGATTCCGGAGGCCGTGGCCAGTGTGATCTTGCCGAAGTCTCCCCAGGTCAGCACCGTTTCCTTCATCAAAGGGTACATTTCGGCATAAAAGCCTGCTCCCAGCAGCATGCCCAGCAGGGCGAAGATGCTGTCGTAGCGGCCTTCTCCCAGTGCTCCCATCGCGGTGGCGGGGCAGTACCCGACAATACCCCAGCCCAGACCAAAGATCAAACCACCCAGAATATTGCCGCCCAGGATCAAAGGTTTGATCGAAAGCTTGATAAGGCCGAAGTCAAACAGCAAATAAATACCCACCATAGCCACCAGAATTGTCGAGAGCATAAACTTGACAATGGTCATATCCTGAAGACGCAGGGCTCCCAGTTGCCGGTCATAGCGGATGACCTGAGCCTTTTGCAAAAGAATTCCGAAGATAATGCCGGTTACGGCGCCTGTCAGCAGTTCATTCATGGTTATTACCTCCTCCATAAATAATCCTGGCCATAATCATTCCGGCCACAAAAAAGCAGATCAGGGAAACGAAGCCACTCACAGCCAGCTGAGCCAGACCGCTCAGTCCGTGACCGCTCGGTCACCCGTCGGCCAGACGCGCCCCGAACATCAGCACGGCTCCTCCCAGCACCGCCATTGTCCACCTTTTGGTGCGGGATGCTCCGAAGCGCTCCTCCCACATCGGCGGCACGGCGACGGCTTTGGCGTCCCTGGAAGTCCACGCCGAGAGCAGAGAACCGAAGAAAACACCGACAACAAACAGAAACTGCCAGTCCACCTTTACCTTCTCTTTGATGAAGTATGCCATTTCCGCCACTTTCTCGGGCGCAACGGTTTGCTCGATGAAACCTGAGGCGCGGACGAAGGTTGTTGAAGCGCCAAAGTATTTTCCGGTAAGATAGACAGACAGCACCAGGAGAAGGCCGGCCAGGGCGCCGGCTATGTAGGGAGACCATTTCTTCTGCAGCAGAACATTCATGTTTTTCACCTCCTTGTTAAACGAGTTAAAAAACGTCTGACCGGAATCGAAAAATAATCCCGACCACCTGAATTTTTCCCAAAAGAACAATATGGTTCGACCTTGTTTATTTTATAAAGAAAAGGGAGGTGGAATGTCAATAACAATGATTATCGATGAAGCCATAATATTATCAAGTTTCAGGCGGCTTCGTAAAAAGGCCGCAGGCAAGGCACGCGAATACCGGGGAATGAAGCGTACTTAAGGTACGCTGCAATGAAACGGGATGAAGCGCAACGCAGCATCCGGCCTTTTTACGAAGTCGCCATTATTGCCTGGCGCCGAAAATAGCCCTGCCAATGCGAACAATCGTGGAGCCTTCTTCGATGGCGACTTCAAAATCGTCCGTCATGCCCATGGAAAGTTCCGCCATCTGAACACGGGGGATTTCTTCACGGGCGATGTCGTCGCGCAGTTGCCGCAGCGCCTGAAAATAGGGCCGGGAAGTCTCGGGATCATCGGAATAAGGCGCCATGGTCATAAGTCCGCGCACGGAAAGATTTTCTAATCCGGCAATGCGGCCGATCAATTCCCTGACCTGCGCGGGAGAAACGCCGTTTTTAGTCTGCTCGCCGCTGACATTGACTTCGATCAGGATGTCCAGGATGCGGTTGACGGCTTTTGCCCGTTTGTTCAACTCCTGCGCCAGTTCCAGCCGGTCTACGGAATGGACGCAGTCAAACAGCCTGACCGCATATTTTGCCTTGTTGGTCTGCAGATGGCCGATCAGATGCATGCGGGCGCTGCCGCCCAGCAATTCCTGTTTTTCCCGGGCTTCCTGAACGTAGTTTTCCCCCAAAAGAGTAATTCCGGCATCTACCGCCTGCAGAATGCGCTCTGTCGATACGGTTTTGGTTACGGCCATCAGCTCTACGGAATGCGGATCACGCCCGGCGCGCGAACAGGCGGCAGCTATTCTTTGCTTAATTTTTTCTATGTTGGCAGCAATGTCTGTTCCCATTTTTGAATCACCTGAAATTTATAGCGTTGAGTTTCTTCAATTCTTCCAATACTTCGCAAAGCGGCAGACCAATTACGTTGGTGTAAGATCCGCGGATGGATTGGATAAAGTAAGCGCCCCGGCCCTGGGCAGCATAGCCGCCCGCTTTGTCGTAAGGTTCACTGGAGGAGATGTACCATTCCATCTCATCGGTGTCGATCGGTTTAAATTTCACCGCTGATTGGATAACCTTTGTTTTGGCAACCGAGGACGCCGTGCGGGTGAGGGTAAATCCGGTGAAGACTTTATGCTCTCTACCGCTGAGTCTCTCCAGCATTTGCCGCGCCTGCGTTTTGTTTTTCGGTTTCCCTAAAATCAGATCGTCGATAACAACTATAGTATCGGCGCCCAGCACCCACGCTTCCGGATATTTGCCCGCCACAACCCCGGCTTTGTCCTGCGACAGCCTTCCCACATGCTGCCGCGGAGTCTCTCCTTTTATGTAGTCTTCATTGACGGAAGCCGGCAGAATTGTAAATTTTAATCCCACCGAACGCAGCAGCTCCTCGCGGCGGGGCGAGGCGGAGGCCAGAATAAAGGGAGAAGACAGCAAGATCGTCATTAATTCTTATTTCCACTTAAATAAATATTTTAGTTTTTTATTCCAGATAAACTTTAACCTGTCAATTGCAATCTAATTGTCTGATCAACGGCGGTCAATAAAACCCTGGTGACACTATTATGTTGACATGTACAAATGCATTCCTTTATACGTATAATGCATATCAGCAAGCGAATGTCTTTCAGAAGTTGATACAGGAACATAACCGTCTGACGAACCCGTATTGAAATTTGGTTTCAATATTTTATGGTTCCACTCCCGTAATAAAAAAGGGGTATTTTAACTATGAATGACAGCGACAAGACAAAAGAGCAACTCTTAAAAGAATTGCAAGAAGTGCGTCGGCAGCTTGCTGAGAGTAAAGCGCAAGAGGCATATCAGAGGCAGTCGAAAGAGGCGATTGAAGAGTCCCGGTGGCAGCTTGCAAACATCATCGATCTTCTCCCGGATGCAACATTTGCTATCAACAAAGAAGGCACAGTAATCGCCTGGAACCGTGCTATTGAAGAAATGACCGGGGTCCACGCAGAAGATATGCTGAGAAAAGGCAACTATGAGTATGCCATCCCCTTTTACGGAACCAGAAGACCTATCCTCATCGATCTTATCCTCATGCCTGATAAGGAAATTGAAGCAAAACATACCATAACTAAGAAGGAAAAGGATATTCTCATCGCTGAGTCGGATTTTCCCCATCTCAGAGGCAAAAGGCGTGTTCTCTGGTCAAAGGTCTCCCCGATATACGACATTCGTGGAGACATTGCAGGCGCTATCGAGTCGATTTGTGAAATCACCGCGCATAAAAAGGCCGAAGAGGCGTGGCAGGAAACCTCTGATAATTTTGAACAGCGTGCGAAAGACCGCACGGCTGAACTGAAAGACCGCACGGCTGGGCTGAAGGATCGCACGACTGAACTGAAAGCCGCCAATGAAGAACTCAAGAATTTTGCCTTTATTGTTTCCCACGACCTGCGCGCTCCATTGATCAACCTGAAGGGATTTTCTCGAGAACTTCGCGCGTCCCTGGAAACGATCCAATCGTCTGTCGAAGAATTGTTGCCCTCCCTGGATGCAAAGAAAGGTGAAGAAGTCCGCGTGGCTATTCGTGAAGATGTGCCGGAGGCGCTGGGATTCATAGAAACTTCCGTAACCCGTATGGATAACATGATCAATTCCATCTTGCAACTGTCACGCCTGGGACGCCGCGAGCTGACATTTGAGCCGATCAACATGAATGACCTTGTCGATAGTACCTTAAACACCATTGCCCATCAGATTGCGGAGCATCATGCGAAGGTATCTGTGGAATCACTGCCGGAGGTGGCGGCTGATCGGATCTCCATGCAACAAATCATGGGAAATCTTCTGGATAATGCCCTGAAATATCTCGCGCCGGATCGCGCCGGAGAAATCCGCATCCGGGGCGCTCAAGGGGATGAGTTTACGACTTTTTATATTCAGGATAACGGCAGAGGAATCGCCGAAAATGACACAAAAAAAATATTTGAAATATTCCGACGGGTTGGTACCCAGGATGTCCCCGGCGAAGGGATGGGCCTTACGTATGTGCAAGCTATGGTTAAGCGCCATGGCGGCAATATCTGGTGCGAGTCGAAACCCGGCGCGGGAACGACCTTTACCTTCACCATCTCAAAAAACTTATTAATTAGGGAAGTAGTATGAACTATAAACGTGAAGTTACCATTTTACTGATTGAAGATGATCCCGGGCACGCCCGCCTGATTGAAAAAAATCTGAAGCGTTATGTCACCAATAAAATCATTAGATTATCAGACGGCCAGCAGGCCGTTGATTTTCTCTTCAGTGAAGGTGCGTACGCCCAATCTGTGCGTCCATCTCCACTTATGGTGTTGCTCGACCTGAATATGCCCGTCATTGACGGCTATGAGGTTCTCCGGCGCATGAAAAAGGAGGACCACACCAAAAAGATACCAGTGATCATCCTGACGAGCACCGAGGATATCCGCGAGGTTTCCCGATGCTATGATCTGGGATGCAATGTCTATATTGTAAAACCCGTGGATTACGATAAGTTTTCCGAAGCCATGCAGAAGCTGGGATTGCTCATATCGATTGTTGTAGTGCCGGATGGAGAATGAATGAAATGACGGAACAAAAACAAATACACATCCTCTGCATGGAAGATGACCCGGGGTTGGCCATGATTTTGAAGAAAAGGCTGGGGCGTGCGGGGTACAAGGTGGATATCGCGCAAGACGGCAAAGAAGGCTTGACTATGGCTGAATCACAATCCTATGACATAGTTACGGTTGATTATAAAATGCCCTATTATTCGGGACTGGATGTAATCAGGATCCTTTCCGCAAGAGACAATCCCCCGCCGATGATTATGATCACGGGAATGGGCAGCGAGGAGATAGCCGTCGAGGCGATGAAGATGAGGGCGGCCGACTATGTCGTTAAAGATAGCGACGGCCATTATCTCGATCTCCTTATTTCTGTGGTCGAGGATGTTCTCCAAAAGTGGCAGCTCATAAAGGAAAGGGATATTGCCCGGGAGGCACTAAGAGAAAGCGAAGAGAAATATAACCAGTTTTTTAAAACATCGCGGGATTGTGTCTTCATAACGTCAAATGATGGAAGGATAATCGATATTAATGATACCGCAGTAGAGTTGTTAGGCTACCCCAGCCGGGAAGAACTGTTACAAGTAAATGTTCCGGAGCTCTATGCGGAACGGGAAGAATGGATAAAACATTGTAGAATTATCTCGGAATATGGCTATGACAAGGAATATCCCGTTGATTTGCGCAGAAAAGACGGCGGCATAAGGCACGCGCTGATCACATCGGCGGCCCGCTGCGACAAGAATGGCAATCTGATTGGTTTCCAGGGAACAGTCCGGGATGTTACCGAACAGAGGCGTAATGAGGAGGAATTAAGGAAATACCGTGAAAAGCTGGAGATCATGGTTGCCGAACGAACAAGAGAGCTTGAAGAAAAGACAATAAACCTTCAGGAAGTAAATATGACACTGAATGTGCTGCTAAAGAAAAGAGAGCAAGACAAGAAGAATCTTGAAGAGAATTTTGTTGCGAATATCGGAAGTATGGTGCTTCCTTATTTAGAAAGGATTAGAAAAAACAACCTCGATGCGCAACAGAAATTCTGCCTTGATACTATTGAAAAGAATTTGGATGAAATAGCGTCCCCCCTGTTGAAAAACATCCAGCGGTTTAATCTGACTCCCAGAGAGGTTCAAATAGCGTATTTGATAAAGGATGGTAAGACGACCAAGGAAATCGCCAGTGTATTGGGGATTGCAGAAGGTTCCATTTCTACTCACAGAAAAAATCTTAGAAAGAAATTAGGCCTGGACAGAGATTCCAACCTCCAGTCCCATCTGTGTTTCTTCGAAAAGTAAATATTCTACCCATTGATGCGTACTCTGTTCTATAAAGACTGAAATTATACAGTAACCCAACTTCCGCAGCACGGTATTCAAACCCGGTTAATAAAACCCTTGACGGTTTTTTGTTTTTTCGTCAAGCTGCAGCCATGCATAGCGATCTGGAAGAGAAACTGATCCGTTGTCCCCGACTGGGACACGAAATAAAATTGTCCTACTGTCTGCAGGAATCGATTGATTTACCCTGTCCACGAATTTTACACTGCTGGTCGCCCGTCTTTGATGTGGAAACCTACCTGCAAAAGCGGCTGCCGCCGGATTTGTGGCGGAAGTTTATTAATTTTCAGCCCAAAGACAAGGTTGCCGGTATAATTGAGTTGATTGCAGCGGCAAAAGCAAAAAAATGAAGACACTGGATTTGTTCGGGTCGAAAGAGCCCGATAAAGAGCCCAATGAGGTGGATGCATCGGCGCCGCTGGCGGAAAGGATGCGGCCGAAGACCATCAAAGAATATATCGGCCAATCCCATCTTTTGACTCCGGGCAGTCTGCTGCGGCGTTCCATTGAAGAAGACAAACTGTTTTCGATGATTTTCTGGGGGCCGCCCGGCTCCGGAAAAACGACGCTGGCCCGCATTCTGGCCAATGAGACAAAATCGCGTTTTGTCAGCTTTTCCGCCGTTCTTTCCGGGGTCAAAGAGATCCGGCAGGTCATTGACGACGCCCGGAAGCGATGGGAAATTAAAAAGGAAAAGACCGTCCTTTTCGTCGATGAAATTCACCGTTTCAATAAGGCGCAGCAGGACGCTTTTTTGCCGCACGTCGAAAGCGGTTTGATCACTCTGATCGGTGCGACTACCGAAAATCCTTCCTTTGAAGTAATCGCCCCTCTCTTATCGCGAACAAGGGTTATGCTTCTCCATCCTTTTTCGGAAGAAGAATTAATGGCTATCGTCAAACAGGCGCTGACGGATGAAACTAAAGGCCTGGGTAAGCTGGCGATAAAAATCGATGACGACGCCATGCGCTATATTGTCGGTCTTGCCGACGGCGATGCACGCAGCGCTCTGAATAATCTGGAGGCGATTACCGCAGTAGTGCTAAATCTGCCGGAGGAAGAAAGAATAATTACCCGGAAAACGGCCGAAGAAACCCTGCTGAAGAAAGCGCTGCTTTATGACAAAAACGGCGAAGAGCATTACAATTTAATTTCTGCTTTTCATAAGAGTCTGCGCGGCAGCGATCCCGATGCAGCATTGTACTGGTTGGGCCGGATGCTCAACGCCGGTGAAGATCCTCTTTTTATCGCCCGCCGCATGATCCGCTTTGCATCCGAGGATATAGGCAACGCCGATCCACGGGCGCTGGAGATTACCGTTGCCGCCCAGCAGGCTTTCCATTTTATCGGTTTGCCGGAAGGGGAACTGGCGCTGGCGCAGGCGGCGGTTTATCTGGCGACGGCGCAAAAGAGCAACTCCCTTTATGCCGGCTATGGGCGGGTGAAAGAAATAATTAATAAAACAGGCTATCTGCCAGTGCCGCTGCATATCCGCAATGCTCCGACAAAATTGATGAAGGAACTCGATTACGGCAAAGACTATAAATATGCCCATGATTACGATGGTGCCTACGTTCCACAGGAATACCTGCCGGATAAACTTCAGGGACAAAAATTCTACTACCCCAAAGAAAGCGGCTATGAAAAAACCATCAAAGAAAGAATGGCTTTCTGGCAGCAAAAGAAGAACTCAGATAAAGGTGGTAAATAAACAAAAAAAGGGCGCCTGGTCAGAGCGCCCCTTTTTTGCAGAGAGTGAAGGCCGGTTGCCTTCCTGGTTTGTTTTGCTGCCGGCTAATCATGCCCGTTATGTTTAGTCGACAATCTTTTACTGTTGGTTCTATATAAAGCAGGTTACATGCCAGACCCTGGCTCCCTGGTATAAAGTGTTGTTTTTAATGATCAATAAGCGCCGACCGGTGTTTTCGGGGTTAATGGCGCACCTGTTTTACGGAAATAAATGTCGGACTTCCAGTTCACGCATTATAATAAACATAGTAAAAGCAATTACATAGATAAGGGAACCTTTTTTGTCTGTTCGACAAAAATGTCGACCATCGTTCAATAACCGTTGACTTTTGTACTAAATCGCCTAATATGATCGGCAAACAGGCGTTTTGAGGATTTGGATGTTTTTTTTAAGAAAAAAAGAAGTGGTCATTAATCAGGCCAACCGCAAATATAACGGCACCTTTTTACAACCCTGGGCTGTCGCCATCGTTTCCGCAGTATTCGTTGTCTTAATCCTTGTTATGGGTTTTTTCGGTCTGAGAAGAAATGACGCCAATCTGGTTGGTTTCATGGAAGACCAGGCATTGAGTACGATCAGCGTCTTACAGCAGCTGACGGAAGAAAATTTAAAAAACATTGTCGCCGCATCGAATAAAAAAGGTTCCAGTGTCAAAACGGCCAGTCAGGAAGAAGCAATCTACTCCAAAATGTGGGTCGTCGAAGCGCTGACTGAATTCGGCCGAGAAATAGATAATCTGTGGAAAGAAGGAAAGATAAACAACAGCTATCTCCAAAAGGCGGCGGCTGATAATAATTTCTGGTATCTGGCCTGTTTAAATAAGCAGGGGCAGGCTATCTATCAAAGCGGGCCTCTGCAAACGGATGTACTGGAGGAAAGCGAACTGAAGCAAAACGGCCGCAAGCTGACGACAATCGAGTTGATAGAAAAAATACGCGCCAAGAAGGGAATTGGTTTTGTCGCCCTGCGGCGCAAGGATGGCAGCGGCACAGTCGTCATCAATCTGGATAAACAGGGTTTGATCTACTGGAGTTTAAAGGTGGCCGTAGAAAGAGGCATACAAAAACTGGGCGAAGGCCACGGTTTAATTTATCTTCGGATAAGTGATGATCAGAATAAGCTGCTGGGCGGCATCGGCCAGTTGACGAAGGGATTGGGCAGCAATGACTTCAACCGCCGGGAAATTTTATCGGGAAAGATAAAAATTATTAGTAGAAAAGTGAATGCCGGCGAAAGCAAAATTCTGGATGTGGCGGCTCCTCTGTATATCAACGAAAGAATCGCCGGCATCGTGAGAATCGGTCTTGATCGCGGTTCGATGGACAAGATTATTGAAGAAAACCGCCAGAATATCTTTGCTTTTATGATCTTTGTGGTTCTTGTCGCGATAATTTCTATGTGGCTTTTGTATTATGATCAAAACAGGCATCTGTCCGGCATCATTGAGATGGAAAGACGGCTGGAAAAGGCCGAACGGCTTTCATCCCTCGGCCAGCTGGCGGCCGGCGTGGCGCATGAAATTCGCAATCCGCTCAACGCCATAAGTATGGCCACGCAAAGATTAAAAATGGACTTCGTGCCGGCCGAACCCGATAAGATGGAAGAATTTAAAAATCTTTCGGGAGTCATACGGGATGAAATCAAGCGTCTGAATGGAATCATTGAAGAATTTCTGTCATTCTCTAAAAGCCGCCGCTTGCAGCTCAGTGATTTCTCGGTAATCGATGTTTTGCAGAAAATTATCAGCCTGATCCGGGAGGAGGCATCAGCCCGCGGAATTAATATTGAAACCCGGTGGAAGCAGACTCCGGTTGTAATTCCCATGGACGTCAACAAGCTTCAGCAGTCTTTTCTCAATTTGATCAAAAATGCGATGGAGTCCATCCCCGCGGAAGGGAAAGTGACCATCACGGTAGATAAAGAAGGAAAAAATTATGTAGTTGTGAGCATTTCCGATACCGGCTGCGGCATGACCGAGGAGGAAATAGAAAAGATTTTCAGCCCCGAATACACCACTAAAGAAAAGGGAGTTGGACTGGGTATACCTTTGGCCTATGAAATTATCCGCGGACACGGCGGTGATATCCGGGTAATCAGCCGCAAGGGGGAGGGAACAACATTTGAAATTATTCTGCCCCGGGTAAGGCTTAACGAAAAGTCTCTATAAAGAAGGGTAAAATTTTTTAATGCGCAAGTTAAGCATTCTTATTGCTGATGATGAAAGGTCCCAAAGAGAGCTGCTGCGGGATTTTCTGCGCTCCAAAGGTCATTCACTGTCGGAGGCGGAAAATGGTGAAACCGCCGTCCAATTGGTGCAAAACGGCCATTTCGACCTGATTCTCCTCGACTACAAAATGCCCGGCATGGATGGAATGCAGGTGCTCAAGGAAGTAAAACGCATCAATCCGGAGGTTGACGTTGTTATCATTACCGCCTTTGGAACTATTGAGACGGCGGTGGAAGCCATTAAAATCGGAGCAATTGATTACATAACCAAACCTGTTGATCTGGAGGAAGTGCTGCTGATTTTGGACCGGGTGGTCGACAGAAGAAAACTAATCCGGGAAAACGAATTGTTAAAGGAAGAACTGGGGCAAAAAGGAGTCACCACCGAGAAAATTATTTATAAAAGTCCGCAGATGGCGGAATTGATCAGTATGGCCAGCCGAGTGGCTGCAAGTTCGGCGTCGGTTTTAATTCAGGGGGAAAGCGGCACAGGAAAGGAACTGCTGGCGAGATTGATCCATCAGTTGAGTCCCCGCGCCGTCAAGCCGGTTATTGTGGTAAATTGCGGCGCGCTGCATGAAAATTTGCTGGAAAGTGAATTGTTCGGCCATGAAAAGGGATCTTTTACCGGGGCCACCTCCCGACGGATCGGCCGGTTTGAAGAGGCGGACGGCGGCACCCTTTTTCTGGATGAAATAGGGGAATTAAGCCCCACGGTTCAGGTTAAGCTGCTGCGTTTTCTGCAGGAGAGGGAAATTCAACGTTTGGGTAGCAATGTAAATATTCGCGTCGATGTGCGAATCATCAGTGCAACTAATCGTGATCTGGAAATGCAGGTCAAGGAGGGCAACTTCCGTGAAGATCTTTTTTATCGGCTTAAAGTTGTGACTATGGTGCTGCCGCCTTTGCGGGAAAGAAAGGAAGATCTGCCTTCCTTGATCGATCATTTCGTGGAAAAATTCTCTAAAGAAAACGGAAAAATTATTCAAGGCTTAACTGCAGAGGCGCGCGATCTGCTCTTAAAATATGATTACCCCGGCAACGTCAGGGAAATGCTCAATATTCTGGAACGGGCCGTAGTGATCACGCGCAATGAATACATAACCACTGATGATTTGCCGTTTAAATCATCAGCGGTGCAGGAAGCGACGGATAAAAAATCATCCGGCACATTGCGTGATTCACTGGAAAGTCTGGAAAGACAGTTAATTGAGGAAGCCATGAGCAAGGCCGCCGACAATCAGACAAAAGCTGCGGAAATTCTAGGGATGTCGGAGAGGATGCTGCGCTATAAGTTGAAAAAGTACAATTTGAAGCATTGAATCAAAATCCGTTCACTTTCCTGACAGATTTTTTTATCATAAAAATACCACCCTGTTTATCCTAAATGGATAAGAACAGGGTGGTAATGATGAACGATTATTGGCCGGCCGTGAAGAATGATTCTACTTTTTTGAAATTTTCATCGGCAGCCGCTTTAAGATCATTGCGGCCTTTCTTATAGCTCTTAATCCATTCTGAAATGGCTTTTTTGCCTTCTTCCGGCATTACAGCACTCTGTTCAATAAAGGCATTAACCATTTTTTCCGTTTGATCCTGCAATACAGCCATAGCTTCAAAAGAATTATCAAACGCTGTCTTGCTGAAATCAATCATCTGCTTTGCGATTTGCTTCGGGTCCATTTTCTTCCTCCTGGGTTTTGTTTTTTATTTTTTTTAATCGTCTAACCGATTTGCGCACAGTCTTGGCGCTCTGGTCGCTCTCGGGTGTGTTTTCTTTGGCCGTCAACTCCGGTTTTTGAGTTTCCGTTGTGATAATCGCCTCTGTCGGAACAGGTACGTTGGTGCCCTCCTTCGCCGATTGGTCCGTGCATTCCACCAGTTTATCAACAAAAAAACCGGTAGCGGTGGTCAGATCGACAATAAAACGCTCGCAGGCATTAAAACTGTCGTCAACAGAATCTTTGAAATCTTTTCTGCTCCGCTTACATGCTTCCATGCACTCGATGCTCACTTTTTCTCCCTCCGGGGAAAAGAAGCGGGCCTTTTCCCAGAAAAACCTCACCATTTTTTCCGAATAGTATAAAGAAATCGTGATGGTGTCGAAAGCATTGTCAAAAGCAGCTTTATTCCAATCAATTATCTGTTTGGTAATCGTTTCGGGTTCCATGGTTATAGTCCTGTCATATCGTTGCTTTGGACATCTTTGTTTTTTCTGCTTTGGCTTCGGCGTCGGCTTCACCGGAAAAAGCGGCTTCCCCGGCGGCGAAATACTCTTCCCACTGTTTAAAACTGTTGTCTATCGCTTCCTTAAGATCACAGCGTCCCTTCTCGCACATATTTCCCCATTCGTTAATGGCCGCTTTACCTTCTGCAGGAAACCACGCCGACCGCTGAACGAATTCCAGAAACATTTTTTCCATTTGCTGCTGCAAAATAGTTAAAGAGTTAAAAGTACTATCAAATGTTGATTTGTGAAAATCAAAGATCCTCTTGGCGATTATCTTGTTTTCCATTACTTATTCCCCCTTTTTATTTTTTGCATTGCTGGTGTATAGTATAGACGTTTGTGGAAAATGTCAAGAAAAAATGTTGCAACGCAATAAAATGTATTCAGGGCTGTAACCAAAATTTTAAAACAATAAAATGCTAATTATTATAGATATATAATAATTAGCTCAAGAGCCGCTATAAGATTTAAGCTGCAAAAGCAAAAATATTATTTTGTGTTGCAATATTTGCTGAAAAGATTTACTAAAATTCCGGGAGTATAAAATGGATAATAAATTGTTATTAAAGAAGTATACTAACCGCCGCCTCTACGACACGGAAAAGAGCATTTATGTGACGCTTGATTACGTAACCAACGTCATTCGGCAGGGAAGACAGATAGTTGTGGTCGATGCGAAGACCGGTGAAGATGTAACGGCGGCAATTTTGACTCAAATTGTTCTGGAAGAGGCGCGGAAAAAGAATTATCTTTTGCCGAATCCAATGCTTTATTTGATTATTCAGTATGGGGAGACGGTTTTAAGTGAATTCTTTGAAAAATACCTGGAGCAGATTGTTAAGAATTATCTTTTGTTTCGCAATATGGCCGACGATCAGTACCAAAAGTGGCTTGATTTAAGTACGACCTATTCCCAGGTAAGTCCGCAGACCTTAAACAGTCTTTTGCCCTTTAAATCCCTGTTCAACGCTTTTTCGGGGAATCTGGATGAGCCGGCGAAAACTAAAAAAGAGGAAGACCAATGATTGCGGGCATGGAAGTAAATCCCGGCCGGCATAAATTGCCTTGACAATATCCGGCCCATCCCTTAACATGCCGCCAATCCATAAGGTTGGAAATACATCTATGTATTCGAAAAAAATAGTCATTCGTTACACGCCGGATATTGTTCAGCAACCGATAATCTGCCAGCTTGTTAAACAATATGATCTGATTTTCAATATTCTCAAAGCAAGGATCTTTCCGCGCCGGGAAGGCGTTATAGTTCTGGAGCTCAG
>Ga0208462_1001302_pt1 | contig 17548 bp, 16 predicted proteins | sample AD_SCU001_MetaG_FD_184452 | JGI IMG/M metagenome (GOLD analysis project Ga0208462, IMG submission 184452) | Active sludge microbial communities of municipal wastewater-treating anaerobic digesters from China - AD_SCU001_MetaG (SPAdes) (version 2) | ecosystem: Engineered > Bioreactor > Anaerobic...
TGCCGGCAGGTCTTTCCGCTACTTCACAAAAACCTGCTGCTTTGAACCGGATCAGGGTGCCGGCTTCCTCCGGATTGGGGTGCCGGCTTCCACCGGAATAGGGTGCTGCCTTGCAGCGGATTCTCCAAAATGATTTTAAAAACTTTTTAAAAAGGAAAGTTGAAGGTCAATACTGGTGGTTCAAGAGTGACCTGCGGAGTGTCATTATTTCCAGATGTAAGCACCCCGGTTCTGTTCGTATGCTAGTTAAAGACATCATTGGAACCTTAGTTCCTGAAATTTTAAATGAATCATATGCATGGTGGCGAAGAGATAGATTCGGTAAGTCTCGTGATGATAATAAAAAACGAAACAAAGGCAAGCAAAGCGAGGCTACCGATAACGAGAAAGTTTCTAATAATCCCGTGTACGGGAAATGGATAAGTCATGGCGAAAAAGAAAAAGATGATGCTGTCTTTTATGAATGCCGCAATTTTCGAGGTAAGGATTATAAGTGGTATCAATGGCTTAAAAAACATCGAAATGATCCTGAGATCATGGTTTGTAAAGAAGGTCATAAACTTATCAAAAGATTTGAAGCTGCACGTTGTGGTGATGAAGTTACCGAAGGCTGTGCCGCAAGGCTGGCTGCGCCGCCCCGCTACGCTCTTTGAGATATAAGATGTTATAAGTACCTGTTATCATTATGTTATTACTAATTGTTTGTTATATTAATTGATTATGACGCCTGATTTTGTTTACTTATTATTATTTATGTACCTGATTATATTAATATATTTGTCAATTAATTGAGGTTTCTGCATGTCAAGATCAACCCGTAAATACTGCCAACAGTTCCCGTGCTCGAACTATGCAGAACATGGGAGTACCTATTGCAAAGAGCATCGAATCCCACGTGCATCAAAGGAAACTGACCCGTTTTATTTAAGTCCCGCGTGGCGTCGGTTCCGTAACTTCTACGTTTCTCTACATCCATTCTGTGAACTGTGTGAAAAGCAAGGTTTACTAGTCCCAGTAGACGTCGTAGACCACGTCGTGGAGCTTAAGGACGGCGGCGACCGGTTGTCAGAGAGCAACGCCATGAGTCTTTGTCACAAGTGCCATAATGCAAAAACGGCGAAGGAAAAAGCAAGGCGGAAAAATCATCAGTAATCTAGCGGAGATAACCGCGTTGGTACCCAAATGCGCGCCGCCGAAGGAGAAAAGTAATTTACCCCATGAATGCAGCAATTAAAAAGTTATGGTCAAAACCTAAAAATTTAATCGAATACGGAGCCGATTTTTATAAAAGAGTTGGCAAGCAGCTTGTCCAATTTGAAATTTTAACCGAGCTGGACAAGGAATCTTTCACGGCGCTTTGCGTTGCTTATCACGTTATGATGACAGCGCAAGACGGCATTTTCGAGCATGGTTCAGTGGTCAAAGGTTCAAAGGATGAGATTAAGAAAAATCCTTCATTCACTAACTTTAAAATGGCGGCTGATATTTATCATCGATTGAGTAAAAGATTTTATCTTTGTCCGGCAGATCGGGAAGGTGTAAATATCCAAAAACCAATAAAAAGGGACAATGGCAAGGAAAAATATTTTGAATAATTGGATCGACGTTAAACCCGGTGGATATGACCCATATATGCAATCTGAAGGCTATTATCTTGATGTTGATGCAGGGCAACGGGTTATCGACTTTTTTCACGACTGTTTGTGTCATGTAAGAGGGCCGGAAAAGGGGAAACCATTCATTCTCGAACTTTGGATGCAGGGGATCATCGGGCATTTATACGGGTGGAAGTCTGCGACAACAGGCCTGCGGCGCTTTAGAGAGCTTCTACTATTGGTTGGCAGAAAGAACGCGAAAAGTCTTTTGGGTGCTGGAATTGGGCTTACAGAACTGTTTTTGGGCGACAAGAACACCCCCGAAATAATGATCGGCAGTGGCGACAGGGAACAAGCACGGCAAATGTTCGACACCATAAAACTTATGATTCAAAACGAACCGGAACTTCAAAAGCGGCTTAAGGTTCTCAAAAATATGATTTCATGTCCAGCAAATGACGGCTTTTTAAAAGTTGTTTCTTCAGAATCATACAATCTTCACGGTGCAAATCTTAGCCTTTGCCTGATTGATGAAACCCATGTTGTAAAGCGGGATTTGGTCGAGGTAATGCAGACTTCCCAAGCAGCCAGACTTGAGCCTCTGATTTGCAATCTATCCACGGCGGGTTTTGATAAGCACAGCATCCTTTTCGAGAAATACGATTATGGAAAAAAAGTTCGAGAAGGAATTATTGACGATCCGGCTTTTTTCCCGGTAATTTACGAAGCTGATAAAGATGATGACTGGAAAGACCCGGAAACGTGGGCAAGAGCAAATCCGAATTTGGGCAAGTCAATTAGTGTTGATTTCCTGAAACGTGAATGCGAGAGAGCGCAAGAGTCTCCGGCATTTGAGGCTACATTCAAGCGACTCTACTTAAACATCTGGACGGAATCGGAAAGTCCGTGGTTGCAGATGGCGCGTTACGATGAGTGTGTTGCGGAATTGCCTGATTTAACCGGGCGGATTTGCTACGGGGGCTTAGATTTAGCCAGCACAACAGACTTAGCAGCTTTTGTTCTTTGTTTTCCACCTGAAACTGAGAATGAACCTTTTTACGTAATTCCTTATTCATGGGTGCCCGCAGATTCAATCAGAGATCGATCACGGCGTGATAAAGTTCCGTACAGTTTATGGAAAAATCAAAATTTTATCCAGTCAACGCCGGGTGCTGTAATTGATTACGATTATATTCTCAAAGCAATAAACGAAGCCGCACAAATATATGATTTGAAAGGCATAGCATTTGATTCATGGGGGAGTGCCAAAATAATTCAGGAAATTGAGGAACACGGATTAAATGTTTTTCAATTTCGACAGGGTTTTGCCAGCATGAGTCCGCCGACTAAAGAATTATTAAAATTAATTCTGGAAAAGAGAATTACCTTCCCGTCGAATCCTGTTTTACGGTGGTGCGCGTCAAATGTTGTCGTCGAGCAAGATGCAGCGGGGAATATGAAGATTTCAAAACGGCGGAGTATCGAGAAGGTTGATCTAATGGTGGCGCTGGTTATGGCGTTGGATATTTCAATAAGAAATATGAAAAAGGAGGTTGTACCAAATATAGCGTGGATTTGATGCCTTGAGCATCTTTTAAAAACAGGCGGGTGACGATCTAGCTAATCAGAGCCTATACAAATTAAGGGCAATTACGGTGCCGTAATCATCGTAGTTTGCCCTTTTTTTGTGCCTGTATCAAATTAAATTGAAAGAAATCAGGAGGTTAAATGAAAAAAAGGAACTTTGAGATCGACATTGGAACCGTCCGGGCGGAGTCAAGAACTGTTCAGGCCAGTTTAAGTTCTGAGTTCCCAGTTCAGCGTTTTGACGGGGAGGAAGTGCTGCGGCACACAGTAGATGCAGTTGATTTATCAAGAGCACCACTTCCCTTACTTCGTGCCCACGACAACACATCTTTGCCGGTTGGCGTAGTCGAAGGATTGACAGTCAGTGACGGCAAGTTGAAGGGAACAATCCGGCTATCGGCAAACGAAAATGGGTTATGGCAGGACATTAAAGACGGCATACTTCGCAACCTGTCAATCGGTTACCAAATCATCGAAAAAGTCAAAACAAAGAAGGGATACGTCGCTACACGCTGGCAACCCTATGAATGCAGTCTTGTTGCGGCACCCGCCGATAACACGATTGGAATCGGCAGAAATTACAATACCAACAATAACAATAACTTAGACAAAAAAGGAGCAAACAACAAAATGGATAAAAACGACATTTTAAAATCCAAAAAAGCGGCAATTGATGAGATGGCAGAACTCGCAAAATCCGGCGATAATGCGGAAAGATTACAGGAACTTAAAGGCGAAATAAGATCTTTTGACGACCGTTTAGAGGCTTTGGACATGGCGGACAAAGCGAAGAAGGACACCAAAACCTTTACCCCGGACATGAAGAAAGAAACACGTTCATTTATCGAAATTGGCGGTGGGCCGGTTACAAACCGAACGTATTCGGGAATGTTCAATCAGGGCCGGACACTGGAAGTCAACGACGACGAAATTCGTGCGTTCCGGGCTTCGATGGTAGAAGGAATCCCGTCCGGCGGTGGGTTTTCTGTGCCCGAACCTTTAGCCGCCCAGTGGCTTGATTCCTCGATTGAGGGTGAAATTATCCGCCCCCGTGCTACTGTCTACCCGATGGAAAGTGCCACTCGTTCTGCGATTGGTTGGGACGTCTCAAACCAGTCAAGTTCTTTATTCGGCGGGTTCGCAATGGAATTTTTGGCTGAAGAAGGAACCGGGAATAAACAGACTGGCAAGTTGAGATCTATTAAATTGACGGCAAAAAAAGGTGCAATTTTTGTCGATGCCTCGAGCGAATTAATTGAAGATGGCCTTGGATTTGATTCGCAATTGGATATGGCTATGAGATCTTCAATCGGCTACGGCATGGACGAGTACTTCATAAATGGTGTAGGAGCCGGGCAACCTTTAGGCATTCGAAACGACCCCGCTAAAGTTACAGTTGCCAAAGAAACCGGACAGGTTGCCGACACCCTTGTTTACAATAACTTCTGCAAAATGTTCGCTCGCATGTATCCGGCTGGTAGGCAGCGTGCGATTTGGCTGATTAATGACACAGCGATCCCGCAGTTGTTAACCTTGTCCGTACCAGTTGGCACGGGTGGAAGCGTTGTTCCAGTCATGAGTGAAAGCAATGGACAATTTACTATTTTAACCCGTCCCGTTGTGTTCACTTCCCACATGCCGAAACTTGGTGATGCCGATGACGTGATGTTCGTTGACTTGAGCCAGTACGCAATCGGCCTTCGTCGGGGCCTGAGATTGGAGAAATCTAATATTCCTAGTTGGACCCAAGATTTGATGTCTTACCGTGCTTTGCTGAGATTCGACGGAATGGGAACTTGGAACTCTGCTATCACTCCGAAAAATGGTGACAGTCAGTCTTGGTGCGTTGGTCTGGCTGAACGCTAATTTTAAACAAACAATCTAAAATCTAAAAGGAGATACAAAATATATGATATTACCCGAAATTAAAAAAGTTGTCCCGGTTGGCAGTTACCTTGATCTTAATAGTGCGGCGGCGGTTGATTGCGATTCAATCAATATGAGCAAATTTAGCAAGGCTACCTTTTTGATCCAATGTCATACACTGGCAGGTGCAAGCGCGGACGTTAAACTTTATAGTGGTGCTACCGATGGGGCGAAAACATCGGCCCTCACATTCAACTACGCCTTTGGTTCAGCGGCGCAGGGATCAGCGAGTTGCGACGTTCTGGCAGCTTCCACAAGTGCGGCCGTGATCGAACTTACTCACGGCACATATGACGATTACCTGCTTGTTGTCGAAGTTGATTCCTCGGCAATGGACACGGCCAATAATGAAGAGTGGCTGACCTTAACATTCGAAGATACCGACACCGGCGCAACCGGAAATGTAAGTGTCATTGCCGTCCTTGATCCTCGTTTTGCTGGCAATTGCAGTTCATCGGCTTTGGCGTAACGTAATCTTTTAAACCATCGGGGGAGCTTCGGCTTCCCCTTTAATTAAGGATTTGGACATGAAATTCAGATTACCATTTTTGAAAAACAAAGAAGAAAGAAGTTGGGCGAATCTGGACGCTTTCGAGGGTCGGGAAACGTCCAGCGGCATAAACATTAATGAAAGTACCGTTCTGGGCATTCCAGCTGTCTACGCTTGTATTAGAGTCTTATCGGAGGCAATAGCATCGCTTCCCTTACTTGTCTACGAAAGATTTCCCGATGGGGATAAAGAGCGGGCCCGGAACTTTTCATTATATAAAATACTACATGATGCACCAAACCCCTTGCAGACTTCTTTCGAGCTTCGAGAATTGCTTGTGGGCCATTTATGTTTAAGAGGAAACTCCTACTGTTTTATTGAGCGGGAAAATGGGGAAGTTGTGGGATTGTGGCCATTGCACCCGGATAAAGTCACAGTAGAGGTTCAGGGCCGGGAGCTGATTTACAAACACCAGAACGACGGAGTCGAAAAAGTCTATCCCATGTCTGACATTCTGCACATCCGGGGCTTATCATCGGACGGAATCATCGGCTATTCACCATTGACTTTACTTCGTGATTCTTTCGGTCATGCCAAAGCCGTTTCCGAATATTCAAGTTCGTATTTCAAGAACGATGCAAGTCCCGGCGGGCTGCTTATTAGTCCAAATTCTTTAAATGCTCAGAGCATGTCAAACCTGCGGAAAGCCTGGGAGCAAGGGCATTCTGGTAAAGGCAAGCATCATCGAGTTGCCATAATGGATTCAGGTCTGGAATGGAAATCAATCGGCATTAGTCCGCAGGATAGCCAGCTTATTGAATCCCAGAAGTTTAGCGTTGTGGAAATTGCCAGAGTCTTCCGGGTGCCTTTGAATTTGATTCAGGATCACGAACGCAGCACGTATTCCAATGTGGTCGAGCAAAACAGGTCTTTCCTTGTTCATAGCCTTCAGCCGTGGTTGACACGGATCGAACAAGCAATGATGAAATCGTTACTTACTGAAAGCGAAAAACAAAAATATTTCATCGAACATTTAACAGCCAATTTCCTAAGAGCGGATACACGGGAAAGATACGAAAGCTATAAAATCGGAATTGATGCTGGATTCTTGACCGTCGATGAAATCCGCCAACTTGAAAACATGAATAAGCTCGAAAAGGAAGGGAGGGTTAATTATGGAAAAGATAAAAACTTGTAATGGGTGTGAAAGCCGGGAAAGTTGCAAAACCCCGTGTGATGAAGTAAACAAAATTCTTTGGAAAGATAACCGCGTCATGGAAAGGAATTTCGGTGATTTTATTATGTGCTACCCACAAAAAAAAGAAGTCCATTTTTCAGAAGTGACAGACCATAAACTTGATGAATTTTCGGACGATACCGTTTTCCCTTGGAGCTCCGGTGATTACAAACTTCGCCAAACTAACGTTTTTATTGACAAATTTTTCAATCGAGCCTCGACAAGCGAATTGGCGGAAAAATACGGTGTTCGAGCCTCTGTAATTTCCACGATGTATGAAAACTGCTTACAAAAGATTGAACAGATTTTGGGGTTATTGGATTTACGGGCGTCTGGAATCAAAAACATCAAACCCGACCGATTCACCGAAGACCAAAAAATGTTTTTGCTTGTTCACATCTTTCGTTTTAATGCGGCTGAAGTTGCTGAGATGTTTCATCATTCAAAAAATCACACAAGCGGAAAGTTAAACAGGATGGCGGATAAATACAAAGCAATTTTTGACGGGAACGAAAACGCACAAAACGTAGCTTGACAAAGTGCCTTGACGAGTTTTTAAAATAAATGTAATTTACAATCCTCAAAAATCATAACTGAAATTATAAAAAGGAGGGTTTAAATATAATGACTAATGATGAATGTTTTCAAGCTGCATTAAAAATGATTCAGGTAACACCGGAAACTTATGAAAGTTTAAATCCAAGTATGATATTAAAACTTAGTGAAATTATCTCTGAAGCTGACAGAAAATTTCACGAACCTTCGGAAAATGATGATCCAAAAAAGGAGATACTTTCGTTCTAACATATGTAACCCGGCCCTATTATTAAAGGATAAATATCATGGCAATAAAAGTTAAAGAAAAAGTAAAAGGTTCAGGCATATGGTGGATTTTCATAAACCATAACGGGAAGCGTAAATCAAAAAAAATAGGCAAAGATAAGCGGCTTGCCGAAAAGGTTGCCAACACCATTGATGCGAAGCTCACCCTCGGAGAGTTTAATATGGATGATGAAGCCGATAAAATTCCTACCCTCAAGGAATACATCGACGGTTGGCGTGATAAAGACGGCGAACAACAAACAGGTTGGTATCAAAAAGTAGCCCTCTTGTCTCTCAAGCATTCGACATACCGAAGTTATAGGCTTATTATCGATTACCACCTGCTACAAGCATTCGGCTCAAAGCCTATAACTGAAATTACTTCCCGGATGATTAGCGACCTAATCAGCAAGAAGATAAAAGAAGGTGTCAGGAGTGCTACGGCAAGGAATATCAAAAACTGCTTAAGTGCGATCTTACGTCATGCAGTCAATCCCGATGCTTTAATATCGTCAAATCCCGCCCGTGGCGTTCCAATACCAAAACCAGAGGATGAGCGGCAATCTAAAGAACAAGATCCATTTACATGGGATGAACGAACGAAAATTGAAGATACATTTAAAAAGGAATATCCGGCTTATTATCCTTTTGTCGTTTGCGGATTCAGGACTGGCCTTCGTATAGGTGAGATAATCGGTTTGCAATGGCAAGATGTAGACTTCTATCAAAAATTGATTCTTATCCAACGAAATATCACAAGAGGGAAGACTACCACACCTAAGAGTAAATCGAGCCGTCGTCATGTAAGGATGACTTCGCAGCTTGCCGAAATCCTCAAACAGCATAAAAAGTATATGGCGGAAAGAACATTAAAACAGGGATGGAAATCAATGCCGGAATGGATTTTCACAAATGAGGATGGCACACCTTTAAATTATGGTAATTTTATTCACCGCGTCTGGAACCGAGCTATAGACAGATCAGGCTTGCGACGACGGACACCGCACGATATGAGGCATACATATGCCACCTTACGATTGAGCAAAGGAGATTCGCTGGCAGAGGTTAGCAAAGAAATGGGACATTCAACAACGGAAATCACATACCGGACATATTACAAGTGGTTACCGAAGGAAAGCAGATCGGACATTGATGAACTAGACACGCAAACTATAATTAAAAGTAGTTTGCAAAATGCGGAAAATGGGTGCGTATAGGGTGCAGAATGAGGCAAAATAGGTGCATTTTTTGAATCACAGATATTAATAATATCAAGTAGTTACGCTCTCTTAAAGGTTCTGCAAAACCGTTATTCTCCGGTTCAAGTCCGGATGCCGCCTCCAGCACTTTCCAAGGGTCAGCTCCAAAAGCTGATCCTTTTTTATTTTCCGCTTATTGTTCTGCATCAGCCGAGAACTCGCTGCAACTCACTGCGAAGACCTTTTATAGTGTAAGGTTTCTGGATAAATCCGGCCAGCCCCCTGCCGACGAAGCGTTTTGTCGCCTCTTGTTCATTGTAGCCGCTCGACAGGATTACCCGTACATCACTTTGCATTTTACGCAGCTCCCGAAATGCCTCCTCGCCGTCCATCTCGGGCATGGTCAGATCCAGGATCACACAGGCAATCTTCTTTCCATGGATTTTGAAGACGTTTAATCCCTCAAGGCCGTTGGCTGCAATCAGGACTTGAAAGCCTAATTGCAGCAGCATCTCCGAGGCCACATCGCGAATATAGGGATCATCGTCAACGAGCAGAATGGTGCCTCCAATTTGCGGCGAAACCGCCGGTTCTTCAACTTTTGCTTTGTCGCCCGCCTTCCATTCGACCGCCGGCAAGAAAATTTTAAAGGTCGTTCCTTTTCCCGCTTCACTGGAGACCTTGATTGCGCCTTTGTGGCCGCGCACAATGCCCATTACCGCCGCCAGCCCCAGTCCCCGCCCGGTAAATTTCCTGCTGAAAAAAGGATCAAAAATCCTGCTTTGCGTTTCAGAATCCATGCCGCAGCCGGTATCCGATACTTCAAGGTAAACGTATGTTCCGCCGGGGAGCTTATCGTCCAGATAACTCTCGGCCAGAAAGGCCTCGTCGCACTGAGCGACTCCGGTGGTAATTGTGATTATACCCCGCATTTCATCCAGGGCATCCGATGCGTTTATTATCAGGTTCATGACTACCTGACTTATCTGGGTGGCGTCCGCTTCCACCGCCGGGAGGTTGTCAGCCAGAGAATAACGTACGAGCGCATTTTTGGAGACTGATACATCGAGTATCTGCCCCATTTCCCGGACGATCTCTGAAAGGTCATGGCGTTTAACCACAAAGCGTCCCCTTCCGGAATAGGCAAGCATTTGCTGACAAAGTTCAGCGGCCCGATGCGAAGCCCGTATAATCTCTTCAACGTGTTCGTAGGCGGGGGAACCCTCGGATAATGATAAAAGGGCGAGGTCGGCTCTTCCCAGTACGGCCATGAGCAGGTTGTTGAAGTCGTGGGCAATGCCTCCCGCAAGCACCCCCAGACTTTCGAGCTTCTGGACTTCACGCACGCGGACATCGATCCTGCGGCGCTCCTCCTCCATCTTCTTGCGTTCAGTGATATCCCGCATGATGGCCCACATGCCGGCTGGATTGCCGGCTTCATTGCTAATAAGAAATGTGTTCAATTCAACGGGGAAAACAGTTCCGTCTCTCTTTCGATATTCCTTTTCGTAGCTGTCCGCGTGTCCCTGCACGAGGATTTGCTCTTCCACAACAGACTTTTCCAAAGTATGCCATTTTTCGGGGGTTATATCTGAGTAAGTTAATTGGCGAAGTTCATCTTCGGAGTAGCCCACCATGGATTGAAAAGCACGGTTCGATTCCCATATGCGGCCATTCATGTCTACACTGACGAAAGCTTCCGTCATGGATTCATGCAGACGGCGGTACTTTTTTTCGCTTTCGCGGAGAGCTTCTTCCACCCGTTTACGCTCGGCAATGATAAAAGCCTGTTGGATGTTTTGAAAAGCGACGGCGGAGAGTTGATTGGCCAGAACAAAAATTGTGCGTGCGATCTGCTCGAACTTATCCTGCGGCATGACCGGCACCTGGAGAAAGGCCCGGCAAAACGCAGCTTCATCAACGCCGATAACACGGGCGTATTGCCGAATTTCTTCTTCCTTCTGCGCTTCGTTCCGGACCTGGCCGATCAGCCAGTTGGCAATGTGGCGACCACCGGCGGTAATACTCACTCCGGCAGCCCATAAGCCGGCGCTCAGACACTTCTGAATGATCGGCCCGGAAGGATTGTGCCGTCCGAGAGTCGCATCGGATTTTTGACAGTTCCTGCATCCTTTTTTGCTCCGGCGGATAAATTCACTGCAGAAATATGTAAAGTTGCTCGGACGGGTGACGGCGGTGCCGTCCGGACGTGTTAAAAGAATAGCTACGCCCCAGGACTCCGCCAGCATGTCCTGGAGATGTTGAATGCGGGATATGTTGAAAAGGGCTTCAAAGGAAATATTTTCAATACCGCCCGGCGCTTCTTCGGCCCAATTGTTTTTCGTGATGTCTGTAGCGGTCGCCATGACCCCGCTGGGACTTCTTTTCGGCCCATCAGTTTGACTGAAAGGTATATTATTGACTTTATCAGATTTTCCGGCATCGGCCTTCTGCCGGCCACGCTGTTTGGCAGCCATTATAACCTCCATGCGAGGTGCTTTTCGACGGGACTCCCGTCAACTGAAAAAGCCTTGTTTTTTATGCTCCTGTCTCTCCGGACGGCAACAGGGAATTATCATTGGACGGCCTCGTAAAAAAATTCCTGACAATGCCGGAGATATTTTCCCGTTTTGGAACATAAACGCGAAGCATGCTGTCTTTTTGTAGTTCTTTAATATATTCGGATATTGTCAACGATCCTTGAAGATTAAAGAGCAGTCGGATTTCGGAAGCGAGCTTTTGAGAATTTTTAGTCTCGGCGTATAGTTCGATCAGTGCCAAATTGACGAAGGGATCCTGCGGCGCCAGCAACCGCAATAATCTGAAATAAGAAAAGGCGCCGGCATAATTGTTTTTGAGGCGACAGGTCTCAGCCATTATCATCAGGGAAAAGGTCGAATCCGGATTTCTGCCCAGGCATTTTTGGGCGTAATAGCGGGCTTCGTTGATTTTCCCGTCTTTGAGTAAGATGAGGCTGTATAACTCCAGTAATTGTGCGTTCATGGGGTATTTTTTTAATTTGTTTTCGATAATCCGTCGGGCTTCCGGAATATTGTTTTGCCGCATTTTTATTTTAGCGATATGGATAGCAGTTTGGATGTAGTCAGGCAGAAATGCGGTAGATTTTTTGAAATAGTTCAAGGCAAGATCATTTTTCTTTTCTCTAAAATACAACAGTCCCATATTATATTCTTGAACTGCCAATGCCTGTTTGTTGCCGAAATCATTTAAGGTTAGGGCTTTTTCATATTCTGAAAAAGCTTTTTCATACATATTGTTATTAAAATATACTCTACCTATGTTGGAATGGGGTCTGCTCAGCCTTGGAGATTTATTGATGTTATCGAACCATAAAAGAAAATCATCTGAAATAATTCCATTGCGCTGATAGGTGCTGTATCCTGCGGCGACTATTATGACGACGACCCCCGCCGCAACAACTATCTGAATAAATTTTTTATTCCGAAAATAATCTAGGGCATAAATTATACCCTCTGCGGCCGGGACAAAGAGGAACATCGCCGGTAAATAATTACGGTGTTCATAAATTAATTCCAGATTGAATACCGTGCCTTCAATAAGATGGTTTAAAAAATAAAAAAGGATGCAAAAAGAAACAAGAGGACGTTTTTTGGCCAGATAAATTGCAAAACCGAGAGCCGCAAGGATTAATAAAATTGCCGGAAGAGTTGTCCACGGCTGGAACAGAGAACGCGAAAAATCTATATCATACAGCAGAGTCAGACGGGAATTAATGGGGAAAAACAAAAGAGATAAATAAAAAATGATCACCCGCGGCTCGGTCAAAAGCCGCTCTCCCATGGTGAAATCACGCCAGTCATACCTGCTGAATGCATTGGAAAGACCGCCTGTGTAAATCAAGCCAAAAACCGCAATAACTATGACCGGAATTATAATAATTTTTAAGGATTGGACAATGCTGTCTCTGCTGACGCCCTGAATTAAAAGCAGGTCGAACAATAAAATGCTTACCGGAAGCATGACGGAATTTTCTTTGGAAAGCACGGACGCAAACCCGGCGACAAAACAAAGCAGGAAAAAGACGACGGCTGACGACGACATTTCGGCCTGCCGCCCTTTGAGATAAAAATACATGGCCATGATATAAAACATACCGGCCATCGCAGCCATGCGCTGGACTATATAAGTGACAGACGTGACAAAAACAGGATTGATTGCCCAGAAAAATGCCGCCAGCAGCGCCACCGGGTAAGCTATTTTTTCGTACCGGTCTTGAAGCAGAGGGAGTTTCAGGGTGTTGTGAATAAACAGAAACAGAAACAGCGCCGAAAGGTAATGTATTGTGAAATTAACTACATGGTATCCGAATACATTTGTTCCGTCGAAATAATAATTTAGGGCGAAACTCAAGTACGACAACGGCCGCGATGGTTGCTTCTGCTCTAAGCCGTAGATGCAATGCTTTATGTTCTCCCACGAAAAGTCCTTGATTTGGATATAAGGATTGCTGGAAATGTTGGCAAAGTCATCAAAATGCCAGTCGCCGTAAAAACTGTTCGAATAAACGGCAAACAAAATAACCAGCAGCGAAACAAACGTAAAAGCATATTTGCCGATATCCGGAAATTTCCATTTTAAGGGTAATCTAAACCCGTTTTCCCTCGAGATCATTCTTCTTCTATTCCGCCGCTTTCAAATATTTATGATTTTTGTTGCTTCGCTACGATGACAGAGATTGCTTTTTGGCCGTATAACGATCCAAAAGGAAAAAAAAGGAAGCAAGAAATATTTCGGTAACCGTAACAATAACACGGGTAAGAATTGTTGCAAAAATTACTACCGGCTTGGAGATTAATGCGGGTAGAATCAGAAAAACAATGCCTTCACGAACACCGATTCCGGCCGGAGCGAAGATTGCCGCAACCCCGATAAGCGATGCTATATAATAAACACTGGTTATTATCAAAAAGTAATTCCAGCCGATGGAATAAAAACAATTGAAAGCAAAAAAAAGCCCGAGGCCGTAGGGTAAACCGACCAGCATGTTGGCGCCCACAAGTTTAAGCAGGAAACCATAGGAAGGCAATTCATCCAAGGGCTTGCGTTTTATCAACCGGAAGGCCAGGCCGGAAAATATTTGCAGGACCGGTGGATATAGAATCAACAGAAAAATCAAGGCCAAACCCAGGGCCGCCAGGCGAAGGGGATATGATACCAGTTCCGGAATAAAGGCAACCGATAACAAAACCAGCAGACAGGAAGCCGTCATAGTGGTTATGAATTCGACGCCGGTTGCCACGGCAATTTTACTTTTGGAAACTTCCGAGTGGATGTCCATGCGAATCAGCAGCAGTCCGATTTTACCGGGCACATATTTGCCCAGCTGTGAAAGGCTCCAGGCATTGGCGGCGGAAAGAAAGGAGAATTTTATGCCGAAGGAGCGGGCTAGATAAATCCAGATAATCAAATGAATTAAATAGGCTATGACGGTGAAAAAAAAACTCAAAAAAAGATATGTCCAGTCGAGCTGATAGTTAAACCCGGCCAGATCTTTGAGGGCAGTATAAATATAAAAGGAGACGCCCGATAGAACAATTAAAAAGAGTATCCGGCTGTACCAGCGCTTGCCGGCGGAAGAATTGTGAGGAGTTTCATTGGCCATAGTTGCTTTCTCTGTTTACCCGATTTACGTTTTACCGCGGCGTTATTTTTTTGCAATTAAGTGAAAAGACCACAGAGTGGGTAATTTTTTATTTTTCAATAAGCTGTCGAAAAGAGTTAATCCACGAAAAAAACCATTTGTCCAGTTCCCCGGCAGAATTTTAGATACCAGATAAATCAGGAGAAAGAAAAATGTTGTCGCCGGAATACGTTCTTCCCGGATAACAACGCCGCCGGCCTGATCAACGACGGCTTTAATCTTTCCGGCGCTGAAACATTTTCCACCGGTATTAATCCTGCTGTTTGTTCTTAACAGTTGCGTCAGCCCGCAACCTGTCTGGAAGATGATCCCGGATTCATCCGGCTCGATCAGTATTATTTTTCCGCCGGGATTTAAATGGGCAAACAAACCGGAAAGTGTATTTATTAATTTATTTTCCGGCAGATACATCAGTACCGTGACAACAAGAATAAAATCGAATGTTCCTGTTTCCGGCGGAATGGCGTCAACAGTTCCGATGAAAGCGTCTCTTTGAGTAATATCGCGGTATAATTTAACGTAATTGGGACTGATGTCCATACCGCTGATCTGCGCCCGGGGAAACTTTTTTCCCAGCGGCAGGGATAATCGGCCGTAGCCGCAGCCGATATCAAGAATCCGCATCGCAGCTTTATGATCTTTGAGGCACTCTAAAATAAAGTTCAGATGAGTGTTATGAAAATGTGAATTAGCCGCGTCCGGCATGCCCTGAAAAAGAACGCTCTTAAGTGTCGCGCCGTAATCGAGGCTTCTTTTTTCCCAGACGCAGGAATCGCCTGCAACCCGTTGATTATTTCTTTCCTTGCTGTTCTTTGCAGGCACGGATCATCTCTCCGGATAGTTTAAATGCGGAAGTATTCAATTAAGGCATTGATAATAAAATCTATTTGTTCAAAAGTAATGCCGACAAACATGGGCAGGGTCAGTTCATGCGCGGCCACATATTCCGTCAACGGCATGTCCGGAGCTTTAAAATGCCGCCGGTGAAAACTGAAGCTGTGCACAGGGGGATAATGAATGCTCGTTTGAATATCCTTTTCGCGAAGATACGACATCAAATCAAGACGGTCCACGGAATCGGCAAGAAGAATGGGAAATATGTGATAATTAGCTTCTTCATCCCGCCGTTCGGCAAAGGGTATTTTTATCTCTTTAATTTGCTTCAATCCGTTTTTATAACACCGGGCGGCCTGCCGGCGACGGCTGTTGCCTTCCTCCAGTTTTTTTAACTGAACTCTGCCCAGGGCGGCATGAATTTCATCCAGACGATAATTATAACCGAGAGCGGTGACGTCGTAGCTGAAAGCATGGCCGCGATGGCGGTCGACCGTGCCGCTGGTCATTCCGTGGGAGCGAACACTTTTTATCTGTCGGGCGTATTCGTCATTGTCTGTGCAAATCATGCCTCCTTCGCCGGTAGAAATATTCTTGTTGGAGAAAAAGGAAAAGCAGGAAATATCTCCGATTGCACCCAGTCTGCTGCCCCGGTAAGTGGAACCGGGGGAATGGGCGGCATCTTCAATTACGACAATTTTATGCGCGCGGGCTATGTTTAAAATTTCTTCCATCCGGCAGGCGAAACCTCCATAATGCATAACCACAATGGCTTTTGTCCGTGGAGTTATTTTTTTAAGGATAGCATCCGGTGAGATCGTCCAGTCATCCTCTGATGTAATATCGGCAAATACCGGAAGCCCGCCGGCATAGATCACGGCGTTGACAGTGGCGGCAAAAGTGAGCGACGGACAGATAACTTCAAAACCCGGCTGCACACCGGACGCAATATTAGCCAGATGCAGCGCGGCCGTGCAACTGCTCACAGCCAGGGCATGCCTGACGCCGCAGAAAGACGCAAATTCACGTTCCAAAGCATCGATTTCTTCTCCCATTGTCAACCATTTCCGGCGTAAAACACGTAAAACGGCTTCTTCTTCCTCCTGACCGTAATTAAGATCGAAAAGAGGAATTACCTGACGGGAATCTTTCATAAAAAGTCCTTGATTTTATCGTAGTCTTCTATTGCCTGCTCGTAATCGTCGGGTCTGCCGATGTCCATCCAGTATCCATCATAGGGATGGCAGTATATTTTCTTTCCTGCCGCCAAAACTCTGTGCACGAGATCAGGAAAATCAAAGCACCCCTCTTCAGGAATATAAGATACCATTTGCCGGGATAAAATATAAATTCCCATGCTGACGTGAAATTCGTAGGACGGTTTTTCCGAAAATTTTGTTAAAAGCCGGTTTTCATCGAATTCCAGCGTGCCGTAATTTACGTCTTGCCGGCGCTTGTGGGTGGCAATAGTTAAATCGGCGCTGTTTGCCCTGTGCAGAGAAAAAAGTTTCCGGTAATTGATGTCCGTCAGAATGTCGCCGTTCATCATTAAGAATGTATCATCGAGATCGGCAATATGGCGGATGGGAGCCGCGGTTCCCAGCGGTTCTTTTTCAATATAATAGTCGATTGAAATTCCCCATTTTTCGCCGTCGCCGAAGAATGCCATAAAAAGATCCTTCTGATGGCCTATGGCCAGGGTCAACTTTTTAAAGCCATTGTTTTTGAGTTGTTTAACAACAATTTCTAAAATGGGACAATCTCCGACGGGCATCAGCGGCTTGGGTAAAACCGTTGTATACGGTTTTAAGCGGGTGCCTTTGCCCCCGGCGAGTATTATTGCCTGCATGGTTTTTATACCTGTGTTATATAGATATTAATTAATCAACCCGTTTATTTTATCGTAAATTGTCTTAGCTCCCGCTTCCACCGACAGGATTGAAGCCAACTCTTCATAGCTCTCTTTATTATAAAAGGAAGTCCGCAATTCAGTATCGTTCATCTTTGTTAAAGCGCGAGCAAGTTCGTCATGGTTCTCGGACGAAAAAACATATCCTAAATTATATTTTTCGGCAAGATACCCCATATCACCGACATTGCTGACGATAAACGGCTTTTTAGCGGAAATTCCTTCCGACAGCACCAGGGGAATACTTTCACTGCGGGAAGGGATAA
>Ga0208462_1001306_pt1 | contig 17532 bp, 18 predicted proteins | sample AD_SCU001_MetaG_FD_184452 | JGI IMG/M metagenome (GOLD analysis project Ga0208462, IMG submission 184452) | Active sludge microbial communities of municipal wastewater-treating anaerobic digesters from China - AD_SCU001_MetaG (SPAdes) (version 2) | ecosystem: Engineered > Bioreactor > Anaerobic...
GATATTGGAGATCTCTTCGATGGTGTGGGCGATACTCTTTGCGGTAATGCCGTATGAGGAGTCACCCGTGTTCGGTTTGACGATCACCGGGAAATTCACCCCAACCTCGTAGGTGCGGTCACCCGGCGCGATAAAACAGGCCTCCGGCACCGGTATTCCCATCTCCTTTGCGATCCCGCGGACGAGCGATTTATCGTAGCAGAAGGCGAGCGACTGCGGCCCTGCTCCCGTATAGGGGAGGTCCAGCATCTCAAGAAGCGCCGGAACGTGGAGTTCCCGGCGAGGGTCGTTGTTGAAACCCTCGTCGCAGAGGTTGAGGACATAGTCCACCCGTCCTTTCAGCCTCAGGAGATCACGGATAAGCGTATCGTGCTTGCATAGGTAGGTGAACCGGTACCCGGGCAGTTCGCGGAGGGCCGCCTTCATGCGTTCGATGGTGTAGATGTCATCGTCGTCAAAGACGCAGGCAGGTTTCAGCGGATCGGGTTTGTCCGGGTCGCCGAGTAGCACCGCTATGTGTTTTGTCCTTCCCTGCCCTCTCCCCCTCGTCGTCGACCTAGTCGTCGACCATTCTTTCCTGATCTGAGCGGTGACGATGTATCGGCGCTCCATCATGCCGAGATCCTGGTTGCGCTCTGACTCGGTGGCGATCTCGTGGAAGGCGATCTCGGAGAAACCTGCCCGTTCCAGGAGTCTCTGGAGTGCATCCGGGGTGTAGAGACGTTCAGCGTAAAACTGGTCGGCCACAACGCCCTTCTCGACGTCGGTGATAACCTCCCGGGATATCAGGCGCTGTTCATCCAGCGAGAGCGACCGTTCGCGGCAGACAAACATCCGCGTGTCGATCCACTCCCACGACCTTGGTTGAAAGTGCGCTTTGAGATACCCGCCGTCGGCAATATCCAGCAGTAGCCGTCCCCAGGGCTTCAGAACGCGCCGGAGCTCGTTGAGGATCTGCATATCCTCATCAACGGAATCGAAGTAGCCGAAGCTGTTCCCGAGGACGAGGGCCACGTCGTAGGTGTCGTTGCGGTATGGGAGCCTCCTTGCATCCCCCTCCCGGAACCTGACCGCAAGTCCTTCCTTCTTTGCGGTCGAGCGCGCGCGCTGGATCAGGTAATGCGACCGATCAAGCCCCTCGACGTTATATCCCCTGCGCGCAAGTTCCAGGGTATGTCTGCCCTGGCCGCAGCAGAGATCAAGGATCTTATCATCGGGTTGGAGGTTCAGGATCCGGATGATCCGGTCGATCTCATTCCTGGTGATCCGGGGATCTTCGACAACGTCGCCATCGGTCTTGAGATAGAGGTTGTTGAAGATACCTCTCCACCAGTCAGGCTTTACGTAATTCTCCAGATTTGGGACAGGGCCTAGTGACCTCCTCTCCTGGTGTTTGCCCCGGCGCCTGCTATCTGGGGGTTCATCAGTGTTTGCTTCGCCGTTCATGCCGGTCAGCATCCCCTGGTTTCTTTTCCGGAATCGGACATGTATCCTCCCGGTTTACAAAATAGAACGGTTGTAGTCTGCATACCTGGATGATCATTCGATAGGATGGTATCGATAAAAGTGTTGTGTCATGACTCCCCCTCTCCATGGAAAGAACCCCGTAAGTGCGAGATCTCCCGCATTGTATACCCGTCAGATGCCGGGCGGCGCAGGATGGATGCGATGCCATGAATTGCCCGGGTCACATCTATATATGCAGGCGGGTCATCAGGGTATGTGCAGATTGTCTGCATGGTTGAAGTATATGAATGAGAGATACCCCCGCAGGGGCCCAAGTTCGTTCCAGGACCGCCCTCGCGAGTTCCATAAAGCGGTCTGTTCCGACTGCGGCAAAGAGTGTGAAGTTCCTTTCAAGCCCACGGAAGGTAGGCCGGTCTACTGTCGCGACTGCCTTCCCAGGCACAGAAAACCCAGATTTTAACTTTTTTTGACCTGACCCCCCTTAGACTACAAGTCGCCTCTTCATAAGCCTGATGGCCAGGCTGCAGAAGACCGCCGTGGCCACTGCTATCCAGGCGAGGTTAAGCAGGTTTGCCGCTGAAACCGCCTCGAGCGTGATCGCCCGGTTTATCTCGACAACATGAGTGAGCGGGAGGACAGCCAGGGCAAAGTAGCGGACGACCTCCGGGAGGAGGTCGAGCGGGAAGAACGTCCCGGAGAAGAGGAACATAGGCGTGATGAAGAGGAATGAGGGGTAGTTCAGCGTCTCTATGCTCGGCGTGATCGCTGTGAAACACATCGCTATACCCGCAAAGAGGAGTCCTGCAAGGAACGCAAATGGGATCAGAAGCAGGGAAGAGGGTATGGTGGCAACGCCGAAGAGTATGAGCACCGGGAGCATCAGCCCGGCGTAGATCACTCCTCTCGTGGCGCCCCAGATCATCTCCCCGGCGATCACCTCACCTATGCTGACCGGAGTTGCGATGATGGCGTCAAACGTCTTCTGGTAGTACATACGGACAAACGAGGAGTACGTGCACTCGTAGAAGGCTGAGTTCATCACCGATATCGAGACCAGGGCCGGTGCGATGAATACGGGGTAGGGAACACCGTCGACCGCCTCTATGTATGTCCCGAGCCCGAACCCCAGTGCCAGGAGGTAGAGGAGCGGTTCGATGAATGGGGGAATGAAGTTTACACGGTATGTCCTGAGGAAGGCCTCCAGGTCCCTCTGCCAGACACTTCCCACCCTCCGAATACGCTCAAGCATATCGCCGCCCCTCACTCCCGCAGACTCCTACCCGTGAGACGCAGGAAGACGTCCTCCAGGGTTGCCGGACGGACAGTAACCGCCGCCTCGTGCCGGCAGAGATCGAGCAACTCGCCTACCAGGTCGTCGGCGCGATGATCGGTGAAGACCTGGAGCATATCGCCAGCAAGGTCATATGCCACACCGAGTTCGTCAAGGCAGGCCACTGTATTCTCTGTCCGCTCGACCTCTATGACCTCGTTTCCAGCATAATCGCGGACGATATCCGCCGGAGTGCCCTCGACCAGGATCCTGCCATGATCCATGATCACCAGGCGGTCGCAGAGACGTTCAGCCTCGTCCAGGTAGTGGGTGGTGAGCACAAGGGTGTTCCCTTCGGCACGGAGACCCCGGAGGGTCTCCCAGATCAGGTGCCTTGCCTGCGGGTCAAGCCCGATAGTCGGTTCGTCAAGGATGAGCAGTTCAGGCTCGTTTACGAGCGCCCGGGCGATGATCAGACGGCGTTTCATCCCGCCTGAGAGTTTCTCGATCAGGACATCCCGCTTCTCCTCAAGGCGCATGAACCTGAGGAACCTATCCGCCCTCTCTTCTGCTAACCGCCCCGTTATGCCGAAGTAACGCGAGTAGATCAGCAGGTTCCGGTATGCCGTAAAATCCGGGTCGAGATTGTTCTCCTGTGGCACCACACCGATGCGTTTCTTGATCTCGCGCGGGTGGGTATCTACATCCATGCCAAAGACCTCCAGACTGCCGCCGCTCTTTGGGGAGATGCACTGGATCATCTTCATGGTCGTCGTCTTCCCTGCACCGTTCGGTCCGAGGAATCCGAAGACCTCCCCTTCCCTGACCCGGAACGAGACACGGTCAACCGCGACCAGGTCGCCAAACAGTTTCTCCAGGTCTTGCGCTGCGATGATCTCCTCTATCCTCTATTCCTCCATTAAGAGGTGGGGTTTTGTGGATACAACATCCTTTCGCTCTCCAACCCCGCTGGCAATGAGGGGTGCGCGGGGCCACACCCCCTCTTACTGCCGGTTGGTAGAGTAGCCTGTCGGCATCGTGATCCGCCATGGCAGGGATGCATATCCCTTTTACCGGAGAGATCGCACCACTACGCTGCAGCGATACCATGAGAGATAGTGCTGTTGAGAGGGGGAGCATAATCTATCCTCCAGACACGGTGTACGTCGCTACATCGAAATGCCACGGGCGGGGAGTCTTCGCCCGCAGGGATCTCCTGGCCGGAGAGTTGATCGAGGTCTGCCCGGTGATCGTGCTCGGCGGAGCAGATGAGCAGGAACTCCTGGATAAGACGCACCTCTTTGATTACTACTTTGAGTGGGGAGAGTTTGCTGCCGTGGCGCTTGGCTACGGTTCGTTATACAACCACTCAACTCACGCGAACGCGAGACATGTCTGCGACGTTTATCGAGGTGAGATCCGTATATACGCTCACCGTTCCATCCGGCAGGGCGAGGAGATCACGATCAACTACGGTGGTCGGCCAGACTGCTCTGACCCGGTCTGGTTCGATGCGGTGGAGGAGTGAGTCCGTGCGGCACAGCGCCCGGGCGATGCCGGTCTAATTGCTGGGCTGTTCTGTTCTCTTGCGGAAGAACCTCAATTCTGAGGCAAAAATGGCCCCTTACGCGCGCACACTCGGTGTTACCGGGTAAAACCACTCAAAACGGTGGGAGGGATCAGGATTCGGGCGGATCCTCCTCGTCTGTTCGTACCCTGCAGATCCGCTCAATCGGCAGGACAAAGATCCTGCCATCGCCCGGCCGACCGGTCCTGGCGTGTGCCCGGACGATCCTGATGATCCGCTCAACATCGGCATCCCTTACGACCATCTCGATCTTTAACTTCGGGATCAGGTCGACCGGCACTGCCTTTCCCCTGAACTGGAGGGCGATACCCTTCTGCGCCCCCCGCCCCATAACCTCGCTCACGGTCATTCCGTAGATGCCTTCGCCTTCAAGCGCTGTTCTAACAGCGTTAAACATCTCGGGTCTGATGATTGCAGTGACCATCTTCATCTATGTCGTCCTCCTATACCCTCGCAGACTCGCCATGCTGGGCGATGTCCAGTCCGACATACTCTTCCTCCTCGGTGACGCGAAGCCCCATCACCGCGTCGATAACCTTTGCGATAAGACAGGTCATGCCAAACGAATAACCCACGGCTATGGTCACATCCACGGCCTGGATGAGTAAAAGCCCCGGATTTCCGTACAAAAGCCCGTTCACGCCACCGATTGCTGCAACCGCAAAGATGCCGGTGGCGAGAGCGCCAAACATGCCACCCATACCGTGGATCGCCCAGGCATCGAGACTCTCATCCAGACCTCTCCGGATGCGGAAGACAAGGGCAGCGTAGCAGACGATACCGGCGCATGCACCTATCGGGATGGCAGCAATGGGCGCGACAAAACCGGCCGCCGGCGTGATAGCGACCAGACCCGCGATGGCTCCGCTGATTATCCCGACTGAACCGGGTCGGCCGCGAACCCAGGCGAGAGCGAACCAGGCAAGAGCCCCTGTCGCAGCTGCGATGTTTGTTGCAACGAAAGCGTTCACCGCAAGTCCGTCCGCTGCGAGGGCACTCCCGGCGTTGAACCCGAACCATCCAAACCAGAGGAGCGCCCCGCCCAGGAGAACCATCGGGATGTTGTTGGGTTCCATGCCGTGACCGCCGAACCCGAGACGTCTCCCGATGATCAGGGCAAGCGCCAGTGCAGAGAACCCCGAGGAGATATGGACGACCGTGCCTCCGGCAAAGTCGATAGCACCGAGTTGTGTCGCCCATCCACCGCCCCAGGCCCAGTGAGCGAGCGGGTCGTAGACCAGCGTCGTCCAGAGCAGGCCGAATACTATGAAAGAACTGATCTTTATCCGCTCTGCAACCCCTGAGGTCACGATTGCAAGCGCCAGGCCCGCGAAGACCATCTGGAAGACCATGAATAGGAGGTCGGGTATACCGTCACCCTCCATCCCTACACCCTGCAGGAAGATATGATCCAGTCCCCCGATCAATCCGCAGATATCGGTGCCAAAAGCGAGGCTGTAGCCGCAGACGACCCACTGGATGCTGACCAGGGCAAACGCAATGAATGCGAGGGCTATCATCGAGATGAAGTTCTTCCTTCTGACAAGTCCGCCGTAGAAGAGTCCCACTGCGGGTGTCATCAGCATGACCATTGCCGTGCATATGAGGACAAAGGCCGTGGCGCCGGAGTCGATCATCCGGCTACCTCCAGAACCAGAACGGTTACTCTTTCGCAATACACGGAAAGAAGTTTCCTTCTTATGGTAATAAATATTACTATGTGATGTGTTGTGGTGTCGGGAGGAAGGACTGATACGCTTCGACGATCAAAGTGTATTTGTGGCGCAATGAGCGTGGAGAGGGGAAAAGAGAACGTACGCCGGGTCTGCGCCCATCTGAGGTCGGCAAAGACCCGCGCGGAACTTGCAGAGATCCTGTATCTGGAGGTATCTCGCTACTCGCTCTCCGACCTGCAGGCGGTGCGGGGGAGGGTTGAGCGTGACCTCAGGTTCGTCCCACGTGCCTACCGGCAGCGTCTGTATCCAAGGCTCGTGGAACAGATCTTTGATACCCACCATGCCCTCATCTCCACCATACGCCAGGGGAGGCTTCAGGTCAGTGGAGAACCGCTTCCCCCGGAATACGAGATGTTCTGCGATATGGTCGAGAGGACATGTCTTGCTGGAGAAGAGGATGAACAGCACCTCGAACTCCTCTACTTCCTCCTTGCCGCCTTTAACCTCTTCGCCCTCGATCTCCCTGCTCACCCTGTAGGGACGCCGTTTCCCGGCGGGCTCAAGGTCGAGGTAAGGAACGGAGAGTACCTTTGCCCCGTCAGGGAGAAGGCCAACGATGTCGAGAACGCCCTCTGCCCATACTGCCCGGCAAAACAGAGCGAGATCTGAGTTTTGCATCGCCGGGGTCTATCCACCCCTCCTTCGCAAAATCGGTTTTGTATGAAAAATTCTGGCCACTCCGATAGAGGGATGGAGGGCGGGGTGGTCCAGTCGAGATGCACATCCTGTCGGAATCCGGCCGGAGAGAGGTTCATCAAATCAGGACAGAGCCTGAAGGTACTGGTTTAACAGCCCCCGACTTACTCCTCCTCGTAGCGATCGAAGAACGTAACCTCGTCGAGGGGTTTCTTCTTTGCGATCGATATCTCCTCCGGGTATCCCGCCGGCACCAGTGAGACGAGGGTATACTCTTCCGGAACGTTCAGGAGTTTCCGGACTTCCTCGGCGTAGTCTTTCTTTGCCCCCGCGACCCAGCATGACCCGACCCCCCAACCCTGGAGCGCCAGGATGAGCTGCATCGTTGCTGCGCAGCAGTCCTCAAGGTAGTACTTAGCGTCCTTCTTCCCGAAGACCGCAAAACAGATGGGAGCATTAGCGATGAACCGGCCGTTATCTGACAGGTCTGCGATTGCTTTCAGCGTCTCACGGTCGCGGATCGCCCCGAACAACCAGGGTTGCTCGTTCCTCGCGGTTGGGGCAAGATGCGCGCAGTCAAGGGCGTCTTTCACGATCTTATCGTCTATGGGCGTGTCTTTGTACTTCCGCACGCTGTGCCTGCTCCGGATCACCGTGACGGCAAGGTTAACCGATCCACCAATCGAGCTCATGTAACGATTGTGGGCATTCCAGGCCTAAATACCTTGGGGAACGGGAGTCGATGCCGTTCTCCAGAAAGAGCGGGGATTAAAAGAGACCTGCTATTGCCTGCATCATGTTCGAGAATCCCTCTCCGATGACCACTGCGGGATCGACCCCAAGGACAGGGAATATGAAGAGGAAGTAGGCAATCGTCCCGATCGTGCTTCCAACGTTCGCGAGAGCCGCGACAAGCACGACCCGGAATAGCGGTATCCGTCGCATCTCGGAGAAGGTCTCGGCCTCCATGATCTGCCTGACCTCTCCAGTGGCAGGTTTCCTGATCTTTGCCTCAACGATGGCCGCAAACCATCCCGCCGCAAGAAGCGGGTTGAGCGAGGTCATCCAGGAGACGGCAAACGCCGTGACGGCCGAGAGTGGGTGCCCCCCGGCGAGAACTGTGAATGCGGCGCTCAGGAGACCGTTGATCAGGAACCAGTAGACGACAGCAGTCAGCAGGATGTCCAGTCCCAGACCGGAGAAGGCTATCGCGGCGATAAGGAGAGCGAAGAGGATGGTGACCACTGCTCCAAAGATCTTTGCCCACGGCAGCCCTTTTTTCACCGCCGCGGTCAGGTCAGAAAGTGGCGGCAGGGTCTCCCGGGCGTCAAGGTAGCGCTGCACCCCCCTGATGTGTCCGGCACCGATGACCGCCAGCACACGATCGTAGCGCCCGGCAAGCATCAGGATCTGGTGGGCGAGGTAGGCGTCCCGCTCGTCGATCAGCGCCTGAGCGCCCCGCGGCGAGAACTTCCTGAACTCCTCCATCGCGACACTCACAACATCCTGATCCGTGAGTTCGTCGATCTCAAGTTCTTGTTTATCGACGCTCACAAGCGAGTAGAGGAGCGCCCATATGAGCCTGACCCTCTCCCTGATCCCCATCAGACCCCAGAACCGGGAGAGCGTGATCCGGATATCGCGGTCGATGAATGCCACAGGTTTCTGGTGGGCGCGTGCCTCCTCGATAGCTGCGAGCATCTCGGCACCGGGTTTCACACCGGTCTCAGCGCCGATCCGTTGCTGGATGTATGTGAGTATCCACTGGATCAGGATCTGGCCGAAGTTCCCGGCCTTCAGGATCTCCGTCACCGAGGGTTCAGCCGTCTCCTCGGTGAGTGAGATGAACCTGCCCCGGTCAAGTTCGACACCCACGATATCGGGCTGGAACTCCTCGATGGTCGACCTGACCTCCTCGACACTCTTCTGCGAGACGTGCGCCGTCCCGACGAGACGGATCTCAGCCATCGAGCACCTTCATGCCCTCACTATCGATCACGACCCTTTTCCCCGGTGGAATCTTCGTTTCCTGAAAGATTGAGCGGATCTCTGCCTCCTCTTCGGCCTCGGCGGCCTGACGCCTGTGGAGATCGGCCGCAGCATCGCGCACGGCGCAAGATATGGGGGCGCCGAGACCCGGACATTCCGAGACCATCAGTTCGTCGTCGAGCAGCATGAAAGGGTAGGTGCGGCAGATCCAGGGCCGGTGCTCATAGATGGAGCACCGGCCATCCTTGAGGAAGATACACGCATCGGCCGTTCGCCGGAGGCACCAGGCGAGGGTGTACTCACCGCCGTTTCCCCCACTGATGAACTCGGGGTAGGGCTCAACAACCTCTTCCCTGCTCATCCCGGTAGCAGTCATGATCTCACGGAGTTCTGCGGCACCCACCAGCACAAGGTTTGAGTCTTCCCCGACCCTCCGGCAACAGTTGCCGCACTCTCTGCAGCAGAAGCCTATCGACCTGAGTTGTTCTGCGATCTCATCTATTCCAAGCATATCCTGTCAAAATTCTCAAACAGAAGTCGGCCGTTAAAGGTATGGCTGACTTCCGGGTGCCACTGGACCCCGTATAGGCGTTCTTCTGTGGAGACCATGGCCTCCACATCGCAGATGGCCGATCTTGCAACCCGGACAAAACCCTTCGGCACCACCGAGACTTCATCTGCGTGCGATGCCCATACCTGCATCCTCTCCGGGTAGCCCTGGAAGAGGGGATCCTGCTCCAGGATCTCCACCTCGACCGCACCAAAACCCCCGCTTGCACCCCGGCGGATCGCGCCTCCACGGGCTGTTGCGATGATGTGCAGACCGAGGCAGATCCCGAGGACCGGGAGATCGAGGTCGAGGTAGTCACCGGCGAGACCGGCGCGTTCCAGGGTGGGTCCCCCGCCAAGGATGATGCCACGGCAACCGCTGGCGACCTCGTCGGGCGGCGTCATGTTCGAGATCATCCTGGCCTCTATATCCATATCACGGAGTGTCCGGTGGATCAGGTGGTTAAACTGTCCATGGTTGTTGACCACATAGAGTGGAAGCATTGCTTAATAACTGGACGTAAAAGGGTAATAGTCCTTCCTCAGGCATACTCCCGGACGAAATCGAATACTTTTCGGGAGATCTCCTCCGGGCTGTGACCCATGAGGTATGCGAGCATCAGGGCTCCGCCGGCACCCGTCCCTTCCTTCACCTCGCCGATACAGTATCTGGCGAGTCCTGGATGGCCGATCTTATCGAAGTTCGGGTCGATGTAGTAGGCGGTGGTGCCGACCTCTGCAACGGAACGACCGAACCCTGCAGAGGGGTCATCCCTTACATAGACCGTTGTCGCAAGGGGCGGCACCCTTATCCCGAGGGCTTTCATGATGGCCGCAACGGCCAGCATCTGGGTTCCGCCGGCAAATATTATCTCACCGGAGTATGTGCTCGCGATCCCCGCAGCGACGGGCATCATGGGGTCGCCAGCGGTGCGGAGGGTATCCATGGGCTCCTCCGCCCCTGTCTCTTGAATCCTGGCGAGAACTTCACGACAGACGGCCTCTTTCAGGTCAATAGGGTTTTTTGGAAAGGCGCTGCTGACTGATGCGTCGTATCCGAGCGCCCGCAGGACGCATAGGGCGGTGGTCGTCCCGCCGGGGACGCATTCGCCGAGCATCAGGAGGTCGCTGTAGTGCGAGAGAAGTCGGCCGATCGTCTCTCCCCGCTCAAAGAGTAGCGCTGCATCCGGCACCGCATCTTCACGGCGAGGATCGCCACCGGGTCTCCCGTAGACGTCCAGACAGGGGACTGTGGGTGTGTGCACAAGTCCGGCGTTGATGAAGATGGGGGAAAGCCCGGTCAGCTCCATCATCGACCTGGTTATGGAGGCTGGTGTCGGGCACCCGGTCGGGGTGTTAGGTCTGGCCGGCATGCTTGTGATCGCGCCGTTCGTGATGAGTTCTGCATCCAGGATCGGCGTTAACAGCGTCTTCTCCGGTGTTGGCCCTGCACCAGAGATACCGGGAACGGTTGATAGAACAGTATTCCCAAGTACCACCGCCATCATTGGGTGGCGAGGCCGGATCCCGGGGTCTTCGGAGAGGAAGTAATGAGACATTGTGTAGAGAATATGTGCTGCTGGATAGAAGAGGTTGCTGTCGCTCTCGACCATCTGGAGAAGGCTGAAAGGCTGGTAGCCTCAAGGATATGCCGGTTTGATACCAACTGACAAATACTTTCCAGCCCCAATACCTCAACAATGTTTGAGATAGAGCAGAGACTGGAAGGGAAGGGTATCCTGCGCGGGGATATCGTCGCTGCGGCGATGGAACTCTATATCCCCCACGGCATAGATAAGGATGAAGCCACACACAGGCTTGATGCGAAGATCGGGCAGGCTTTCGATGACCCAAACGTATCCTCACTCCTCCTCGGCGCCCTCCTGCTCGAGGACGAACTTTATACCCGGCGGGAGAACTCGGAGATCGCTGACGACCCCGTCTTTTTGCTCTCGGACGAAATAATCGGGATGGCCATCGCCGAGGTGATTGGAGGGACTTACGCGCGGTTTGAGTTCACACGCTACGACCAGAAGAAACCGGGGATCTTACGTGAACTTGGGCCGTTCCTCGACGACGCCGTCGCCGGACTGATCGCGGGTTGCACATCGCGCCTCTACAGCGAGTCGATGGGATCGGTGTGAGATCGGTTCTTGCCCTGCTGCAGTTCTGTACCTCCCTCCCTCTCGGGAGACCGGTCGAGTTCGAGCACTTCGCTCGCCGCTCATACCTCTACCCCCTTGCCGGTTATCTCATCGGTGGGATAGCGGCCATTGTCACGTGCTGGATAACTTCGCCCACTGTGGGAGCGGCCGTCGCCATTGCCGCGGTGCTCCTCCTCTCCGGTTGCAACCACTTCGACGGACTGCTCGATCTCGGGGACGGGCTTATGGCTCACGGCGGGCGGGAGAAGAGGATCGCAGCCATGACCGATCGGACGACCGGGACGGGCGCCGTTGCTGCAGGGATTATGGTCACCCTCCTTGCATTTTCCGGACTCCAGGTCGTTGCGAACATTCCTCTAACCATACTTGCCGCCGAGGTCTGTGCAAAGACCGCGATGTCCTGGCTCACCACTCTCGGTGCACCCTTCCGGGAGGGCATCCATTCTTATCTTCACGGGTTTGCAAAACCCTGGTTTCTGGTTCCGGCATTCCTGCTCACCTTGCCCCTCTTCCTGATGCCGTTGCCACGTGCGGCTCTTGTGCTTGCCCTTGCATCAACCGCCATAATCACTGCACTTATGCTTCTGCTCTCACGGCGGGTCTTTGGCGGGGTAAATGGAGATGTCGTCGGGGCATCAAACGAGATAGTCCGGGCTGTTGTTATACTCCTCATTGCTCTCGCGTGACCATCTTTTTTTATCCTGGCGTCATCTACTACTTTAGAATGATGCAGGAACAGACCCTATACTCCCGGGGAGGGATCATCACCGAACGGGATGCAGACTATGCAACGGTGCGGGTTCGGATTCCGGCAGGTGTTCTCTCCGCGGCGCAGGTCAGGCAACTAGGAAAGATCAGTGAGAAGTATGGCGATGGCACGCTCCACCTCACCATGCGCCAGACGTTGGAGATCCCGCACGTAAAACCCGAGAATTTTGAAAAGATTGCAAAAGCCCTTGAGAAGAACGGGACACCGCTCGGTGCGGAGCAGAACGAGGTTGTCAACATCATGGCCTGCCCTGGTACGGAACGATGTAAGTATGCTAACTGCGAGACTATCGACCTTGCCCGAAAGATCGACGAGCGGGTCTTTGGGAAGGTGCTCGCGATCAGGCTTCGTATTGCCATATCCGGTTGTCCCTACATGTGCAACAGCCCACTGTTAAATGACATCGGAGTCATCGGCAGGATCCGGCCTCTGCGAATTCCCGGTCTCTGCACTGGCTGCGGTACCTGTGTGGAGTACTGCAAACAGCACGCCATCGCTCTTAAAAACGGTGTCTCGGTTCTTGATGAGAGCAAATGTGTCCAGTGCGGCGTTTGTATCCATTCCTGCCCGTACCAACTCCTGAAATCAGAGTACGATCATTACCAGATCACGGTCGGCGGTCGACGCGGGGCCTCTCCAGCTGTTGGGCGGGAACTGGTTACCGTCGAGACCGCTGAGGAGGTGGTCGAGGTGGTCGAGCGGATCGTTTACTGGGTCTATCGGAGTGCCTGGAGTGGCAGGCCGCTGGCCGATCAGATGGAGGAGATCGGCTACGATGCGTTTGCAGAGGGGATCCGAAAAGAGTTCGGGCCGAAACCCGCAGAAGAGAAGCAGTAACAGCAGAAACTGATAGATGTACCGATATGGAAAGGAGCGGCCGTGGGCGCTAACTCCTCCTATCGGTAATACATCGAGGCGAATCCCTCTCCAGCGTCGTCCTCACATTCGATCTCGGTGCCGTCCCGAACGAGGGAGTTAAACATCATGGCCGCGTTTAATAGGTTTTCGTCCGGGTTTGAGCCATGTCGGACACCACTCAGCGCCTGACGCTGCGGTGTCGGGATCGTCCGTTTACCCACCCGGACACCGGCACAGTAGCGACAGTAAGCACAGTGCGAGTAGACCGAGACCTCTCGCCCCGCGCAGGTTACCGTCACCCTGTCCTTTGCCTCATCACGATGAAACTCAAGTAACTTCATGGTATGAGAAACATGGACTCTCCAGAAATAAGATTCTGTCGACTGTCATGGTTTTTGAAGGATGGGCGCTACTGGCGCGCATAGAAATGCTTTATATGGTATACGTCACACGTATAGGTTACTCGCATAAGCAGGCTGTTTGAGCTGACAGGCCTATATGAGTGGAGGATATAATCTATGGCAGTTGAAAAGCCCCACATAAACTTAGCAGTTATTGGACACATCGACCACGGAAAGTCTACCACCGTAGGTCGGTTGCTCTTTGAGACCGGAACCGTACCGCCCCACATCATTGAGACCTACAGGAAAGAGGCCGAGGCCAAAGGCAAGGGCTCGTTTGAGTTTGCCTGGGTTATGGACAGCCTCAAGGAAGAGCGTGAGCGTGGCATCACCATCGATATCGCTCACAGGCGGTTCGACACAGACAAGTACTACTTTACTGTCGTGGACTGTCCGGGTCACCGTGACTTCGTCAAGAACATGATCACGGGCGCATCTCAGGCGGACGCCGCCCTTCTGGTAGTCGCCGCACCAGACGGTGTGATGGAACAGACCAAAGAGCACGTCTTCCTGGCCCGTACACTCGGGATCAACCAGTTAATCGTTGGTATCAACAAGATGGATGCCGTCAATTACGACGAGAAGCGTTTCAACGAGGTCAAAGCGGAGCTCTCCCAGCTGCTCAAGATCGTTGGCTACAAACCCGACAATGTTATCTTCATCCCGATGAGCGCGTTCAAGGGCGACAACATCTCAAAACCCAGCCCGAACACTCCCTGGTATAAGGGCCCGACGCTTCTTGATGCGCTTAACATGCTCAGCGAACCCGAGAAGCCCACAAACCTTCCTCTGCGCCTTCCCATCCAGGATGTCTACTCCATCTCCGGTATCGGTACCGTGCCCGTCGGCCGTGTCGAGACCGGTGTCATGAAGAAAGGCATGAAGGTCAGTTTCATGCCTGCTAACAAAGAGGGAGAGGTAAAGTCCATCGAGATGCACCACGAGGAGATCCCCGAGGCGCTTCCAGGTGACAACGTAGGGTTCAACGTCCGCGGTATCGGCAAGGGTGATATCCGCCGTGGTGATGTCTGTGGCCCTGCTGACGCACCGCCGACCGTTGCAGAGGAGTTTGTCGCACAGGTTGTTGTGCTTCACCACCCCAGTGCTCTGACCGTCGGTTATACGCCGGTCTTCCACTGCCACACCGCCCAGATCGCATGTACGTTTGTCGAGCTCCAGAAGAAACTCGATCCCCGTACCGGTCAGGTCAAGGAAACGAACCCCACCTTCCTCAAGACCGGCGATGCTGCAATCGTCAAGATCAGGCCTACCCGTCCAATGGTCATCGAGAAGGTCAAGGAGATCCCGCAGCTCGGGCGGTTTGCGGTCCGTGATATGGGCTCGACCATCGCGGCAGGCATGTGCATCGACATTACGCCGAAACAGATGAGATAAGAAGATTCCTACATTTTTTGGTGGTTGTAGATGCAGAAGGCCAGAATACGTCTTTCAGGAACCGACTTTGAGAAGATCGAGATGGTCTGTGATAGGATCAAAGAGATTGCAGAGCGTACCGGCGTCAATCTGGCAGGTCCAATCCCATTGCCCACAAAGAAACTTGTGGTACCCACCAGGAAGAGTCCTGATGGTGAGGGTACTGAAACCTGGGACCGCTGGCAGATGCGGGTGCATAAGAGACTCATAGACATCGATGCCGACGAGCGTGCGCTGCGTCAGTTGATGCGCATACAGGTTCCAAAAGATATCGGTATTGAGATCGTTCTGGAGAGTTGAGGGGGCGCGGTGTGAAAGCCGCTGCGTTCACGGCGAAGGTCCGTGAACAACTCTCATTCGAGGTGGTCTTCCTCCTCATATTTCTGGCCACAGTTGCCCTTCGTTTTTACTCACTTGATTTAAAGCTTTTTCACCACGACGAGGCTGTCCACGCGTGGTTTGCCTACAAACTCCTGACAGACGGGACGTATCTATACGATCCCATGTATCATGGGCCGTTCCTCTACTACGCGACGGCCGGGGTCTTCTCAATCCTCGGTGACTCCGATCTCACAGGAAGGCTCCTACCTGCGCTTTTTGGGTGCCTGGTTGTCCTCCTGGTTTACCCCATATACTGGCTCGGCTACCTGGACAAGAAACAGACCCTGGTAGCAGCGCTTTTTCTCGCGGTATCGCCGAACATGGTCTACTTCTCGCGGTTCCTGCGAAACGATATCTTTATAGTCTTCTTTACGATGCTGCTCCTTGTCGCTCTACTCTACTACTTTGAGCGGGGGCAGACCAGGTATGCCCTGCTCGCCGGAACAGCGATCGGTCTTGGGATGTCTGCCAAGGAGAACATGCCCATCGTTATCCTGATCTTCGGGGTATATCTCATCTACCTTATCTGGACCGGGAAGGTCCGGTTCCCGGCCCACTGGATCAGGGACTTTGTGCTCGGGGTTTTCGTCGCGGTCGCGATTGCGACGGTTTTCTACTCCTCGTTTGGCGCTCATCCTGAGATGGCACTGGACTGGTGGCTCCGGGCCATCGAGCACTGGACGGCGATGCACGAGATGCAGCGTCTTGGCGGCCCACCATACTTCTATCTCCTCCTCTTTATCCTCTACGAGGTACCGATCCTGATCCTTGCCATCGTGGGGGTTCTGCAGTTTGTCGATGTTGCGGGCATGATCTCCAGGTGGAGAGAGCGGAGAGGGGGGAGAGGTATGGAGAGACCAGGTGAGACGGGGATAACCGATCCTGACGAAGAAGAGATCCCCGAATCTATGCCCCCGCCACCGGAAGTGGCGCCTCCGGGGTTGAGGGGACGGTTTCGCGAGATAATCTCCGGGGTCGGGGAGATCCGGCCGATAGATCGGCAGAAGGAGTTTGCAAGGTTTGCCATATTCTGGATGCTTCTATCGCTTGCAGCATACGCCTATATTGGTGAGAAGGTACCCTGGCTGATCCTCCACCAGCTTCTGCCCATGATCTTCGTTGCGGTCTATCAGATGACAACTAAGAAGGCGATAATTGCTGTCGTAGCGAGCATCTTGCTGGTCGCGATGACTTTTCACGTGGCGTTCACACCGGCGGACATAAACGAACCCATAGTCCAGGTCCAGAACTCAGAGGACCTCCGGTGGCTCTTTGCAAAGATCGATGCCGCTGACCGTGTGGCGGTCGCGACCGACTCATACTGGCCGCTGCCCTGGTACTACCGGGGCGATCGGAGCTCAAAACTTGCTTACTACAGCCAGAAGGTTAGCGAGGAGACGATATACAACGGCGACTTTGACCTTGTTATCACCCACGACGCTGATACCTATCCGGCGCTCGAGGGTTACGTGAAAGAAACATGCCGGTTGAACTACTGGTTCTCGTACGATGAGAATAAAGACAGGTTGCTTGCCTACTACTTCTTCAGGGACGGAAATGTTGGAAGCAGAATACTGGAGGTCTTCTCGAAGGTTCCAGCAGGGACAACCACCTGATGCACTTCCTCCTTAGGGACATTTTGCAAAGGATGTGAGAAGAAGGTGTGCCTGGTCAGGCGTATTATCCAAGTTCGTCCCAGCGCCTTCTCTTCCGGAGTAGCACCACACCAACTACGACAAGAACTACAACAACAACACCGATGCCGATGTAGAGGAGGAAGTCTCCACTGAGACTGAACCCCTCACCGATCTTCTGCCGTAGCGCGGTTGCATCTGCCAGTGCCTCGTTTGCTTTTTTCAGGCCGTCAGTTGCCTTTGAGCGCGCCATTTGGTAGTTCCCGGCATTCAGGTAGTCCTGTGCCTGGGTATAGAACTGGACAGCGCTCTCACGCTTGGTTATGATGGCAACCACCTGCGGGTCGCTGCCCATGGATCGGTTCTCGACAAAGTAGTTTATCATCTCATCAAGCGATTCGATTGCCGCACCGGTATCGGCGACCGCCTTCTCCGCCCATGCTTTGTCCAGGAGTTCACTTGCCTCGTCGATATTCGACTTCGCCGTGTTGATGTAATTCATGGCCTGTGCCGGCCCTGCCGAGGCGGCGCTGGTGAGCGCACTGCTGGCGGCACTGTACTTTGCCTGAACTGCAGATATGTCCACACCCTCTGCAGCCTTCGCATCCATATCTGCCTTCAGGTCTTTGAGGCGCTGCTGCTGTAAAGCAAGCGC
>Ga0208462_1001310_pt1 | contig 17449 bp, 18 predicted proteins | sample AD_SCU001_MetaG_FD_184452 | JGI IMG/M metagenome (GOLD analysis project Ga0208462, IMG submission 184452) | Active sludge microbial communities of municipal wastewater-treating anaerobic digesters from China - AD_SCU001_MetaG (SPAdes) (version 2) | ecosystem: Engineered > Bioreactor > Anaerobic...
GCTTCATCAGGTAGCCGACGTAGGAGAGGAGGGTTGCAGCCCCGGGGACGCAGGCCGCGGCCCCGACGAGCCGACCGGTCTCCGGGTCGATCCGGACCTGCGCAAGCCCCGCCCAGCCTCCCGCCACGTCCCAGAACGAACCGGGGCCGGCGGGGGCCGGGGCAGAGAGGGTGACGCCCTCTCCGTCGGCCCCGGTCGTGGCAAACGCGTAGTCGTAACGGAGGCTCATCGCCTGCGGAATGCCTGTATAATCCATGATGGCTGGGTGACCGAGTATGTTCTCGGCGGCCACCGTGCCCTCCCGGCGGGCGGCGGGGGTGAGGTAGGGTGGGCCGATGACGTCGCCGGCGGCGTAGACCCCCTCCACGCTCGTGCGCATCCGCCGGTCGACGATGACCGCGCCATCCGGACCTTTTTTGAGCCCCTGCAGCGACTCCGACCGGGGGAGAAGCCCGGTGGCGAGAAGGACGGCGTCGGCCTCGATCTCCTCGCCGCCGGCGAGCAGGACCGATCGGACCCGGTCGCTGCCCTCGATCCGGAGAACCGCAGTCTCTTCGCGGATCTCTACCCCGGAGAGGTCGCGTATCGCGGCGGCGCGGACCTTTCCGTCGAGGCCGCGGAGCACCTCGTGCCGGGCGATGATGTCGACATTGGAACCGAATGCCCGGAATACGTGGGCAAACTCCGCCGCCACCACCCCGCCGCCGATGATGACCATGCGGCACGGGAGTTCTTCCATATCGGGGAGCGTCTGGTAGGTGTAGACCCCGGCGAGATCGGTGCCGGGGATATCGGGGATCGCCGCCCGCGACCCTGTGGCCGCAAGGACCGCGTCGGCCCGGACCTCTTCGTCATCGACAAAGACCCGGTCCCCCTCCAGTCTGCCCTCGGCGCCGTAGACGATATCGACTCCCGCCCGGCGGGTTTCAACGTCGAGGACCGTGGAGAGTTTCTCCTGGACATCGCGCATTCTCCGTACGACCGCCGGGTAAGAGACGGTCGGGACCGAGTCGAGTATACCGAGATCCTTCTGGGTCCGGGCGTACTCGATGAGTCGGGCGATGTCGTTTAGAGCGCATATGGTCATGCACCGGTCGTGCAGGCATTGTCCGCCGATCTTACGCTTCTCGATGAGCCGGACCTCCCTTCCCGCATGCGCAAGATGCATCGCCCCGATCCTTCCTGCGGGCCCACCGCCGATGACGACAATCATGGTTCCCTACAGGAGTTCGACGCCCTCATCCATCGGCATCGAGAGGACCTCGCCCGTGAACGCGTTGACTTCGACAATCCTGCTCCCGCCCCGCACCTGCCAGACCGGCACGTATATGATCTCAAGGTCGACCTTGATGTTGCTCCGGTCGGGTTTGAGGGTCTTTTCCTCGTAGAAGATGGCGTCGCCTTTCTCGTAACGGAACCGAAGCCGCTGGGTGAGCCGATCGATAACCTCCCGCACGATCTGCCCCTCGACGTCCTCCCGCACGAGCCGGGCGGGCACGATCTCGGAGCCGAAAGGGACGGGTTCCCGTTCGATAGACCCCTGGTCGATCTCCATCTTCATGCCGTTGATGGCGTTGATGGATCCTGCGCCCTCGGCGTCAAAGGAGACCAGTCTATCTTTCACCTCGCGTTCGCCGGTGCTCACGTAGCGGTAGTTCCAGCAGGGGATGAACCGGCACTTCGCCGAACCGTGCAGCCCGGCGATGCCGCAGGCCCGCTTTTCGGTGATCCGGACGGGAAGATGGGGCAGCTCCGGTCCCGCTTCCGGCTCTTCCTCCACGGCCGCGGGGGCGTCCTCTACCGACTCACCGCGGGTGGCCGGGGGCGGCCGGCCGATATCCAGGACCAGGGTCTGCCCGAGCACCTTCGCAAGCGCAGCCCTGCCTGCGTAGAGGGTGAACTCATCGGCACCCCACCGCATGCAGTCCTCCGTCTGCACCGCCGGGTTGAGGGTAAAGAGCAGTTTCCTGCAGACCAGGTCGTCATCGCCGGTGCGCAGGCGGTAGTTCATCGAATCAAACTTTCTGATTGTCTCCGGGTCATCAGAGCAGAGCACCAGCAGGGCGGTATCGCCTCTGATTCCGGATAAAACCAGCGGGTCGTCGACCTCCGCCACGGCGAAGGAGGCCGCTTCGAGTATCCGCTTCAGCACATTCCGGGCTTTCTCCCGAGTCCCACTCTCCATTCATCGTATAATATCACAGACAGGTAGAACAAGTTTTGCATCCGGGGCCGGGTGAGGGGGAGGGAATTACTCTCCGGAGAGCCTGCCACGGAGTCGCGCGTCACCCCGCGACCGGGGTCGGTCTCCGGCCTGCCCGCCTCATTTCTGAACCGCTCGACATGCCGGTTCATCCACCATCTCCCCCGCCGCCCGCCGGAGCACCCCGAAAGGAACCCTTTTCCCTGATCGCACAAGAGATCTGATAATGCATGTCCCCCTGAAGTTCACCAACCACCGCATCGAGGAGTACGCGCTCAGGGTGACCTATCGCCCGGAGGAGGACACCGGGACGATCATCTACAACCTCTCGCTCATCGAGAACCGCGACCTTGAGTTCGCGCTCTCCGTCATGAAAGAGGCCCACCGGACGGGGATCACCATCAGCGACCGGATCAGGGTCGCCGAAGCAGGGGAAGAGATCGGCGGCTACACCGTGCCGGACGGCCGGCACGCCGTCTGCACGATGTGCAGCATCACCCTCGATGCCCTCCTCCTCCGGCGCGGCATCCCGTTAAACCCGATCGGAGGCGGGGTTGTCGAGATCGAGGCGCGGGTTCCCCGGCGGTTCACGAGCATGATCCTCTATCGCGACACCACGCTCGACCCCCTTGAGGTCCTGATATCCCAGGAGACCACGTCGATCCTCGACGTCATGCATCACGGGAACGGCAGCATACTTGCAAACATCCGGGAGTGCCATATGGAAGCGGAACCGCTCGTGGGCACGGTGCTCGACGAACTCGCGGCTATCGGGTTTTCCGGCGTCCTGGACGTCGGTGCCCCGAACGCCCCCCTGCTCGGGGTTCCGGTCAGCCCGCAGTACGTGGGCGTGGCGATGGTCGGGGGCACGAACGCCATGGCCGCCGTCAGGGAGGCAGGAAAGCCCATCGTGACCCGGGCACTCAAAGGGGTGATCGATATCCGGGAGATGGGCTACCTCGAGGATTACTGACCGGTCGCTCCCACCCACTCCATGATGCTGGTGAGATAGCGCCTGACGAACTGGACGAGTCCGGTAGACTCCGAGTAGAGCGCCGAAGGCTGCTCGCCGCTTGAGCCCATCCAGATCAGCGCCCGGACGTCGTCCGCGAGGAAGATGCCGGAGCTCTCGTAGCGCAGGCCTTTTCCCGGCGACGTGTGTGGTTTCTGGTGCGCGCCGGGGGGATGAGCATGGATCCTGAACCGGGAAGGCTGCTCCCCCTCCCAGGTATCGGTGATGATATCGACCTGCACCGATTCGGGAACGGGGCCGAGCAGCGCAAGTACGTGTTCGACGAGGAGATCCCGGGCTACGAGCATCTCCACTCTTCTCTCCGCGCCAAGGAACATATCGGAGAGGCGGGCTCTGATGTTCTCTTCCCCGTAGATCGTCCAGATCGGTTCCTGATTCCCTCGCGCTTCCGGCCGCTTCTCCCGGTAGAGCCTCTCGAGAGCTGAACGAGCACTCTCCGCATCATCCTCGATCCGGCGCATGAGGTTCTCGATACCCTGGCCCGGCGGAACCGCGTCGAACCGTTTGGGCGTGGTGTGAGAGACGCTGACCAGTTCTTTCTGGACGAGCCGGTCGAGGACCGGGTAGACGGACGCGCGCGGCACCCCGGACGTCTCGTGGACCTCTGTCGCCGTCGCACCCGTCGTCCTGAGGAGGCCGATGTAGACGAGGGCCTCATACCTTGTAAGCCCAAGCGACTTGAGAGATTCGATGAGGTCGTTTGGAATATCCCGGGGAGCCGTCATCCATCACATATATATACGGCCTGATAATAAATGTTGTTGCTAAAATAACAACAAGGTGAAGAGATGCGTTGGCAGCACGTACCGGTACTGATGCTCCTGCTGGCACTCCTGGCTGTGCCGGGGTCGGCGGCGGGGGCCAAGTACCTTTATGGAAACCCAGAACTTTCGGCAACGATCGCCGGCACCAATGAGTTTGCACCGGGCGCCGAGACCGGCCTGACGGTCATCATATCGAATAGCGGCTTGAATACTCATAAGATCGCCATTCCGTCGCTCCCCCCCGACGACCTGCCGAATACCGCGAAGCTGGTCACCGTAGCGCTCAAGAGCAACGATGCCCCGTTCACCGTCAAGACGGACCCCCAGTTCTTAAGCGACATCATGGGGGGCGCAGCCCTGCCCGCCACGTTCAACGTGAAGGTGGCAGACTCGGCAGCGCCGGGCACCTACACCCTCCCGCTTGAGGTGACCTACACCTACCTGCAGGATGCAGAGGATTATGGCGACCTCCTCCGCTACAATTACCAGAAGAAGACCGAGACCCTGCCCCTGACCGTCCGGGTCACGCCCGCCCTCCGCGTCGAGGTCCTGAACGTGCAGACCCGATCGTTAAACGTCGGCACGGAAGGCTACGTCTCCATGACCTTGAAGAACATCGGGCACGACGCAGCAGATAAGGCGGTCGCGAAAGTCGCGAGAAACGGTGCAAGCCCGCTCATCCCCACCGACAGCAACGCCTACATCGGGACTTTTGCGCCAGGGGAGACGGTGGATGTGAAGTTCAAGGTCGCGGTCGCCGATAGCGCCGAACCCCAGTCTTATCCGCTGGACATCGTGGTCGCCTACGAGGACTACGAGGGGAAGTCAACGGCCTCCCGGCCGGTGACGATCGGCCTTCCGGTCGGCGGCAAGATAGACTTTGATGTCGCCTCGCCGACGGTGACGCTCCACCCGGGCGGCAAGAGCATCCTTGAGGTCGTGTACAGAAACGCAGGGGCGGCAAAGGTCTACAGTGCTCAGGCCCGGATCAGCGCCGTCGACCCCTTCACCAGCAGCGACGACACCGCCTACCTGGGCGACCTTGCTCCCGGCGAGACCGCGACGGCACGGTTTGAGGTGAGCATCGATGCCGATGCGACCCTGAAGAATTACGGTATCGACTCCGAGATCCGTTACCGCGACGACCTTGACAACAGTAAGATATCGGATACCATGAAGGTGCAGGTCGCACTCGAGAAGAAAGAAGGCACCCTCTTCACCAATCCGGTATTCCTCGCTGTAATTGCGGTCGTCATCATCGGTGCAGGGTATTATATATTCGCGTACCGTAAGAAAAAGTGATGAACGGATACTGGGACGGGCCCAAACCGGAACCGCAGGCAAGGACGATCGATGAGATGCGGGAGGTTCTCGCAGATCCCGGCTGCACCTTCGATCAACCCCTCTATTTTATGTACCGCGACCTCGCCAAAAACGAGAGCGACCGGGCGTGGCTCCGACAGCAGCACATCCGCTACGACATCACCGTCATTCCAGCGGCGACCCTCTGCGGGGAGCACGTCAAGACGATGGGACACTACCACACATTAAACCCGGCCGGGGTCTTCTACCCGGAGATCTACGAGGTGATCTCGGGGACGGGGCACTACCTCCTCCAGACCAGAAGTGCCGACGACGTGGTGATGATCCGGGGCATCGCCGGGGATAAGATCCTGATCCCGCCGGGGTACGGCCACGTGACCATCAACCCCGGAAAGGTCGATCTTGTGATGGCAAACCTCGTCTCGGCGGAGTTCTCAAGCAACTACGGTCCTTTTGCCGAAAAACGGGGCGCTGCCTACTACGAGACGGAGGGAGGGGCGCTCGTGAAAAACCCGCACTACCCCGACGCGTCGCCGGTGCGCTACTGCGACCCGACAGAGGTTCCCGAACTCGGTATCGAGAAGGGCACCGGGCTCTACGACCTGATCGGCCGCCCCCGGTCGGTCGCCTTCCTCAACCACCCCGAACAGTTCATGGAGATATTCGCCGGCGTGACCGGCGGTTGCCTGCCGATGCTGTGAGGGGCCTTCAGGCACCCCTCCGCACCTCGTCGAGGACCTGGCAGGCCCGGCAGACCTCCCCGCACGGCTCGCCGCACCGTTCGCAGACCCGGAGTCCTCCCTCCGGCGGTTGCTCCGGGTTCCGGAGGGCCTCGCCCAGGTTGACGAGCGAGTACTTCGTCGCCGGGTGGCGGTAGGTGTAGGCATCCAGGATCCCCCGGACGTCCCCCCGGAGGGCATCTGCCGCGTAGGGGCAGCCCGCAAGGTCAAATCCTTCGACGTGGAAGAAGGCGTAGAGCGCCACCTCGCGTTCCGGTATATACATGAACGGCTTGATCCGGGGGACCAACCCTGCCACCTCCCGCACCGGGCGGGTGAGCCGGTAGGGATCGCCCCGGAGGACGTTCATCAACACCGACTGCGCCTCGTCGTCCAGGGTGAACCCGTAGGCGAACTTCGTGACGCCTTCCTCGCGGGCGACCCGGTTCAACAGCGCCCGCCGGAGCACGCCGCAGTAGGAGCAGGAGAGCCCCGTCCCCTTTCGTGCCACAATCTCATCGAGCGTGACCCCATACTCCTCACGGAATGACGCCGTCACCCAGGGAACGCCGATGCGTTCGGCGATCGCCCGGGCCCGGGCCGGATCGCGGTAGCCCCCTATCCCCTCATCCACGGTTATCGCCATCAGCCGGACATCGCGGCGCTCGTGGAGGAGCCGGTGGAGGAAGTAGAGGACGGCGCTTGAGTCCTTTCCCCCCGAGAGCGCCACCGCCACCGTATCCCCCGACGCGATCCAGCGGTGTTCCCGGATGGCCCGTTTTGCCTTCGCCTCGAGATCGCGGTTGAAGTGCTGCTCGCAGAGGTGCAGCCCCGAGTATCGCTGGTATATGACCGCGTCGCGGCGGCACTTGCTGCACTGCATCTTTCCTCGATCATTCTTTTATCACCGTGGCACATAAATGGTGTAGAAGATGCCTGTTCCTGCAGAATACGTGCGATCCCTGCACGCCTACGAACTCCGGATCCTGCTCGCCCTCGAACGCCTCATGCGCCGCTACCAGTGGGTGCCGCTCGAGGTGCTCAGGCCGGCAACGGGGTTCTCCGAGTCCGAGCTCGCCTATCGGCTGGGCAGGCTGATGGCCATGGGCATGGTCAGGTATGAGAAGACGCCCTACGAAGGCTACGCTCTCGTCTTTGACGGCTACGACACCCTGGCCCTCCACACCCTCACCCGCCGCGGGACCGTCCAGGCACTCGGCTGCCTCATCGGTGTAGGGAAAGAGTCGGAGGTCTACGAGGCGATGGGCCTTGGCGTCGTCGTGCTGAAGTTCCACCGGGTCGGGCAGAGGTCGTTTCAGTCCGCCCGCTTGAAGCGCGGCTACATGCCGGAGGCCGGGCACTGCCCCTGGCTCTTTGCTTCGAGCCACTCGGCAAAGATGGAGTACGATGCCTTGAAGACCCTCCACCCCGCGGTCTCGGTGCCGCTCCCTATCGACCAGAATCGGCACGTCGTGGCGATGTCGTTCGTCCCCGGCGTCAACCTCTCGCGAGCGGCACTTGCGGAACCGGAGATCATCCTCGACGAGATCCTCGATAACATCCGCGAGGCCTACCGCCTCGGCATTATCCACGGCGACTTAAGCGAGTTCAACGTCATGGTCGACGAGAAGCAGTGCTGGCTGATCGACTGGCCGCAGTGGGTAGAGATAGCGCACCCGAACGCCGGCGAGATCCTCGCACGGGATATCGGGAACATCCTCCAGTACTTCAAAAGGAAATACGGCATCGAGTACGCCTTCGAAGAAGCACTGGCACGGGTGGTGGAGTGAAGGTCTTTGGTATCGACATCATCAAAGGTTCGGTCCGTTCCCGCACGCGCCGGCCCGTCTACGCCCTTGCCCGGGCAGAGGACGGCGAGATTACGGGCGTCGAGGAGGTCACCGGTTTCCGGCTCCAGCGTATCCTTGCCGCCGAGGAACCCGACATCCTCGCGGTGGACAGCATCCAGGAGATCGCCGCCGACCAGCACGAGCTCCGCACCTTCCTGCAGGCGCTCCCGCCCTCGACAAAACTCGTCCAGGTGACCGGCGGCGAGAGGACGGAGAGCCTCGGAAAGGTGGCAGCACGCTACAACATCAGTTTCAATAAATTCGACCCCTACGCCGAGGCCCGGACCACCGCACAGGTGGCCTCTCTCGGGGCGGGCGTCGAGGTGATAGCGTTTGAGAACACGACCGACATCGTGGTGAGCCGGCACCGCTCGCCCGGGCGGGGCGGGTGGAGCCAGAACCGGTATGCAAGGAAGATCCACGGTGCCGTGATGCAGAAGGCCCGCGAGATCGAGGCCCGGCTCAGGGGTGCCGGCCTCGACTACGAGAAGAAGGAGACGAAGGCCTTCGGCGGGTTCTCGCGGGTTCTTTTCCGGGTCGTTGCGCCCCGGGACAGGGTGCCGGTCCACTCCTCCCGGGGCGCCGATGTCCAGGTCCGGGTGGCCGGGAGAGAACTCGACCGGATACGGTTCGAACCGCGTTCCAGCCGCCCCCGCTACCTGATCGTCGGGCTCGACCCGGGGACGACGACCGGTATCGCCGCCGTCGATCTCGACGGCAACCTGGTTCTCCTCACCAGTTCCCGCCAGATGACGATGTCCGATATCGTCGAGGAACTCTACGGCGCCGGAAAACCACTCATCATCGCCTCCGACGTCCGCGAGATGCCTTACTCGGTCGAGAAGATCCGCCGGGCGTTCAACGCCATCCCCTATACGCCGAAGCAGTCGCTCTCCGTGGAGGCGAAGTACGACCTGACCGCCCGGTTCTCCTACACGAACGACCACGAGCGCGACGCCCTCTCAGCGGCCCTGGAGGCATTCCGGAGCCTCCAGAACAAGTTCCAGAATATCGCAAAACGGGTGCGGCCGGGGGTCGACCTCGATGAAGTGCGGGCGCGGGTGCTCCGGGGCCAACCGCTTGATGCGGTCCTCACGGACCTGCAGGGGGCACCGGCGGCACCGCGAGAGGCCGAACCGGCGGCAGCGGTCCAGGAACGGCCGATCGAGGACGAACGGGTGATGGCGCTCGACGGTATGGTGAAGCGGCTCAGGAGTTACGTCCAGGAACTGCAGGAAGACCTCCGGGAGCGCGACCGCGAGGTGGAACGGCTGCAGCAGAGCCTGCGACGGGCACGCTCCGCGACCGAGAGGAAGGTCAGGCGGGATGCGGAACTTGCGACGAAGGACGCAACGATCGAGAGCCTGCGCGAGCAGCTCCGTGGCGAACGGCGGAGGTCCCGGCGGTTGAAGAAACGCCTCGAACGGATGCAGACCGTTGCCGAGCTTGAGGTCTCCGAGGACTACACCCCTCTCAAGGTGCTCGACTCCCTCACCCGGGACGGGGTGCGGAGCCTCCAGGAGGAGATCGGCATCGCCGCGGGCGACGTCCTCTACGTCCCCCGGGCGCACGGCTGGGGGCGGGGCGTGGTGAAGGATCTTGCGGGGATGGGGGTGCGGGCGCTGGTCGTCGGCGGGGAGCCTCCCGACCCGCACCTTCTCCGGGTCGCCCGGGAGGCCGGCCTCCCCCTTCTCCCGGCCGGCGCCATCGAGCCGGATATACGGGGCAGGACCGGGGCGGCAAAGACCGGGGCCGTCAGCGAGGCACTCGGCGAGTGGGAGGAGGGGCAGAAAGAGTACCGGCGGGAGCAGGAGGCCGAGCGGGTCGAGTACCTCTTCAAAGAGTACCGGAGCGAGCGGGAGAAGGAGGTGCGTCGCGGTGGATGAACGGGGCCTGCACCGGCTGATCGGGACGATCATCGACCCGGAGCGGCTCAGCGACGACTGCGCCGTCATCCCCTGCGGAAATCTCCTTATGGTCGCGAGCACCGATATGCTCCACGAGACGACCGATTTTCCCGCCGGGATGACCGACTGGCAGGTGGGCTGGATGGCGGTGGCGGTCACGCTCTCGGATATAGCGAGCATGGGGGCGGTGCCGGGGCAGGTCCTCCTCGCGGTCGGCCTTGATAGGCCGGAACGGCTCGCCGGTATCATGACGGGCGCCCGGGACTGCTGCACGGCGTTCGGCGCCGAGCTCGTGGGCGGGGATCTTGATGCCCACCGGGAACTGACGATCGTGAGCACGGGCCTTGGGACGGTCAGGCCCGAGCATATCGCTCGAAGGCGGGGGGCGCGGCCGGGAGACGTCATCGCGGTCACCGGGCCGCTCGGGGAGGCCGAGGCGGCCCTTGCCGGCTACGAGCAGCACAGGAAAGAACTTCTCGAACCGCAACCCCGGGTGGCGGAGGGTGAGAGCCTCGGCCGTGCCGGCGTCTCGGCGATGATGGATATATCCGACGGCCTCGCCCTCTCTCTTTACGACCTTCTCGCGGTGAACGACTGCGGGTTTGCCATCGAGACCGCCCGTCTCCCCCTCCCTGCCGGCGTCCCGGAACAGGAGGGGCGGGAACTCGCACTCCACGGCGGAGGGGACTTTGAACTTCTCTTCACCGCGCCCGCCGATATCTTCCCGGTCCCGGGCGTTCGGACGCACGTCATCGGCAGGGTCATACCCGAGCGGGTGGTCCTCGCGGACGGAAAACCGCTCGAACGCCGGGGCTACCTGCACGAGTGGGGCGGCTAGGAGGCCGCTCTTGCCCCCATCCGCCGCCACTCCCACAGGATATAGATGAGACCGATCACCGCAAAGACGAATACCACCGCCTCGGTCACGAGAATACCCATCGTCGCGGCAAGGTAGACGGCCGCGGCATCGACGGCGGCGTGCCAGAGGACGGCGAGGACGAGGAGCAATCTTTCGCCGTAGACGAGCGAGGCGAGGACGAGGAGCGACCAGGCGACGTGGAGGGTGATCGTCATCATCCGCTCGGCAAGGCCGGGCAGGATATCGAGCGGCGTGAGGGCCTTGAGGGTCTCGACCTGTGCCTGGACCGCGGGGTCGTCGGGGAGCGGTACCATTCCGCCGTCGCTCGTGAGGGCGATGTAGGAGACCATGCTCGAAAGGACGAGGAGCGCGACAAATATGCTCTCGACGCCGCCCCACCCGGCCCCGAACTGGAGGCCGGTCTCGCGGGTGAGGGGGATACCCCGCCGCCGGAAGTAGTAACGGTAGACGACGTAGCGGCCGATCTCTTCAAAGAGGCCGGCCATGAGGCCGAGATAGACGGCAAGGCCGGCAAGGGCCATTGTCGTGCCGGACGGCAGAAGGGCGAGGTAGAGCGGGCTCTGTGTCACGAGGACGAGCGGGGTGTGGACGACCTGCACGGCGATGAAGAAGAGGGCACCGAGGAGAAAGATCCGCCAGGGAACGCCGAACCTCCGGACAATCCAGTAACCGAGCGCGAGCGGGACGATGATCTCAAGCAGGATGACGACGGCGAACGTGGCGACGACCAGCGGGTCCATTGAGGAGGATGTTCTGGCCGCATATTTAAGGGTTGTTGCCGGCGGCACGAGAACCAAAGAATATTTTGACTAAATATTTAACGATTGTCGCTGTACAATGAGGAAAGGAATCCGACTGCCATGAATACAGAACGCCCGGGAGCGGCCGGCGGAGGGGGGAGCGTTCCGGGGGGGCGGTTCTCGAACAACTTCGACTTCCTGCGGTTCGCTGCGGCGGTGGCGATCGTCATCCTGCACGCCTACGCGCTCAGGCTTGGCTACACAGGCATAGGGCTTTCCAATCCGTTCGTGCTCATGGGACAGGCGGGACTTGCCGTCCTCCTCGTCACGAGCGGTTACCTGATCGCCGCGAGCTGGGAGTCGACCGCATCACCGCTCCGGTTCGCCTGGAAACGGTTCCTCCGGGTCGTTCCGGCGCTTATTCCTGCGGTTCTCATCACGCTCTTTGTTATCGGTCCGCTGATGACGACCCTTTCCCCGGGGGAGTACTTTAACGCTCTCTTCTCCCCGGCGGGGCTTGCGACCATACCGTTCTTCGAGGACGGATCCGCGATAGGCCTCTTCCAGGAGAACCCGTGGACCTACGTCAACGGCTCGCTCTGGACGATACCCGTCGAGGTCGCCATGTACGGGGTCGTCGCCCTCCTCGGGATTGCCGGGCTCCTCCGGCGATGGGGCGCCATTCCCGCCCTTGCCGTCGTAAACATCCTGGTCTGGATATACTGGTTCGACGACCCCCGGATGGCGAAGGTCCGGTTCACCCTCTACTTCCTGATCGGGGCATACCTCTACCTTCACCGGGAGCGGATCACCTACCGGCCGGCCGTCGCCGGGGCGCTGCTCCTCCTGCTCGGTCTCTCGACCCTGACGCCTTACCCAACCGTCGCCGGGGTGGTCTGCATCCCCTACCTCACCATCTACGCCGCGCATCTCCCCATCCCCTACCTGAACACCTTCGGGAGGTCGGGCGACTTCTCCTACGGCATCTACATCTACCACTACCCGGTTCAGCAGACGCTGATCCTGGTCACGGCAAACACGCTCCTCCTCCCGGCGCTCTTCGGGCTCTCGTTTGCCGTGACGTTCGCTCTCGCGTTCCTCTCCTGGAACCTGGTCGAGAAACGGGCACTCACGGCAAAGAACCTCGGCACCGGCGAGATCGCGCGGATGCTCCGGCTGCCGTCCCTCCCCGGCCCTCTCACCGGCTGGCGGGCCGCCCGGAAATGACGGGTGCGAGGACCTCTTCGAGGATATCGACCGCATTCCGGATGTACCGGGGGCAGAGGGTCCGGGTGAGGTTATCTCTACGGGCCCGCGCTCGCCCCTCATCGGTCGAGAGGTCGCAGCCGAGGAGTTCCGTGCAGGAGACACTGCCGGTCCTTTCGGCAAACCGCTCGACGAACTCTCGCGTGAGGTCGTAGGTCAGGTCCTTCGCCTCTTTCTCATCCGGTCCGGCACTCCCGACCATGAGCCCGATGACGAGGACTGCCCCCGACACCGCCCCGCAAGCGCCCCCGGTGCGCCCCATCCCGCCGCCGAACCCGGTTGCCGCCCGGAGGATGGTCTCCTCGGGCACCCCGGCGTCGTGGGAGAAGACCGAACTGACTGCCTGCGCACAGTTGTAGCCCTGCATGAAGCGGGCGACCGCTTCTTCTGCTCGTTTTATCGTGATGCTCACCCGGGGGATTGGTTGCTCACCGGCTGCCTTCAACCTTCTCCGGAGCATGGTGAAACAATTTAAGGAACTCTCCGAGAAAGAAGGCATGGGAGAGAACGTTACCATGAGAAGAACAGCACTGATGATCGTCCTTGCCGCCGTCCTGGCCCCGATGGTTGCCGGCGGGGGGGTATCGATGGGAAGCGCCGTCAACGACGTTGCGATCAGCGCAGACGGCCGATACGCGGTCGCAGGGACCGACGGAGGGATGATCGCCTGCCTGCGGCAGGACGGTTCGGTCGCCTGGGATACGAGCGCCGGGGATCCGGTAACGGCGGTTGCCGTCGCCGATGCAAGGGGCTATGTAGCCGCCGGGACCAACGCGGGCGACGTCATCCTGCTTGATGGGGCAAGCGGCAACCGCTACTGGACTGAAAGGGTCACAGGACCCGTTCGTGATCTTGCCTTCTCCGGGGACGGCCGGTCCCTCGCGGTGGGGAGCAGCCGCGTCACCCTCTTTGACCACCAGGGTAAGGAGGGCTGGAACTTCTCGACAGGAGCCGGGGCAACCGTATCGTCCATTGCTTTTACGGCCGACGGCAACTACATCGCCGCCGGAAGCGACAACGGTGTCATTCATCTCATCGGCAGCCGGGGGAACCTGCTCTGGCAGGGGATCGCGTACGGCCCGGTCACCGCGGTCGACGCCTCCCGCGACGGGTCGGTCGTCGCGGCGGGAGGACGGGACCGGGTCCTCCAGGTCTACGGGAGGAGCGGGGGACTCCCCTGGGTTGTGCAGGCCGGGGCACCCATCCTCGCGCTCGCCCTCCCGGCCGACGGACGCTTCGTCATCATCGGGAAGCAAGGGGGCGACCTGGATTGCTACCGGCCGCGGGAGGGCCTTATCTGGCAGAACCACACCGAAAGCGACGTCCTCGCCGTAGACGTGTCGGAACAGGGGGAGGCCGTCGCGGCCGGGACCGCCGGCGGAACTTTGCGCCTTCTCTCGGGCGATGGGGGCGTGCTCTGGTCGTTTGACGCCGGTGCGCCCGTGACGTCGGTCGCCCTCTCCGCAAACGGCGGTTACATCGCCGCAGGCGCGGGGGAGCGGGTTTTCGTATTCCGGACGGCCGATGTGCCGGTAGAGATAACCACGACGCCTGCAGAAAAGGCGACACCCGCGGCAACCCCCACCCGGGCCGCGGGGGCGGGGGCGCTCATCGGGGCCGGCGCGGTCGCGGTGGCCGGAGGCTGGCTCCGGCGCCGGTAGACTTTTATGGGTCCGGAACCTTCCGGCAGGGATCACCCGGGAGTGATGCGTATGGCAGAAGAGCGGAGGAGGAGGCAGGACGAGCAACCTGATGAGGAGATACCGTTCGAGGATAAGGGGACCGATATCGTCTACAGCCCGGTCCCGGCCGAGCTCGGCAACGAGGGGCGGGATCCCAGCCGACCATCGGGGGCGCCAAAGACCCCGACGCCGCGGGCGGAGCACGAACGATCGAAGAAAGGCGAGGAACGGATCGCACGGGAACAGGGGGGCGGGGAGTGACCCCGGGCCCCCGGTTTTTCTAACGATGGTTATTTCACGCCTAAAACCCTCAACCCGAACGGGTTCTCGGAGAGAGATGAGGATTCAAGCGGTGTTCCGGCCAGGATCGTCTCAAGCTCGCTTCGGGTGTATGCGGCATCGATCGATGTCTGCAGCCCCGGCCGCATCTCGGCCGGCCTGACGCTGACCTTCATGAACCAGATCACGGCGGGGTTCATGTCCCTCTTCAGGTCGGTGATATACCACCTGCCGCCGGGCTTCAGGATGCGATGAATCTCGTGAAACGCCCTCTCAGGTTTGCTCCATTCGTGTAAGGAACCATTTGAGAAGACCGCATCGAACGCCGCATCCGCAAACGGGATTGCCTCGACCCGGCCGAGCGTGTATTCGACCCTTGATGCAAAGCCATATTCCCGGGCGTTTTTTCGGGCGACATCGATCATGTGCCGGCTGATCTCAACCCCCTTCAGGCTGGTTTCGCCTGTTCTCTGGAGCCACTCAAGGCCCAGGTACCCGGGTCCCGGGCCGAGTTCGAGCGCAAGGCCGCCGGCGATCCCGGACCGGATGATCTCGTCGGTCGCAATCAGGCCTCTATCCCGCAGATGCCTCTGCATCCGGTCGAAATTCCGGACGTCGGCCTCCCCCTGGATTCCCTGATCGGTCTCTTTGATCCTCTCTCTCATGCGCACTCTGTCTCTCCTGCTCCGGGCCGGATCTCCTTCTGCCCTGGACGTAGTGAGGTCAGATGGCCGGGGGCAAAAAATCTGCCGGTATCGCGACGGACGAGAGAACAGATAATCCCCCTGCGCCGACCGAAAGGGGCTCTGCCCCGCTCAAAACCCCCGGCGACCTCTGGTCACCTATGGGTTGAGGATGGCCCGACGAGAGAATCAGGAATGGGCCTGAGTGTAAAAAACAATTATGGCTCTGCTGCAGCCTTGAGCATCAGGAAGAATCCGATCATGCCCAGGAAGAACATGCCGAGGGTTATCAACTGTTCACCGGACATTCCCTGGGCACGGGGCTGCTCCTTGGAGAGATAACGCCTTAATTCGTCCTCTTCCGCCAGCGTGAGTGGAGCGATGTTCTTTGCCTTGTTCAACAGCTCCCGCATTCGCTCAACCTCTTGCAAAGACATATGCGCGGGGATAGATGTTGCCGTCGTCATTGGTGCTCCCTCTTGTTTACCAATCTGATGAAGTCGTCCAACCCATCTCTGGGGAGTAGTTGTCCTGCTACATTAACAAAGTTCTCCTTCAAGATCTCAATGTATGGGAGGGCATCCTCAACTACATCAAGATCTTTTCGGATGATGTCCAGGTGCGTCTCCAGCGCTTTAACTTGCGGGGGTGAAGGGGGCGGAGCGGGAAGTCCCCACCCTGAAGGGTGGGGACGGGCGCTCCGCCGCCCTTCTTCCCCTTTTTCCTTCCCCTTCTTCGCGCACACTTTCACCTTGCATGGATCGAGTATATCATATCCCAGGTTCATTCTTCTCTTGTCTATGCTCATTTCCTACAAGTATCGAGCATACCCCGATGCAACGAGAGAAGCGCGGTTGCATGAAGCACTCGATACCTGTCGGTGGCTCTACAACAAGCTCCTGGAAGAATGCACCACTGCGCGCGAGAACGGAGCCGCCCTGACAATGCAGGAGACACAAGCACGGATTGTCACGCTGAAAGAGGAGAACCCGTTCCTGAAGGACGTGTACTCCAAAGTCCTTCAGATGGTGAACTACACCCTCTGGAGTAACCTTCGTGCTCTGTCGCAGACAAAGAAGAAAGGGCGGAAGATCGGCAAACTCCGGTTCAAGAGTGCAACCCGGTACCGGACGCTCAATTACAATCAGTCCGGGTTCAAGATCGACCGGGAACACAGCACGATCACGTTCTCGAAGATCGGAACAATCTCGTTCACCCTGCATCGACCATACCCGGGAGAGGTGAAAGGTGTCCTGATCACCCGTTCCGGTGACAACTGGTACGTCATCATCCAGGCGGAACAGGAAGTTTCCGAACCGAAGAGGGAGGGGCGATCCGTCGGCATCGACGTCGGGTTGGATTCGTTTGCGGTCGATAGCAACGGTGTAGTAATCGAGAACCCCCGGTTCTATGAACACTCACGTGACCGGATCAAGAAGTTGCAGCAGAGCGTTGCTCGAAAGCAGCGCTTTTCGCAGAACTGGAAGAAAGCAAAAGGGAAACTGGAGAAGGCATATGACCATATCACGAACCAGAAAAACGATTTCCTGCACAAACTTTCTCGTCAGTACGTTGACACCCATGCAACGATCTGTGTTGAAGACCTGAATATCAAGTACCTGAAAGAGAACGGCAAATCTCGTGGACTCCGGAGAAGTATCCACAGTGCGTCGTGGGGGCGATTCTTTTCGTATCTTTCGTACAAGGCTGCAAGTGCTGGTACGAGGTTCATTCAAGTCGATCCCCGGAATACGACGCAGATGTGCTCGAACTGCGGAAGTCTCGTGAAGAAGGATCTCTCGGTGAGAGTTCATGAATGCCCCTATTGCGGGTTTGTTGCCGATCGAGACTACAATGCTGCGGTGAATATTCACCGCGTGGGGATGGAACAGCCCTTCGAGCCTGTGGAGCCAAGACCTCTACATCACATCTCGGTGATGCAAGTATTGTCCATGAAGCAGGAAGCCCCGCCCTTAAGGGCGGGGTAGTTCACCCCTTTCTGATAGCCTGACAATCATACCAATCAACGGTATGATGAGTGCAATAAGGCCTGCAAATGGCAAAATAATAGGTATCATTGAGATTAATTCGCTATCCATTGATCTGAATGCTTGTTAACA
>Ga0208462_1001315_pt1 | contig 17417 bp, 12 predicted proteins | sample AD_SCU001_MetaG_FD_184452 | JGI IMG/M metagenome (GOLD analysis project Ga0208462, IMG submission 184452) | Active sludge microbial communities of municipal wastewater-treating anaerobic digesters from China - AD_SCU001_MetaG (SPAdes) (version 2) | ecosystem: Engineered > Bioreactor > Anaerobic...
CGTGCGCAGCCTCGGCACGGGCCAGCGCCACCTCGACCGTGACGATCGCCCGAAAACGGTTCTCCTCGCTCCAGACGGCACGCATCTCCGGCGTGCCGTAGCGGTAATCGATGGGATGGATTGCCATGGTTGGTACCTGTTTGGCCTGCCGTGTTAAAAAGGGGTCGCGGCGAGAGAAGATCCGCGGAAAAAGACATACATCCTAAAGACTCATCAGGTCTCGGCAGCAGCGTAAACGGTGCTGAGCATCCATTCGACAGCGGCTTTCAGGATCCAAAAGTTAAAGTTGTCGATCGCTGTTATATACCCATGTAAGATTCTTGCCGGGTAGTGCGTCCCCGCTGACCGGGCAGGGCAGGAGTGGATCACTTATGATTGAGCATCAGGACAAATTTAGCACGATTATTGGCCTCCTTGAAGAGCACGCACCTCAACCGCTCTCAATCTCTGTAATCGCTCGTAAACTCGGGATGAACCGGGCCACAGCCTCCAAGTACCTTGAGCTGCTCGAGTCGAGCGGGGATGTAAGCATGCAAAGGTTCGGGAGATCAAAGTTGTATAGCGCGGCGCAACGTGTCCCGCTCTCGGAACTCTTCGATCGGCTCTCTAACGCCATTGTTGTCCTGGATGCGGATCTCCATATCCTGATGGTGAACACAAGTTTTATCCGGACACTTGGTATCCATCGCGGGAGAAACCTGATCGGCAGCCCTCTCTTCGACCTGAACCTCCGCATCTTTTCAGACCCCGCCATCAGGCGAAATATTGAGAGAGTCCAGTTGTCGGGCCCCTATCTCTCTGATATGCAGTATATCGAGGACAGCACGAATCACATATATCACATCGAGTTTGCCCCGATAGTCTCCCATGTCGGGAAACCCGGCATAATGATCAGCCTGCGTGATATCACGGCGGGGAAAAACACCGAAGCAGCTCTGAGGGACTCCGAGAATAAGATCCGGACGATTTTCGAGAGAGTCCCCAGCGGCATCATCCTCTTTGCAGCTGATGGAACCATCCTCAACGCAAACCGCGCATCCCTGGAGATCCTCGGGCTGAGACATGTCGCGGAACTTGCGGGGGGGAACATCTTTGCCATCTCCTGCTACAAGGGAACGATAACCAAGTTGATCCAGCGCGGAAAAGTCGCCGAGACGGAGCTGGTCTGCGATTTCGACCACCTGAAACGCGACCAGCGGATTCCAACCACTCGATCGGGCATCGCTTATTTTGACGTGGTCTTCACCCCGATCGCTCTCGACAGAGGAAGGGTTCCGGATGAGTTCGCCATACTCTTCAAGGATGTCACCACCGACCATCTCGCCAGAAAGGAACTCGCCTTTAATGAGACACGTTACCGTTCATTCTTTGAGAATACCTGCAATGGTGTCCTGATCTACGAACCGATCGACGGCGGCAGCGAATACGTATTCAAGGATGTCAACCGCGCGACAGAGGAGATCCTCCGTATGGATAAGGCCGACCTGGTGGGAAAGAAACTCTTTGAGGTCTTCCCGGATCTTCCCGTCCAGGACGTTCGCAACGCCCTGATCCGTGTCCTGGAGACTGAAAAGCCCGAGTTTCTGCCACCGCTCCAGTACAGGAAGGAACCGGCCTCGCCATGGATCTGGCACTATATCTTCAAACTGCCTTCCGGGGAGATTGCATCTTTTATGATAGACATATCGGATGCTGTTCGAGAGGATACCGAAGCGCCGCTCTCGACGTGCGATGCTCGTGATCATGTGACGAGCAGAGCAACTCTATAAAACCAGTATATAATATTATTCTTTATTGTTTGACATATATTTGGCTGCTTTTTAACTCCCCTATCAACCGGTCGTCAGGTTAACGGGACCGCAGGGCTCCAGAATATCAGTAGTATGCAAAATTTGACGGTTTACTGTTGCCATCACCCACGCCCTGCTGCGGAATTAACGTGTGTGCGCTACCGCTGCCCCGGAGTGATGTTGAACAACAATCAATATCTTTATGGATGGCTGCACCCTAATATCCATCGTGGACAACCGGTCCACAAAATGATGCGATCGGAAGAGAAACCTTAAATAGGGTAGGACCGCTGTGGTCTGCCACAGGCAATTGGGATTGATGTGCGGGCCGCAGCTGCCTTACCAGTGTTTTGTTGGCACTGGTAACGTATCAAAGTTTTGGGTAGGCCTGCCTATGGATTGGTTGCTTTGCCGATCGCCAGGAGGCCAGTAAAATGCAAACAAAAATCGGTTATTTTGCATCCCTTGAGCAGTACCGCCCAATGGATGCGCTGGAACAGGCAGTAAGAGCAGAAAAAATTGGTTTCGACTCGGTATGGGCGGATGACCACTTCCACCCGTGGTACCACGACAACGCACAGTCAGCACAGGCGTGGGCCTGGATGGGCGCAGCACTACAGGCCACCAAGAGGGTGTTCATGTCAACCTGCATCACCTGCCCGATCCTGAGATACAACCCTGCTATCGTTGCACAGACGTTTGCAACGCTCCGACAGATGTACCCCAAACGTGTAGGTGTTGCTGTAGGCGCCGGTGAGGCGATGAACGAGGTACCTGTCACCGGCAAGTGGCCAAGCGTTACAGAACGCCAGGAGATGACGGTCGAAGCTGTCCAGGTTATGCGCAAACTCTGGGAAAGCGACGAACCGGTCACCTTCAAGGGCAAGTACTTCGTCCTCGACAAGGCGTTCCTGTACACCAAACCCGAGGATAAAACCGTCCCGCTCTATTTCAGCGGCATGGGCCCCAAGGGTGCAAAGCTTGCCGGCATGTATGGTGACCACCTCATGACCGTTGCGGCTGATCCAGCCACGCTCAAGAATGTCACCATTCCAAAGTTCGAGGAAGGAGCCCGCGAGGCGGGGAAGGACCCGAGCAAGATGGAGCACGCCATGCTCATCTGGTACTCGGTCGACCCCGACCCCGATAAGGCGGTCGAGGGCAACCGGTTCTGGGCAGGATGTCTTGTCCCCTCGATGTTTAAGTACAAGGTCTACGACCCGAAGGAGGTCCAGCTCCACGCGAACCTTGTCCACTGCGACACCATCAAGGAGAACTACATCTGCGCCACGGACGCCGAAGGGTTGATCAAGGGGATCGAGCGTTTCAAGGAGGCTGGCATCGACCACTTCTGCCTTGGAAACTCCAGCCCGAACGTGAACTACGGCATCGATATCTTCAAGGAAGTTATCCCTGCTGTCACGGAGTGAACGGGGCTCGCCCCCAAAAATTTATTTTGGAGGATTATGGTAGAACTTCAGGATATTTCCAGGCTCATTGAGGAGGGCAACACATACTTACCCGGACAGAAAAGCGGCACCCGGTCAGCATACTACTCAAACCCCGACTGGAGCGGTGTCAGACTGCTGGATCTCGCATCAGGGGCGGATACGGGAGGCGCATTCTCCTCTCACCTTGTCAGGGTTCAGAAAGGTTGTGAGGTTCCAGATCATCTCCACGAGAATCAGTGGGAGTGGAACGCCGTCCTCGCGGGGCAGGGAAAGATGATACTCGATGGGAGGGAGATCCTCTTTGGGCCCGGAGATACGTTCACCACACCGCCGGGCGTCCGGCATACCGTTGTCGCTGATAAGGAGGATATCGCCCTGCTGGCGGTCTTCGTTCCCGGCACAATGTGAGAAGCCCGATAAAATCCGTCTCATTCCCCATATAACACAGAAATCCCGCAGCTTCAATACCTCTCTGCCAGAAATATCGGCATTTCCACCTGCAAGCCGATTAAACTCGCGTGGGTTGCCTATCACCGTATCTCTGGATTCGGGACCAGGTGAGTCTGGTAAACCTTTTTTTGTCCCCCGGTCAGACTTCCGGCACCGGGTGCGGAACTGACAGAACCGCTCAGGTCCGCTAAACGTATACTATACGCAAATGAGGTTTAGTTATCATGCAGGATGCCACAACCAGAGTCAGGTGGAGATCCGCCCTTCTGCCCATTACCCGCGCCGCTGGGCGCAGATCTCGACCAACCGCGCGGCAAGGTCACGAACCGCCACCCGCGCCGGACTCTCGTCAGGTATCTCCGCGATCGGCGTTCCCGCAAGGTCTGCCTCATCGACAGCCGGGTCCTCCGGGATCCGGGCGATAAGCGAGAGATCGCTCTCGATAACAGCATCCCCGTGGTCGCGGTTGACGACCAGGAATATCTTCTCACGCTCAAGACCGAGCGACTCCGCAAGGTCGCGTATGCGGCCGGCGGTCCGGATCCCGCGGGCTCCAGGATCGCTTGCTATCAGGAGGATATCCGGTCTCCTGATGGTCCCTCGGGCTATGTGCTCCATACCCGCCTCGGAGTCCACGACGACATACCGGTAGCCGCGTTCGAGCGTCTCTATGCACTCCTTTAAGAGCGCGTTTGGGAAACAGTAACATCCCGACCCCTCAGGCCGCCCCATGGCAAGAAGGTCGTAGCCCTCCGCCTCCACCAGCGCCCGGCGGAAGCGGTATTTGATGTAGCCCGTCCTGTCCATGCCTGGCGGGATGGAGCGGGTGAAGGCCTCCTCACGCATGCCCCCCAGCGTCTCATTGAGCGTGATCCCGAGAGCCTCGTGAAGGTTCGCGTTTGGATCGGCATCCACAGCAAGGACTGGACGTTCGCCTGCCCTGACCAGGGCATCGATCAGGAGCGCCGATATCGTGGTCTTCCCAGTCCCCCCTTTCCCGGATATGACAACGGTGCACGGCCGGGTCATGCCTCCTCACCCCGCAGGCGGCGGGAGAGCGAAGCGGCCGCCTCCATGATCGCGACAGCCTCACGCTCGCCGGCGGTCCGGATCCCGCAGGTCGGTGTGATCATAGACTGCCGGTCAAAGAGGTCGGGATCGATGATCCCGGTTGCACGGGCGCGGATCGCCTGGAACCTCGAGAAGAACGAGTCCTGACCTTCCGCGGCGAAGACGGTGTAATCGGCCGGAACGATCCCCCAGGCAACAACCCCGCCATCCTCCATGTATGCCGCAATCTCATCGAGGTAGAGCAGAAACTCACGTGCATACGTCCAGGCGTCGATCGAGATTAAGGCCGGCCGGAGACCCAGGACAAAACTCCAGTCGGTGTTTGCGCAGCAGTGGATCCCGAGCCCTCCATCCAGGAGAGCGGCGATATCCTGGAACGCAGACGCTGCGACCTCCGCATCCACCGGGACGACCGCTGACCCGAGCGAGGCAAGGTAGGGTTCATTGAGCACCACCAGTGTCTCACGCGCCATCATCCGCTCGCGCATCGCGATCTCACACCACCGCGCCCGCAGACCCAGGAGTTTTCCAAGCAGGTCGGCGTACTCCGGGTCGTAGAGGATGGGCCGGCGCGCCTCATCCACAACCTGCATCCCGAACGTGACCGGACCTGTCGCCTGACACTTGACCAGGAGCGCGTCCGAGAGGTCGTGGGCCATCATCGCATGAAACCCCGAACCGTAGTCCCTGCCGACCGCGTAGGGCTCTGCGTTCCTCTCAATGTAGTCGAGCAGGATCCGCTCCATCGCCTCAGAGGGATCGATGCTCCGGTCGAGAACGAGTCTGCCGTCCCTGATCACGCCGCCGGGGAGGTGCTCGGAGTCTGCAAAGACTATCCCCTCCAGGAGCCCCCGGTTCGGCAGAGTGGGCACATAGGGGATACGGGGAAAGACCGCAAGCACTGCCCGGCAGGCCTCTTCCGGGTCGCGGTGGGGCAGCGCCCCGACACCCGTTGCATTGAGTTCGGGGGAGGGTATCATCCCTGCCGTGAGTTCACCCCCTGCCTCAGCCTGCACGCCTCAAGCATCTGCTGCACGCGCGGGAATAGCGAAAGGTCGGTGTGCGGCAGGAAACAGCTCGATGTGTAGCGGTCCATGAAGGAGGGGTCGGCATTCAGTTCGATGTATGTGATCTTCCTTGCAAGGCCGTCGAGTTCCTTACGCCGTTTGCGGTTGACCAGGGCGATGTTTGCACCCGTGATCGCGCCGTTCCCGATATTCTCCACACGCTCAAGGGGCACATCAGGGATCAACCCGATCGTGATGGCGTTCTCCTTGTTGATGTAGTTCCCGAACGCCCCCGTCAGGCAGATCTTCTCGATATCGCGCGGCGTCAGCCCCGCTGCATCGAGGAGCGTCATGCAGGCACCGTGGATCGCGGCCTTGCTCATGATGAGGTTTTTGATGTCGTTCTCGGTGATGACGATATCCTTCCCTATCGGTGTCTCCTCCTTCCAGACCACAACAAACTCAGGGGCATACCGTCCTTTCCGGATCCGGGGGTGATCAATCTCAAGATTGATCCCGCCTGTTCGGTCGATGACACAGGCACGGAGCAGTTCTGCGAGGAGATCGATAAGTCCAGAACCGCAGATACCCCGGGGGGCTATGCCGTTGATGGTTGTGTAGGTTGGTGTGAGCGTATAGGGATCGATCTGGACGCGCTCGATCGCACCGGGGTTTGCGCGCATACCAAACAGCACCTCTCCGCCCTCGAGGGCTGGGCCGGCAGCACCCGAGCAGGAGAGCATCCAGTCACGGCTGCCGAGCACGGCCTCGAAGTTAGTGCCTATATCTATCAGGAGGGTGACCTCCTCGCGTTCTGTCATGCCGGCGGCCAGGATATCGGCGATTACATCGCCGCCGATGAAGTTCGAGACCGCGGGGAATGTGTATATCCCGGCATTCTCGTGTATAATGATACCGACCCGGCGGGCGGCCGTCGAGAGCATCCGCTGCACAACCGGGATGTAGGGCTCGGCGATCATGTAGCCAGGGTCGATCCCGAGAAAGAGATGGGTCATCACGGTGTTTCCGGCAACCATCACCTCAAAGATCTCCTCAAGATCTATCCCGGCGGCATCTGCGGCGTTCTTCAGCGCCTCATTGATACTCTCCGCTGCGAGTTGCTGCAGCCGTGCAAGACCGCCCTTCCTGGAGAAGTTCACCCTTGAGAGGATATCCTCGCCGCAGGAGATCTGCCGGTTGTAGTTAGACGCCGTGGAGAGGATCTGGCCATCGACCAGGCTCCAGAGGTAGACAACGATCGTCGTCGTCCCGAGGTCGACCGCCGCGCCGTATATCCGATCGGTGGTGTCGCCGTCATCCACACTGCTCAGTCGATACCCGCCGGGCACGAGCGCGACCGTGGCGGTCACGTGCCAGTCACTCCGCCGGAGCACCTGCGGGAGGTAGCGGAGGACACCAAGCGGCGCGTAGACGCGGTTTGGCGGCGGTCCGCCCACCGCTTCAACCCCTTCCAGCAGCCTGGTAAGGTCAGGGGTGGTGTCATCGAGCGACGGTGGACTGAGGTAGACCTCGTACTTCCTGACGGCAGGGTTGAGCGGGATCTCCTCCCTGCCAGGGATCTCCACCAGGATCTTCTGCTCCTGGATGAGCGATCCTTCCGGGACATCCACCAGGACGTCACCGAGAACGGTCGCCTGGCAGGCAAGGCAGGCACCCCGCGCGATCTCTGTGTCGGAGAAGAATTTGCGGAATTTTTCGCGTTCAAACGAGACATTCCCGCTCTTTATGAAGACCTGACACTTCCCACACTTCCCCTGCCCGCCGCAGACCACGTTCATCGCAAGACCGGCCGCGCGTGCCGCATCAAGAAGGCTCGCCCCCTCGGGGACGGTCACCTTCCGGTAGCCGGGGAGGAACGTCACCGTCGGCATCAGGTCTTCCACTCCTTCTCAAGGTACTCAGGGAGATCGGCTGCATCGCGGGGTCCGACCATAACCTTCCAGCCGGTTGCGTCCTCGATCTTCCCGGAGAGCGGAGCGGCGTAACCGGGGATTATGAGGACACGGTGGTCAACCAGGTTGGCGACGCCGAACTTCTTGAGAGCATCGGCAACCATCGTCTCCGTCAGTTTCCCGCCGGCGACCGATGTTAGAACCGAAAGCCCTTCCGTATCCACGATCAGGAGGTGGCAGGGCATCCGGGACGCCTCGAGGTAGCCAAGGATCGTGAAGTAGGTGAGCGAGAAGTTCACCGTGAGGAGGACGGGCGCGTCCCGTCCGGGATCGTTGATCGGGTAGACCCCGGGTGCCACCTGGATGGGGTGCTGCGGGTCGGTGTATATGTTCTGACGCAGGGTGAGCGCCGCCTCCCTCGATGCGCGGGATAGCCGTGGGGTGACGATGATCCCCGCATACTTGAGGATGCCCGCAGCGACTGCTCCATCGGTGTCCTTGAATGTTCCTGCGTCCAGGTAGATGGGGTAGCCGAGCGCGGGCTCCGTCCGCTCGATGGCACTCCTCCGGATCCCGGTCGCGGTGGCGATATAACCATGGAGCGACCCCGGTGCGGGGTCGAGCAGCAGGTCGGCGACCCCCGCGCCGGCGCAGTTTCCGGCAAGCGCGGCGAGGTCGGCCGGCGTCCCCGCCCGGACGACAAGAGGGGAGCCATACCGTTTAGCAAGCGCGGCCAGCGGTTCCCAGTTCTCGGCGGTCGCCGCGTGGATCAGCGGCCGATACTGCCCTGCTGCCGCAAGGGCCGCCTCAAAGGCTGGAGGGTCGTCGGCTATCAGCACAAGCGGAAGACTGGTTCCGCCGCCGGCGAGGTTCACGGTCTCTGCGAACCGGTCGGCGTCCCCGCTCTCGTTTCTCACCGCCACACCGTTGAGGACGAGGTCCTGGCCCACACGCTCGACGACCGTCTCCCTCACCTCCTCCACCACGGATCGCACCTCATCATCCGGCCAGGTGTCGGGGACCTCCACCATGATCCCGGGCGGGTGGTAGAAGGTCTTCTCGTGCCGGAACATGACAAACTCCTCGCCGACCGTGACCGATCGCTCGCCCGCACCGATCGTGACCGCCCTCACCGGCGGTCTGGTCACTCCCCCAAGAAGCGCCTTTGCCTGTGGGTCGATGTCGGGGCAGGCCTCGATATCCGCCTTTCCGACGGCAAGTTTCATGGCGAAGGCCAGACAGGTCGGGTAACCGCACTTCTTGCAGTTCGTCTTCGGCAGGTGCTTATAGATATCAAGCGCTTTCATTGCCATCGGATCAGGCCTCCAGCACCTTTTTGAGCCTTTCCACCGTCAGCGGATGGCGGACACAGACGATCGAAGCCCCGGCGGCAAAGGCGGAGTATGCGGTATAGAACTCCCATGCAACCGCCATGGCATCCTGCTCCTCCGGTACGGCCTCCCGCACCTCCCGGATGGTGAGGGTGTCGGTGGGAGCGCTGATCATCGGCATCGCCAGGTCGCCGTCGCCGGCGAGCGCGGCAAGCCGTATCCGCTCCATCACCGAGTAGGAGTACTCAAACCCGTAGCCGAGCGCCCCTGTGTATGGGTCGATCACGATCCGGTCCTCGGGCACGCCCGTCTCCCGGAGAAGGATGTTTAGCTGTTTTGCCAGGTTGACATCGATGGGCGACTGTGCGATCACCAGATGCCCGTATGCCAGCGCCGCCGCGGCGACGCTCCGGTATCTGTCGGCCTCCGCTGTCCCGAGGAGGAGACGCTCGCCCTCACCCGCCTCACCGCAGCGGCGGAAGACCTCGCTGTCAACCTGAGGGTCGTTGCTGCCCTCGATTATCAGGGGTCTGGTCGTTGCCGCAAGCACGCGTTCTGTTGTCGAGGCGATCTCGGCAAACGCATCAAACCCTCGTTTTTTTGCGCTGGTGAAGTTCAACCGCACAAGGTCTGCACCGTATCTGCGCTCCGCTGCCTCTGCCCAATCCTCGGGGTTGTTTGCAAGGTCGCCCACGTAGTTGCGGACGACCGGCGGCCAGATCGCCGGATCGTCGCAGATCTCTAGTGCCACAAGGCGTCGGCCGGGGTCGCTGCCGCAGAACGGCAGATCCTCTTCGCCGCCTATAACGTAGGATACCTCCCGGGTTCCGCCCTCGGCGCGTGTTGCGCCCAGGCGCACCTCCCGGATGGCTGGTTTATCAGAACTGTTTTTACTCACAAATAACTCCCTCCTCAGATCAGCGGTTTCATGGCAAGCGCCGGGTGCTCGACCCGCTCGAGGAGCGCGATCAGGTCTTCGATCGTCGGCGCCGTGACCTCGTCCGCGATCTTCTCATACATCTCCGGGATCCCTGCTGCTGCAAGCCTCTCCCGCAGCCGGTCGCCGAGCTCCTCCTTTAAGGAGGTCGGCATCCAGACCACCCGCGCGATACCGCCCTCGGCCTGCAGGAACCTCTCGCTCAGGATGTAGTTCTTTGCTATCCCGAGGAACCCGGGGGTCTGCGCACCGCCGCCGATTGTCCCGGCAAGGGTCGAGAAGGTCATACCGAGCGGCGTCTCCCCGGGGTGGTCACGGTTCACGATCAGGATACCGTTCACCTCGGGGACGATAGCCGCGATGCACTCAAAACACCCGCAGGCGGTCATCGGGTAGTCCATTATGCTGTAGAGCGAGACCCGTTCGGTCTCGCCGTGAGACGCCTTCTTCACAAACCGGTTCACACCTGCAAACTCGCCGCGGAGAGCGTCGACCACTTCCCCCTTTTCAACAGGCTGGTTTGCCCCGGCGGGTGTGATCTCGTGGGCAATCCTGGCATCGAGCCATGTGATCGCGCCGCATAGTGCCGGGCGTTCGGGGGTGATGATGCAGACGTGGTTTGGAGCAAACGTCTGGCATAGGGTGCAGGAGTAGAAGACCTCGACGTTGTCATCCTTCATGCCGGCAATCCGTTCGTCGCGTCTCCTGTAGATCTCGCGCGCCTGCGGGAGCAGCTCCTCAACCTTTGCTCTGTCGGTTACAAGCGTCACCTGTATCGCTTCGATGTGATCCGGGAACTCCATCTTGAGTTTGTGGGCAAGCAGTATACCGATGTCGCGGATCCTGACACCTTTTGCCACCGCATCCTTCGAGAGCCTGACCCAGATGATGTCGCGCTGGGCGACATGCCAGGAGCCCTCACCGTAGTTGATGAAGGTATGGATCCGCCTCTCAAGCACGGGTTCGTAGTCGGGCTTCATCCTTTTGCCGGCAACATCCACCAGGATCGCAAGCGGGAGGGCGGAGCCTGCCGGGACGTTGTCAACCTCCGGTCCGATGACGGTTACCTTCCCGTCCTCGACCTCCTCCCGCGGCCGCATCCGGAGAAGTTCGAAAGCAGGCGTCCGGCCGCCTCCGAACTCAACGTACATCTCCTCTTTGCGGATGCTCTTTCCCTCAAACGCAGGGGAGCAGGCCATCGGGATCGGGATCGCGGTAACCGTGACCCGTATACCGCGGAGATCCATGCCGGTCTGCACGGCCTCACCGGAGGTGACCTGGATCCACTCCCCGTCCTGATAACCGCCGTCGACAGTCAGGATAGGCATCCCGAGAACCCGGAGTGAGTCGACAAACGCTATCTCCTCATCTGTGAGACCGGGGAAGACTATAACAAATGCCTTTGCCCTCTCTGCGGCGTAAGAGAGGAGGGCCGGGGCATCGCCGGGCTTCACCCCACCAAACATCATGGCAATCCTGGCAAGGATGTCGGCGAAATGGATCCCGCGAGCGCTCTCCGGCCCGAGCGGCACCAGCCGATACTCGAGTCCCAGCCGGACACCGGCATCGGAGAGAGCCTCCACCACGCCGCCGGCAAGGAAGGTGAGGAGGTACTTCTCCTGCATCTCCCGGCAGATGGCGGCGACTGCATCGGGGCTCTCAGGCTTCCCGACGATGAGGCCAAGACCTATGACACTCCCGTCGACAAGGGTGTAGCCGAGCTGCCTGAGAACCGTGTCCGGGATGAAGCCTGTGTATGGCGGTTCAACCGCGCCTGCAGCGGCCATCAGGCATTCGCAGGCGACAAGAAGGTTGTTGCCGGACTGCCGGTATGCTTCACGCGCTTCGTCGGCATCACGAACGGCAATCCCGGTGATGGCATAGGTCACGGGGAGGGCGTATGCGGTATCCGGGTATCCAAGTTCGCCGGAGAGGGTCTGCATCCGTGCATCGAGTCTGGTGCGGCCGCGTTCTATAGCCGCATCAAGCGAGTCCGTCTCTATTTTATTCATGGTGCCATCAGGATGAGTTACTCCTTACGCGCCCATAAAAGGTTGTTCCCAGCGGCGGCGGGGGTGGCTTGCACCCTGCACGGAAAATCGTTCGACGGGTGACACATGGAGACAGGGGAGGGGGGAGCCGTCTCCCCCTCCCCCTCCCCGTCAGCCCCTCCCTCACGGGGGGCGATTCTCCATCGATGCACGGCCACGCGAGGAGATCGTTTCTCTGCCGGCAGTGTGAAGATACTGCCGAAGATCCTGTTCTCGCTCCCAGGACACGGTATCCGGGGCTATCGCCATGCACTGCCCGCCCCCTTGAGGGGGCGGGAGGAGGCCGCGGCAGCGGCCGGGAGGTGGGGGTGTTTCTACGAATACCGTTCAACCAGAGACGCATGAGACAGGGGCGGCAGGCCGAGCGGCGGGGATGGTTGCCTCTCCCCAGGGAAAGACGCTATCCCGGAGTTGTGCCGATTACGGGCGGGAAACTCTTTTCCCTCTTTTGCGTGGTTTGATCTTCTCCGTGCCTGCTGCCTGGAGAAAAGTGGGGGTTTAGATTTCAGATCGTTGACCTGACGCCCCCGGCAAATCCTTTACGTCAGGATCCAGAACTCAGATCCACTTCTTCCTCCTGAAATAGATGAGCATGGCGGCTGCAACGGCCGTCATCGAGATAATGGCTGCCGGGTATCCAAACGGGTGAGACAGTTCAGGCATGTACTCAAAGTTCATGCCATAGATCCCGGCGATAAATGTTAGCGGGATAAAGATTGTGGCGATGATGGTGAGGACCTTCATTATCTCGTTCATCCGGCTGCTCTGGCTTGAGAGGTAGATATCCAGGATCCCTGACATCATATCCCGATAAGTCTCCACGGTATCGGCGACTCCTATGGCGTGGTCGTAGACGTCGCGGAAGTAGATGTGGAGGGCGTCGCTGATCAGCGGTGACTCCCCTCGTTCAAGTTGTGCAACAACGTCACGGAGCGGCCAGGCAGAACGGCGGAGCGCGATCAGTGAACGTTTCACGGCGTATATCGCCTGGAGAGTCTCGCGGTCGGGTTCCGCCATCACCTCCTCCTCGATAGTCTCTATACGCTCTCCAAAATCCTCGATCACACCGAAGTAGCCATCGACGACCGCATCCAGAAGGGCGTAGAAGAGGTAATCAGGACCAACGCTCCGGAGCCGCCCTCCGCCAGCACGCAACCGCTTGAGGATTCGATTGAAGGTCTCGTCGGGCTGCTCCTGGAAGGATACGATATAGCCATTCCCGAGAAGAAGGCTGACCTGTCTGCTCCGAAACCCTTCATCACCATCGAGGTTGACCGCACGGACAGCGACATAAAGATAATCCTCGTACTCCTCGATCTTCGGTCGCTGGCGGGTGTTCATTATGTCTTCCTGGGTGAGGGGGTGTATCCCGAGAGCGTTCCCGATGGCCTCAACAATCGCCGGGTCGTGAACGCCGTCGACGACGATCCAGGTGACCGTCCTGCGAGACGGAGGAAGCCGGATCTCCTCGGGCCGAGTGCATCTCCACTCTGAGAAGTGTGCTGCATCGTAGTCGATGACGGTGACCGTGACGGGGCGTAGATCGGGCTCGCCCGATCCCGGGCTCGCATCCTCCGGCGGGCTCATTAATGGTAAGATCTATCCCGGTTATGATGAATCTGTCGGAAAAAATGCATGTTGCGCGGGGGGGGGCGAAGGCATGCCCGGAGGTGGGGGTGTTCCCAGCGAGAGAGGTTTTCAGTGACACGCATAGACAGGGGCGGGGAACGTTCCATCCCCCGCCCCGGCGAGCCCCTCCCCCAGGGGGGCGATTCCCCATAGATACAGTCTCCGGGGAGGAGACAACCTCTATGCCGTCGGTGTGAGCACCCCACCGAGATCCCGTTTCTGCTTCCCGTGGACGGCTATCCGGTCAATCGCCATACACTGCCCGCCCCCTATGAAGGGGGCGGGAGGTGGCGGTGTTCTGCCTCACACGGAAAAGAGCGCCTGGTTGAGACACAGAGACAGCGGCGGATCTTCCACCCCAGGGCGTGGCGATTCTTCATCGATACACTGCCATGGAAGAGCATATCCAGTGTCACTCTGATCGCTCCCCCCTCTCTCGTTGGAAGGCGTTCTGCCGCTGTTTTTCGTAAAATTCTTCTGAAGAATCCCGGGTCCGTCCCGGATACGGTTCCCTCCCGCAGATCCCCCCCACCACCCTGCCAAGCCACGCCCGGGCGTCCTCACACCTGAATTTCACTTTCATCCCGCGCACCCAAACTACATTCATGCAGACGACAAACCCCTAATGCAATGGACTCTCTCGACGACTGGTTCCCCTACCGCGAATACCGCCCCTACCAGCGGGAGATGCTCGAGGTGGCCGCATCAACCGCACGCAGCGGCGGCATCGCCATGATCGATGCGCCGACCGGGAGCGGCAAATCGAGCGTTGTCGCCGCGCTCCTCTCGGAGAGCGGGGGGCGAAAGGTGCTCGTCGCGGTCAGGACTATCAGTCAGCTTACAACATTCATGCGCGAACTCCAGCTCATCCGGCAGAAACGCGGCAGCCTCAAGTTTGCCTACCTGATCGGCAAATCCAGCATGTGCCCTCTCGGCGGTGAAGGTGACGTATACCGCCGTTGTGAAGGTGTAAAAGCCTTCTCGACAGCGCTGATGCGGGAACGGGCGCAGAAAGGCTCGCTCGTCCCGGCAAACGACCGCCAGATCAGGCAGCAGATCCGCAAGATTGACCCCGAACACCCCCTCATATGCCCTTACTTCATCCACAGCAAATCATTCACCGAACCCGAGGACGGCGGGCTCAAGATGGTCGCCTCCAGGGCGCTCCGAGTCCGGGCCGAACGGGTGAGCACCGAGTTTATCCCGCCAGAGCACCTTGCAGAGTTCTGCGGCGAAGTCTGCCCCTACGACACCATGATCTACGCCGCCCGTGACGCCGACGTGGTGCTTCTAAACTTCTACCACCTCTTCGACGACACCATCCGTGAACAGATCTACCAGTCGCTCGGGATCGAGGCGCAAGACGTCCTCCTCCTCATCGACGAGGCGCACAACTGCGGTGACGCCGTCCAGAGCATCGAGAGCGTGACGATCGAGGAGCGCGACATAATACAGGCCGGCCACGAGATCTCGGGCCGGGCGCGGTCGAAACCGTCGGAGGCCATCGCTCAGATCCTGCCCCGGATCAGCCGTTTCATGGAGGCGCTCAAGGACTCGCACGAGGCGGAGGACTGGTTTGACCCTGGCATCTTCCAGAGGATGATCCTCACCGGCAGCCTCTACCAGAGCACCGAAGAGATCGTGGACGACCTCCTCAAGATCAGCGAGGGGATCCGCGAGAAGAACCTGCAGGCCGGCGAGTTCCGGGAGAGCGCGATCGAGCGGCTGACCGCGTTCTTCTACCGGATCCTTCGTTCCGCATCCGACCCCGCCTACATAACCGTCTACCGGAAGGGAGAGGACGGAACGGTAGCGCTTGAAGTCCGAAACATCGACCCCAGCACAAAACTCCAGGAGATCGCCGGGGCGCACGCCTGCTGCGTCCTCATCTCCGGCACGCTCTCCCCGATCGAGAGCTACCGCCGCTACTACTTCGGCGACCTCCCCGTCACAACGATATCCCTCCCTAACGCCTTCCCCCCCGAGAACCGCCGCATCCTCTGCGCAGAGGACATAACCACCGCCTACTCCATGCGCCGCAACACCCAGAACCTCGCGCGGACAGAAGACTACATCACCACGTTTGCAGCCCTCCCCGGAAACCTGGCGGTCTACTTCCCCTCCTACGACCTGCTCAACAACTTTGCCGAACGCTGCGCAAACCGGATCCGCAGCAAACGGATCTACATCGAGTCCAGGAACGCCCAGGAATCGGCCTCAATGCTCCGGGAGTTCATGAACCTCCCCGGCACCGGCACCTCCGGAATCATCTTCGCCGTCTGCGGCGGCAAGTGGAGCGAGGGTCTGGACTACCGCGGCGAGATGCTCTCGGGGGCGCTCGTCATCGGCCTCCCGCTCGCGCCGTTCAACCGCGTCCGCAGGATGGTGATCGACTACTTCAGGATGAAGTTTGGCGAGGAGGGAGAGTTCATCAGTTACACCCTCCCCGCGATCAACCGCGCCCTTCAGGCGCTCGGCCGAGTGCTCCGGACACCGGAAGACAGGGGGATGCTGGTTCTCGGGGAGAGGCGGTTCCTCGAAGAACGGGTTCACGCCGCACTGCCGCCCTGGATGCAGGAGGAGATGACCCCCTGCACCATTGACCACTTCAGGGAGGAGGTGAAGAGATGGCGATCCTGACCGGATCGTGCCGGTTCGGGCTCTGGCACGTCCACGTCTCCTGGGAGGGCGACACGGTCTACCGCGTGCGGTTTGCACGCCAGGGGATCGGGGGCGCCGTCCCCGAAGAGATCCGGCGCTACTGTGCCGGGAGACCATCAAGACTCACCGACCTTCAGAGCATCGCAACCGCGGGCGAGGGCGTGTATCCCCGGATCTACCGCGCCGTCCGGGGGATCCCCTGCGGCAAGACCGCCGCATACAGCGAGATCGCCATCTCGGTCGGCACCGCGCCCCGCGTGGTAGGTCTGGCGATGTCACGGAACCCCACACCCATCGTCGTCCCCTGCCACCGTGTCGTTGCAAAGACCGGAATTGGCGGGTTCTCGCCCGATCCCGCGATCAAGGAGGCGCTGCTTGCCATGGAGAGAGAGGGGACTGTCTGCATGTCTGAAATGAGAGAAATTAACAGGTAACGCCGTCCATAATATAGTAGTTAACATGAAGGTCGTGCTACTTGGCGCCGGGGCGGTCGGCCTGACCATTGCCGCAAAGTTGTCCCGCGTCGCTGATGTTCATGCTGTTGCCCGCAGACGACATGCGGACGCGGTGCAGCAGCGGGGTTTCCGGATGACCGGGATATGGGGAGAGGGAACTTACAAGTTCAGTTGTTCGGAAGACATCCCTCCAGGCTGGCAGGATGCTGACTACTGCATCATCACCTCAAAGTCCACCGCGACGGAGGCTATATGCCGCCAGTTCGCAGACACCATCAGCGGCCGGGAGGTGGTGAGCCTCCAGAACGGTATCGGAAACGAGGAGATCATCGCCAGGTTCGCCGACCGCGTCATCGGTGCCATGATCATAACCGGGTTTGAGTGGCAGGGCGACGCCGCCGTCCACGTCTCCGTGGAGGCAGCGCCCATGAAACTCGGTCGATTCCCGTCAGGCACCGACCCGGCGGTAGAGCGGCTTGCCGCCCTTATGCGGGAGGCGGGCATCCGCGCGGAGGCGACCGCGAACATAAGGACCGATATCTGGTCAAAGACCCTCTACAACTGCGCGCTCAACCCGCTGGGTGCGCTCATGAACGTCCCCTACGGGGCGCTCACCAACCCGCACGCCTGGACGATTGTAGCCGCCATAGTCAGGGAGGCCTACAAGGTTG
>Ga0208462_1001319_pt1 | contig 17371 bp, 16 predicted proteins | sample AD_SCU001_MetaG_FD_184452 | JGI IMG/M metagenome (GOLD analysis project Ga0208462, IMG submission 184452) | Active sludge microbial communities of municipal wastewater-treating anaerobic digesters from China - AD_SCU001_MetaG (SPAdes) (version 2) | ecosystem: Engineered > Bioreactor > Anaerobic...
CGGCCATTGAGCCGATCTTTGGTCATCTCAAATCAGATCATCGACTGCAACGCAATCATCTTCAAGGAAAAGACGGTGATCGCATCAACGCGATTCTGTCCGGTTGTGGTTTTAACCTGAGAAAGCTTCTCCGGGCTTTCTTTTTGTCTTTTTTCCGCTGGCTGTTTGGTAAATATTTTGATCATGCAACCGGATTTATAGATCCGAATATGATTCAACCGGACTTTGAAAGTAAGCTTGCTTACGCTTTTTAGGAAAAAAAAGGCTTTTTCAGGGACGACTGTTTAAGGTAACGGCGACGGGAGTAAGATGAGCAGCACTGTCATTTTACTCCCGTTGTTCTTTGGCGGGAGAGGCCGGTCGCGATCCAGGTTGTTTGATGTTCGATAATTCCATCTCTAAATCAAGCGCTATCTTTGTTGGCATCGTCGTCGGCTTCCTCAACGTATGGATAGATAATACGCCTCGTCGCCCTGTCCCCCGCCGGCGGGGGTTGGGGGTGGTTGCCGCCGCGATACCATCATTGATTTAGCAATGGAATAAAGTGCCTGCCGCGCTCGACATTCATACAAGCCGTTTAGCGACAAGAGCGGCAAAATGTTCAAATGATCGGTCGTATGTTTTTTCTGCTTCCGGCGAAAAAAAGCATCCCGGCAACTGTCGCTTCGGAAGATGATAAGCGATGCAATCGCAACAGATTCCTTTTCTGCCGCATGATTCATAAGTGCATTTGCATGTTTTTAAATTAGATTCTTTTTTGCAATCCATCTTTTACCTGCCTGTTTTAATCTGTGTTCATTTTTTGTGTCACTTTACCGCTTATAGTAAGATATGAGAGACGCTCTGGCGATAGTGAAGTTGTTTAAAAAATATCCTACCATTGCGGGAGGCGTTTTCTCGTCCAAATCCAGTTTTTCCGTACTTAGGGCATAAACAGTGAATATGTAGCGGTGGGCCTTGTCGCCCTGGGGAGGACAGGCGCCGCCGAAGCCCGGTTTGCCGAAGTCTGTGATGCTTTGAATGCTTCCTGCAGGAGCCAGCTTCTTTTCAATTTGTCCTGCATTTGCTTTCAATTCATTGATACCGGCCGGGATATTAAAAATCACCCAGTGCCACCAGCCACTGCCGGTGGGAGCGTCGGGGTCATAGACGGTGACCGCAAAGCTTTTTGTGTTGCGGGGCGCATTGAGCCATTTCAGCGAGGGTGAAATATTCTGGCCACTGCAGCCGAAACCGGAAAACACCTGAGAGAGCGTCAACTGCCCTTCCAGGTCGCTGCTTTTCAGGGTAAACTCATCGGCGCCTGCGTTTACCGCAAGCAACAGCGTGATGATCATGGTGAACAGCATAAATTTGCGCATTTTATTTCTCCTTTCTAATTTTTGTATTTATGGCCAAAGGCTAAGCTCCGGCGGTGCAGTCTTGAGTGTTCGCCGGAGCGCATTTGTTGTTGGCGGGATTATTCTTTTTCACTGCCGATAAACCGATAGATCGCCGCGCCGAGAATTCCGCCAATGATGGGGGCGATCCAGAAAAGCCATAGCTGGGCCAGCGCCCAGTCGCCGGCAAACACTGCAACAGCCGTGCTGCGGGCGGGATTCACAGAGGTGTTGGTAACCGGGATGCTGATCAGATGGATGAGGGTCAGACACAAACCGATGGCAATCGGCGCGAAGCCCTGCGGTGCCCGTTTGTCAGTAGCGCCAAGAATGACAAGAAGAAACATCATGGTCATTACCACCTCACATATCAATGCTGCGGGCAGGCTGTATCCGCCCGGTGAATGGGCGCCATAGCCGTTGGAGGCAAAGCCCGCGGATAAATCAAAGCCCGCTTTGCCGGTCGCGATGAGATACAGAACACCACCGGCTACAATTCCTCCCAGTACCTGCGCAACAATGTAGGGCAGAAGGTCTTTTGCCGGAAAACGGCCGCCTGCCCAGAGCCCGACGGAGACTGCCGGATTAAGATGACAGCCGGATATGTGTCCAATGGCGAAAGCCATGGTAAGCACGGTTAAACCAAACGCCAGGGATACCCCCAGCAGACCGATGCCGACATTTGGAAACGCAGCGGCCAAAACGGCGCTGCCGCAGCCGCCAAGAACCAGCCAGAAGGTTCCGAAAAACTCTGCACCATACTTTTTCATGCTGTCCTCCTTTTGTTTTGCTGATTACTATCTGGAACAACTAAAGTACCGGGTCTGTTGATACCTGTTTGGTTTTACTTATCTGAACCAGAGATTAAAATAATATATTTTAATTAAGGAATCAAATAATTACTCGGTAAATTCCCCTTGACGTTCTTATTTGATCTGTAATAACAGTTGGCCATATGGATTGGAATGAAAATTTTCTCAGAAAAAGTCTGACCGGAAAATTAATTGGGCATAAGCTTTATTACTTTTCTCAAACCGGCTCAACCAATGATGATGCCTACCTTCTGGGGGTAAAAGGATTGCCGGAAGGAACGGTGGTTCTTGCCGACAGCCAGACCAAAGGCAAGGGGCGCATGGCGCGGGTCTGGCACTCGCCGGCCGGTTCTAACATTTACACTTCAATTGTCCTGCGTCCAAATCTGCAACCCGCCGAGGCGCCGCAGATATCAATTGTTGCCGGTGTCGCTGTGGCCGAGCTTCTGGAGCGGTATTGTTCCGGCCGGGTGGAACTGAAGTGGCCCAACGATGTTCTGATTGCTGGTAAGAAAATCTGCGGCATTCTGGCGCAGATGAAAACCGCCGGGGAAGATGTTGATTTTGTTGTCGTGGGCATCGGCATCAATGTGAATGTCCGGCCAGATCAATTTCCGATGGAAATGCGTGATATTGTCATGTCTTTAAGCTCAGAAACGGGGCGGGAGATTAACCGCCATGATCTGATAATCAGCCTGTATGAAAATTTCGCAAAATGGTATAAAAAACTGTTGCAAAACGGTTTTGCTGCCATTAAAGAAAGGTGGCTTGAATTGGCGCCGATGATCGGACACGATGTCCAGATAATGTTTCAAAACGAAAAAATAATTGGACAAGCTCTTGATCTTGCCGATGACGGCTCATTAATTATCCTTACGGCGGGCAACGAAAGACTGAAAGTTTCTGCGGGAGATGCGACAATATTAAACAAAGGGCTGCAACCCCTTGTTCTGCCGAAGGTGTAACGTTTTTTTATAAGGAGAGTAGATTAAATATGCTGTTAGTAATTGATGTGGGCAATACCAATACTGTTTTGGGTTTATATGACGGTGACGAGCTGATTTACGACTGGCGCATCCGTACGGTAATAGGCCATACCGTTGATGAATATGGCATGCTCATCTATAATTTGTACAAATCGAGCCGGAGTAAAACCAAAAGAGTAAGGGCTATTACCGGCATCATCATATCCTGTGTCGTACCGCCGATGATCAATATCCTGGAGCAGCTGAGTATAAAATATTTCAATATCAAACCAATGATCATAGGTCCGGGGATAAAAACGGGGATGCCGATTTTTTATGACAATCCCAAGGAAGTGGGCGCCGACAGAATCGTCAACGCTGTTGCCGCCTATCAAAAATATAAGAAGGAATCTATCATCGTTGATTTTGGCACGGCAACGACATTCGATTATATATCGAAGAAGGGTGAATATATGGGCGGCTGCATTGCTCCGGGAATCGTAATTTCGAGTGAAGCCCTTTTCCAGCGGGCGGCAAAACTGCCGCGCGTTGAATTCAGCCGGCCAAAAACGATTATTACCAAGGATACGATATCCGCAATGCAGGCGGGTATAATGTTCGGTTATGCCGGCCTTGTGGACGGCATCGTCGAACGTATCAAGGCGGAAGTGAAAACCGAACCACTGGTCATCGCCACCGGAGGGTTGGCCAAGGTTGTTGCCAAAGAAACAAAAACCATCGATAAAATCGAGGAAATGCTGACCCTGGACGGCCTGCTGATAATTTATAAGATGAATACCAAGTAATGTTAAATGTGGGATTGACAGGCGGTATCGCCTGCGGGAAATCAACTGTTGCGGAGATGTTCGTGCGCTTGGGCGCTTATCTGATCGACCTGGATAAGCTCGCGCATGAAGTTCAGGAGCCCGGAGCGCCTGCCTGGCGGAAAATCATCGACTATTTCGGGGATGATGTTTTAGGGCGGGATCAAAAGATCGACCGCAATAAAGTTGCCGCCATTGTTTTCAATCAGCCGGAGAAGCTCAAGGCGTTAAATGATATTGTTCATCCGTGCGTCTATGAGGAATGGCAGGCGCGTCTGAAAAAAATAGTCGCCGCTGATCTCCGGGCGATTGTTTTGTCCGATATCCCGCTGTTGTTTGAGGCGCGGATGCAGTCTTTGTTTGACCTGACGATTGTCGTGATGATACCGCCCGAAGAACAAATTGTCCGGCTTATGGCCCGCAACGGCATGACACAGGAAGAAGCTCAAAAAAGGATAAAAAATCAGATGCCCATCGGCGATAAGGCCGGTTTGGCGGATATTGTAATCAATAATCAGTCATCGGTTGCCGATACTCAAAAAAGGGTTCAGGAAGTCTGGCAGGAATTGATCAGGCGCGAAAAAGATAAAACCGAAATATCTCGGAAAAAATAAATTACGGAGACAAAAAAAAATGATTGGAAAAAATGTTGTTACTGATTTTAGCGCTCAGGCGCTGGAACCCGTTATCGATTCAACCTGCTACGTGCATCCCCTGGCGGCGGTTATCGGCAATGTCATTCTGGGGAAAAATATCATGGTATCACCCTGTGCTTCCGTACGCGGAGATGAAGGGCAGCCCCTCTTTGTCGGCGATGATTCCAATGTTCAGGACGGCGTCATTATCCACGCCCTGGAAACACAACTGAACGGTAAAGTAATAGAAAAGAATTTAATGGAAGTAGACGGAAAAAAATATGCCGTATACGTCGGCAGCCGTGTGTCTCTGGCGCATCAGGTGCAGATTCACGGACCGGCGGTTGTGCTGGATAATACGTTTGTCGGTATGAAGTCGCTGGTATTCCGTTCTTTTGTCGGGAAAAACTGCGTTCTGGAGCCGGCGTCGGTCCTGATGGGTGTTAAAGTCGCCGACGGCCGCTATGTTCCCGCCGGATCAGTTATTAAGACCCAGGCTGACGCAGACAATCTTCCCGTTATTACTGATGATTATGCGATGAAGGATTTGAATTCAGGCGTTATCCATGTCAATGTCAATCTGGCGCGCGGTTATCTGGCCGCAGAAAAGAAGTAACCGTTTTGGGCATTTGACCGGAAGATGATTTGCTGTATATGGGAAACACGGCGGTAAGTAACGAAATTATTGTGGCGGCGAAAAAAAAGCAGAATCACTGTCTTTCCTGCGGAACTGTGGAAAATATGAAGAACCGCAAATACTGTTCTGTTCGCTGCCGTCAGAACTTGCGGCAGAAGCTGAATTTCAGAAGCGGTTTGTTGCAGGTTTTAAACGCCCGTTATGCAACCTTTTACTTTTCCGATGCGGCGATCATCATGGATGTCCTTCCCCGCGGACATAGAGAAATATTCCGCTACACGCAAATACGAACTTCCGGACTCAACCCGGCTGACGAGTTCAGTAAGATGACGAATATGCTGGGTGAGGTTTGGTGGAAGGAAGAGAAGCGGACGCATAAAAAATATCTGGCGTCACGGCATGTTTTGGAGATGGCAACGAGGCATGCCGCCTCGCTTCTTTCAGTCAAGCCTGCAGTATTAAAGATTCCCACTGTCAAGACAGAATCACTCAATTGCCTGCAAATTAATAAAGCCGATCTGCATTCTGTTGATTTACGCAGAATTATTAAAAATGCATACCGCACTCAGGCGAAAATTCATCATCCTGACAGCGGTGGTCATGCTGTTGGCTTCCGTAAACTGCATGATGCCTACAAAGAACTGCTCCATTGGGCCGACAGTCCATCCTTTACCGCCCGCCGCGGTTTCCCTGATAAATGGTTTTATGACGGGGAAAATAAGAAGTGGGTGCAGCCGATGTCGTTTCGCAAGTAATTCCATTTCTAAATCAATGATGATATCGCAGCGGCAACCACCTCCAACCCCCGCCGGCGGGGGACAGGGCGACGAGGCGTGTTATACATACGTTGAGGAAGCCGGCAACGATGCCAACAAAGATAGCGCTTGATTTAGAATTGGAATAATTCCAGCCGGCATTCGAAGCCTTAGCCTGTTGAAAATAAAAGCGCCCCGGGAAATTCCCGGGGCGCTTTGGTTAAATGATTAAATCCTAAAAATTGTGATATCCTGCAGCTATCAGGCAGATTTATGGACTGGCGGTTTGAGTGTGAAAAATACAAGAACGCCAGCCGCGACAAAAACTGCGCCGACAGTAAATGAAATCATATAAGTTCCGAATATATCGAACATTCTGCCAGCAAGCAAATTCGATATAAACCCTGCCAGGCCCCAGGAGGTAAACAGCAACCCGTAATTGGAGCCCTGATGCGTTGCGCCAAAATACTGCGCACAGGTGGCCGGGAACAGCGTGAACATGGCGCCATAGTTCCAGCCGATGATAATTGCAACTATACAGAACAAAATAAATACTTTGGCTGCCGGGAAGAGGAACAGCATGGCAGCTACCTGAAGAATAAAGGTTACCAGGAAGCATATCTTCGTTCCGGTCTTGTCGGCTACAGCGCCGATCAAGATTCTGACGATGGCGTTGGAAGCGTTGAAAAAGCTTAACGCGAGAGCGGCCTTCATGGCGATGGCTTTAGCTTCGGGTGTGCCTTTAAGAGCGCTGGCAGCAACTCCCATGGAGTCAGCCAATTCTTTGGTCATGACGTTGATACCGTGGGCGGCCATAACGCCGATAACCATCAGGCCGGCAAAGGAGCCGGCAAAGTAACAGAAGTAAAGTTTCCAGAATGCACCGGTTTTGGTTGCCTCACCGAAGGTGAAGTCCTGACTTACTTTAGGTGCTCCTGCAGCCGGCGCCGGTGGGTTCCAACCGGCAGGTTTGAATCCGGCCGGGGGGTTTTTCAAGCAAAGACCGGCGGCGATAGCCATAAAAAACATCGCTATGCCTACATACTTGAATACAGGAAGCGCACTTCCATTGCCGATAGCCGGGTTGTTAATCAACGATGTTGCCAATGGACCCATGATAAACGAACCTAACCCCAGGCCAATAACCGCCATACCGGTGGCCAGCGCTTTCCTGTCAGGCCACCATTTAGGCGCCGTGGCAATGGGGGGCAGATAAACCAGACCACCGCCGAAGCCGGCGATGAGTCCATAGTAAATGTACAGCTGCATTGTGGACGTAATTGTTGAAACGAGGAAAAAGCCTATTCCCAGGATGGCGCCTCCGACAACCACGACCGGCCTGGGGCCAAATTTGTCGTTTAGCTTTCCGGCTACGAAGGTCGTCGAACCAAATACGAGAACAACAATTGCATAGGCTATCCCTACCTCGGTAGCTGACCAGCCGAATTGTTCTCGAAGTGGTTTAATAAACACGCTAAAGGCATAAAGTAGCAAACCGCAAGTCGTACTTCCAAGCAAACCCCCTAAAAGAGGAATCCACCGTGGCATTGTTTTTTCTTCCGCCATTCTTTTAACCCTCCCTAAGTTATTAGAATAAAATAATAAACAGTGTCAGATATCAAATAGTAATGAGTTCCGATCTTCGGTCATTGCGTACGATCCCATTTTGTGTTTTATCGTATCGTTTTGCAACGGATCCTATTGCCTGCCGAGCATAAATATCTAATAAAGTCTATTCACCCTCCTTTCTTTAAAAAATTTAATTTTTTAATAAAAAACAATCATATAAAATAATTAAGAAAAACGGTGCCCTGAAAAATAGAACTCCTCGTCGTGGATACAAATCGACCTGTATAAGTTTTGTCGATTTTTAAATCAGAAGAGATACTAAACCATGTCTATATTTGATAAGAAATTGCTTATAATTGGAGGAAATAAAGTAATTAATTTTGTATGTCAATTAAAAACTACCCTCCTTCTTATCATATTAATTTTTAATTGATCGTACCATAGCATATCATATTCCGAATATAAATTTATTTTTTATGTTTTCGATGATTGAATATAAATTACGGATTTGACCATAATGATTATTGTGTTATGAAGTAAAATATTCTTGCATAAAGTTCGAAGGGGGAAAATAATGATGAACAAATACTGGAAAATATTATTTTGTATTCTTTCCTGCGCCGTATTGGCGTCCTGCGTTGCCGTTCAGTCGTCTCCGGCCAAGAATTGGGGGAAAATTGTGCCCGATAAGGAAGCGACGGCAGCTTTTGAGACGTATCAGGTAAACGCTGATTTTAACTATTATATCAGCGGGTCGGATGTTTATCCCAATGCGCTACTGGGCCTGAATAAAGCCTATACGCTGGATTCCACTTTATGGAAAAAAGTAGACCTTTCACCCGCCAAGCTTCGGGAAATGGTTACAGACATGAAATCCAAAGCAAGGGATATCGGTCAGAACCAGTTTGGCTTTGCTGTTCTGGATAATCAGGGGAGGAAAATAGGGACGTGGTACTCGCTGCTTACCGCCACGGCGCCTGTGCGGATGAAAGATGACAATACAGTTATCATCTATACGCCCGATCAGGATACGTATGAAAAATACGAACAGAATTTCCCTCTGCGTAATATGTATTTGCGGTAATCGCACATAAATAGTCGGGAGCCGATACATGAATGAAAATAATGAATTATTGCCGGTCATGCTTCGCCGGTCAAAGTTCACTGCTGCAATTGTCCTTAACCGGCCGGATGTTTTGAACAGCCTGAATCTGGAAATGGTCCGTTATATCAATGCCTTTCTGCAGAAAGCACTGGCCGATAAACAGTGTCAATTCATCCTGTTTTACGGCAGCGGCGGCAGAGGGCTTTGTGCCGGCGGCGATATGAAAACGATAGCGCAGAAAGTAAAAGAGCAAGCCTGTGGTCAGGCGCGATCTTTTTTTGCAGAGGAATATGCAATGGATTTAATGATCCAGAACTGCGCAAAACCTATAATTGTAATTGCCGACGGAATTACGATGGGCGGCGGATTAGGTATTACAGCCGGAGCTGATATCGCAATTGCCACCGAACGAACCCGTATGGCTATGCCCGAAGCAAGAATCGGATTTTTCCCGGACGTTGGGGCGACCGGCTGGATGTTCAGTAAATGTCCGCCCGGCTATCCCGAATACCTTGGTCTGACAGGTTATGATATGCAGGGCATGGAGTGTGTCCGTCTCGGCCTGGCGACACATTTTACAAATTCCGCAAATATTCTCTCAATAATCAAAGCCCTGGAGGAATACGAGCCGGTGGCAGTCCGGAATAAAGACTCGCTGCTGGCGGAGCTCCGGAATCGCTTATCGCCTTTCTTCGACTTTAATCTTCCGCAAAACCAGGAAATGGATTTGTGGGTTGCAGAATATTTTGCCGGAAAATCAGATTTGGAGGAAATATTAGATTCGTTATCCTATTGCTCTTTAGAAACGAAACTTTGTGATGAAGTATTCACCAGCATTAAAGAGCGATCGCCGACGGCGCTGGTCTTAACTTTAAAGTTGCTGCGTCATAATGAAGGCCGGCCGCTGCCCGATGTATTTGCCGCCGAACTGAAAGCGGCGGAACACATCATCCGTTATCCCGACTTTCTGGAGGGTGTCCGGGCGAGGCTGGAGGATAAAGACAATCTGCCTCGCTGGAATCCGGATAAAATCAGTAAGGTTGACCTGACGAACTTCGTACTTTAGCGGCGGCAGCGCCGTCAATGAGCTTTGAAACCGGGACCGTCGGAAGAAATAAACGGCCAACCGGCGGCTTATTTTTCCACTTTGCGGTGGCGGAAAAAATTAGCTAGAAATTCTGATTCCTTCGGCGACAGATCAAATTTAAAAATGGCCTTCTCCACCAACGGCCCGACCGCTTGATTTTCGTTCTCTTCCAGGTTTATCGATATCCATTTAATCGCTCTGCGGATATTTTCCCCTTCCGGCATTATTGTGGGCATATTTTCCCTCCTAAGATCAAGAAACGGCAGTGTTGAAAAAATCGTATTTTATCGTTCATTCGCCTTGTTTTTGTAACCGTTTATGATGAAATAATCAATGCTTTAGTGGTGACTTACAGACGGACCTGTAAAAAGGCCGCAGGCAAGGCGCGTGAATTCTGAGGAGCATGGCGTACTTAGCGTACGCCGCAGCGACGATGGATGAAGCGCAACGAAGCATCCGGTCTTTTTACGGGTCCGTCATTGTTATTTCAGGAACAATGTAGTAATATCCACCGCAAATTCGGGCAAACAAATTTATAGACAGAACAAGGGGTTGTAACCCATTTTCTACCCGTGTCTATGCGCACAGACGTGCTGCGGGAGCATCGACAAAAAATATTCTTTGGGAGAAACAGTGAAATGCCTTTTTATTTGCAGATAATACTTTTAGCGGTCGCTTTTATCGTCTTTGTTTTGCTTGCTCTGTATGCAGGCGGCTGGGGCGTGCGGAAGATGTGTTTGAGGATAATAGCGGAAATGGAAGAAGCCCGCGCCTTTAAAGCAAGCAAAGCGGTTAGGATTCAGGACGAACGCAAAAATATTTTTCGCGTGGGTACGGGTAATATAAGACCCAAAGCCCTCAATCTTTTGATTGCCGACGGTATCGTGGTCAAGACCCCCAACGGCAGGTATTTTCTGGATAAAGACAAGCTGGCCCAGCTCAGAAGCGAACAGGGAAAATAATTAATTTCAAACGGAAAATATGGTTTGTTCGCCAACCTGTTTTTTATACTTGTTCTGCTTGACAGCAAAAAAAAAATGCCCTAGATTGGCCAAGTTTTTCCGTTGAGGGAGTTAAGTTTTATGGCTACAAAAAGACAGCGTCGCTTCGAAGAACTTCAGGATAAAAAAAAGAAGAAATCAACGAGGGTATTTTATTTTTCTCTGATCATGGGAGGAATAGCCGTCCTGCTGATAATTTTCTTTGTGATGATTTTTAATATGATCTTTCCTCCGGTTGATGTCGACGCCGCAAAAAAGAAAGAAAAACGTCTGGTGACAGTTTATTTTTCCGATGCCCAGGAACGCTTTTTAAAGCCGGAAAAGAGATATGTTTTTGTAACTGATGAAGCCGCCCACCAAGTCAAGGAAATTACGAAGACCCTTCTGGATGGCTCCAAGACCAAGCTGGTCAATACGTTTCCCGCAGGCGTCAGCGTAAAGGATGTCAAGGTTGATGAAGAGACGGCTTTAATCAGCTTTTCCAAGAACTTAACCAGGCTTCATCCTGGTGGTTCAACCGCCGAGATGGCGACAATTTATTCTTTAACCAATTCCGTGACGGAAAACGTCGCCGGCGTTAAAAAAGTTAAAATATTAATTGAAGGCAAGGAACTGTCCTCGATTAAAGGTCATATTTCCACCAAAAAAGCATTTGATCCTGATCGCGAGCTGTTTGCACCCTCGAAAGAGGAGAAAAGTTAATCTTCTTATGGCACCAAAAACAAAAATGTCCCGCATCCGCAATATCGGCATAGTCGCCCATATTGATGCGGGCAAGACGACAGTTACGGAAAGAATCCTTTTTTATACCGGCAAGTCTTACAAGATGGGCGAAGTTCATGACGGTGAAGCGGTTATGGACTGGATGCCTCAGGAGCAGGAAAGGGGAATTACCATCACATCCGCGGTAACCACCTGCGCCTGGAAAAACCACGAAATTCATATCATTGATACTCCCGGTCACGTTGATTTCACCATTGAAGTGGAAAGATCGCTGCGGGTGCTTGACGGCGCCGTTGTCGTCTTTTGCGCCGTCGGCGGCGTCGAGCCCCAATCCGAAACGGTCTGGCATCAGGCGGATAAATACGGCGTCCCTAAAATAGCTTTTATTAATAAAATGGACAGGGTAGGGGCGGATTTTTTCGGCGCGGTGCAAATGATGCGCGAACGGTTCACTTCAGTCCCGTTGCCTGTGCAGATTCCCGCCGGAAGTGAAGACAATTTTCGGGGAGCCATTGATTTAATCAATCAAAAATTCATAACCTGGGATGAAAAAACTCAGGGAATGGATTTTACCGTTCAGGAGATACCCGAGGAATTCGCCGAACCGGCCAGGGCTAAAAGAGATGAATTAATTGAACATCTTGCCGATATGGACGATGATTTGGCGGAAAAATATCTGGCCGGTGAAGATATCCCGGTCGATGAAATTATCGCCGCTCTGAGAAAAGCCACTCTTTCACTGAAAGCTGTTCCAGTTCTCTGCGGTACTGCCTTAAGGAATAAAGGTGTTCAGCCGGTGCTGGACGCCATAATTGATTTTTTGCCTTCGCCGGATGACATTCCACCGGTTAAAGGGGTAAACCCGCTGACACAAAACGAGGAAGTCCGGCACAGCACCGAAAAGGAACCGCTGGCGGCGCTGGCCTTCAAGATTGTAATGGAGGAAGGACGCAAGCTTACTTATCTGCGGATTTATTCCGGTTATATCAACGCAGGCGATGAAATTTACAATGTGGAAAAACAGAAAAAAGAGAAAGTTGCCCGTCTCTTGCGGATGCATGCCAATAAGAGAGAACGGATCGATAAAGCGTCGGCAGGTGAATTGATTGCCGTTCTGGGCTTAAAAGAGACCACCACCGGAGATACGCTCTGCGATGAAAAACATCCGATTATGCTGGAGCAGATCGAATTTTACGAGCCGGTGATCAATCAGGCCATAGAAGCAAAAACACCGGCTGACCAGGAAAAGCTTACGACGTCCCTGGCCAAACTGGTTCAGGAAGACCCGACCCTGCGCGTAAAATATGACGACGAGACGGCGCAAACCGTTATTTCCGGGATGGGCGAATTACATCTGGAGATTATCGTTGACCGGTTGAAAAGGGAATTCAATGCCCAGGTAAACGTGGGCAAGCCGCGGGTGGTCTACCGGGAGACAATTTCCAAACATGTTGAAATCGATGGAATATTTGAGAAGGAACTGGGAGAAAAGAAGCATTTCGGGCATGTTCGCCTGTCGCTGACGCCCCGCAAGCGCGGTTCGGGCAATGCTGTCATCAACAAGCTTGATCCGGCGGCAATTCCGGTGGAATTCCATGGGGCCATTGTTGACAGTATAAACGAATCCTTGATGAGCGGGGTGAAAAGCAGTTATCCGGTGATTGACGTCGAAGTGGGAATCGTCGGCGGTTCTTTCAAGGATGGCGAGTCATCTCTGCAGGGTTATAAGATTGCGGCGGCGACGGCCTTTCGAGACGGGTGCAATCAGGCGGAGCCGATAATGCTCGAGCCGATAATGCTGGTTGATATTATAACTCCCAGTGAATTCATGGGGGATGTCATCGGCGATATTAATACCCGCAAAGGTGAAATTCAGGCGATCACTCCCAAAGCTAATATAAGCGAAGTAAAAGCAAAAGTTCCGTTGAAAGCCATGTTCGGGTATTCCACAGATCTGCGCTCCGCTACACAGGGGCGCGCCGTATTTTCCATGATTTTTGCCGAGTACGATAAAGTCTGATTATAATTCCATTTCTCAATAAATGAAGGCCTATTAATTATAAGCCTGTCCTGAGCCTGCGGAAGAAACAACAGAGATAGCGCTTGATTTCGAAATGGAATAAAATAAAAAAAGCGCCTCAAAATGAGGCGCTTTTTGTTTAAATGTTGGTGTAACCTGAATCCGAAGCTATCAACCAAGCTTTTCTTCAGAAATTCGCATACCGTAGAATGAACGGTATACGAAGATCAGGGCGATGAGGAAACAAACAATAGCCAGCCCATACTTCAAATTAACGTTCTTCATGGTGACGGCGATTTCCGTTGCCAGCAGTCCGAACAGGGTCGTGAATTTGATAACGGGGTTCAGAGAGACTGAAGAAGTATCTTTGAAGGGGTCGCCGACGGTGTCGCCGACAACACTGGCTTCATGCAGAGGAGTGTTTTTCATCTTCAGGTCGACTTCAACGATCTTCTTGGCATTGTCCCAGCAACCGCCGGCATTGGCCATGAAGATAGCCTGGAACAGACCGAAGAAAGCGATACCGATCAGGTAACCGATGAAGAAGTAGGGGTTAAAGAAGGCCAGCGCCAGACACATGAAGAAGATAACGATAAAGATGTTGATCATACCCTTCTGAGCATACTGGGTACAAATCTTAACGACTTCTTTACTGTCTTTGATGGAGGCTTCCGCTTTATCCAGGTTGATGTTCTGTTTAATGTAAACAACGGCCTGATAAGCACCGGTGGTAACTGCCTGGGTGGAGGCTCCGGTGAACCAGTAAATAATACAACCGCCGGTGATCAGGCCAAGAATTACTTCCGGCTGGACCAAACTGAGTTTAGAGGTAATGTTAAATGTCGGATCAGCAAGTTTGCCGATGGTATCCAGCAGAATGATGATACCGAAAACCATGGTGGTTGCGCCGACAACGGCGGTACCGATCAACACGGGTTTGGCTGTCGCTTTGAATGTATTGCCGGCGCCGTCGCCTGATTCCAGATAATGTTTAGCCAACTCAAAATCAGGTGCAATGCCGTATTCTTTTTTCACAACATCTTTGGTATCGGGACGGGATTCGATCAGCGACAATTCATAAATGGACTGTGCGTTGTCGGAAACAGGTCCAAAGCTGTCAACCGCGATGGTAACAGGGCCCATGCCCAAGAAACCGAAGGCCACCAGACCGAAAGCGAAAACCGGAGCGGCAAAAGTAAATGCCGGCGGCATGATTGCCATAACGGCGGCGTTCTGCGATACTATGTAAGCGATGAACATCAGGAACATGATGAGTATGCCTTCCCAGAAAGCGGAGAAATTACCGGCGACAAAACCGGAAAGAATGTTCAAGGAAGGACCACCCTGCTTGGAAGCATTAACGCACTCTTCGCAGTGACGGGAAGAAGTGCTGGTGAAGATTTTGGTAAATTCCGGAATCAAAGCACCGGCGATGGTTCCGCAGCTGATGATAACGGCCAGAGCCCACCACAGTCCGGCATAATTACCGGTCAGCTCGCCCAGCAGATAATAGCTGGCGGCAAAAGTTACTGCGATCGATACGATTGAGGTAATCCACACCAGATTGGTTAACGGATGTTCAAAGTTAAACTCTTTCTTGCCGGCAAAAGCTGCGGAGCTGATGCTGTTATTGACAAAGTAGGAAACGAGAGAGGTCAGGATCATGAGAATTCTCATAGCGAAAATCCAGACAATCAGCTTGCCGCCCATTTCGGGATTACCGGCCAGCGCCAGAGCCAGGAAAGCGATCAGTGCAACACCGGTAACACCGTAAGTTTCAAAACCGTCCGCCGTGGGGCCGACACTGTCACCAGCGTTGTCACCGGTACAGTCGGCGATAACACCGGGGTTTTTGGGATCATCTTCCGGAAGGTGGAAAACGATTTTCATCAAGTCAGAACCGATATCTGCAATTTTGGTGAAGATACCGCCGCAGATACGCAGCGCGGAGGCGCCCAGAGATTCACCGATGGCGAAACCGATGAAGCTGGGGCCGGCCAATTCTTTAGGAATATAGGCCAAAATGATAATCATGAAGAAAAGCTCGATGCTGACGAGAAGAAGTCCAACGCTCATACCGGAACGCAGACAGATGTTGACGATGTTCAGGGGGTTGCCGCTTAAGGAAGCAAACGCGGCGCGGGAGTTGGCGACGGTGTTAATCCGAATGCCGAACCAGGCTACTGTGTAAGAACCCATAATACCAAGAATCGAACATATAAGGATGATAATTATGTCTCCCATGCCTTTGCCCTGCAGTGCGCCGAAGTAATAAAAAATACATATGGCAATCAAAACCCACAGTGCAATGAGAAATTTGCCCTGCTGGAAAAGGTAAGTCTTACAGGTTTCCCAAATCGTCTGGGAAACATCCAGCATGGCTTTGTGCGCCGGCAGATTTTTGGTCTGTATATACTGCATTATACCGAAAATCATGCCAATTATGCAGATAACTAAACCTGCATTGAGGATTGTCAATCCCGAAAGGGATCCGCCTAGGAAACTGACTTGCGTCAGATCCGGCAAGTTTATGTCCGCTTCACCGGCAAAGGCGGTTCCGGCAAGCAAAAGGGACATAAAGCCGCTCAGTAAAAATGTCCAAATACTTCGTTTGTTTTGTAACATCATTCCTCCTCCTTCTTTAAAGACTTAACTACTAATATATTCTTATGGTACTTGGCCGTTGCTTTTTCGAGGCCGGATAAAACAATTTCAGCGCCCGCCTCTGCAGCTGTCTGAATTATTTCAGGCAGCATGGATTGTTCTTCATCAGAGTTAAAAGGTTCTAGAACGTAACCTTCGATACGGGATTTGTCCTGCGGCCTCCCTATACCCAACCGCACCCGAACGAAGTCGGAAGAACCCAAATTCTCTGTTATTGACGCCAGTCCTTTATGCCCGGCATTACCTCCACCCTTTTTCAGGCGAATATTGCCGAAAGTCAGGTCAAGGTCGTCATGAAAAACAATCAAATTGTTAATATCCGCTTTAAAAAAAGCAACTAACTGTCGTACCGCCGTCCCACTTAAATTCATGAATGTCTGAGGCATGGCCAGAAGCACATCATTACCGTTTATCTTTCCTTTGCCCCATAGTGCATCAAAACTTTTCTGTTTTAAATCAATTTCAAAGTCCTGGGCCAGTTTTTCCAGAACCATAAACCCAATGTTATGTCTGGTAAACCGGTAACGATTGCCCGGGTTTCCTAAACCAACTATCACGTACATGATTTGCCCCCTCTGTGTTTTGCGTCGGAAAAAAATACTTTTCCAGGTTGAGGGATGCACTTTCTCCTGTCCGGTAACTACAGCGCTTTTTTATCCTTTTTTCTCCTCTGCTGCGGGCGCCGCCGCTCCTTCCGCTGCTTCACCTTCCGTCGCTTCGCCCTTAGCTCCCTTAACTGCGGCAACAGCGGCTACGGCTGCGTCGGGTGTATCCAGAGCCGTTATACCGTCGGCAAGTTTCAACTCTTTGACTTTGATGGAATCTCCGATGTCAAGAGCAGTAACATCGACTTCGATATGGTCGGGTAATATTGTCGGCAGACACGAAATTTTTATGTTGCGCTTAAAATGCTGCAATTCACCGCCTTTTTCCACACCGATGGCTTTACCTGTAAACTGCAGAGAAACTTCAAATGTCTGCTTGGCCTTCATGTCTACTTCGTAAAAATCGGCGTGATAAAATTTGCCGGTTAAAGGCTGCCGCTGCAATTCTTTGATTAACGATAGTTTTTCGACTTTTTCGTTGCCGTCGTCAATAATCAGTTTGATGAAGCCGTGTTCTTTCTTTTCTTTATAAAGTTTGGCCAACTCGTCGCTTTTGACCGTCAACAAAATATTATCAACAGCTCGACCGT
>Ga0208462_1001326_pt1 | contig 17311 bp, 10 predicted proteins | sample AD_SCU001_MetaG_FD_184452 | JGI IMG/M metagenome (GOLD analysis project Ga0208462, IMG submission 184452) | Active sludge microbial communities of municipal wastewater-treating anaerobic digesters from China - AD_SCU001_MetaG (SPAdes) (version 2) | ecosystem: Engineered > Bioreactor > Anaerobic...
ACCCCCCGGAACATGGCCGGAGTTCTCTCTCTGGGTTATCAATAGCGACGGATCGGGTTCGGAGCAATTGACAACCGGAAACTGGGACAGATCACCGGTCTGGTCTCCGGACGGTGCCAGGATCGCTTTCCGGTCGGAGTCGCGGAACCAGACGCTCTGGGTGATGGAGAGCGACGGCTCCGGCCTCGCACCCCTCGGCCCTGATAATCCAGCATACATGATGCAGCAGTGGTCTCCCGACAGCAGGACGATCCTCGTGAGCGATGGGAACGACCTGTATGCAATCCCGCTCGAAGACCCGGCGGCACCCGCATCGCCGGGATTTGGGATAACTGCTGCAGCGGGTGCACTGCTTCTCACGGCATGCCTGCTCGGATTGCGAAAGCAGGAATGAGGGAAAAGCGGGAACGTACCGCATGAAGACGATGTACCGGCGGCACGGCGGAGCGTGATGCGTTAACCCATCACCGTCTTCGCGCCGCTCACTCCTCCCCCCGTGCTTCCCGCATTGCGTTCACATCCTCCACGGTCACCACGCGGACCGCGCCGCCCTGGACGTCACCGCCGGCATCGCCCATACGGTCCTCGATCCACCCCTCCATCTCCAGGTACGCCCCCCGCAGCCCATCGAGGACATCCGGGTCGGCATCCCAGAGGCCGCGTTCGTGCGCCTCAAGCAACCTCCTCCCGATCTCCTCGAGCGCCCAGGGGTTCTCGTCCGCGAAGAACTGCTGCATCTCTGCGTCCAGGACGAACGTGCGGGCGATATCGTCGAAGATCCGGTCGTCGACCTCCCTGGTCGTCGCCTCCCACCCGTAGACGGTGCCCACCTGCCGGGAGATGTCCCCGGCACCCTTGTAACCGTGCCGCTTCATCCCCTCGATCCATTTCGGGTTGAGGAGTTTCGCCCTGACAACCCGCCGGATCTCCTCGGCAAGCGTCCTGACCTCCACGCGGTCCCGGTCGCGCGTATCGCCGTAATAGGCGGGCACGTCCCGATCCGAGAGCGCCCGCACCGCCCCGGTCAGCCCGCCGTGCGCCCCAAAGTAGCAGCAGCACCCGAGAAGGTCGTACTCGTCGGTCACCGTCTTGTTGAAGGTGAGGTCGACGGTGGCAAGTTGTGCGGAGAAGGTCTCCCGGGACTCTTCGCCGAAGTTCCCCCGCCCGTAGGCATAGCTGTTCCACCGGAGAAAGACCTCGGCAAGGTCTGCCTCCTCCTTCCAGGCCGACGCGTAGACCGCCAGGCTGACGCCGTTGCCGTAGGTGCCCGGCCTGCTCCCGAAGATGCGGGTCGTCCCGCTCCCCGCAAGGGCGTGCCTCCGGATGAAGTTCAGCTCCGGCGGTTCGTCCAGCCCGGCGACCTCGCAGATCGCGTCGTCCAGGAGTTCGATCGAGGTGTAAAAGCAGTCCCGGAGGATCCCGCTCATCCTGACGGTGACGTCGATCCTCGGCCGCCCGAGCTCCTCGAGCGGGGTCACGCGGTAGGACCTGACCCTCCCGTCCGTCCAGACCGGTTCGACCCCGATGAGGGAGAAGACCTGCGCGAGCTGCTCGCCGTCGGCCCACATGACGTCAGATGCCATCCAGTACATACCGATGTTCTCCGGGATCCGTCCCTGCTCCTCGATGTACTTCCCGATGATACTCTCGGCAAGCCGCGTCCCGATCCGCCACGCGGCGCGGGTTGGGATGCGGAAGGGATCAAGCGAGTAGAAGTTCCGCCCGGTGGGGAGTACCTCCGGTTTTCCGCGGGTGATCAGTCCTGAGGGGCCCGGCGGGATGTAGCCCCCCGCACAACCTGAAAGCAGGCTCCCGATCTCATCTGAGGCGTCGATCCGCGCCGCAAGGTCGAGGACGCCGGCCCTGATCTCTTCGAGTGCCGCAAGGTCGAGGCTGCGGAGGCTGCCGGCGAGGATCCGCTCCGCCGCCCGGTCCAGGGGCTCCCCTGCGAGGGCCGCGGTGATGAGGTCCTTTGCCGCGGCTTCGGCGTCCTGCAGCAGGGCGTCGTCAGCGGTCGAGGCGTCATGCCCCGTCATCCTGAGCACCGCGCCCCGAACCTTGCCGTCGTAGCGCATGATGGCGTGGATGAACTCTGCCCGGCGCTCGCCTTCAGGTATCTCCCCGAAGATATGCATCCCGTCTGGAATCCGGGTATCGGCGATCCTGGTTACGGCGGTATGGGCGGCGGCGACCACATCCTCAAACGGGGTTCCGTCTTCATGGTGACCGCGAAACCCTATCTCGTCCGCGATGCCGGTCTCCTCAAGGAGGTCGGCGATGGTGTGCTCGAGCGCGTGCGCCCTCGCCGGGTCGACGCCCTTCGCCCGGTTGTAATCAGCGATCTGCTCCTCAAGTTCCTTCAGGCCGGCGTAGAGGTCGCTTGAGGTCATCACCGCCTGCATGTGGTCGACCAGGGTCGCGTAACTCCGCCGCTTGGCGAGCGTCCCCTCGGGCGGGTTGTCGGCGTTGTAGATGTAGAGGTGGGGGACGGTCCCGATGGCGATGTCAGGGAAGCAGGCATCAGAGAGGGCGACCGACTTCCCGGGGAGGAACTCGAGGTTCCCGTGCGTGCCGACATGGATGACGACGTCTGCGCGGAACGTCTCCCCGATGTAGCGGTAGGTTGCAAGGTACTGGTGGGTCGGCGGGACGCCCGGGTCGTGGAGGATCCTGCAGACCTCGCCGTCGCACCGCGGCCCGGCGCACCCGCGCTTCGGCTGGACGCAGACGACGGCGTTCCCGTAACGGACGCCGGTGACGACGATCTTCCCCTCGTAGACCATCGCCTCACCGGGCGGCTGCCCCCACGCTTCAATGATGCTGGTCCTGGCACCGGGAGGGAGAGTCTCGAACCAGGCGCCGTACTCATCGGGCTCCACCAGGGCAAGGGCGCCTCCCCTCCGGACGATCTCCTCGACCGATGTCCAGCGGAAGTCGCTGACCGCTTTTTTGTTCATGATGGTCTCGATCAGGGCTCTCCCGCTCCCCGGAGACTCGACCGTATACCCCCGGTCGTGCATCGCCTCAAGGACCCGGGCGACGCTCTCCAGCGTATCGAGGTGCGCCCCGGCCCCGACCGTCGCCTCGACCGAGGAGCAGGGCTTGTTGTGGAGGATGAAGGCCACCCGCCTTTCCTCGGCCGGTTTCTGTGCAAGGTCGATCCACCTCCTGACCCGGGCCACGAACTTCTCCACCCGTCCGTCTATGGGGATGTGCCGCTCGCCCTCGGTGCCCGCCAGGTCAGGGTTCTCGGCCGCACCGATCGGCACCATCTCGATCCCGCCCATGAACTCGGGCATCGCAACGTACCAGGAGACGTCGCTCCCGCGCATACCGTCTGTATTGCTCCTCCATTCGGTCTCGGTCTGGTGGTAGAGGATCAGGGGGCGGAAGACCGGCACGCCGAGCCTCTCGAGTGTTTTTGTGAAGGCATCGGCGTCACGGGGCGGCGTGAACGTCCGTGCGTCGATGAGCGCAGAGATCCGGCCTTCAAAGAAGGTCTCTACCACCTCCCGGCTGGATCGCGCCCCGATCTCCTCGTCAGGGACACCGAAGCAGAAGACCGGGAGGAGATCATAGTAGTTCTCGAGTTCCCGGATCAGGGCGTCCTCGACGGCAAGGTCCCTGTTCACCCAGTGCGTCCTGGTGAAGAGGAGCCCGACGCGGACGGGGTGCCTGGAGGGGTACCAGGCGAGATAGGCGTCGGCGTCATCGAAGACGCACCCCGCATCGGGGTGGTAGATCCCCTCCCAGCGGGTCTCCTGCGGGGGGTCGTAGGCGACGTCCATCCCGGTCACTTCGGCCTGGACGTAGCGGATCAGGTTCCTGATATTCTCAGGCCCCCCGTAGAGGAAGTAGGCGCTCACCGTGGAGACGACCGCGAGCGGGACGGTCGATGCCGACCACCAGGCATCGGTGTAGCCGAACGCTATGACGGGGATCCCCTCCGCGAGGCCGCTGAGAATATCGTCCCAGACCGGGTCATTTGAGGGGTGGACCAGGACGACGTCTGATCCCCGGCACGACTCGATGCACTTCCTCCGCTTCTCGGGATCGTCTCTCAGTTCATGTACCTGCCACGCGGAGAGGTCAATCCCGGCCTCCCGCGCCGCACTGGAAAACTGCAGCAGTTCGCTGCCCCAGGCAACTATGGTTATCTTCATACTATCTCCACCAGATTATCGTTGTCAGAAGGCCGGAGGGGGACCACGTAAGGAACCCCCATCTCGTCTTTTACGACCGCCTCGATACCGTAGGCCGCACGCACCATTCCCCGGGTCAGGAGGGAAGACGGCGTTCCCCGCCCGAGCACCCGCCCGTCCTTTAAGATCAGGAGCCGGTGGCAGTAGCGGGCGGCAAGGTTCAGGTCATGGATCGCTGCCACTACCGCAAGCCCGCGTTCTTCTGCGAGCCGGGCGAGGAGGGACATCACCTCGATCCGGTTGCGCATATCAAGCGCGCTCGTCGGTTCGTCGAGGAGGAGGACTCTGGCGTCCTGCGCGATCGCTCGTGCGACGAGCACCCGCTGCCGCTCCCCGCCCGAGAGCCGGTCGGTCCTGCGGGACGCAAACTCACTGATGCCGAGGAGGGAGAGTGCCTCCGAGACCTTCTGTTTGTCTTCTTCGGAGACGCTCCAGCGCAGGTGCGGCCGCCTGCCCATCAGGACGGTCTCAAAGACCGTCGAGGAGCCGGCAGCGCCGCTGTTCTGCGGGACGTATGCGATCATTCGTGCGATCTCCGGCCGGCTCATCGAGCGCATACTGCGCCCGTCAAGGCGGATGTCTCCCTCGGGTTCGAGGATCCGGTCCAGGCACCGGATCAGCGTCGTCTTCCCCGAGCCGTTCGGCCCGACGAGCCCGAGGACCTCGCCCGCATCAAGGGTGAACGAGACATCTTCGAGCACCCGGCGGTCGCGGTAGGCAAACGAGACCCCTCGTGCGCAGAGCAGCGGCATCAAGCATCCCTCCTGCGCATGAAGAGGTAGAGGAAGAACGGTATGCCGAGGAACGCTGTCATGATCCCGACCGGGATGATGGCTCCCGGGATCAGGGTGCGGGCGAGGCAGTCGGCGCCGAGGAGGAGGACGGCCCCCACGAGCCCTGACGCGGGGATGAGGGTGCGGTGGTCGGTCCCGATCACCATCCTGGTGATGTGGGGTGCGACCAGGCCGATGAACCCGATGGTGCCGGTGAAGCAGATGATCACGGCAGTCACGAGCGATGCGGCGAGCATGAACCCGGCCATGGACCGCTCCACCGGGACGCCGAGGCTGGCTGCCGTCTCGTCACCTTCGGCGAGGGCGTTGAGGTCCCATGCGCGCCAGAGGAGGAGCGGGACGACGGCGGCGACGACGACGGTCACGATCCCGAGTTTCGGCCACGAGGATTTGTCAAGGGATCCAAACATCCAGAAGACGACCTCCTGCACCTTGGCTGCCGTCCCGAGGTACTGGAGGAGCGAGGTCACCGCCGAGAAGAGGTACATGAGCGCGATACCGGCGAGGATCATCGTCTCGCTCCCCATGCCCCGCAGGCGGGCCATGCCGTAGATTGCGGCAGCGGCGAGCATGGCAAAGAGGAAGGCGTTCCCGATGACGAGGAGGCTGCCGGAGAGGACGCCGGCACCGAGGATGATGGCGATTGATGCGCCGCACGAGGCGGCGGATGCTATACCGAGGGTGAAGGGGCTTGCAAGCGGGTTTCTGAGGACACCCTGCATCACCGACCCTGCGATCGCAAGCCCGAACCCTGCCACGACCGCGAAGAGCACCCGGTGCAACCGCCAGCCCCATATGATGCCGACGGCGTTGGACTCGACCATCCGGTCAGGGAGGTCGACCGCGTCGGGGAAGAGCCCGGCAAAGATCGCGAGGTAGGAGTCGGCGACCGAGAGGTCGGCAGACCCGAGGGTGACCGCGACCCCGGCGAGCGCTATGAGTATCACGATGAGGGCCGTGATGAAGAGCGCCCGCTTCTCGGTGAGCCGCGCGTACTCCTGTCTGCCGGTGTCGGTCATCATGCCGGGTATACGAATGTTCCGTGTTCATCAAGGTCGTAGTCGAGCCGCTGGAACTCCTCAAGGTACTGCTGGTGGATGGCCCGGGGGTCCAGATCGCCGAAGAGGTCGGGGTAGAACCATTTCGCGAGGTAGGCGGTGCCGATGAAGTAATCAGGCCCCCCGATGACGTCGGTGTGGATGATATGCACCCTGCCGTCCCTGACCGCTTTGATCTGGTTCCAGACGGGGCGGTCCCCGATCGCGCGGAGGACCTGCTCGAAGGATGACCGGTCATCGTCGCTGTAGCCGCCGAACGCCGTCTCCCCGGCGCCGACGATCTTGATGATGACGTCGGGGTTCCTGCTGATGACCGCCTCGGGGTCGACCACCGGGTACTCGACCGGGTTCTCGCCGAAGATGTTCCTGCCGCCGGCGAGCTGGATCTTCTCGTCGTAGCCCGAGCCCTTCCCGGCGCTCTTGTAGTCGTTCCAGCTCTCCAGGTAGACCGGGACCCGGTCTTTTACCGGGACTGCGTCGACCACCTCCGCCACGGTACCGGTGGCGTTCTCGTAGAACGTGAGGAACCGCTCCGCCTCCTCTTTTTTCCCGAGGAGGAGCCCGAGCGTCCGCGCCTCGTCGGCGTAGACCGCCGGCCGGTAACTGTCGAACCTGAAGAAGTGGATCTCGGGGTCGATAGCGCTGAGGGTCTTTTCGATATCGGCACACGAACTCTCGGATATGGAGGCGTAGAGGATGACCGCGTCGGGGCGGATGCCGGCCGCTTTCTCGTAGTCAGGGGACCAGGTCGAGCCCAGGTTTGCTGTTCCCTGGTACTCGGGGTAGAAGACCGGGTCCTCGAGGACGTACTTGCTCACGCCCACAACCCGGTCGGGCTCAAGCCCGAGCGAACGCAGCATATCGAGGGTATCGCTGTTGAAGAGCGCGATCCTCCGGAGCGGGCGGGTGAGCGTCGTCGTCCGCCCAGATGTGTCGGTTATCGTGAGCGCCCGGCCGTCCCAGTGCGTATGGACGAACGCGGCGTCCTGGAGGTCGGCGGACGGCGGGGCTTCAACGGTTCCGCCCATGAACCGGGCGTCAAGGGAGTCGAGGATTGCGGTCGCGAGTTCGGGGGCTGTCAGGGTGCCGTCGCCGTCGCCGTCACACGGGACCGCTGCTGCCATCCCTGCCATGAGGCAGAGAGAGCAGGCGAGCAGGAGGAGACGCCTGGTCACCGGCTGCACCTCCAGCGGTATGCAACGGCAAGCGCGGCGAGCGCGGCTGCGGGGAGGAAGCCGGGGGCCTCTTTTGGCGCAGCGCCGGACCCGGGGTCGCGGGCCCCTCCGGCCCCGACGGCGCCGGACTCGCCGGTCAGGAGGTCTTCCCAGGTGCCGGTGAAGGCTTCCGCGGCATCCTGCGGACCCTGGGCCCGGTAATTGATCGTCTCTTCGCCGATGACGGCGAAGGCGACCTTCCCGCTCGAGACCCGGGTGCGGTCAGCCGGGTGGTCGGTCTCCATCCACGTGCAGCCGTCCGGGAGTGTCTCGACGATGCCCCCGACCGGGATGCCGGTCACCGTGAGGGTTATATCAAGACCGCCCTCCTGGGGAGTGATGGTCCTTGCGACGCTTCCGGCCGCTGCGGGGGCCGCGAGCAGAAAGACCAGGATGCAGAGGAGTAGTGTTCTCTTTGGTGTCACAATAAGGGAATTCGGCGCATTGTAATAAATATCTTATTATTCATGTTATTTATTAAACCGGGGTTTTAAAATCGGACTATCAGGTGCTAAGACAGTTTCAAATACTCTGAATGAGGGCCGGGTGCTGTGAGGGGGATCGTCAGTCGCACGCGTTGCCGCGGAAGTTTGCGAGGGGGCAATCCCGGGCGTCAAGGCTGGTATGAAAAACACTCTCCCGGGTATGGAGAGCGCCCGCTCGAAGAGGCGGCTATTACCAATACGGGCCGGCCATAGCCGGTTTTCATGCTCATCTATGAGCCTTCGGCTCATGGCGCGCTTCGCGTGAGATAATGTACACGTGCAACAGACAAGGTCTCACGCGAGAGACCGGCGATCACTCCAACGCCCCCCTCAAGGTAAGGTGAAATGCTCCACTACTACTGCAACGATTCTCAATTACCGGCACGCTCAACGGAGGAGAGTATCGATCTTTTTTCACACTCTCCGGGGTTTGCATCCCGGTATCCCCACGTACTGCCCCCGTCCGGGGGCGGGGGCTTTGAGGAGGAACGTACGGGTACCCGCCTGCGGGGAGGGGGTTACAGGCGTATGGCAATCTGTAGGAATTGAGTCTGGACGCTGAAGACACGAGGCAGAGATAGGGGAGGGGGCTCGCCCCCTCCCCGTCAGCCCCGCCCCCCAGGGCGATAGCCACCACGGTCCACTGCACGGGGAGATCCCGGAGAAGAACCAGTTTCTAGCTGGTTCTCGCTGGCCGATTCTTCCCGGTCTTTCGGGAAACCGGCGTCAGCACCACCCCCTGGCGCGGCGTTCCACCGGATATCGCCATGACTGCCCCCGCCCCCGGTAGGGGCGGGGGAGGAGCGCGAAGCGCGGGCGGGGTGGGGGGACGGAGGGGAGCGTTCCGTGGGGGATGGGACGAAGGCCCGATATAGTCTGTTCATTTGGAATCGATGTACTACTTCCGGCCGCGACCCCGGTTACGGCCCCGGCCCGCTCATGATGATGAGCAGGACCTCCAGGCCCACGGGAAGCGCCACCAGGATAGCCGGGGTCTTCATGGAGATCCCTGCGGCATGCTTCAGGCCGAACGTCATGATCACCCCGCCCCAGAGCGCGGAGAGCACGAGCAGCCCTTTTGCTGCGGCAAAGAATGCGGTCATGACAGGGTTCTGTTGTATCTCGTCGATGATCTGGTTGTAGCCGGCGACCGCCTCTTCCCGCGCCTCATGCTGCAGCGATACCACGTGCGGCAGCAACTCATGGGCCTTCTGCATCTCAGATGAGCTCTTTGGGTTCAGGTGCGCCGTCGTCGCGGCCTCGGCATCCAGGTACTCGTGATATTTCTCCCCCGGGGCGGGAGCGATCCCGGCCATCGGCCAGACAACGACAAAGAGGACCGAGAGTATGATGTAGCCTGCGACCACCGGAACCCTCCCGTATCCCGGGACGGCCTGGGCCTTCCGGAAGAACCCCTGCCGGGGATTCCCGGCATGCCCTGGGGTGAAGATCCGGAAGTAGGCGGCGAGGAGGAGCCAGGCGACGCATACGGTGATGAAGATCGCGGCATGCGCCGCCGGCATAGCCCTGTTGAGGAATCCCTTGTAGGGGACAAGCCGGTCGATGGAGGAGAGAATGAGGTTGATGAACACCATCTGGGCTACGGCGGCGGTGGGGAGCCACAGCGACACCTCCCCGGAGAGGTGTTCCTGGAAGAATCTGTCAGGGCGGGTGATGATATCCATGGAGGACTCCTTCCCGCAGGAGGTACACGGGGTTGTACCGATCAGGGGCGGGGTCATACTTATTCCTGCCCCATCTCTGATGTGGTTCCCGGGTATAGTGCAGGTATTGTCGCGTCAACGTGCCGGGTTCGGGTTCTGCATTAAATCGAACGGCGTGTCTTTCATGGGCGCAGCGGGAGGTCGAACCGAAGAAAACACCTGATGCCCGTGGGGCCGTCGAATAGGGAGAGGGTGTTGCCACCCTCCCCCCTTCCAGGAACCGTACGTGCACCTTTTAGCGCATACGGCTTGCGCACTCCACTAATGGGTTCATCTGCGGCGGCGGTACTGGGGTCCCGACGGGCAGTGCAGGTGCACAGGCCCGGATCGCCCCCCGGGGACGGATGCCTGCCGGGCACGTCCTGGAATCGTACTCCGACAGAGTAATATCGCATGGAGACGAACAAGAGGATGGCCCTGTCACTCTTCAACCTTCTCCATGTTGGATTCACAGGGCCGTCTGCCTGCGCCGGGACCAATCCGGATCGTCTCTCCCGGCGCAGCTGTACACACGTTTCCCCGGGGCGCCGGGGACATCTTTCCGCAGGTATGCGGGCGAATCGACGGTTTCCTGCAGCCGGGGCCCTCGCGGTCGACGGTGGTCTGGCGGCAGGATGGTGCTACCGGAAGAAGCGGTAACCGTCTCGGATCCAGAGTTTTCGGGGTGAATCATCTTATTTTTTGGTCCCGAGGAGGAGGGGGACCTGCCACCGGTCGCTTGCGTTGCCGCGAAGAGCAGTAGATGGTCGTTACAGTCCCCGTCAAGGCTTCGTGTTCTTCGCATGAGACTCTATAGCCCCCTCCCAAAACCGCCGTTCATCTCCCCTTCCTTCATCTGACGCGGTGTAGGTTCCTCAGCCGCAGCACCGAGGACCACTCCGGATCCTGTCGGCGCACCCGGCGGACCTGCCTCATCGACAGTACGGCGGTCACTCTGGACTTCAACATTGTCAAGAAACGCTACCGGAAGGCTGACCTGGTCGATAAGGACTACGCCTAGGCCTACTCCACCACCAACGGCTATTACCTCGGCTACAACCTGACCCTGGTTAGTCATCAAGCGCCCCGATGATATCCAGTACGATGCGTACTGCGCCGGGGACGGCCTTTCGGACATCCTCGGAGAGCCCGATCTCCATATCGGGACCGGGAAGGCGTTTCGGCTGGCATCCGACGATCGTGACGTCGATACTGTCATCGATACATCGGAGCGCTCCGGCGATGCCTCCGGGATGGGCATCGCGGATGCCGCCTGGCGGCAGGTCGCCGATCCGCAGCCGTGCGATTGCTCCCGACACGGCGCCGAAGTCCACGATATCGACGACGATAAGTTTTTTCGTTCTTTCGGGATCGAGCAGCGTAAATACAAAAGGCGCCGCGCAGATGCCGGCGTCCACCACTTTCACGTTGCCGGGGAGCGCGAACTTCAGCAGTTCCTGCGCCACGGCGGGACCAAAACCGTCATCGGCGAAGAGGAGGTTTCCGCATCCTGCTACGACGATCTCCGGGTACGGCATTTTCAGGCACGCCCGCTGAAGGGGGCGGTGCGGCACGCATCAGAGAACCCAGCCTTTCGACATAACCAGAGGTCGGCGCTGCATACTCGCACGTACCGACATATACTGTCTTTCGTGATCGTTCTCATAGCGTCGAATACCATTTTTATTAACATAATGGCTTAATATTCATCAAATTATGTAATAAAATAATATCTATTGCTACTTAATTTGAGATAAGTATTAATGGAGGTGTGCCCCATTCCCTCCTGTCTGTAACCATAGTGCGGACAGAAGGAAAGACATATGAAGAAAAGGATCTGTAAAGAAACGAGAGGACCCGGCAGGTTCTTAGATCTGCCCTGCGGCGCGGCAAAACCGTGCAGGCACTGGATGCTTCCGGTCGCGCTGTTGCTGTTCGGTGTTCTGTTGTTTGCCGCCCCTGTTGCGGCTACGGAGTATTGCGGAGACTTCCTGACCACTGCGAACGGCACGTCGGGGCATGTGACCGGGGGTCTCTGGTATGACTACTATCCGGGATTCGAGTATGGCTATCCGGGTCCTATTACAAAGACCTTTACGTTGCCGTGCACCTCCGACAAGGTCGAGTGGGCGCGCCTGGAAATCGTCACGTATATCGGGAATTCTGAGAGTAATTATCCCATTCGAGCCCAGGCAATCTTCAATGGGGGATCCGGGAACGTTACTCTCGCGAACGCGACCAGTAATTCTTCCTATACGTGGGGATATAAGTCCGTGAACTGGGATCCTGATAACAACAAGGCCAACCGTGTCTCCAGCGACCTGGTGTCGTGGTATGATGTGACAGACAACATCAACTCGCGGAATGTCACAGCATACGTCTCCAACGCCAAGCTGGACGGCACCCAGCCGTTCGACGGTCGGGTGAAATCCATCACGTTAATCGTCGCGTACGACGATAACACTACCGGAAAAGAGTATTACTACTGGGTGAACCAGGGGCACGACGTGTGCACGTATCTCAGCGATCCTGATGAGCATATCGGGATCACTACGTTCTCCACATCGGATGTCCCTCTAATCGGGCTTGCAAACCTCTCAGCTCTCTATATTTCCAGTTACAACGGCAATTATACGTTTAATGGCCAGAATTCGGATCTCTACGACAGGAACCAGCTGACGTGGAGCAACCCGAAGCAGGGAAGCTACTGGGGATCGACCTCCTGGAACGTCACCGACAAGCTGACGCAGGGCTCCAATTCTGACCTGAAGTATACGAGAAACGGAACTCATTCAGGGCAGTATTCTGGGTACTACAAGTTACCGCTCGCGCTCCTGACGGTGGAGAACCGGAAGTTCACCTACGACTTCAGCGACTCCAATACCTACGGGACGGCAGGCACCACGCTCAAGGCGTACAAGGGCAACGTCAGCGCGCAGCCTCCGACGGCGACCGACGTGCCCACGACGGAGATCACGTCCTACTCGAACATTAAATCGAACAACGACGTGTACGAATCGACAACGGTGGATACAGGTTACGCCGCCCACCGCTTCGAGTTCACCATCAACCAGTCCGCCAGCGACGTGGAGAACTTCACGGCGACGTGGGTTGGGAAAGGGAGTGGAGGTGTTCTTTCGAAAGGGGAGAAATTCTACATCTGGAATTGTAGTAGTTCTGGATACGAGCAACTTGGTAGTTTCTCCACAGATGCCAAAACAACCCTCTCCGGCACGAAGACGACCGGACTGAGCAGCTACATCGATGACAACGGGAAAGTGATCCTGCTCGTCGTCCAGAATAAGAATGGAGGTTCGACCATCGAGACCGACTATGTCAAACTGGAGGTGGTGCGCAAACTCTGATCACCTCACTCTCTTTTTTGATCCGGTTCTCTCCGCGTCCACGTGCGAGACCCCGGAGATTCGATTAAAAATAATCAATGCGATGGTACCCTGTAATAAATGATCATTTTTATATGCCACCTAATGTTACGTATTCTCCATAATGTATGTAGTTTGTTCGGCAACAAGACTTCGACGATCCACGCAAAAAAACGGTTCAGGCTTCTCTGATTTGCCCCCTCCCGAAGATGCACGCCAGCGGGAGATGCGCGCCGTGGTGCATGCAACCGCTCTTCCAGCGTTTGCGGTCATGAAAGGTCGACTGTTCGCGATTTGTGCATGGGGATCCATGCAACTGAATGCACTCCTCCAGCAGGCATACATTGCCGGGTCCGCCCTGACGGACCCGCGTTACGAGGTTGAAAGATGACTGCTACTAAAAGCATTCAAACATGCAGGATGCGTTTCATCCTGCTTGCCGGTATCGCTGCACTGCTGTGCATGACCGCACCGGCGATGGCCGCGACCATCGTCGTACCTGATAATTATTCGTCCGTCCAAGACGCGATCAATGCGGCTTCGCCGGGGGACACCGTTCTCATCAGGGATGGGACATATACATTGGCATCGACCATTACCGTCCAGACACCGAACCTTACCATCAAGGGAGAAGATCATGGTTCGGTCATTTTTGAGCAGGGCGCTCAAAGTGAATTCCAACTCTGGTCTGCTGCAAGCAGAACACATCTTGAGAATATTACGTTCAAAAAAATCACATTAACAGTGGACTCTTCATACAATGCGATCGCCAACAACACTTTTATCAATCCAACTTATGATACCGGATGTCTTGCAGTAGGATCCTCTTCCACATTCAACATATTCCGTGACAACATTGTCACCGGCGCAACCGGAGCTCTTGCGGGGATGACCATTATGGGTCATTCGCATCTCATTGAGAATAATACCATCCGGAATGGTACAGCAGGAGGATTCCTCATTGCGGGTGCGAATAATACCGTCATTAAAAATTCTTTCATCAACAATACCAACGCCGGCATTGCAACATACAGCGATGGATTTGATGTCGAAAACAACCGGATCTATCTGAACACCATCACCGGCAACGGTGCCGCGGCAACCACCATGGGGACAACCCCGCCGACCACGATCTCCTGGGTCTCTCCCGAGGCGATCGCCTACACCTACAACGGCACATCGTACTCAGGCGTCATGGGCAACTACTGGGGCAGTGACTACACCGGCGCCGACGCCGACGCCGACGGCATCGGGGACACCCTGTATGCCCTCCCGGAGGGGCTCGGCAACGACACCGCGCCGCTGATGGCGCCGTTTAGCGAGTACTTCGGCGGTTCTGAACCAGCCCTGACCACCATCGAGGTCTCCCCCGCGACGGCCGACCTGGCGATCGGCGGGACGCAGCAGTTCACGGCGACGGGGAAAGACGCGCTGGGCACGCCGATGAGCGGCCTCTCCTTTACCTGGTCGAGCAGCAACGAGACCGTCGGCACGATCGACGGCACCGGACTCTTCACCGCCCTCGCCGCCGGGAGCGCCACGGTCACCGCGTCCGCGGAGAGCGTGACCGGCACCGCAGCGGTGACGGTGACCGAGCCTCCCGCCGGCGACCCCCCGGTCGCGAACTTCATGGCGAACACGACCGCCGGCACCGCCCCGCTCGCGGTGCAGTTCGCCGACATGTCCACGAACACCCCGACCTCCTGGCTCTGGGATTTCGGGGACAACGCGACCAGCGACCAGCAGCACCCGGTCCACACCTACGAGACTGAGGGCACCTACTCGGTGACCCTCACGGCCACGAACGCCGCCGGCAGCGATACCGAGACGAAGATCGGCTACATCACAGCCAGTGAACCGGCCCTCCTCCCCGACCTCACCATCGCCGGCACCGTCAACCCGATACCCGCGAGCGCCGTCTTTGCGAGGGAGCCGAACTCCGTTAAGATCACCAACATCAAGAACACCGGCCCCGGTCCGGCCGCAAACATCCCGGTCGCCCTCTACGCAAGCGACGTCAGCACGACCGTCCCGGTCAACACCACGACCATCGATGCGCTCGCGAGCGGCGCCCAGATCACCGTCATCCTCATCGACCCGACGATCCGGAACCTCGAGGGCGGCACCGTCACCTACACCGCCGCCCTCGACCCCGAGAACCTGATCGCCGAGACGAACGAGGCGAACAACAACAAGACCAGCGCCGCGAAACCCGTGCGCTACAACGGCTACAAGGGCAAGGCGTTGTACTGGGAGGGCGGCAGCAACGTCACCACCTACCGGACGTATGACCTCCGGGGCGACATCATCCACTCGTTCGGCGACGCCGCCTATGTCTCCGGCAGTTTCGGTGCTGGCGGCTGGACCACCTACAACACAACCTGGACAGCCTCCAACCTCACGATCCCCGCCGGTGCAACCGTACTGGAGGCCCGGCTCTACGTCCCCTACACCTGGGACAGCTCCAACGAGGCCGCGAACGTCGTCATCGACTTCAACGACGTCCGGGTTGAACGCCAGCACTGGTACACCGACCAGAGCAACTTCGGCGGATACGGCACCTTTGGCTACGGTCTCATGACCTACGACGTGACCGAACTGTTCCGGCCCAATGCCAACAACGTCGCGACCTTCACCCGGACCATCTCGAACGCCGCACTCTCGCCCTACGGCTTCACGCTTGCGGTCGTCTATAAAGACCAGAACGCCACCAGAAAACAGATCTTCATGAACGAGGAGTTCGACCTCCTCGGTGCCAGCGCGACCGGCTACGGGACCACGCCCGAGGAGGCAACCGCCTACATCCCGTTCACCGGCCAGACCATCGACACGGCGAACGTAATGCAGGCAACTCTGGTCACCTTCGCCCCGTCCGGATACGGGCCGGAGGGAGACCTGCTCTTCAACGGTATCGTGATCGCAACGGACGTCTGGGACCACGGGCCGACGGACGGGCCGCAGGTTGCCGTCGATACACGGGACGTCCGTGAGTACCTTGCCGCAACCGGGAACGAGGCCGGCATCCAGAGCGACGACCGGCACGGCGGATCCCCCTGTATTGCAGCCTCGCAGCAGTTCCTCATCGTCGAGTACGCCGACCCCGCCCTCCCCGATCTCGCGATCTCGACCCTCACCTCGAACAACGGCGAGGTCTTCTCCGCGGCCGAGAACACCTACACCGCGACGATCACGAACATCGGCACCGCGGATGCCGCTGGCTTCGCCGTCGAATTCAACGTCACCGGTGCCACCGGCACGGTCACGGTCGCCGGGCTTGCCGCCGGCGCAAACACCACCGTCACCTGGACCGATGAGACCGTGCGGACTGCCGGCGATCCCGTGACGGTCACGGCGACGGCCGATACCGAGGACAGCGTCACCGAATCGGACGAGGAGAATAACATCAAGACCCTCGAGAAAACGGTCGTCAACAACGGTTACCGCGGCAAGCGCTGGACCGGCGGCGATGATATCACGACCGCCGCGACCTACACCGTCCGTGGGGATCTCGTCTACTCGAGCGGTAGCAGTGCCTACCTCTCAGCCGGCACCGGCTGGACCGACGACACCGTGACCTGGACCGCTGCGGATCTCTCGATCCCCGAAAACGCGACCATCACCGCCGCCCGGCTCTACGTCCCCTACACCTGGGACAAGGGGCCGGTCTTCCCGGCGAACGTCTCCTTGACCTTCAACAGTAAACCCATCGAGCAGACTGCCTTCTACGAAGACGAGAAACTGTGGGGCACCTCCTACCCCTACGGCATGACCGTCTACGACGTGACGGATGCCTTCAGCACCGACGGCAACACCGCCGTCCTCGCGAACGCCTACCCCGGCGGCGGGAACGTCTCGGTCCGCGGGATGCTGCTTGCGGTCGTCTACGACGACGGGGTCACCGCCCCGCACACGGTGCTGATGAACGAGGGCTTCGACCTCCTCTACGGCGGTGCAGCACAGTCAACCACCCCCGAACAGGCGACGGCGTACGCGCCGTTCACCCTCGACCCCGCGAAGGCCGCCGCCGCCCGGCTGGTCACCGTCGCCCCCGGCGCCGGACCGACCGAGGGCGACCTCCTCTTCAATGACGAACGCTTCGAGAACGTCTGGAACTACACCGGCGCGACCCAGATCGGTCTTGACGACCGCGACGTGACGGCACTCCTCGCCGGCGAGAACCTGGCCGGGTTCCGGAGCGACGCCGACTACATGGAGGCCGCCGCGGCCTTCCTGGTCGTCGCCTACCCCCTCCCGACCGGCAGCATCGCGATCACCTCGACGCCCGAGGCCGCCGCGGTCTGGCTCGACGGTGAGGAGACCGGGGAGGTCACGAACTGCCTCCTTGCCGACGTCCCGGCCGGCGCCCACGTCGTCACCCTGAAACGTGACGGCTACGCCGACGCCTCGACGCCGGTCACCGTCACCGAGGGCGAGACCGCCCTGGTCCACCTCGGCCTGACCACCGCGACCGG
>Ga0208462_1001328_pt1:0-12500 | contig 17304 bp, 16 predicted proteins | sample AD_SCU001_MetaG_FD_184452 | JGI IMG/M metagenome (GOLD analysis project Ga0208462, IMG submission 184452) | Active sludge microbial communities of municipal wastewater-treating anaerobic digesters from China - AD_SCU001_MetaG (SPAdes) (version 2) | ecosystem: Engineered > Bioreactor >...
CTCCAGAGAGTGTAGTTGCGGGTCAGAGTGAACCGGTTGTGTTTACTATTGTTGTGACGAATTCTGGTCCATCTGATGCTTTGAATGTGAAGGTTAGTGATTCTCTGGATTCACGTTTGACTGGTCAGGAGTATAGTTTGGATGGTGTTAGTTGGAGTGTTTGGTTGGCTCCTTATGAGTATGTGTTTGGTCGTTTGAATGCTACTCAGACTGTGTATTTATACTTGCGTGGTTGGGTGCCTTCCAGTGCCTTGGGTCTCATTAACAATACTGTGTTTGTTTCCAGTAATGCTACGAATTTGACTGGTAATCTAACTGATAATACTACGACTCAGATTAACACTACGAGTGCTTTGAATGTGTCTAAAACTGCTCCTATGACTGTTACTGCTGGTCAGAGTGAACCATTGGTCTTCACAATTACTGTTACCAATTTCGGTCCTAGTGATGCGTTGAATGTGAAGGTTAGTGATTCTCTGGATTCACGTTTGACTGGTCAGGAGTATAGTTTGGATAATGTGTCCTGGTTGGCTTGGAATAGTCCGTTTGAATATGTGTTCAGTAGGGTGAATGCTACGCAGACTGTGTATTTATACTTGCGTGGTTGGGTGCCTTCTAGTGCTTTGGGTTTGATTAATAACACTGTGTTTGTTTCCAGTAATGCTACGAATTTGACTGGTAATCTAACTGATAATACTACGACTCAGATTAACACTATGAGTGTTTTGAATGTGTCTAAAACTGCTCCAGAGAGTGTAGTTGCGGGTCAGAGTGAACCATTGGTCTTTACTATTGTGGTGACCAATTTCGGTCCTAGTGATGCGTTGAATGTGAAGGTTAGTGATTCTCTGGATCCACGCTTGACTGGTCAGGAGTATAGTTTGGATGGTGTTAACTGGAGTTCATGGTTAGCTCCTTATGAGTATGTTTTCAGTCGTTTGAATGCTACTGGGACTGTGTATCTGTATCTAAGAGGATTAGTACCATCTAATGCCACTGGACTCATTAACAACACTGTTTTTGTCTCCAGCAATACCACCAATTTGACTGGTAACCTCACAGACAACACCACCACGGTGATAAACACGCGGGCCATCCTGAACATTACAAAAACTTCCCAAACTGAGGGATCAGATGTAAACAACATAGTAAGGGGTTATCCAATCCATTACACCATCGTAATAACCAATGAAGGACCATCCGACGCCCTGAACGTTAACTTTGATGATTATTACACTCCATACTTGCTGGAAAACACGTACTACTCCACATCAACCGGAATACCATGGACTGCATACACCAACCCTCTGAACATAACCCCAATAATCGATAGACTGGCACCCGGACAGAATGTAACCATATGGATTAATGGTACTGTGATTTCCAATGCAACACAGGGCCTGAACAACACTGCTGGAACTTCATCAGAAACAGATCCTGATGGCAGGAAAACAGCATCAGTCTACAATGAAATTCAAACATCTCATGTAACTATTGAAAAAACAGTTAGTAATCCACAACCATATCTCCATGAAACAATCGACTTCACACTCATTGTGCAAAACTGGGGACCAGATACTGCCATAGATGTTTATGTCCTTGATAAACTCCCTGAAGGATTGATTTACATAGGTTCAACAGCTAACTACGGTTCATACGATCCTGCAACTGGAATATGGACCATTGGCAACTTACCAACAAATACAATAGCTCAGCTAATAATCACGGTGGGTGTTGAAAAGTTAGGACCAATTGAAAACCACGCCCATGTATACACGGCATCCTATGATCCTATTCTGGATCGTAGAAATGCAACTGCAGCTATTTATGTCAGTGAACAACCCCAACCAGAGAACAACACTGTGGGAATGCAAAATACAGGTATGCCTTTACAATCCATTGTAATGGCACTGTTACTTGTATTAACAGGCCTATCTGCAGTCACTTTCGGAAAAAAATAATGGGATTACTTTTTTCCCATATTTATTTTTATTTTTATTTTAAAATCAACAATTTAAAAGAAAATATATTGCTTCTTATTTAAAATAAACAAATTTTCCCTGATTTTTCAGAATATGACCTTCTTCCATAACTTTCTGTCCGCGTACCATGGTCATAACTGGCACTCCCTGGACATTGAAACCTTCAAATGGAGAATACTTAGCTTTAGACTGGAACTTAGCAGGATCAATAATACCTTCTTTCTTTAAATCCACCACCACCATGTCTGCATCCATTCCTTCTCTTATGAAACCTTTATCTGGAATATTGAATATTTTTGCAGGGGTTTCACACAACAACCTTTTAATATTTCCGAGGCGTATTTTTTTCTGGTTTAACTGGGTTAAAAGCAGGGGAAGAATGGTTTCTAACCCTGGAATGCCAGGAGGAGCACTCCAAATATCCTTTTTCTTTTCATCAAGTGTGTGGGGGGCATGATCAGTGCCAATAATGTCAATATCATGTAAATCCTTAACCCGCAACCGGTTTTTATTATCACGCAGGGGAGGGTTGGTTTTGGCCAGGTTACCATATGTTTTCAGGCAGCCCGAATCCAGGAACAGGTGATGGGGAGTAATTTCAGATGTTATTTTTAATCCTGCCTTTTTGGCCTCACTTGTGAGTTTTAAGGATTTTCTGGTGCTCACATGGCAAAAATGTATTCTTTGGTTGAACTTATTTGCCAGTGCAATAGCCGAGGCAACTGCTTCAATTTCGGCATGGGGAGGACGAGCTTCTGCATATAATTCAGGGCTGGATCCCTTCTTTTTCATCTTTTTGGTGCACTGATTAACCACTTGTGGATCTTCAGCATGTAATGAGATTAGATGATCTCCAGAGACCCCGCTTATCTTGCTGAAAGCCTCACTTAAAAACTCATGATCCACTGTATCCATGAAGATCTTAAAAGACGCAGGCCGTAATTTGGCAAGTTCCTCAATATTGGATAGATCAGCAACACCGGCATGTAGGCCAAAGTCCACCAGACTCTTACGACTGGCGATCCCTATTTTATCTCTGAAATCATGGGGGGTGTTGGTGGGTGGAACTGTGTTGGGCATATCCAGTACAGTGGTAAAACCCCCAGCAGCTGCAGCAGCACTACCCGTGGAAAAATCCTCCTTAATGGTAAGTCCCGGGTCTCTAAAATGAACATGACCATCAATAAGTCCGGGAAGAACCAGTTTACCTGCAACATCAATTGTTTCAGTGGCACTTGATGATAATTTTTTAATAGAAACTATCTTCTCATCTTTAATTCCCAAACAAACCTCTTCAGGACCTATTTCCAATTTACAGTTGGTTATACACAAATCCAGCATACAAAACGCCTATCCTTTTAATAATGGGGTAAAATTACCGTTGGTCTTTTTTTTTAATGGGAAATATTTCCTCCCATATTCTGGGAAATCAGTTCATTGATATCGGTTATAATTTATGATCTGTAAAGATAATCATATAACAATAATGATAACAATAAGTTTAATGGGATACCATGTCTTCTAGAGAAACTTTAGTTAAAGAAATTATTGCCAGAGATAGGAAACAGTTTCTGGAAGATGTGAGGTTACGCCCTCCATATAAAGAGTCTGAATCTAAAGTTTCTGAATCAGATCCATCAGACACTAAAATTTTAGCCGATTTCACAGAATACAATCCCTTGCATAAGGGTCATCTGCACTGCCTTATGGAGGCCAAAAAAAAGGTTCCAGAGGGAATATTCGTGGCAGTAGTCCCTGGACTATTCGAACGCAGTGGAAGAGGATTACCCTACATCATGACCAGACAGGCACGTGCAGAAGCAGCAATTGCGGTTGGTGCGGATATTGTGGTTGAAGGCCCACCCATGGGTATAATGGGATCAGGACAGTACTCCCTCTGCCTGGCCAAGACATTCCAGGCCCTGGACGCGGATTACATCCCCCGCGGATACAAGAGAGATCCCGAATTTGAAATTTTACTGGAGAAAATAGGTAAAGGAAGAGGCATTGCCCCTAAACCCTACCGCATGGTGGACATGGAAAACGGAGAAGTCTTATTAAAAGGACGGCTCAATGAGGATAACTACGTAATTGTATCTCTATCAAAATCTTTAACTAAAATTGGCTTCAATTTCCAGGATAGATTCATATTTATACCACGTCTGGAAGGTATAAGTGGTACAATAATCCGGGAAGCAGTTGTTTCGGGAGTGTTGGAGTCAGCAGAGGAAATGTTACCTACCCCTTTCATCTTCTTTTAGTTCACCTGAATCAAAACTACAACTAAATACTATTGTATTAGAATCTTTGATGACATCATAATCACCCACAAATTTTATTTGATCCATATTGCATTTAGAAGATTCTTCTTCTGTTAAATTAACATTAAATACTATATCCCACCCTATAGTGGTCTTTTCAAATTTTACCATTTCGGTGTCCACTTTACTCCCTCCTATTTCTAATCTATGTATTATAATTATTTATTCTCTTTGGGTTCTCCCAGTTGTTTATAACTATCAGGTAAACGACCTGTGATATAATCAAAGAACCCTCTATTAGATAAATCGCTAATAACTTTCTGCTGCTCGTTGATTTCTTCAAGTGCTGTTCTTAAACGTTCCTGAAGATGGTCATGTTTATTCCTTAAACGATTATGATCAGCCTGGAGCTCCTTAAATTTAGAAACCTGATCCTCTATGAGTTCCAGCTCCTTAATTCTCACTTTAGCGGTTGATAATTCTTGCTCTAGAGTCTTGACTCTTGCGTCAGAATTATCAACATTTTCTTTAAATTCTGTAACCTCATTTTCCAGGTTCTGGATCTTGGTTTTATAGAGGGCAACTTGGTTGTTTAAAGCTGAGATTTCATTCTCTCTGCCCAGGCGAATTTCTTCCAGGTCCTTGAGCTCAGTCTTTAGATCCTTCACCTGGGTCTGAGATGTTTCCAGACTTTCTTCAAGATTTTTAATTTTATGATCCTTTAAAAAAAGTTCGTGGTCTTTTTCCCCTTCTAATTCAGTTAAATGAGACTCAAGATCCAATATTTGATTTTTACGTGAATTACTAATATTCTCTAATTCGTTAAAATCGGTCTCTGATAAAATGATTACTGGTTCATCATTTTCAAATCCATGATTACCAGTAAGAGTAATTAAGTATTGCTTGCTTTTTTTCCTTTGATAACATTTGACTTTTGTTTGATATTTAGCCAATTTTACCACCTTTAGTATATATTAGATCTCTACGTAAAAATATTATACGGTCCGGGGTGGAATATTAGGATATTACGTAACTTTATAATATCTATCAAATATCATTTACTAAAATAGTTGTTGGACTTTCATCGGCTTTTTGAATAGTTATATTTTTATTCACACTATTTTCAACAGTCAAATAGATATTAATGTTGTTTTTAATTGCTGAAGAATTATTTGAAGTGCTCTGGGGTGTTTCTCCAGGTGCTGCAAACACTGGATCCAAAGTTTTTTCTGTTAATATTTGCCCTGCCCCTGTTGTAAACAGAAAAAGTGGTATCACCAGGAACAAAATGAAAATAAAAACTGCCTTATCCTGATTGGTTCCTGTCCGTATCCTTCGCCTTTTACCTAAAGCAACAAATTTTGTCTTTTTAAAGGGGTATAAGAGCGGGCTTCCATGGACTGTGAATATGTCCAGGAGCATGTGAGATAAAAAACCTGTTAGCAGCGCAGCTGCTATGGTAAAATTAAAAACTCCTACAATACTAAATGGAATGAGCCATATTATTGAGTGTCCGAAGCCTCTGTGATTTCCTATTAGTTTATCTAATACATCTGGAAACACTGATATCCATGACGCGACAAAAATACCAATTAATATATACTGAATGTGTAATATATGGGCTAAAATCAAAAAAAATAGGATAGCTCCAGCTATATGAGTATAAAATTTCATTAAATTCTACCTCCTACATAGATAAAGGTCCTGAAGATTATTAGAGCGAACCAGGCAGCACCTATCAAAAGAAATGCTACGGATAATGAAGTTGCAGTTTTTAAGTATATAACAAAGCATAGGCAACTTAAGATTAAATAAATGGTATATGTAACATTTATCTCATCCTTGCCGTTTTTTTGATGGTATTCATCTTGGTTAACAAGATAAAAAGTTTTAAAAAAAGGATAAACCTCTGGCTTGAAGTTCTTTTTAAAATTACAAATAAACGTCACGTTTTGCAGGCTGTTGATGAATTGATAAAATTCCACAGATCTTTTAGTCAATCTTTCGAAATGGTTGAACATTATTATTATTCTCTCGTATGCTAATTCCCTAACAAAGATTTCTCTCAGCTCTGAGATTGTAAGTCGCCTGAGAGAAAGTCTTTTGTTACGTGAAACTTTTTCAATAAGTTCAACTAAACGCATCTTGACAGGCACAGGCTCATTAAAATAAATACATCGATATTCCTCCTTTAATTTCTTAAAAAGAGGGTAGATGTCTTTATCGTAAAAAATGATGTTCATCCCAGAATCCAATTTCTCCTCAATTTTTATTATGTTCATATAATTTATTATTATTTATATACTCATATAAATAAATAATAAAAAAACACACACCAAAAAAAATTGAAGTTGGTACCTGGAGGGAAGATCATTATGAGAATTAGCATGTCACTGCCACGAAGCTTACTCAGGGAGTTTGACGCAGTCATTGACGACCGAGGATATCGGTCCAGATCAAAAGGCATCAGAGATGCCTTAAAAGACTACATTGTCCGTTATCAATGGATGAATGAGATGAAAGGCGAATATATTGGTATATTAGCAGTCATCTACGATCATCACTATACCGGAGTAATGGAAGATCTGACCGATGTCCAGCATAGGTTCAGGCAGTATATCAATGCGGTTATGCATTTGCATATGAGTGAAGACCACTGCCTGGAAGTAATTGTAGTAAAAGGAGATGTGGAATACATTCGCAGCCTGACCGAGAAAATCATGAGACTTAAAGGGGTTGAACATGTTAAACTAACAAGTACAGCCTCTGGAAGCCCTGATGATGCTTAAGGATACTTTAAAACGGTTACTTTATTATTCCCTAGAATTTTTTTTGCGGGTGCTTTGCACCTGGGCTCGCCAGGTGGCGAGGATGTGAGGCGAAGCCGAACGCCGAGCCACCTAACTCAAAAAATCAATGAATCTTTGATCTATGCAGGTGGTAAAGTTTCAATGAAATTTTATCACTATATCAGTGGAGATAAACTATTTTAATTGATTTTTATACCATATTTTACACATTCAATATATACAAAACGGTGTTTTTTCATCGTTCTTGATATCAATGTTTTTAGATGGATTGACTAAACTAAAAGGAAGTATCAGAAGATTTGAAAACATAATAATATAGATTGGCTTTATTAGTATCGTGGAGAGCTTAACTTTCAACCTGGCACCTGCAAGGATAACAATTTTTTTCATCACACTTTCCCCCTAGACCAGGTCCAGCCCATGGGAGCTGGATCCTATACTACATTGAAAAATGAAATTTGATAATTTAACTCAAAGTAGCAGGTCCAGAACCAAACTTCAATCAGATAAACACCCCCCCCCGCACTATTGTTTTTTAAAAGCCAAAGAAAAATCCGCCCCAGGCATTTGATTATGTGGTTTTTGGAAGTTGCAGTATTGCTGTTAGTGTGCTAACATTCAATACAAAACCCTTAAAGTACTTACACGCCGGAGGCCGGCTGACGACCGAAGGTCGGCGCCGGGTTCCGGCTAATCACCAAAAACCCTGACGTACTTCCCCTGAAAACAAATAGTGTAAAAGATAAACTCTCGCCGAGGCCAACTTCGTTAAATGCCCTGTATGACGATATTAGCGCCGCGTAGAATCTCTTGAATTTGTGCCGGCAGCCGGCTGACGGTTTTTCCGGCGCCGGGTGACGGTGCAAATTCAACTAAACTTTAACAAGGCGATAATTTTGTTATACAGCATTTGACGAAGTTGTGCCCGGCGAAATAAATTCCAGATTCAAAACAAAACCCCTACGGTGCTACTGTTTATACACCGCTGCCGGACCCGCGGATTTGAGCGGAAATTTTCGCCTAAAATAAATCCCGGCCGAAGGCCGGGCTAAATTGCGAAAATTGGAGCGTCCCCGTCAGGGGCAAATCCGTGGGGGCAGCGGAAAAATAAGAAGAAAGAACAACAGCAATACTAAGACCAGCAGCAATACCGCAGCCTCTGAAAACCACTAATCAAATCCCTAGGGCGGATTTTTCTTTGTTAGAAAAACAAATTTTGATTAGGGGTGAGGATCTGCTGCTGGTCAGCAGCTGCTTAGATCCTAAGCAGCATTTCAAACCAAATTTACCACCAATAACACCTTTATAATAAAAGGTAATAAGCACTCTTGTGTCTCCTTTAGCGGAGTTGAGACACTTAAAAAGGTATATAAGGACAAAATTAGAACAATAGTATAGGGGTTTGGTCGCCCCTATTCTATCCTTTTTCTAAAAATCATCATCTGAAGAAACAGGACTATCAAAATTATCCAGGCTATCTCCTGGAGCTGTAACTTTCCAGAAACCTGGACCTAAAAACTTGAGTTTACCCTCTTTTTCCAGGTCTGCAATAATAGATTTAGTTGCTTTCTCACTTCCATGAGTAAGATCCTGGATGACCTTAAACGAAACTCTTTGACCTAACGTCAGATGGCTGTATATCTCATCTAATGGTGAAAAAGTAGTCTGATAATTGTCTTCAGCTGCTTTTATACTCCACCAGCCATCAGTAGTATAATAAATCAATTTCTCGTTCCTTAAACGATTTCTCCATTTTTTAATAGTTGTTTCAGAACGAGCTCCAGTTTCACTCATTATAAAACTGGTTAACTCCTGGGTATGAACCCTATTATACCCATAAAAACGTTCTTTAAAATCACTACAAAATTCATCAATCTGGTCCTGGTTCTTGGGGTGGCTGCTGCTACCCCCCTCTGGACCAGAGGTACCCTGGGAAGTGGTGGGAGGTTGGTAATCAGGGTCCAGACCCACACGCATATAGACAGTAATAGCATCTTCAATCGCTTTACTCATGTTTCCATGGACTTTACCATAAACACGCCGCACATCCTTCTTAAATTCCTCATAGAGGACTTCATCCACCTTAGGTTTGATCTGTTTTTTGGTCATTTTATCCTATCCTATCCTTAAGAGGGGGTCAGGAAAAAAGGACTTTTCCCATAGAAAAAGGACTTTTCTCTGAGAAAAAGGACTTTTCTCCCATTAGTAATATTACTTTATATATATATAATTATTATTTATTTATATATATATATATATAACAAACCCTATAAAACTAGAAAACATTAAAAAAACGATTTTTAACCTTCAAAATGGCTTAATAAACGTTTTTAAAACTCTATTCCCTTAAAACGTTTTAAAACAACGTTTTTGGTCATAATTTGGTGAATGTTTTCAAGTTTCCCTGATACCTTTGGGGGGTTAGGGGGTAGCAGTAGCCACCCTTGAGATAGAAAAAAATAGCATTTTAGATCTAAACTATTGGCTATGGCGAAAATATATATAGCAATAGCTACAATAGTCTATACTACATGAGTGGCCCAAGCTCAGGGCTCACTCTCTTTTGGCGCTAGTTTTTTCTTAACTTTTAGTAACCATCTATGGAAACGGTATATATTAAATGTTTCCTTATTTTACATCAATTAAGGTCAATAAATAACTTCAATAGAGTTCTTTTTGATTAGATTTAGATATTGAAGTTATGATTTTTTATCTCTATTTTTTATGCCTTCTTTCTTAGAACTGGGTAATCTTTCGAATATTTCCTTTCGTTTTTTTGGTTGAACAATCATTGTGTCAACGATGAAATTTAAGATATCGAATAAGTATAAAGCTGTTTTAGTATCATCTTTCATATTTAGTTCGCCTGGGTGAACAGATTCATTTCCTATAACTCGTAATGAATCTAAAGCTTCTTGTATTTCAACAGGCAATCCTTTATCAACTAAATTACCAATTTTTTTATCAAGATTTTTACCTTCTCCACCTATATGTGGCATAAGTTTTTCCAGCGCTAACCTTAATATAGCAGCTGCACCTCGGGGAGATGCATTGACAATAGCCCTCGCTTCCTTGAAATCTTCTTTAACATCTTCAGGCATATCTTCAATAGGTGATGGAGCTGCTGATGTTTTAGGATATATTAATTCCTCTTCTAACCAAATAGAATAATCATGGCAACTCGCACAGCGGGCCATTTCGTAAGAATAAATATCAAATGTTTCTTTATCACCTGGGTGTTTAATTTTAGTTCCAAAAATTTCAAGCCACTCATGATGAGCATATGCATTGCAATGAGGACAATTAAAAGCATCTTTTTCAAATTCAGGTGGCTTATAATCCTTAATCATAAAAAAATCTCCTTTCTATTTTAATAAAAATTAAAAAATTAAAAATAAGGAAGCAGAGCTTCCTGCCTCCTTGTTTATTTGTTGGTTTTTTTAGGGGGATGCCATTTACCTTTGATTTCCCCACGATTACCATTTTTGGTGTTATAGATCCTTAATCCATAATATTTATGTGTTATTGGACTTCGGATCCTTTTTCTAGGTTTGTTTGGAATGTTATAACCTCCTTTTTATCTTTCTGGGGCGGTCTAAAAAATTAAAAATTGGGGTATCTTTCGAAGTCAAAAACCTTCGGCATTTTTACATGCCGAAGATTGCGATATACTCTAAGAGCAAACCTGAGGCCATTAATAGCACTCTTGCTGCTACGAGGATTTCATACCCCAGGAGACCACCTCCTTTTTAGGAGGGTTTCAAAACGAGATAAAGAGAATAGACACAACTCTATCTCCTGTCCTGAACCCAACTTTAAAGTGTTGTTCTTTGGGATTCCTTCAAAGTTCCATGCCGTTTATTGCGTTTCCATATATCATCTCCGTTTACTACTGACAAGATGTTACTTTCTCCTACTATATAAATGTATCCTGTTCATGGTTGGGTTTGATGTATGAATAGGTATAAGTATATATACATGGTTGCACTCTATATTAGTTAGACACAACTCTATTTCTTGTTCTGAATCCGCCCACGTCGTTTATGGGCGTTTTCTTTATTCTTTTTAACGTATTATTTTAACCTGATATGGATTGAAGTTTAATTTTAATTTAAAATGAGATTTAAGACTTTTTTAATTGACATAAAACTTGAATAGGCAAGTTTGGTGGCACATTGAAGATTTTTTAAGGTGTTCTCACTACACTATATCTTACCTGAATTAAGGATAACAGTAACCAACTGGATCAAAGTTAAGAAAATTGATGAAAATGAAAACTTTGCAATGAATATTCAAATTTTCTGAATTATATTTAATTTTGAATATCAAAGGTTTTTTAGGATTAATTCTATTTTTTAAAATAAAGCCTTAATATAAGTTCATTGATTTTTAATTAGAAACTTTATTTCGTTAAACCGCGATATGACGCATTTATAATATTCATTATGAGGACTATTTTAATAGGGTTATAATAAAAATTTAAAAAAGTTTTTCTTTGAAATCTGATTCAGGCATAACAGGAGATCCTTCTAATTCTACAGCTGTGTCTAAGTTTGCGTAAAGCATTCCCTTTGCTTTTTTAACCATAACTGGATTTTTTAATTTATACACTCGTAAAAACCATATTACTGCTTTTTTACCTTTTAAATATCCTTTAACATGATCTTCTTCCCACATATGTTCGTCTTTTATTCTCCACATATCCTTATATGCCATTTTTTTGGTTCCTTCCACTTTTGCAAAGTATTTTATTTCTATGGTTTTATCAGTTTGTTTAGGATTAGCATGTTCTGAAACGAAATCACGATAATTTTTCTTAAAAAAATCTAAATGATGATTTATTCTAGCATAAGAAAACGTAGGATACAATAAAAATTCATTAGCAGTGGGAGGATACTTTCTTATCAATATAATTTGTTTTCCATGCCCTAATGCTTCTATTACAGCATTCCACTCCTTAGTACATTTTTTAATAGATTTTTTAATAGATTTCATATCAATTTCTCCATATAAAGAATTTCTAGAATTTGCTAGCTTTTTAGACTATTATATGTTATTAGATTATATAATAATTTTAGTAAAGAGGGCTTATCTAACAATAGTTTTAAAAATAAGATCATTAAATCTAGATCGAGGGGATTAAATGACTAGAAGACCATTCACTGGCGGAGAGTTAAATATACTAAACGGAAAGATGGGAATTAGTGCACCAGATAAATCAGTGCCTGTTGCTCGCCTGGTTCGTTATCATAAACCAAAAAGTCCAGCTGAACTTGAAAAGCTTATTTCTGATCATGTTAATGGGGGCTGTCCCTGTGGGGTTGTTAGTACTGGAACAGTTCAGGATTTTGGAAGAAATTTATATGAAGCTCAAATTGGATTTTGGGGTGAATATAAATATTCTTTAAAAGATTGCATACAATGGGAATATGATTTATTTATTCTTC
>Ga0208462_1001333_pt1 | contig 17214 bp, 13 predicted proteins | sample AD_SCU001_MetaG_FD_184452 | JGI IMG/M metagenome (GOLD analysis project Ga0208462, IMG submission 184452) | Active sludge microbial communities of municipal wastewater-treating anaerobic digesters from China - AD_SCU001_MetaG (SPAdes) (version 2) | ecosystem: Engineered > Bioreactor > Anaerobic...
ATCTCGTGGGAAAAATCGACTTCCTCAACGTTCTCAACGCCCAGCGGTCCCTCTACCTGACCGAGGAGGGACTGGCGCTGAGCAACCGTACGCTGACCACCAACCTGATCGCGCTCTACAAGGCCCTTGGCGGCGGATGGGAGCGTGAATCGTAGCGGTGCGCACGGGGGGAGCGGGATTATGGTCGTGGATGCCTGCGACCTGGGTTTCCGGGATATCATGGCCTGCCCGCCGGCGGTGCCCGGTAAATCAGGACCACCAATTCTCACCCCGATCGACCTGCTGAAGCCCGCCGACGGTGCAGTGGGAAATCAGGAAGTCGACGCTTCGACCGCGGCGGCGATGTATTCGACCGCCCGATCGATCTCCTCGGCGGTCGTGGCCCGCCCCACGGAAAACCTGATCGTCCCCGCGGCATATTCGGGCGGTATGTCCATCGCGTTAAGGACGGCGGACACCACCACGCCGTCGCTGTGGCAGGCGGCCCCCGCGGAGGCCGCAACATATTCGAGCCGCGAGAGCACGAGATCGGCCTTGAGCCCCCTGAAGCCCGCGCTCGATGTGTTCGGCAGCCGCAAGGAGGGGTGGCCGTTGATTCTCAGGCCGCTAAACCGGACGCGGAGCCCGTTTTCCAGCCTGTCGCGCATCTTCCGCAGATGCTCCCCAAAGCTTTCGATGTTCCGATGAACCATGGCGCAGGCCTCCCCCATGCCCACGATATGGATCACGTTTTCCGTTCCGGCGCGCCGGTTCAGCTCGTGGCCCGCCCCGTGGACGAATTTCTCGAGGGTGAGCCCGGATCGGACATAGAGCGCACCGACGCCTTTCGGCGCGTAGAGCTTGTGGCCGGCCACGGAAAGAAGATCCACCCCGAGCTCATCCACCCGGACCGGTATCTTTCCGATGGACTGGGCGGCATCGGTGTGCATGGGCACGCCGTGGCGACGCGCGATGGCGGCGATCTCCGCGATGGGTTCGATGGTCCCCACCTCGTTGTTGGCGTGCATGACGGTGACGAGGATCGTCTCGGGCGTGATGGCCTCTTCCGCCCGGCGCGGGTCCACGAGACCGTGACGGTCGACCGGGAGGCGGGTCACCCGGAAACCGAGCGACTCCAGGTAATCGCACACCTCGAGAACGGCCGGGTGCTCGATAACCGAGGTGATGATGTGATTGCCCCTGGCGCGGTTGGCGAAGGCGATGCCCTTTATGGCGTGGTTGTTGGATTCGGTGCCCCCGCTGGTGAAGACGATCTCTTCCGGGGCGCAATGGAGCATTTCGGCGATCTGCCCCCGCGCCTTCTGCACCGCGTTCCAGGCCGTCACCCCGTACGCGTGCCGGCTCGACGGGTTGCCGAAATGTTCGTGGATGTACGGCAGCATGGCGCGGGCGACTGCCGGATCGATGGGTGTCGTGGCGTTGTAGTCGAGGTATATCGGCTTCAAATTCATGCTCCCCGGGGTTCGTTCGGTGTTCGCTGAACTACAACATCGAGCCGGCGGCTTGTCAAGGGGCGAAACCGCCGGGGTGATCCACTGATACGAACCAGCGTTCACGGTAAGACGATAACATTCACGGGACGGCATAAAGCCCTTCCCTTGCGGCGTCCGTCGGCTCACCCCTGCGGACGGTCTCTGCGGCGCAGGGACACGGCGTGACACGCCCTCCGCCCAGCCCGGCGAACGGGTGCGGTGTAATCTTACCGTGAACGCGGCTCAATATGAAAGGCCGCGATCGAAAAAAGGGCCTCCCTTCCCGATGCAGGCATTTCGTTGCCTGCCGCGACACTCGATCGTCACGAAGGCTCGCATCGGCCGGCATGATCTTCATCGGCGGTCACAAAAAGGGGAAATTCCACCAAAAAGGTGGTTCCGCTGCGGCCCGTTTCTTTCACCCGGATGTTGCCCCCATTTTCCGTGACGATCTTCTGGGCTGTGCTCAGTCCCAGCCCCGTGCCCTTTCCCGGTTTCTTGGTGGTGAAGAATGGATCGAAAATGACGGAGAGCTTATCGGCCGGAATCCCGCCGCCTGTGTCGGAGACCTCGAGGCAGGCCTTCTTCGCCGATTTGTCCCGAAAGGTGCGAAGAGTGAGCGTGCCTCTACGGTCCATGGCATCCAGGGCGTTCATGACAAGATTGACGATCACCTGACTCAGCTGGTCCCTGTCGCCCCTGATCAACATCATTTCCCTGGAGAGCTCCTTGACGACGCGAATGTGCATGAAGGCTTTCCTATCCCTGATGAGATTGAGGCTGTGCTCGAGGAGCGTGTGGATGTGGAGGACCTCGGTACCGGGATTTGCCTGCCTGCTGTAGGCCAGCAGATTTGTGACGATCTTGCCGCATCGTTTGGCGTCTTCGAAGATTGCCGCGAGGTTCTCACGCCTGGGATCATCCTTTTCGAGGGTGTCCAGCACGAGCTTGGAGAAGAAGATGATCCCGGTCAGCGGATTGTTGATCTCGTGGGCCACGCCTGCCGCGAGTTGCCCCAGGGAGGCCATTTTCTCCGCCCGGGCAATACGGAGAAGCATCTGTTCCATTTGTTTTTCGTGCTGCAACTTTTCTCTCAGGTCGTTGAACACGGACATGGTGCCCACTTCCTTGTCGCCCTCGTAGATGATCGCGGCGCTCAGCTCCACCGGTACATCTTCACCCCTGGCATTGACCATGCTGATCCTGGTGCAATTGAGCTTGCCTTTGCCTCCGATTCGCTCATCTCTGAGGATTTTCATAACCTTCTTCGCCTCCCCCGGAGGGTAGAGATCCTCGGCCGTGACTTTTCCCCGGGCTTCCTTAACAGAGTATCCGGTGAGCTCTTCGGCGGCGGGGTTCATCATTAGAATTCTGCCTTTCCGGTCCGCGGCGATCATGGCACAGGTTGAGCTTCGGATGATCTTCTGCGTGAATTCCCTCGCATCGGAGAGCTCCCGCTCCAAGGTCTTGACCGGCGTCATGTCATGAATGCACTCCACGACGTACCTCACCTCACCGGTTTCATCCACGATGGGAGAGAAGACACGATTGTCCCATTTTTCCTCACCTTCACCGGTTGCGACAATCTTGACGGCGGAATGTCCCTGGCGGTCTTCCAACGTCCTGGCAAGAGCGCAGGTTTCGTGAGGACACGGCTCTCTCAGGTGATAAAAGAAATCGTGACACGTTTTCCCGACGACTTGCGCTTTACTGACACGGAACCTTTCCAGGAAGCGCGCATTTGCATCCACTATGATCTTGTTTGGCTTCAAAATCAGGGTGGGCACGGAAAGCGAGTCGAAAACCTTTGTTTTCAGATTGGCTTCGTCCATGATGTCCATCCGCTTGTTTTCCGCGAGCTCGGCCTCCTCCCCGTTCACACGCCATGGAAATGCCCACCCACGAAAACCGCCCTTCGACGGAAGCGCCCCGTGGCAGGCAAAAAGCTCGGGGACAACGAGAGCGCGTCCGCCACTTCGGCCCCGGAAAGCAATCAGCCCTGACCTGCCGGAGGACGAATGTCGAATTTCCTTATCTTGCTGTGCAGAGTAACCCTGCTGATTTCCAGGATTGCCGCAGCCTTGGAAATGTTCCATCCACAGAAGCTCAGGATACGTTCAAGGTGCTGCTTCTCGTTTTCTCTCAAGGATTGGGGGAACGGCTGGGCGGGAGACCGACAAAGAAATGCGAAATCATCCCTGGTCAGGTAGCGCTCTTTTGCCAGTACCACCGCACGTTCTATGGCGTTTTCGAGCTCTCGAACATTCCCCGGCCACGGATAGCTCTTGAGAAATTCGATCCCCTGCTGCCGAATGCCGACAACCGGCTTGTTGGTTTCCTTGCCGATACGCTCCAGGAAGCATTGCGCCAATACGGGAATGTCATCGATTCTGGCCTGGAGGGGCGGGATTTCCACTTCGATCACGTTGAGCCTGTAATAGAAGTCCTGTCTGAAGGCGCCGCGCTCGATTTCCATTGCCAGGTCCTTGTGGGTGGCGCAGATCAGGCGAAAGTCAACCGAGATTTCCGATAGTCCCCCTACACGAGTAAAGGCTTTTTCCTCAAGGACACGCAGAAGATCGATCTGCATTTTCAACGGGATTTCTCCGACCTCATCGAGAAAAAGGGTCCCTCCGGAGGCCATCTCCAAACGTCCCTTCTTGGCTCTTCCGGCCCCGGTGAACGCACGGCTTTCGTGACCGAACAGTTCGCTCTCAAGAAGCGTCTCCGCGAAAGCCCCGCAGTTTATCGGGACAAAGGGCCCCCCCCGGCGTTCGCTCATCGCATGGATGGCCTTTGCCACCATTTCCTTTCCCGTTCCGGTTTCGCCCCGCAGCAGAATAGGGGAATCGACTTGTGCCACCTGCTCGATCAGTGCAAACAATTGCTGCATGCAATTCGACACGCCGATCAACTCCCGGCAGTGCATGCCGCTCGATATGTGTTCGCGCAGCATGGCGTTTTCGTCGACGATTTTCTTCTGCTGCAGGAGTCTTTCCAGATGACAGCACAATTCGTCGGGGTCGAAAGGCTTCATGAGATAATCGGAAGCTCCGCGTTTCATGGCGTCAACCGCGGTTTCCACCGACCCGTAAGCCGTGATCATCACCACCAGGGTGTACGGGCAGTCCGCCTTAATGCGGTCGAGGACTTCGAAGCCGCTCACATCGGGCATCTTGATGTCGAGGAATACCAAATCGTAGTCCTTCCCGGCGACCATCTCCAGGGCACTTCGCCCCCCATCCGCCGAATCCGCTTCATAGCCCGACTTCCTGAACCATTCCACGAGAGATTCGCGCACAATCTTCTCATCGTCGACGACAAGTACCTTCAGTCTTCCTGTCATGGACCACCTCTCCGCGGCTTGTTGGAAAAACGAGGGGAATCAGGCCATGGTGGCCGGTGAGCATTCCACCCGTCCGGTCTTCGAAATCGCTCCGGAGGGCTCCCCCGAAAACGCGAACCGACCGGCACACGCTCTGATTTCGATGCAAAACCGATACCTGACGACGACTTTCCCGGCCCCGCGCGACGCTCCCTGCCGCGCAGTGAACCGGCAAGCGCCCTTGCAGCCTTGGGCCCGTGGCTTGCGGCGATCTCATCCGGACCGTCAGGGCTCGACCACTGTACAGTTTCTTAACACCTGCAGGAAATATTTTAACACTCCGAGGAGCCGGGAAAAGAGCGAAACGAGGGGCGCCGACGGCAAACGGGATGAAGAGTCTTGACACGCTTCAGCGTCCGTCGGGCTCCCTGACACCCCTGTGCCGGTTGATGCCCCGGAAGGGAAAATCGATGCTCGAACCCCTTCCTCCATTGAACCCGTGAACGCTTGCGGGCTCGATCCGGCTGAAGATGTCCGACCGGCTGCTGCGGGTTGGGGATGTCTCTCCCGTCCGCGCTCAGTGACGGATGGCATGGAGCTTGTATGAGCATTCAAACGGCACGGAACGATCAACCGTAAGGTTTCTGAGAAGGACTTTATTGCCCTGACGGCAGTTTCCGACAGGAAGGAGGCTCATTATGGAACCCAAAAGCAGCGGCGACCGTGGAGTGCGTATTTTCTCAATCACGGAAAACCAGTGCATCTGGATGAAGGCCGGTATCGTCAATTATAAGCTGTGCCAGAATGCTTATGATTGCACGAGCTGTCCGTTTGACAAAGCCATGAGCAGGAAAGTGGTCGAGAAGCCGACCGCCCTGGTGAGCTGGCAGGACATCAAACGGCGAAAGCCCTTTTTCGAGAGAGAATGCCGTCACATGCTGACCGGCCGCGTCCAGTTCAAGTTCTGCGCAAACAATTACCAGTGCAAGGTCTGCGAATTCGATCAGTTCCTGGACGAGCAGGACCTGGCGACCGCAACATCTCCGGTCCGAACGGACAAGGTCTCGGGGTTCGCGCTGGCGAGCGGCTACTACTACCACGAGGGGCACAGTTGGGCGCGCATCGAACACGGGGGATTCGTGCGCCTGGGTATCGATGATTTTGCGCTGAGGCTGCTTGGGAGCCCGACCGGCATCAGCCTCCCGAAAATCGGTACACGCTTGAAACGGGGCGAGAACGGATGGTCCATCCGCAGGGAGGAGCATTACGCATCGGTGCTCTCGCCCATGGACGGCACCGTGATGGCGACCAATCAAAGTGCCTCGAAGCAGCCCGGACTCTCTAAAAAGGATCCCTACGGCGAGGGTTGGCTGATCGTGGTTGACCCACAAGGTGGCCTCAGGAAACAGACGAAGCACCTTCTGTTTGAAAAAAGGGCGGTCGCATGGCTCGATGCCGAAGCAAAGAAGCTGGAAGAGATGGTCATGTCGGTTTACGGAGTTCCTCTTGCCGCCACGGGCGGCGAGATCGTCGAGGACATTTTCGGCAACCTGTCCCATCTCCGGTGGGATGACCTCGTGCGCGAGTTCCTACGCACGTGAGCTCGGATGAGAGCACTCCCGCGCATGCGGCGATCGAACTCGCCGCCCCCTTTTTCATCGATGCCCCGGCGGAGGAGATTCCGCCGGGGCCCGAACAAGCCACTGCCCGTGTTACCCAAGGCGTTTCCTCAGCGTGCGGTGAAGGGCAAAACCGCACCGCCTGCAAAAGGAGATGTCCAGCGCATCCAGGTCCTGGACTTTGGGGCTGAATCGCATGAGACACTTCGGCGCTTCACAATGATACAGGGACAGAGTATGCGCGATCTCGTGCAAAGCGATCTTCACCAGGCGTTCATAGTAGACGTCCGCCGGAGCGGGAAACCCATCCGGTCCATCCGTTAGCCGGAAACCGGATACGATGGCTCTTTTTTGTCCCATTTCCGCCTCCCCGAACACGTAGGTCAGTATCGGCGTGCAAAGATCCACGTCTGTGACCGTGAGAACGCAACGTTGATGTGGAAAGGGCAATTGAGCGAGCCGCTTCAGGATCAGGCCCGCATCGTACTGACTCCGATGGGGTTGAAAGGCCTCTTCGGGGATCGCCATGGGCGCAAGCAGCTCAACCGGAAGATTCATCACGGCCTGGATGTTGGCTGCTATGACTCGGAGTTCCGCAGCCGAAACACGTCCCATGGCGATCAATCCGGCGGAGGGCTCGTTTCTGCGTATCGGTTTTCGTGAAAGCATGTGGGTTGCAGTGAAAAACAGGCTCGGTTGTTTGCGGTATTGCAGGCCATATTCCGAGAAATCACGTCGAATGACCTCCAGGGACACCTCCACACGACTCTTCCCCGGATAGGCGGCTTCTCTCCGGAATCCACGCTCGCCACTATTATCGATCCCGAAAGGCCGTATTGCAAGTGCCGGGCGGGATCTCACCCTTGCAACAAGTCAATTTCCGCCTTCGATCACCGCCCTCGGCGCCGGAGCCTGCCGGGCGATTGCGGAAACCTTCAACCACGGGAACGATCTACCAATGGTAGATTCGCTGCGCGGCAAATCCGCGCGCAGCCTCAAGAATCAGAATAGCATTCTTCTTGCATAAGCATCGCCCAGAAGGAACGAGTTCGCATCCCCGGACCCAGGAGGCGGTGTTCAGCATGAAAAGCATCGAGTGTGAACCTATGGCTGACGAGGCTGATTTCCTTCCCGCAAGCATGCGCGGTCCGTTGTTCTATCCGAAACTGAGCGGCCGCAGCAAAGCCTGGTTCGCACTTTACGTCCAGGTCAAACACGAAAAGGACATCATCCGAAGGCTTGAACAAAAGGACGTCGATTGTTTCCTGCCGTTGATGGAGTGCTGGAGCAAGCGTCGGGACAGGCGAAAGAGGATAACGGTGCCGCTTTTCCCAGGCTACGTGTTCGTGTACACCGTCCTCGACAACTACACCAACGTGGACATTCTGAAAACTCCCGGTGCAGTGAACATTGTGAGAAACTCCGAGGGGCCTTTGCCCATACCTTCATACCAAATTCGGAACCTGCGGACCATTCTGGGCGCCTCCCAATCCATCGAGCTGCATCCGTACCTCAAAGAAGGAGAGTGCGTCCGTGTCGTTCGGGGTCCTTTGAACGGCTGCGTGGGAATCCTGAAGAGGCATTCCCCGAAGCAGGGGAGACTGGTGGTGAGAGTGGATTGCATCCAACGGTCGGTGAGCGTCGAGCTTGACGTCGAGGATGTGGAACCGGCTGAGCCGCTCCGGGAAAACAGGACTCTCTCCTGATCCTCCGGGCCCGCATCGGGGAGCGCCACCCGGCAGAGGAGCTTGCCGTCCTGCGTCGTTTCCCCGCTTCGACGTTGTCGAAGCGATATTCCAACGTCCCTTGAACGTGACTCGGTGCAAGCCGCCGAAATTCCTCCGTTGACCTTTTTCTTGTGTTTTTTGTCGGTAGAGCCGATGATTCCATGGGCTCTCGGTGAGTCTCAAGGCCGTTCCGGGCAGGTTCGGACTCCGGAATGCGCGGGGGGCTGCGCTGATGGGCAGGTGGGCGCTTGGTTCGGCTTTTCTGACAGGAGAAGGTGATGTCAACGGAAGGTCCCCAAAGAAGAGCATCCGTTTACATAAGTCATAGCTATTACATAAGAATTGCAAGCGCATTCATAGGACTGCTGGCCATTACTGTGCTTGTCGTACTTTATCATATTCAAAACAGTGATAATAGAATAATATCAAATTTCAAAAATGATCTGATAAGTCATGTATCGAATCTTGTTATTGAAAAATCTACAAATTATTTTCTCCCAGCATCTATACTTGTTAATATGAGCTCAAGTCTATGTAATATTGGAGCGTTATCATGCAATGACTTCGATCAGATTGAATTATATACGCTTGGAGCTCTTAAATATTATAAACAGATATCTATGTTTTATCTTGCGGATGAACGTGGAAGCTACATACGTGCATGGTCTCTTCCGGACAACACCATGGAAGGTAGAATAATCAAGCCCTATACCATGCCTCCAACCGACACTCTCAAATACTGGGATTCCGAATTCAAACTGACGAAGACCGTGGTATCCAACAATATCGAATATGATCCAAGGGTGAGGCCTTGGTACGTTGGAGCTAAACAGGCAAGGGGATGTTACTGGACCGATCTGTACATCCTCTTCAGGAACAAGAAACCGGCGATCACGTGCTCCTGCCCCGTCATCGCTTCCGATGGGCGCATCGGGGGCGTGTGGGCGATCGATATCGAGCTCGATGAAATTTCCACTTTTCTCAAGAGCCTGAAAATCGGCAAGAGCGGAATCGCATTCATCATAAACGAGAAAAACGAAGTCGTGGCCTACCCGGAGATGTCCCGGTTCATCAGGGAGGAGAACGGGACGGTGCGGCCGGTTCGTGTCGAAGAACTGGGCGTTGAGTCCGTGAGTACGGCGTTTCGCGAATACGCGGCGACCGGCGGGCGGAAATTGAATTTTGAGAGTGGAGGCGTGCGGTACTTCGCCTCTATTTCGGATTTTCCGAAGTCCTTCCCCGTGACGTGGAAGATTGCACTGATCGTCCCCGAGAGAGATTTCGTGGCGGGTGCCATGGAGGAGATGCACCGGATTCTGCTGGTCTGCGCGGCGATCCTAGCGATTGCGGTAATCCTGGCGGCTTTCATCGCCCGGGGCATCACCCGTCCCATCAGGCTCCTGGCGGAAGAGACCGGAAGAATAAAAGATCTTCATCTTGAGGACAGAGGCGCGATAACCTCCTACATCAAAGAAATCCAGCTGATGAGCAGTGCCGTTTCCGCCATGAAAAAGGGGCTTCAAGCCTTCAGGAGGTATGTGCCCGCGGAGCTGGTGCGCCAGTTGATCAAGACGGGCAAGGAGGCGCGCATTGGCGGCCAGAAGGAAGAGCTCACCGTGATGTTCTCCGATATCAAGGGCTTCACCACTATCGCGGAGCGAACGAACCCGGAAGATCTCATTCATCAGCTGTCGGAGTACTTCGATGAGCTCACGAGAATCCTGAGCGACAACAGGGGCACGGTGGACAAATACATCGGGGACGGCATCCTGGCGTTCTGGGGAGCTCCCATCCAGGACGACGAGCACGCGGTCAATGCCTGCAGGGCGGGGCTTGCCTGTCGCGACAGGATCGCCGAGCTCAACAGGAATTGGCAAAGCGAAGGCAAGTCTCCCTTCATCACCAGGATCGGCATCAGCACCGGTGAAACGCTGGTCGGAAACGTGGGGTCGAGCGAACGGATGAACTACACCGTCATGGGCGACAACGTCAATCTGGCCAGCCGCCTCGAAGGGGCGAACAAGCTGTACGGCACTCAGGTCATCGTCGATCGCAGAACGTGCGAATCGGCCTCCGAGGAATTTCTCTTCAGACTGCTGGGCAGGGCCGCGCTGAGAGGCAGGAGCGGGGAAACGACCATCTACGAGTTGGTGGGGAAAACAACCGGTAATGAAGCGGAGGCGAACGCCGCGCTCTGCACGGCGTTCACCAGGGGGGTCGAAGCCTACCTTGCAAGGGAATGGGACAAGGCTTTCGCCATTTTCAGCGATTTGTCGGCGCGCCTCCCCGAGGATGCCCCCACCGGTTTTTACCTCGAACGCTGCCGCCAATACAGGGATGATCCTCCGGGAGAGGACTCGCGGGGCGTGGAGAAACTGAGGTCTTGACGCCTTCGCGGCGGGAGCGCCTTATGCCCTCTCGCAAGAAATTATCATCGCGAGCGCACGTTCGTGTGAGATCATCGCGGCTCACGGCCTTCCGGGCCGCATACGTCGCGATTTCGAGGACGTCGCTTGAGGCTCCGGCCTTTTTCGGCGACGGCAACCTCGCGTTATGATTGGAGGATTGCATTCCAATGGGGTTGCGTCCCAAACGCAGATCCGTATCATGCGAGCATCAGGGAACGGGTGACGGCGGCGTTGCGCCTTGCCCACCCCGCCGGGCACCGGGCAGAGACACGCCGGCCGGGGTCGGTTCACTTCCTGCTCCGGCGAACATTTTCAAAACCTTCGCCGCCATTGAAACGGATTCGCCGAATCGAGCATCTCCTGATTGACGTCACGCGAATATAGTCGTATTTTATGAGCGTTAACTCATGATTGCGAATAGCTTTATGCTTGATTTGCCCTTTTCGGAAGCGTGCGTCGATATCAATCGTCCCATGTTCGAAACGGTTCAGGGGATGATGCTGGGCTGTGGAGAGACTGTTGAACCGGTGATTGAGGAGGTTCGACAGATGAGGAGAGTGGGCAAATAGTAAAACAACAATCAAAGGAGGACGCACTATGATCAGGTCATTTTGTCTCGCATTATTCATCGTATTCCTGGGTATCTCTCTGAGCGGTTGCACGTGTCTCGGGATCAAGGGGGGTTGGTTCAAATGCGGAAAAGAGGAGGTGGTTGAGGCGCCCCCTCCGGCTCCGCCGCCAGTAGTGGCTAAACCCGCGCCCCCTCCGCCGCCGCCTCCACCGCCCAAACCGGCGCGCAACTAACACTATTCAGCCGCCCTGCCTTGCCTGTGGTCATACGGCGAGGCAGGGCCATCCACGATGTTGCCGGACGAGAGAAACACGCCGATTTCGCGGGGACGATCACGTGATCCAAAAAGAAAAAGTATCAGGCCGCGCCTTTTTTGCATCATTGCGGCGCGCGAAGTGCTCGAGAAGCATGCGCTCACTCGCAGCCGGCCTGGTGAAAGGTCTTTGCGTCGGGCTGACGGCCGTCGCCTTTTTCCCTCACCAGGTTGCCGCCGCGGACAAGGCCGTGCAAATCTTTAGCCCGGCTTCCCCATTGTCCGCGCATCAAACCGCGGCACCCGGCTTGGCTTCCGGTGCGTCGCCGGACGGTGACGTGTCGTCTCACCCGAAGCGGGCGAACTTCGGACAGGAGCCTAAATCCCGGGACGCCGGGAAAGTGGCGGATTGGGTTGTCGATTCAGGCGACAATTCCGGCATGCCGTTTCTGATCCTGGACAAGGTGGACGCCAAGGTCTTCGTGTTCGACACCGATGGAACACTGCGCGGCGCGGCCCCTGCTTTGCTCGGCCGAGGGAAGGGGGATGACGCCGTTCCGGGCGTCGGCGACCGGAAAATGTCCGAGATTCGCCCCAAGGACCGCACCACGCCGGCGGGGCGTTTCGTGGCCTTGCTGGGCGTTAATCATAACGGCACCGATGTCCTCTGGGTGGACTACGACGGCGCCGTCGCCCTGCACCGGGTGGTTACGCATAACCCCAAAGAACGCCGACTGGAGCGCCTGGCCACTTCAACCCCGCTCGACAACCGCATTTCCTATGGCTGCATCAATGTTCCGGCGAAGTTCTACGATGATGTCGTGAAGCCGCTTTTCACCGGGACCTATGGTGTTGTCTACATCTTGCCCGAAACCAGGTCGTGCAGCGAAACCTTCAGGGCCTTCTATGACGTCGATGTGCGGCGGGGAACAGGCGCCACCGCGAAACTCGACGAAGCAACGGAGGCGGGCCTGCAGCAGCAGGACAAGAAGGTTGGCGGCAAGAAGGCTCGACCCTGAAGAAAACCCGAGGCGATGGAATTGGGGATTGCCCCAACTGCCTCGCCGGTCTCGACCCCACACCGCGGGAATCCGCCCTCGCATAGGCGTCCATAGCGTAAGACGATTGGGTCATTTTCTGTGGACCGCATCATGACAGATATTGCAGAGGGTGATGAGGTTTTCCGGTGTATTCTCCCCTCCCCTCCCATGGGGATCGACATGATGAGCTTCCAGATGCCTCGGGTCGGAAGGATTCCATCTCTCATGACTCCACCCGCAGCGCAGGCACTAAAAAATCTGGCTATTTCTTCGTTGGTCATTGATTCACTCGCCTTCCCAGTTGAAATTTCGAGTGGGCATGGTCCTGGAGGTTGCCTTTGTCCGTCGAGAACATTGATTTACAGGGAGGAGAGATAGCGCCCGACGGGTATCAGGCTGCCAAGACCTCACGGAACGAGCGAAGGCATCGCTCCTGATGCTCGGGATTACAGTAGCCGAACGGCACGGCCGCAAGCACGAGGCGCACTCGACGTCTGCCTGAGGTCACCGTGGCGACCGTCGCCGGCAAGCAGTCGCTCGATCCGACGTGCGGGTAGACCAACAGAGTATCGACCTGATAAACGTCCGAGAGCGAGGCGTAGGCCAGAGCCTGATGCAGGTCGGCGCGGTGCTCGGCGCGCACCTCGTCGGAAAGCCCGCTCCACCCCTTCCGAGCGAGCAACTCGAGATGCGCCTTATACTTGGCGTCCACCCAGACGACGCGTTCGGCACTGCGGAGCTCGACGTCCGGGGCGAGCGCCCCCATCGACTGCGCCGGTCCATGCCAATGAAGCGGTCTTCGCGCCGCCTGGAAGGGGCTCGCCGTCATGCCAAGCTGTCGTCCGAGGTCAGCAGTGAACGCGGCGATCCATGCCTCCCACACAGCATCGATCGAGAGATCCCAGGCAAGCCCGTCGAGACTGCGTGCGCCTCCGAGACCCCGCTCCTCGGCGACCCAGGTCATGGCCTCCACGGCTTCGCTCACCCGCGCAGAAGCACCAGCCAGGCTCCAGTTCGTCGATGGTCGCCGCAAGGCGCCCGCTCCCACGACGGACTGAAGCTCGGCCGCGCGCCCGAGCAAATACCTCGCGGGAGGAGACCAGGCCACCGAAGAGAGCTCCTCCGTAAGACGCGAGAGCGTCCAGCGCACGGAGGCAATCAGGTACGGATCGTCGTCGGGCTCTGAGAAGCGGCAGGGAAACGTGGTCCACGCTCCGTGTGGAAGCTGCGCTGTGGCCCATGTCGTCCAGTCGACGCGCCCTCGTGGGCTCGTTCGCTTCTCAGTGCGCTCGACGAATCCTCGCCGGCGGTCCCGCAGCAGCGCCGCGATGCGCTCGATGACGGGGCCGGCCAGCATCCATGGTGGGACCTCGCGTGCCGACCCGGGCACGAGCTGAGTCCCGCCAAGGCTGGGCTCGACAGAGAACCCGATGGCGTTGAACACCGCCCCGAGCGCAGCCCAGCGGAAGCGCGGCTCTATCAGGAGCCCCGCCGCGACCTTGCGCGTGGCAGGGCTGAGAAGCGGGATGGCGCCAATGCGAGGGCCTGGCTTCAGCATCACCCGAAGCACCGGACCCACGCGGATCTCATGGTGGAGGCCGAGGCGCCGCAGCCCGGCCCAGTTCGCTGCCAGGAAAGGTTCGACCCACCGATCTCCAGTCGCGCCGACATCCTGGGCGTGGATGGAGACGGCCTCTCCGTGGTCGTGCCCCTTGAGCAGCGGGCGAGCCGACGACACCGCTGCCATCAGGGCCGCGCGCGATCGCCCCTTCCTGGTCTGGCCACGCCCCATCAGCGCTCCATCAGCCGCGACTCGATCCGATCCGCGAGGCCAGCCACAGCCTCGCTGGCCGGGCCACAGAGTTTCTCGTCCAGGTAGTGCCGCAGAAGAGGCACGAGCTCGAACCGCACACGCCGCGCTATGCGGTCGGCCCGGCCGGCAGGATCGAGATCGGGACGCGGGTCGAGGAAGTAGGCGTGACCGGGGACGAGGCGCAACGTGTCCTCGTCGGCAAACTCGACGAAGGTATGGATGGTGTCTGCGAAGGTCGCCGTGGCCAACTCGACGCCGTCCTGCTCGACAGCCTGCAGATCGGGCCACATCTCCACGAACGCGAAACGTCGTCGGATGGCGATGTCCATGCGTGCGATGGTCCGGTCCGCAGTGTTGCGCGTGCCGAGCACGAGCAGGTTGGGCGAAAGCATCAACTCCGGCTCGTGGCCGACCGGCGCGTGCGGGAGCCGAACCCTGCGACTGGCTTCGCCAACCTCGAGGAGCACGACCGCCTCCCCGAGCACCCGAGCCAGATCCGCGCGGTTGATCTCGTCGATCACCAGCACGTGCTTTCGCTCATTTGCCGCTGTGTTGGCCACGAGCAGGTCGCCGGGCCGGACATCGAAGGCGAGACCTTGGCCGGTCGGACGTGGGAAAAGCCCGACGACGAAATCCTCGTACGTTCGCGCCGCATGGAACTGGACGTGCGTAGCGGAACCGACTCGGTCGGCGAGTTGATAGGCCAGGCGCGTCTTGCCTGTCCCGGGTGGACCTTCGAGCACCACGAAGCGCCGCTCCAGCAAAATGGCGAACACCTCTTCGAGAGTCACGGCCGGGAACACCGCCCCGGCAATTTCCTCGAGGCGACGCTCCCAGTGCTTTTTCGCCTCGCCGGTGAGCGGCGTGCCGTGCTCGTGGAAGAACAGGTCGAGCAGATCCTCGACCGCGCGGCCGTCAGCGTCACTACGAACCGGGACCGCGGCGTAGATCACCCGCTTATATGCCTTGAGCGCCGCCGAGATGTCCGGCCACTGCAAGGCAATGACGTCCGGGACTTCGGTGCTGACGTCGAGGAGATCCGGCTTGACCCAGACCTTGCCCCGATGAAGTCGCGAAATCGCCCGAAGCCGACGAGCATGACCCGGTCTGCCCAGGATGGCCGTATCGGCGCCGAAGCCGTCGGTGCCGATCACGAGCACGGCAACGCTCCCTTGCGCGCCGGGGAACCAGACGAACGAGGTACCCTGGTAGGGTCCCGACGTCGGGTTCTCGGAGGTGATCCAGCCCGCGTAGGACGCGGCGTCGTCCTTCTTCTGCAGGTTCACCCGGAGCTGGAAGCGGTCCTTGTGATGTGAGGCCCTGTGGCAGCGCTCGTCGTAGACCCGGCCGAGCAGCGCCCGCACGGCGTCGCTGTCGCCCATCGTGCTCCACTCCCGCCCTTGCGCCATGCCAGTGATCAGTTCGCACGTTGCGCTCATCGCGGTATCCTTGGAATCCCTTCCCTGCGATCAATTGAATCCAGTCGGCTGCATTGCTCAAAGCCCTTAGCGTCAACGCTCCCGGTATTTTGCATTCTTCCGTTGTTCGTATAGGAGAGCATCCAGCCTGCGGGAGCCACCGAACACGACCTCAACGTTTCCCGAGTAAGGCTCAAACTAGAATCCGCGCACATCATACTCGACAATCTCCCAGTCACGGACATAATCCACGCCGTCTGTCTTGTTTTGACGGAGTGTTCGGCAGGCATTCCCGTTCCAATCAAGAACCGCCGCGTGCTCGAACCCGGCGCGGGCAGCGCCCAAAGCAAGCCCTCCGGCCCCAACAAACAACTCAAGCGGGCGGGCGCGGGTGTCGGGCTCATGATTTCCCCTCGGGTTTCTCGTTCAGCCAACGGTCAATGGCTTCCTTGTGAAATCGCCAATGCCGACCTATTTTCTGACAGGGAACCTTGCCCTCCCTCACGAGCTTGTAGAGGGTCGACTTCGGTATTTTCAGGTAGGCGGCCAGTTCTTCGATGGTCAGTACCTCACCCGGTTTTTCATCCATCAACTGGTCCTCTCTGGTCTCAAAGCATAATTCGACTCAGGATGCATCGTATCAAGAATGTAGTTTACAGTTATTGACAGTTGATATCAAGCGCGTTTCGCAGCAGAGCAGGAGAAGATCAGCGCCGGATTACGCCGTACAGCTCTTTGAAGTCGCCAATCCAGCGGTCCCCAAGAGCATGGAACTAGGCCGGAGGATTGGTCCCGTTTGTCCGGACGGGTCTTTTCTTCCCGGCGCCAACCCAACAGCGTCCGGTCGCTCCGGCTGAAAGATCGCTCCGTTTGTGCGGAAGAGGGCAGGCCGCAGCGCCGGCAGGAGGGACGGGCTCCACGGCCGTCGGTCCGCATCGGGGGTGTCTGAACACGCGATCCGGATGCCGGGTTGTCGGGCGTTGTCGGATTGTCTCGTGTTTCCACCGGGGTCTTCGCGGCTTCTTGCCCTTGTGGACACGTCGTCCGCGTTCTGTGGCGGGGAAAGCCCGAACCTGGGGTTTCTTTAGAGGAGGCGGGGAAGGAACGTCGGTGGGCGGGTTATTGGGGCCGGGAAAGCTAAGGTCGTATCCGGGAATATTTCTTGACGATTATAGCCACAACCGGCTATATTTATCTCCAGATATGACAAAAATTGAGAAATGCAATGACCAGGAGTGATCCCATGGTAGAGACGATCAAGTCCATCATCCTGGACTTCCAGGAATCCCGGATGGAAACCGGGGTGCCCCGTCGCCTGCATATCGAGACGGTTCACGGCAAAGCCGCCGTCTTTATCGGAGTGCGCCGGAGCGGCAAGTCGACCTACCTGTTTCAGGTTATCCAGCGGCTGTTGGACCGTGGGGTCCCCCGGCAGAACATCCTGTACCTGAACTTTTTCGACGACCGCCTCCACAACCTCCGACAGCACAACTTCGGCCTGATCGCCGAGGCCTATTACTCCATCTACCCGGAGAAAAAAAACGCCGAGACGGTCTACTGCTTTTTCG
>Ga0208462_1001338_pt1 | contig 17158 bp, 13 predicted proteins | sample AD_SCU001_MetaG_FD_184452 | JGI IMG/M metagenome (GOLD analysis project Ga0208462, IMG submission 184452) | Active sludge microbial communities of municipal wastewater-treating anaerobic digesters from China - AD_SCU001_MetaG (SPAdes) (version 2) | ecosystem: Engineered > Bioreactor > Anaerobic...
GTGCAACCGGACATGTCGAGGCCGTGCGGATCGTGTACGACCCGAGCAGGATTTCATACGAGCAACTCCTCGACGTCTTCTGGCAGAATATCGACCCGACGCAGCCCGACGGACAGTTCGCCGACACAGGCCCTCAGTACCGGACGGTCATTTTCACACACGATGACGAACAGCGGCTTCTGGCCGAGGCTTCCCGGCGGAAGCTGGAACAGTCCGGGAGGTACGACCGGGGGATAACGACCGAAATCCTTCCCGCCACGCCGTTCTACGAGGCGGAAGAATACCATCAGGCGTACTACAGGAAAAACCCGCTACGGTACGAATACTACCGCCGCATGTCGGGCAGAGACCGGCACATTGCCGAGAAATGGGGGCGGGAGAAACCGGCCCGCAGCGGCAAAGCCGCGGAGAAATGATCGGCGGCGCCCGGCAAACCTCCCGGAGAACGGCGGGGCGAGGCCTTTCGTGCAAATCGGGCTCCATTCACGCCGGTCGGAAAGCGACGCCGTCATGGGGGTGCCTGGCGGGAACGGCGGTCTCCGCCAGGCGTCACGACTTTTTCCCGCCGCTCCTGTGCGCTCGCGGGATGCGCCAGTCGCGTCCGCGAGGGGTCTTCGATCTTTCCGCGTTCCATATCATTAAAGCTTGGCACGGCGCCCTGTCCGATATAGTCTTGAATGGTTTCTTTTCAGGCACCTCCAGCCGGATTCTGCGGATTCGAGAAACACAACACGGAATGCGGCCTTGGAAAGGCCTGACGCTCGAAAGGCGACCGGGAATCTGCCGCCGGCCGCCGCGCGATGCCGCGGACACGCTCCGCGCCTGACGATTTATCGAGGAAGCGGTCCCGGGGAGGTATCATCCCCCTGCACGACTCGTGGCCCAAAGGCGTAGGATGAAGAGCACGCACAGGAAAAAATCCAGAGCCGCCATGATTTCCGTCTTATCCAACGCCACCCTCGTGGCGCTGAAGATCGTGGTCGGCGTTTACATCGGATCGGTTTCCGTGATCTCCGAAGCCATCCATTCGGGTGTCGATCTGCTGGCCGCCGCGATCGCCTATCTTGCCGTACGAACCTCCGGAAGGCCTCCCGACCGGAAGCACCCTTTCGGGCACGGCAAATTCGAGAACATCTCCGGTACCGTGGAAGCGTTGCTCATTTTTCTGGCCGCGGCATGGATCGTCCATGAATCCGTCCAGAAACTGCGGCATCCCGAACCCATTGGCGTCGCGGCATTGGGCGTGGGCATCATGCTGCTCTCCGCAGCGGTGAACGTCATTGTGTCCAGGATGCTCTTCAGAGTGGCGAGGGAAACGGATTCCGTGGCGTTGGAAGCCGACGCGTGGCATCTGCGCACGGATGTCTACACCTCGGTGGGTGTCATGGCCGGACTTGGAATCATCTGGATCGGGGGCATCTATTTTCCCACTGTGGAACTGGGCTGGGTGGACCCCGTGGCCGCTATCGGCGTGGCCGTGCTCATCATCAAGGCAGCTCTCGATCTGACCCTCAAATCAGCCCGGGACCTCCTGGACGTCAGCCTCCCTTCGGAAGAGGAATCGATCATCCGGCGGCAAATCTCCGAGCACGCCCCAAATATCAGGGGGGTGCGCCGTCTTCGAACCCGCAAGGCGGGTTCCACCCGGTTCGTGGAGCTGACGATCCTCGTCGACTCCGAAATGACGGTGGGGGAGTCGCACTGCATCGCCGACGTCATCACACAGGCCATTCAGGAGCGATACCAAGGAGTGATCGTCACCATCCACATCGAGCCATGGAAACCTCACGGCTCACGCCGCGGAAGCGGCTCGCCCGAGAGGGAATGACACGGCCGCGGTCTTTCCGCTCTCTTGGGCCGCCAAGGGGGGAGTCAGGCGGGGGAGGCCGGCAGAACCGCATTCAAGAGGGCTTTCGAGGCCGGATGCGACAGTTGATCGAGAGCGGTCACTTCGTCGCTGGTCTCGATGATCCGCCCGAAGTGCAGGACCGCCACGCGATCGCAAAGCCTGCGAATAACGCGGAGATCATGGGAGATGAACAGGAAAGCCATTTTGAGCTCCTGCTGCAGCCATGAAAGGAGGTCGAGCACCTGGGCCTGGACCAGCACGTCAAGACCGCTCACCGCTTCATCGAGGACAATCAGCCGAGGCTTCGGGGCGACGGCCCGGGCGATGCAGACTCTCTGAAGCTCCCCGCCGCTGAACTGATGCGGATATTTGCGGCCATCCTCCTCCTTCAGCCCCACCATCTCCAGGAGTTCGCCGATACGAAGGCGCAACTTTCGACTCGAAAGCCGCTCGAAGTTACGCAGGGGTTCACCGATGGCCTCCGATGCCTTGAACCGGGGGTTTATCGATTGAAGGCAGTCCTGAAAGACGCCCTGCAAATGCCGGCGCATGGCTCGAAAGTCCTTCCCGTCGCCATTGGTGAGATCACATCCCATGAATCGGACCGTTCCGATATCGGGCCGCTCGAGGCCCAGTGCGATGCGCCCCAGAGTGCTTTTTCCCGCTCCGCTCGGTCCCACAAGCCCCAGGCACGTCCTCTCGTCCATGGCCAGGGAAACATCAGCGAGGGCGTCCACCCGCTCCCTCTGACGGAATACGCCGCCCCGGCGGTAGCTCTTACGGATTCTCTCCAGCGTGAGTAACCTCATTGCCAATGTCTCCGCCTTTCCATCTTCCCGTGCAATGCCCGCTCTCCGGAGTGCAGGGAAGGGCATCGTTAGCGGCGATTCGTGCCGCCCATTCCCCCATGAAGACGGAAATGCGCGTCAAGCAAGGCGCAGGTGTAGGGATGAGTGGGTCTTTCGAAAACGGTGCCCGCGGAAGCCGACTCAACAAGCTTGCCGTCGCGCATCACGGCGACGTGGTCCGCCATGCGTGCAACAACGCTCAGGTCGTGAGTGACGAGCAGGATTCCCATCCCGCGATCCCTGCGCAGGCGGTCCAGGAGATCCAGGATCCTCGATTGTGAAACGACATCGAGATCAGTGGTGGGCTCATCGGCAATAAGAAGCGGGGCTTCGTGTACGAGGGCCAGTGCGATCATCACCCGCTGCAGCATCCCTCCGCTCATCTGAAAGGGGTACAGCCGCAGTATTGAAACCGGGTCGGAAAACCCCACTTCCCGGAGAACGTCCTCCGCAAGGCTGAAGGAATTCCTGCCCCCGGCGCCGCGGTGAGCAGCGATGGTCTCCATGAAGTGTTTCCCGATGGTGAAAACGGGATCGAAAGCACTCATGGGGTTTTGCAGGATGACGGCCATGCGTTTTCCCCTGAACTCCCGCCCCCCGGCACTGGGGGTGCACTCGATCCTTTTCCCTTCCAGCCTTATCTCGCCGGCTTCCCGCACGACACCCCGAGGCAGAAGATTGAGGATGGCAAGGCAGGTGAGGGATTTTCCACACCCGCTTTCACCGACCAGGCCAAGGACCTTTCCGCTATGGACGGAAAAGCTTACACCGTCCACGAGTTTCACCGTGGAACGGCCGTTCCGCAAGACGACTTTCAGCTTCTTTGTCTCAAGAAGAGGTTCGGGAGCCATGGCTAGAACCCTCCTTCCCTCAGCCCAGGGTCCAGTGAGTCGCGCAGGGCATCCCCCAGCAAGTTGAAGGCCGTAATGATGAAGAAAATCATCAGACCGGGATAGGTCATGAGCTCCGGGTGCCCACGAACGAAGTGTCTGGCATCATTGATCATGGCGCCCCATTCGGAGGTCGGGGGCTGGATCCCGAGCCCCAGGAAGGAGAGACCCGAGACGTGGAGCATGATGTGTCCCAGGTCCAGTGTCGCCAGAATGGCGAGCTGGGCGATCACGGAAGGAAGGATGTGCCGCACGACTATTCCGGTTCGGCTGGTTCCTGCAACCCGCGCGGCAAGGACGAATTCGCGGTGCTTCAGACCGAGGACCAGACCGCGGACGATCCGACCGTACCAGGCCCAGTGGGAGAGAGCAATAGCCAGGATCATGTTGAAGACACCGGGGCCCAGAGTCCCCACCATGACAATAACCAGAATGAGAGTGGGAAAGGCCAGGAACACATCGCATATCCTCATGAGCCCGGAATCCACCCATCCTCCGGCATAGCCGGAAGCCGCGCCGACAAGGAGACCGATAAGGAGTATCGCTCCCATGGCGGCAAAAGTTGTGCCGAGAGAAACTCTCGCTCCATGAATCAACCTGGACAGGACATCCCTTCCCAGATGATCCGTGCCCAGAAGGTGCTCGCGGTCCGGAGACTGGAGCTTTTTCTCGATGGCCACATAGTCGGGATCGTGGGGGCTGATCCACGGTGCGAAAAGAGCCATGAAAACCGTGACGGCCACCAGCATGGCGGAGCTTGCCAGAACCAGCCTGTTTCGAGACATGCAGCCCCCTTTCCCTTCACGCCCCGGCATATTCTATCGCTTTTCCGCCACCGTTTCGTCGAGTTCCATGTCTTCAAAGGGAATTTCATACATGGTCGGTCCGAAGTGCACTCCCTTCACTCGTTTCCCGTGGATCACCATGCTCGCGAGGAAAGTGATGGGTATGTAGACGGACTGCTCGTGGAGGGTGCGTAAGACACAGTCGTAGAGGATCCGGCGCTCTTTGTCGTCCCGCATGACGAGGAGCCGGGAGATCTTTTCATCGATCTCCTTTTTCATGGGAAGCCCGAGCTGAGCCTGGTAGTCCGCATGCGTGGGAAAGCGCATGGAGCTTACCAGAGAGTGCGGATCGTAGGGGGCTCCCCAGGTTTCCAGGATGGTGAGATGGAATTCTCCGGTTTTCCAACGATTGCTGAAGGTCTGCGGCTCCTCCCCCATGAGCCTCACCTTGATGCCCACCCTCGCCAAATCCCCCTGGATGACTTCGGCCAGCGCCTTGTGGATGGGGTTGGTGCCGACAAAGCTGAGATCGAGGGCGAGCTGCTCGCGGTTCTTCTCTCTGGATTTCCCTCCCGGCTTCAGTTTCCATCCCGCTTCATCCAGAATGGCAGAGGATTTTCCGATACTGAATTCGTATGCGGGAAGGTCGATGTCGCAATAAAGAGCGGTCCTCGCAAAAAGGGTATCGGCAGGCTTTTCGGTATCGAAGAAAACCCCCTTTGCGATGGACTGTTTGTTGACGGCATGCTGAATCGCCCGGCGCACAGCCGGGTCCACCGTGGGGCCTCGCCCGGTATTCATGGCAATGGTGCGAACGGCCATGGGAGGTGAGATAGCCGAACCGTACCTTCCCGTGCGCCTGAGGCTCATGAAGGTGTCCATACTGACCGCGCCGCCGACATATCCCCCCCCGAAGATGAGATCCACCTCACCCGATTCCAACGCCAGTGCCCGAGATTCCGGATCGGGGATGATCTTGACGCGGATTTCTCCAATCGCGGGTTTCTTGCGCCAATAGTCGTCGTTGCGCCTGAAAACGGCATATTCATCGCGTTTGTACTCTGCAAGAACCCATGGGCCGGTACCGACAGGTTTCTTTATGCCCTCGGCCGTGTTTCCGCTCTCGGGGAAAACGGCGGGCGAGACGAAAACAAGCGGCCGAAATAGGCAGAGTTCCTGCAGAGCAGGGTAGTAGTATTCTTTCAGAACCATCCTGAACGTGAGCTCATCCACCACCTCTGTCTCCCCGATCTGGTTGATCAGTTCGAGCCATCGGTACATGTCGCGGTTCATCAGCACCGCATCGAAGTTCTTCTTCACGGCATGGGCATCAAAGGGGGTGCCGTCGGAAAACCTGACCCCTTCGCGCAGACGGAAGCGGTATTCCTTGCCGTCTTCCGATTCCGTCCAGCTTTCCGCCAGCCAAGGAACGATCCGCCCGTTTTCACCGGATTTCAGGAGGGGTTCGTAGACCATGTTCTGGAAGACGAACGGAGTTCCGTACAGATGAGGGTTCAGATGCCCCACATCCCCCGAATAGGCATAAGTGAGCCTGTTCCCGTCCACGGCCGAAACGACCGGGGCTTTGCCGATCGCCGACGTGAGAATAGCCAGAAAGAGAAGGCAACGCACCGCTCGCCTGCAGCGCCGCATCGTCGCAAACACTCCATCTCCAATCGATTGACGGTTCAAGAAACTCCCCCCGAAACAACGCCGGCCTGCAGGTCGCACGCTCGCATCCCCGGAGCAAAAAGTGACGCTAGAACCGGGCCTTTGCCCCCAAACAAGACTCTTGACGCCTCGCCGCTTGTCCGTGCCGGCGGACGCCGCCGAGAGCGCATTCCGGAACATGCCGCCAGCCTCGGGGCCGCATGATCCGCGGCTCTGCCCGGCAGGCCGATCGCTGGAACGGCCATGAAAAGCCCGGCATGCTCGCCCCGGCGGTATCCGCGCTGTGCGTCACCTCGCCGAATCTCCGATACGGATGCGTGGATCAAGCCACGCGTGGAGGAGATCCACCGCAAGGTTGCAGATGACGAAGATGGCCGACATGAGAAGAATGTATCCCTGCACCACGGGAAGGTCTCGGTTCATGATCGCTCTCAGGGCGTAGAGCCCGACACCCGGCCAGGCAAAAACGCTTTCCGCGATGACCGAGCCCCCGATGAAGTTCCCCGCGCACATTCCCAGCGCGGAAACAGCCGGAAGCAGGGAGTTTTTCAGCACGTGCCTGCCGATCACCCATCGCTCGCGCACGCCCCTGGCCCTTGCGTAAAGAACGAACCGTTGGTTCAGGTTTTCCAGCACACTGGCCCGGATGAGGCGAACAAGAACGGCAATGAAGATGAACGACAGGGTGAAGGCCGGCAGGATCAGGTGCATCGGCCCGCCTCGTCCCAGAGCGGGCAGCCATCCGAGCTTCACGGCAAAAAGATGGATCAGTAGAAATCCCAGCCAGAAGCTTGGGATGGAAGCACCCACGTAGGAAAAAAGGCGGCAGAACTGGTCCACGAGGCTTTCTTTGTATAGTGCGGAAAACACCCCGAGGGGCACACTGATGAGAATCGTCAGTATCAGTCCGGCTCCGGTGAGTTGGAGCGTTGCCGGGAGGTAGCGGAGCAACTCGTCCAGTACGGGCCTGCGCGTCTGGTACGATGTCCCGAAATCCAGACGGGCGGCTCGTTTCAACCAATCGCAATACTGGACGGCGAGCGGCCGGTCCAGCCCCAGTTCATGTCTCACGACCGCCACGGCCTTTTCATCGGGGGGCACCTGAGCCGAGCGTAGATAAGCAACGGCAGGATCCACCGGATCCAGGCGCAGAAGCAGGAAAGCCACCACGGACACCCCAAAAAGGATAGGAACCAGGCTCGACAATCTTCTTGCGATGAAGCTCATCACGAGGCTGCATCCTTTTTCAACCCACCCATCGGGTCTGCATTGCCCCCCCCATGGCCCGGGCAGGCCCACGACGCCCCCGACAGGTTCCGTCTAGAACCGATAGGTCGCGGTCCCGATGAATGCGCGACCGTCGGCCGGGTTGGCAATCGGCCCCGGCAGGTAGAAGCCGCCGCTTGTGGAGCCGTGCTCGGCATAGGTTTGGTCCGTGAGGTTGTTGATTGCGAAACTGAGCTCCAGCCCTTTGCACCAATCTCTGAACCCGTAGGTGTACTTGAGGTCTACAACCGTAAATCCGTCCAGCCGCAGCGTGTTCGCGACGTCGATGAACCGGTCCGTTCCATAGCGCACGGAAGTGTCGAACCTCCCGTATTTCTCACTGACCCATCCCACCGTCGTGCCGAACTGGTGCCTCGGGACCAGCGGGACTCTTTTCCCGGAGTAATCCGCGGTCGTGGTCCTGTAGTCGGTAAACTCGGCATCGATATACGTATAGTCAAAGGCAACGTAAAAACCCCATGGAAGCTTCTTTTCCACCCCGGCTTCCAACCCCATGGATCTTGTTTCGCCCGCATTTTGATATATGTAATTGGTCGGATCAACGAGAACAATCTTGTCTTCCGTGAGTATGTAAAATCCTGCAATGTTGTAGGTGATGCCGAAACAAGCGGGCAATTCGCCTCTGAACCCCACTTCCCAGGTCTCCAATGTTTCGGGCTCGACGTTTCGATCCAGATCGAACGGAGCTACCGTCAGGAATAGCGACCGGATTCCCTGGCTGTAGTTGCCGAAAAGATTGAGTGACGGATCGAATACGTAGGAGAATCCGGCTCTTGGGCTCAATTTATCATGGCTTGTATCATAGCTGTTGGCGGAATTGGAATGTTTGTAGTCGGTCCCCATGATGTCATAGCGAGCACCCACATTGATCATCAGGTTTTCGATCGGGGAAACCTCGTCTTGAATAAACAGACCCCATATGTCCTCATTAACATTGGCCTTGTTTGCGAATTGGAAAAACTGGTAAAAATAGTCATTGGGTCGCACATAAACGCTGTGATCCAGGTACCTGTATTCCACGCCGGTGAGAAGACTGTTTTTGACTCCACATATGGAAAAATCGTACTGATAGTTCGACTCAGCCGTCCAGGTCTCGGAGAAACCGAACTTGAAGTGAAGCCCCACGTCGTCGCTTGAACCGTCAAGCGTCCTGTAGGAAGCCTTTAAACGCAGAAGGGAGTTGTCTCCCAGTGCCCATTTGAGCTTCGCTCCCACTGCATTTATGTCGGCGTGGCCTTTCCCGAATTCATCCGGCTGGCTTGATCCCGTGGGGTTTTTTCTGAAGGTGTCCAGGGGAAGTCCCCCCGAGTAACCGTCATCGACGGTTTTCAGGTTCGCAAGCATCTCGAAGTCGATGTTTTTCCCCGTGTATCCCGCCCGGGGGTTGGCAACGAAGTTCTCCGTGTAGGTGTTGTGCCGATAACCATCGCTTTGCAGATACCAGGTGTTGACTCCGAAGTGGAATCCGTTTTCGAGACGACCGCCCACGTAGGCATGAGGTTCCACGGTCCCAAAGCTGCCGGCACTCACGGACAACTCGGCTTGAACCGGTTTCTCCGGCCGCTTGGTGATGACATTGATGATGCCGCCTACGCCCGCAACCCCGTACAGAGCGGAGGCCGGATTCTTGATGATTTCAATTCGCTCGATGTTGTATGGTATGATCGTGTGCCGCTCGAAGAAGTTGCTCACGTTGTTCACTTCGATTCCGTCCAGCATGAGCAGGAGGCCGCGACCGTCCGGCAGCATCCCCCGAAAGGATGCCACCGCCTTTGATCTCATGCTCCCCAAACCACTGATGGTCAAACCCGGCACATGGCGAAGAAGATCGAACAGATCGACCTGCTGGTATTTCTTGATTTCCTCTTGAGTTATCACCGTAACGTTGCTGGAAATGTCCTTCACCTCCCTTTCGGTTTTTGTTGCGGTCACCACGATTTCCTCAAGCTCGTGTGTCGTTTTGACTTGCTTGTCCCGAACCGCCCCATCCTCGGCCCAGCTCGCGCCGCTCAGCACCACGCACACCATTCCGGCCACTCCCACCATCAACCCGAACCCCTTCATTTTCCCCCTCCCAACATTTTGTGAATTAGACTCGGCAATAACACCGCACAGCCATTACACCGCCATTCGAGAGCTCCCCCGCGGCTCCAAGACAGGGAACCGCCTCCCGGCAATCGAAACGAGTGCTCCTTTCGCTGCACATCAATTCCCATGGCACACAACAGGTCCTAATGAGGGAACGGACCGTTGAAAAGCTCCAGGTACGACAGCCTGTTCTTGCGATACCCGAGTTCCCGCGGCAACTCGAACAACCGTGTCACCCCTGAAAGGGTCGGCTTCGCGAAGCGCTGCAACCCGCCCTGCACCACTATCCTGACGACAGGCACCCCGAATGCCTGTTTGGTATGATTCACGACCACAACGTCCACAGCGGGAATGCACCGTTGCATATGAAAAAGAATCTTCCGGATGTCTCCGCACACGCTTTCGGTGGCTTGGTTCGGAATTCCCCTGTAGTCAAGCGATACGCTATCCTCCAATATTTCCAGTTGGTTGAAGTGATGCAGCGAGTGCAGGGAGTAGTAACTGAACACCATTTGCGTGTTCGAAGGGCTGCGATACTTCAGTTTCTCCTCTGTTCGACCCATTTCCATCGGTTGCCAGGCCTCGGAAACAGACCGTTCCAGGGCCAGGTTGGGGTCCAGATTCGCGCCGAAACCGCTGGTGGCGTAACAACGATAGTCGCCTTCGTTGACAATCCATGTTCGGAAAACCGGAATAGACAGGTCCGTCGTATAATTTCGGCTGACAACCTTGAATCCGAGTGCCCGTACGTCCTCCAGAACAGGGGCCACTCTCGGAGCCTCAACGGTTTCCGGGCGGATTCTGGGCAAAGTGAGGGCGTTGGCCTGCCAGATCATCCAGGCATCATGCTCCACAGTCTCCAAAAGGCCCTGCAGAATCGCATCTTCAATGGTGGCGCCCGCAGAGAGGCCACCGGAGCTGTTGTCATAGAAGTGGCCCATGAACTTGGATTCGGTCAGAAATACCATCGAAGCGGGGACGAGTATCGGACTTCCGCGAACCAGCGAATACCCCCATACCCAGTCAATCGGAGCGCTTCGACTGAATCGTTCCATCTCGCCACGGTGAAATACTTCACCAATGCATGCCTGAGGATTGACGGCAATATCCGCCACCTCTTCAAACGTGGCCCGGATCATTTCCACGTCACCGTAGTATTTCGAACTGAGGCGCTCGAACAGCTCGAAGGCCGCCGACAGATACGCTTGTTCTTCGGTGATGCCTTTCCCGCGTTGCGTCAGGTCTCCGTGGACATGGAAGGGAAGTTGAGCGTTGTACTTGCTTCTGATCGTTGCGGTATAACGAAAAAGGATGCCGTCCAGAGCGCCGTGAGTCTGTCTCTCCACACGGACTTCAAGACCGGCACGCTCCATGGCTTCATCAATCAGTTTCCTGGCCTCCCCCGCCGAGACGCTCCTGCGTCCTCCGAGCAGATATACGATGGGCTTCTCCTCCAATGCGATTTCGTAACTGCGCAAGTGATCCAACCTTGAAGGCCGGCCGAACTGCAAACGCGATCGGTTCATCCCGCAACAGGAGGGGCAGCTCGTGATCGGTTCAAAAGCAATTTCCTCAAAACGACAAGCGACGTGGAGCGGCACTCGAAGCTGCTTCTTGACCAAATCCAGCGCGTGGTCTCTTTCCATCAGCCTGCCCGCTTCAGCGACGACGTGGGTCGCCACCCACTCGATCACGGACCGGTGAAAATCCCGGTGCTCCATCGACCACGATTCTTTCAAGGGAAGCAGGTGATCGGTACGTAGCGCCACTTGGCCCTTATCGCTCATGAAACATCGGCGGTGCTCGAAAAGACAGCCGAAACAAGGGGTTTTGCCAGGAATGACCGTGGGCCCCAGCAGGATCTCTTTACCGTTGTAGTAACAGGACACAAATGGAATATTAAGATTCAAGCATATATCATTTATAGCAATCAATTCACCTATTGTACACTCATCAGGGCACCAAATTAAAATGCCACAGCCGAGATTATGCAACAATTCAGTATAATATTCTTGCGAATCTGACTTGCCATATGGATATTCATAATAAAGCATTTTTTTATGCCATGGTTCAACTGATTTATCAGAAATACTAGTTAAATCCATATATATTTGCTTTCTAACGGCATCTGCAATTGCACCACGGCCAATCAACACTATTGAAGGCTGGCGCATTATATACTTATTATTATCATCACACCAATCAGATCTGATGCAACAACTATTTGTTTTATTGTTATCGCTTATTATGATATCTGCACTTATTAAGGATTTCAAAAAGTACTTTATATCTTCAATTGGATATTTCTGATTCAGAATATCTATGGCTTCGTTCAGATCACATTCATTATCAAAAAGTTCCAAGACTTCACACAGTACAGATGGTATACACTTGAGAACTTTCATCCTTCCAAGGGTATAAGCAACAATAAAATCACCCGAGCCCTCCGAAATGGAAAGAAAGGGATTCTTCTGATAAACCGAGTGTGCTTCACGCATAGCGTGCTCCTTGATATTGCCCCTCGACGATCACCCTGCCTTTGTGTCGGGAGAAATCATCCACCATCCCGCATCAGCTCTGCCTGCCATGGCATAAAGCCAGGCAAGACCGGACAAAGCCATGATACCTCCACTGACGCAACTCACCGCCGACAGGCTCATGTGGTTGAGCATCAATCCATGGATTACCGCTGACAACCCATAGACCGGAAGCATCAGACCGTTGCTGAATCCCACTACTCGGCCCCGCATTTCATCAGACACACAGGTGATCAATAGCGGTTCGTATACCAGTCCAAAAACGAATGTGGCGGTCATTTGGAACCCGAAAAGAATAACGACTCCACAAAAGCCTGAAACCAGCGTGAGGACAATCAAAGCGATGCCCTCCACGATGCACGCTAGCCCGAGAACGAGAGTGTCCCTTCTTGGATTCTTTCCGAACCAGGATTTCATGAAAGCTGCAAGAACGGCGCCCACGCCCGCCATCGAATAAAAAACACCAAGAGTGGTCTCGGAGTTTTCGAATTGCTTATAATTTAGCATGGCCATGATAACAAATACTCCACCACCTCCAAGTGACCACGATACATTTAAGAATATCATTCTTAATATAAAGTAGTGCTGCTTCAAGTAATTCGCGCCATCTATAAGAAATTCCCTGAATTTACTCCTTATTGGGTGTGATATATATGCGAATAGTATGTTTTTACTCTTATTGACTGTAGGTTCACTCCTTTTGATACTCAATGTGCACAACGCAGAAATCAAAAAGGTTGCTATGTTTATTACAAAAGCTATTCTATAGCCGACGAATCCAACTATGGCCCCTCCCAAGACGTTTCCCAAGATCGTGGACCCGCCAATGCTGATTTGATTCAAAGCGGTTGCCGCTCCCATGTTCTCTTTTCCCACAAGATCGGGCACGAGGGAGAGACGGACGGTCAGGAACAATGCGTTCGTTGCGCCCATTAGTCCGACCAGCGGATACAACAACCAACTTTGTGCCGAATCCGTCACAAAAATGTAGGGAACGGCCAGTAACGCCATGATCAAATCAAGTGTGAACAACAATGATTTTCGGTCATGCCGGTCGGCAAGAACGCCTGCGACAATGCTGCAAAGCATCCGGGGAATGAAGCGCAACCCGATGACCACGCCGACGGCAAAAGCGGACCCCTGGTTGATGGTTGCAGTCAGCAGGACGACAGCTACGTTGTTGAGGCTGTCACCCAGGAGGCTGACACTGCCTCCACACCACAACTTGAGAAATTCGCGGTTTGAACGAAGGAAACACCAGTTCCCGCCCTTGTACGTTTTTTCAGTCTTCACGATACCCATGGGATCTTGGCGGAGACGGCCTGCGCTCGCCCCAAGCCGTCTCCTTTTCCAGAATTACATGTTTGACTCAGCCTCCGGCCTCTTAGATGGTCGTGGCACCGTGAGCCCCTTCCGTCATCAGCTCATCCTTTTTTTCGATTTCTTCAACAACGATGATCTTCATTCCTTTCACCTCCCTTTCCCTCATCAAGTATGCGAACGGCTCGGCAGCAGATCGGCCGCGCATTTCCTTGCTCGCCAGGCCCGGCGAGGGAATGGCCCAAGAGCAAGAAGACGGAACAAACCGTTGTTCAAACGCTTTTTTTCGCAACAAGGAAAATATAATCTATTCCATGATTACCTCTATTATTATGGTATGCCTCCATCTCATCGCTTATAAATTGCCTCATCCTTGGATGTGAAAAAAACCCTGTTTTTTCTTTCAACATCATTGACATAGAATTGATATAGTTATTCCATGCCATTAATGGCATATAGCCACATAATAGTATCTTTAGATTGTTCTGACCCAGTATATCTCTATAGAGTTTCTCTGAAGCGTAATTAAGATTACCATAGAAGTTCATTATCGCCTTTGATGCATAAGGATGGACTATCAAATCAGTGATATAGATATACTTATCTGGCTTGATCAGCATTATCAAATTCTGCAAAATCCTTTTTCTATCCTTTATAGCTGTAAGAATACCACCTTCAGCCACAACAAAGTCAATACTTCCGGCGGGTAAATCGAGATGATCGGCATCACCAACAATGAATTGCACACCGTCTTGCAGATTGCGTTCACGAGCTATGGTCTTTGCTACGGCGATATTGTCTTTAGAAATGTCAATAGCTGTGACCTTGCATTTGAAAGTCTCGGCAAGATTGCAGGCAGTCACACCGAACCCGCATCATATTTCCAAGATCCGAGAATTGGCGTTCAACTCGGCAAGAATCCCGGCTGACACCGCGTATTCGCTTCCTCCCGGGGCTATGTACCCGTATGATGTTCGTCCCTTCATTTTCTTGTCGATCTCTCTGAGGGAACCTGACGGCACCCATCACAAGTTGGTTTATTGATCGGAATCCTTTTGAGTTGCCGGATGCAAAACCGCGCACCCGTCGTTAAATCCCGGGGGCTTACCTTGCCGTCTGCCGGCTTGCATTCAAGACGGCAAGATCGATCGAGCGGGAAAGAATCGTGAGGCCGTCCCGGGAACTTGCACGGGGCGCATCAAGGGGTGGGGGTTATCCCGCCCGCTTCATTCTTAGCCGGTCCCTTGTTCCGCGATCTTGAATGCGAATCGGTGCTCAGGGTTTTTCACCACGGGCACGACCAGCTCATTTACAAACACGAACCCGGCCTGCCTGGTTGGCGGCGGCGCACCAGAAGCCTGCAACGACAGAGCCGTCACAGGTCGAACCAAGAGCAATCGACAAACCAATCGACAAACGAAGCAATGAGATCAGTGACTATCGGTTTGAGCGGTGGACTGCTTGACATTCCGTGGTTTCCCGGTTTAAAAGCAGGGGAAAGCCTGGTGGCTTGCGTCACTGAGCTCCGCGGAAGGCAGCCGCTTCCGTTCCCGCGGGGGCTGCCTTCCCTCCAACAACTCCTGTCTTTTAAGGCCTTCTCCTTCTCCCTCCCAACTCTCGGCGTGCGGTTTCCCGGCACATATTCCCACTGCGGCAGGGAACCTCGCGAAAACGGGTAGAGCCGAAACGACCATGCCCCGGGGCTCCACCGTCTCCGAGAAACACGAAGACAATGTCAGTTTGTTCTTTCCCTTCCCCATTCCTGAACAACAAGGCACTCACTGGAACACTCAAACGAAGCAGGGGAAACAGAAGGGAAGCGAGGCGTTCATGCCGGTACGTTGACGTCAACTTCATGAAGCTGCTGATGAGGCATAGCCGCAGAAACAAAAAAGCCGCAAAGTCGGCCGGAACACCATTCCAGCAAGACCTTCGCGGCCCTATTGTTCAAATCTCAACTATCGTTTTACTCAGAATTCGCTACGGCCGCATGAAGCCCTGGAGCCCTTCCAAGGCTCATAAACAGCTTCACGCGATAGCTCTTCATATTTTTTATTCTCACATACACTTTGAATCCCTGTCAAGATTTTTTACGTGTGTTTCCCATCGAAAACCAATATTCGACCATCACCCCTTTCACCACCGAAATGGTCACGTGTTTCGGACAATGCTTTTGATGCCGCCTGTTTCGAAAATCTCGAATATCAATCCGTACTCTCGCGCTTTCTGGTCGCTATTGCCCTTTCTTCAAGCTCTGTCGTAATAGAAACGCACGAAAATCAGGGTGTTCCGGAAAATGAGACCCGCTGAAGGAGCAGAGTGTTTTCGGCCTTCATGGGGTGTTGGACCCGGATCGAGAACTTTTGAACCGCGGACCCTGGAAATAGACCGCCACAGATTGACATTTCGGCAAAACCTTTCATTGAAACCGTATTCAATAAGTTGGCATAGCCGCTTGACTTCGGTGGTCAATCTCCATCTTTGCGAGCGGGAGAATACTGCCACGTCAAGGTGCGGCATGGCCCCGCAGCAATTGTCGGTTGTCTCTTCATAGCGCAGCGTCCGCCAGAGCCGTTCCTGCCCATCGAGCTCCGGATGATACGACGGAAAATAATGAATGCTCGAGTTTGTGCACTCGGAAAGAAACTGCTTCACTCGGGGTTTTGTTATGCCAGGAGGCGTTGCCCGCCCAAAGTTCAATAACCAAGCCTTTGAAGCGGGATACAATCTTGGTGAGCATTTTCAGAAAACCATCGGTATTTCCCCGCACCCATTTCATGACTCCATGGTAGCCTTTGAGAGGATCGACCCAGCCGAAAAAATTGACCCGTTTGGCTCATATCCATTCAATTTGGACCAGGTGCTCAACCTTCTTGAATTCAGGGTCTCCAGTCACTACGGAAGCCTGGCGCCTGAGTGCAGTGGCGGCGACGAAGCAATCCGCGTAGGAAAGAGCATGACGCGCCTTCAACTCAGCAGCGGACTCGATGATTTCCCACGAGGCCGCCACCCTTTCCACCGCCAGGGTGGAAAACTGCTCCAGAAAACGCCTGGCTGACTCGGTGCCCAGTCTCCTCATGGTGATGTAGTAGACTTCTCCCAGGTTGATCTCGTTCACGCAGGCGCGCACCCGTCCCTCTTCGGCCGCGCGCAGGAGTTCTTCCACCCGGTCCGCCCCCGCTTCGTCCTGAGCAAACTTCATAATGGCGTGGGAATCAAACGTGACGCTTTTCATCAATGGCGTCATCCCTCCTTCTTTCCTCCAGCAACTCCGCAGCCAGCGAGGTTTCAGCCTTCAGTATTCCTCGCAAAGCCTTCACAGGCTCATCAGGCAGCGGAACGATCTCCATGTGATTCCCCACGAGGCGAAGCAGCAGCTTCCTGCCTGCCCCTATTCCCAGTTTTTCGCGAAGCTCCTTGGGAATCACGATCTGACCCTTGGACGATGTTTTTACCACCGGCACTCTTGTCTTACCTCCTTGATTTTGACTTACATTCTCACGCCAAGTATAACAGAAAAGGGTATGGCAGTAAACCACCGTTCCAATCCCGCTTGAAAAACGCCGGCCAAGAATTCTCCCGGTTGCATCGCGGTTGGAATTCCGCACACGCGGTCCCATAATCCTCTGACCTCACACGCATGGACATGGCACCTATACGACGAAGCAGTGCTGGGGGAATGCGGCGAAAACAGCCTGTCGGGCGATACGCGGGGGAGAAGCCGCGGGGCAGGGGAACGTTTTGCAGGGGGAATTGTAGAGGGGGGGTTAAAAAAGGATTGGGGCGGCGATGCCCTACTCTCCCACGCAGCTTCCCGCGCAGTACCATCGGCGCAGAGGAGCTTAACGACCGTGTTCGGGATGGGAACGGGTGTTTCCTCCTC
>Ga0208462_1001341_pt1 | contig 17136 bp, 9 predicted proteins | sample AD_SCU001_MetaG_FD_184452 | JGI IMG/M metagenome (GOLD analysis project Ga0208462, IMG submission 184452) | Active sludge microbial communities of municipal wastewater-treating anaerobic digesters from China - AD_SCU001_MetaG (SPAdes) (version 2) | ecosystem: Engineered > Bioreactor > Anaerobic >...
CGGTGTCGTCCAGGCGCACCCCCGACAGCGTCTCGACTTCGAATCCGAATTCCCTGCCCAGTTCCTTGAGCAGAACGATATCGCCTTCACGGCTGTATCCGAACCGGTAATCGTGGCCGACGACGAGCGCCTTTATACCGATCCGGCCGACCAGCAGGTCTTCCACGAATCCCCGCGCCGAAATCCGGGAGAACTCCCTGCTGAAGGGAACGACGATGACGGCATCGATGCCCGACGCCGAAATGAGCTCCAGCTTTCGTTCCTGGGACGTGATGAATTGAAGGTTCTTGTTGGGGAACAGGACTTCGACGGGATGCGGATCGAAAGTCATGACGACCGACTTCCCGCCAAGTCGTTTCGCCCATTCCTTGACTCTGTCGAAAAGGGCCTGGTGGCCTCGGTGCACGCCGTCGAAATTGCCGATGGTGATAGCGGGGTTGTTGAGGGCTTGGCGGATATTCTCCAATCCGCGAAAGATTTCCATTGAAGCTTTGACACCTCCCGGAGCGTGGATTCTGCTTGACAGCTAAAGACTTTCAACATATCCTTCATGGATTGCGTTTGCAACGCTTTTGTTTGCCGAAGTGGCGGAATTGGTAGACGCGCTAGGTTCAGGGTCTAGTGGGCGTACGCCTGTCGGGGTTCGAGTCCCCGCTTCGGCACCAAGCAAAAACAGGGGGTTAGCGGCTTTCGCTAGCTCCCTTTCTTTTTGGATTTCGACCTTGGGTAACGGCAGGGGGAAGATCTGGTGGGGCTAATCGCAGTTGGAGCCGTTCTTAGGCAACAGCTTGGGTCACAGCATCACCGTGCTCTTCCTTCACACCCAGCCCCGCAATAACCGAAGAAACCATCCCTTCTTCGACCTGTGCCATGCCATCAGCGTTGCCCAGGCCCCAAAGGGCTTCCTGCCTCTTCGTACAGCCCCAGCTTCACCGCTCCCGTGTTCCATCCTCCTTGGCTCACAGACCACTGCAAGTCCGTGTTTGGGAGAACCGGGGCGGGTATACAGCGCAATCCGATTCCGTTTTCAACAAGCCAGAATGTAGTGCCGGGAAAGTGAAAAGCCAATCCAGGTTACGAAAGTTGCTCAACAGGTTCCCGATTCTGTTGAAGTTGGGTTTGACTTCCCCCGAGAAGGGACCTGTACCCTCTGATGCTGCTCCGGTCTCTCGCCAACGAGACGAGCACCGTCAATTGAAGAACTACTTCGCACGGAGATACAGAACCGTTTGATTTGCCCCCGGTGCTTTTCGTTCTTCCGTCACGAAGAGATTCGTTTTCGCTTTGACGAGATCAGAGAGCTTTTTGTAGCCATACAGCCTAGAGTCGAAGTCGGGCTGTAATTTTGTAAGATAACTCCCGAAGGTACCAAGATGCGCCCATCCGGCGTCGTCACTTGACTGCTCGAGTGCAGCCAGGAGAAATTCTTTGGGGAATTCATGCTTCTGCTCTGTTGCCTTGGCAGGTGCCTGAGGTGAAACGGTCTTTTGCCTGCCTTTAGCTTTTGACGGCGGGCCGACCGGTTTGGCTGCCTTGCCCGGGCGAAGGACCTCGGTGAACACAAATTTGTGGCAGGCATTGCGGAACGCATCCGGAGTCTTCTTTTCGCCAAACCCGAGAACCGTAAGTCCCTCCTCACGCAATCGCATGGCAAGCCCAGTAAAATCGCTGTCGCTTGTGACCAGGCAAAAGCCGTCGAATCTTCGCGTGTACAGCAGGTCCATCGCATCGATAATCAGCGTGCTGTCGGTGGCATTCTTTCCTGTCGTGTAGGCAAACTGCTGAACCGGCTTGATGGCATACTGCTGAAGCACTTTCTTCCAGGAGGAACTGGCTGGGGCAGTGAAATCGCCGTATATGCGCCTCACAGTTGCTTCCCCGAATCTTGCGATCTCCGCGAGAAGGGCTTCGATAACGGTTGCCTGAGCGTTGTCAGCGTCAATCAGAACCGCCAATCGAAGGGTCGGCTCTTCGGAATCAATCTTTGCGACTAATCGTGGGGATGCCAAGATGTCTCCAGTTCGCCAACGTTTGCCATGAACGGCGGCAAAAGCCGCGCGCCGGAGGAACGGCGTCCAGTGCCGCCCGCATTGATGGCGTAGTCAGCTGTCATGTAAGTGACTCAATACCTGCCCGGCGGAGTCGCAGTTCGTTCAGGCGCTGATAAGCCAAGGCAATGACGCAGGTCAGGATGTGACACCTGATCATTCCGTCCGCCCAGTGGCGTAAAGGCATGACGCTCACCAGATCGTTTCCTTGAACTGCCGAAAGACTTTTCAACAATGTGGCGATCCAGGGCTCGCCCGTCCGATTTCATCGGTTGGCCGGTCCTTATGTTCGGTTGCAGGGGGGAATTTCCCGAATCCTTCCGGACAACATCCGATGCGGTAATGGTCTTTCTGAAAAAGGAGTCTCAGACTGCCCTTGCTTCTTTCCACTCACCGCTGCACGCATGCCCACCGACACATTCCGCGTTCCAGTGTTCCGGCACGGCAAACACCCACGCATGGTCATCCTCGGCGGCAAAAAGCCTGTCAACATGGGTACCCCGCAGGAGGTTGGGTGCCTTGGGGCGATATCGGCCTTCCGGAGCCAAGGGCTGCCTCGGAAGCGGAGGCAGGGAGAAAGTACACGATGCTCTTGCGTCAACCGAAGCACTCTTCTGCGCGAAATGCACAGACCCTGTCCACACTCGAGTCTCTCCCCGTGAAGAGGCAATTCCCCAGGACCCTTGGAGATCCGTTCCAACAGCTCTCAGTCGGGAATCACACAACTTCGACAACATTTCCGGACCTCCGATCACCTTCCTTTCCGGTATAGTCGGAACGTGGCTCTTTCCAGATGAGTCTCACAATGTCTGCGCTCATTCTAAATGGATGGCCGACAAGAACAAAGGGAAAAATCAATGTACATTTGAATGATTAGAGAACCCGCCGCGAGAACGGGAACTGCCGCAAGCCCTTCACTTGCTTTCTCCGACCAAAGACCGGTTTAACCGTTGCCTTTCCTTTTGAGTGGACCTTTTGTTCGGGCTTTATGAGAAGCTTTCTTATCATCCTCCGCAATACACCGATGCACGTTTGCCGGTTTGTGGAAACCGCAGAATTCCTCATCCCGCCGTGCAGTACCTGGCGGCATGCAGGTATGCGGGCATCAATCGGCAGTTCCACACCTCAAAACGAGAGGTTCCCATTGATAAAAAGAACTGAGATGGGGCTCATTATGAGCCGTGATTGACTGAAGCCTCCAGTATGGTATACTTGCGCAACGGTTTGGGATTATTGCCGGTTTCCCCCCGCCATCCGGCTTCCGATGCTCCAACGCGAGGAGAAGGGTATGAAACGATCCGTTTTCAACTGTGCCGGTTTTTTGCTCGTGTTCCTCTTTGTGTTGTTGTCGCTTGCCTGCCCGGTGTCCGCCTCGGGTGAGCAGGTGTACAAGAGCGAGGAGGTGATCTACGCGACCGGCTTTGAAGCCGGCCCGGGCGATTGGTCCGCCGAAGACGGTCTGTGGGAGGTCGGCTCCCTCGCGGCCGGACCGGGAAGCTGTTATGAGGGCGCTCAATGCGCCGGCACCCGAACCGGTCCCTCCGTCGGCCGGCTCGTCTCGCCTCCCCTGGTTCTGCCATCCGTTGCGGGTGATGAGGAGATTCATCTGCACTTCCGTCATTGGTACTCGTACGGTCCCGACTATCAGGGAAGCGGAACCGTCGAGATCAGTCACTTCGATTGTCAAACGGACGGATGGTCCCAATGGGAAGCTCTCGGAGACTCGTTTATTGGAAAGAGCACCCTCTGGTCCCCGGAGGACGTCGACTTGACCGCCTATAACGGCAAGGCGGTCAGGATCGCTTTCAAAAGCGATTCGGGGAACCGCGACGATTCCTGCTGGCATGTGGATGCCGTTGAAATGCGGAAAAGCGGGAACGATCCTGCCGCGGAGGGGGCCGCTGCCGTAAGGCCGACCGTTACCTCCTTCAAGATCAACAACGGCGCCGCCACAACCACCAGGCGCAGAGTTTTTCTGAACAACACCACAACCGGGACTCCCACCCGGTACAAGGCCAGTGAATCGCCGACGTTTGCAGGCGCGACCTGGCACCCCTACTCGAGGAACCCGAGTTTCACCCTGGGCGCGGGCGCCGGCACGAAGACGGTCTATTTCAGGGTGAGGAACGCGGCCGGTCAATCAACGGTCAAACAGGACACGATCAAGCTCACCAATCCCCTGGGCGGAACCTGGACCGGGCGTTGGACCAGCGATTACGGCGCCGATTCAGGATCCCTGAAGCTGGTCGCCACACAGACCGCGACGGGTTACACGGGAAAACTGACCGTCGGGAACACGGAGTGCGGAACCTTTTCAAACCTGCCGGCAAAGCTCACTCTGTCCGGCAACACGGTGACATGCACCGCCGCGTCTTCCTGCGCCGGACAGCCGATCCAACTGAAATTCACCGAAGGCGTATTGAGCGGCAATACGATAAACGGATATTACAACATCTATGTGGGCGGGAGCCATTACGATTCCGGGACTTTCAGACTGAGCAAATGAGAGCGGGCGGGGCCGATCGCCGCAGTGTGATCTCGCCGGTTTAACGTCGGGAGTCCGGTTTGACGACCGGAACCGGGAGCATATCCGCCGGATTTTGTCTCGGCCGGGGTCAGGCTTTCGGCAGGGAGAGGCGCTCCCACTGCCTGGATTTTGACCGCAGCATCCTGCCGGACCACAGGATACCCACGAGCCCGGCAAGGATGTCCGTTGCAAACCTCCCGTAGAAAATGCCTTGAAGGCCGATGAGCACGCTTCCCGCAATGGACAGGGGGATCAGCAGGACGATGACGCGCACGATGTTGAGGGCCGTCGCCTGCATGGGCTCTTGAGCCCCCGTCAGCATGAATCCGGAGTAACGGTGGACTTCGAGCATTCCGTATCCCATGCAGGTTATGTAGATGTAGGCACACAGGACGTTGATCACGTCCCGCTCCTCCGAAAAGATCCCGGCCATGCGCTCTGCGAAAACGATGAACAGGAGACCGATCAAGACGCCATAGAGCACGGCGAAAGTCATCGTTCCTTTTCTTGCCGTTCGGATCCTGTCCAGCTTCTGCGCGCCGTAGTTTTGCGCGACGAAAGGAATGAGCGACATGCCGACGGTCATCGGTATCATGAAGGCGAACATTTCTATCCTGCCGGCCACGCCCATCGCCGCGACGGCCGCATCGCCGTAGACGGCGACAAGTCTCGTGATGACGGCCGAGGATATCGGGGTCAGTATCATTCCCAGGGCGCCGGGGATGGCGAACTTCAGTATGCGGCCCCACGACTGCGCGAGCGGGGACAGGGCGGGCACACGAAGACGGACGAGGCCCATCCTGCTGAACAGGATGTACAGGGAAGCCGTGAGCGCCGCGGCCTGGGAGAGTATCGTCGCCAGGGCCGCCCCGCCGATGCCCATGTTCGGCATGCCGAACATGCCGAAGATAAGCCCCATGTCAAGAAATACGTTGATTACCGTGCTCCCGACCATGAGGAAGCTGACCGGCTTCGTGTTGCCGGTGCTGATCATGATGTCCGCGCTTACCATCTGAAGCACCATGACGGGGGCGCCCGCATACCAGATTCTCATGTAGTGCGCGGCCATTTCGAGCACCTCGCCGGATGCCCCGAGCCGGGAAAGGACCGGCACGGTCGTGAGTATGCCGAAGATGGACATGAGCGCAGCAAAGACGAGGGAAAGCATCAGGGCATGCGTCGTGAGGGTTGCGGCTTTTTCGGGATCCTTTCCTCCCAGGGCGTGTGCCACGAGAGTCATGGCTCCGCTGCCGAGCCCCCTGGTCAGGAACATGAGGAGCATCACGACGGGAAAGGTGAAGGAGATGGCTGCAAGCGCCCCGGTCCCGAGTCGCGAGACGAACCATGCGTTGGTGAGGTTGTACATATTGATGGCGAAGGTGCCCGCAAGCATCGGCACCGCCATGTGCACGATCGTCCTCGATACGCTCCTCTCCAGGAGCCTTGACAAGTCGTTCATGCCCTGCATCATACGGGGTCAAACCTACACTTTTCACAATTATGTCAGTACGAACTGCCACCAGTTCGCGATCAGCGGTCATGAACAGCGGGGGTGAACGCCCCCTCATGATCGAGATGCGTTCAGGATTAGACAACAACTGCCCGGCGAGAGGTAACGCGGGCGGAGATAACCCCCCTGCAGACGGCTGGGCAGAACCGGGCGGCTCGCGTCGAGCGGCATACGATCAACCCCGCCGCTTGTACGGACCGATGTGCCCGTCAGACGCAGCCGGAGGCGACGCGGGCGGGATAAACCCCGGGGACCGCGAGGTTCCGCAGGGTGGGCACGGTTCCTCCGTGCCCACGATCAGGCCGGGCCTCGTGCGCCCGCACTCGTCATGATCGCTGCGAAAGCGTGCGGCCACCAGCCTCTTCAATGGGAGCGTTCCACACGTGGGTTCCCGATCGTTCATGGCGCCAAGTGCCGGCGCAAGGGTATTGAGATCGTGGGCTGCGCTTTCGCGCATCCCACCCTTGCTACGGGCCGTTGTGCCGGTAGACGTGGCCTCAGTTCATGACCGTTGAACGCATGTTCGTATGGGAATCTACTTTGGATGCAGGCCCAGCAAGGAACGACATGAACTTCTCAAGCGGCGGGGCCACCACAGCAGGACGTCTTTCCCGCACGGCTTGTAGGCGAGTTCCTCCAACGTATCCAGGTACGCCTCCGAGCGGTCCAGGTAGAAAGAGAGCGCCCGGGCGAAATTCCTGCCGACGATCCCGTTCACGATCAGCTGGCTGGTTTCGCGATCGCGCCGGAGGACGGACTGAGAGCGAAGAAAGATTTGACGCTCGTCATTGGACATTCCACGAAGCAAAGAGCAGAGAACGCCTCGGGCGCGGGGCTGGTACATCCAGAAGTAGAGCAGGTCGAGGGCGTTGATGATCATGATCTTCTCAAGGTCTCGGGCTTCCGTGCCGAGCTTTCGCATGAACCGCTTCGGAGATTCGAGCATCTTGAGCACGTCGATCTGGGGATAGACCAGTTCCAGCTGGGAATAGGCGTCGTAGAGCTGTCCGAGCTTGGTCGCGTAGTCTTTTTCGCGCATGCAGGTGTGTTTGTACCGGTCCGCCAGGCCTTCGATGACACCGGCCACGCAGTCGGAGGCGGTCTTGGAGATGATGGCCGCCCACTTCTGAAGCACCCCCGCGATATCCTGAACGGCAAAGCCCGCCAGGATGCCGCCGACAGCCGAGTTGAACAGCAGGGCCAGGGGGATGGAGATGACGGTGCGGAAGAGATTCCCCACGGCCGCGGCCCTGGGAAGACCTCGCCACGTGTTGTGGCTGAAGATATACAGACCGTTGGCGACGGCCATGATCGAATACAGCAGAACCGGGTCGGAGCCGGCGGTTATGTCGAACGATCTTTCGAGGATGACGGTCTTGACCAGGTATTCGAGCAGGGGAACGGAAAGGCCCGTGTAGAGAAGCGAATCGGACAGCCTGTCCCAACTCACGTAGCTGTTCCATTTGAGCAGCGGTGAGCGCCAGACGCCGCCGGCGCCCAGAACGGACTGAACGATATTCCGGAAGAAGGTTATTCCCAGCCAGATCGCGCCCCCGAAGTAAGCGAGCAGCCACCAGTCTTTCGTGAAGTAAAACGTCGCGAACGCGGGGCCGAAACCGATCAGCACCTTGAGCGCGTCCCGCAGTATGCCGTTCAGATACCTCCAGGAAATCCTCGCTTTCGTGGCCTTGTCCCTGGGGTTGATTTCCAGGCAATTCCCCCGCTCTTCGCTTATTCCTCCGAGAGTGACGATGTTCCCCTCTTCCGCCATGCAGGTTGACGTCTCCTTGAACTCCCAATCTTTGTGATTCCGATCGAGGAGACGATGCAATACCGGAAACCGGCTCAACATGCGTAACAGCCAACCCCATGGGGAGCCCGAGACGGGAGGCGGAATACGGGTTGTGCGAAGAAAGGCATCCACCTTGATCGGAATGATCCATCGCGGGGTGCGGAAGGAACTGCGCACCTCTCTTTGTGCCCTCCGAGGCAGGGTGCAGAGCAGGGCAAGCCCCATTCCGTGCAGTCGGCGGGAGTGGCCGGTTGAATCGCTGCCGATTCGGGATCGGAGCGGTACATGTTTGTAATAGTTTTGCAGTGACGCGATATCCGCAAGAATCTCATTGAGCCTGCCGATCCTGGGTGCGTCCGGCCCCTGAGTTTCCGTGAGACGCCGTATCATGGCGCGAATGTACTTTTTCAGCGAAATGACGTTCCCGTCATTGATGGCCCGCTGCAGCTCGATGATTTCCTGATGGGTCGTCTTGCCCAGGGAGAAATCCTTGAGGTTGAAGATTTCCAGATGGGTTATCGCACCCTTGCTCCCGTAGAGCAGTTCGAGGACATCGTCAGCCGAAAGATTGCTCAAGTTGAGCGTGATCCTGCACCCAGTGTGGAGTTTCGCCAGGCGGTCGATGAGCTCGCAGGGCGTGAGCTGCATCAACCGGGGAACATCGGGACCCTCGCGAGGCACATGCGGATCGGGGATGCCGGGGTTGTGCACCGGCCTCAAATAGAGATCCACGATCGCTTCGGAATCGAGCTTGTTCAACTCATCAACGAATAACGCGATCTTTCTTCGTTCCTCGAAAACAAGCCCCTCGAACCCTTCCCTCAGCTCCGCAACCCGTGCGTTCATCTGCGGCAGCAACCGGCTGTGAATGAATATCCCCAGGTGGAGAATTGAAGGCTGTCCCGCCCCGACAAAAGACAGAAACTCCTCCCGATCCAGTTCCTGAAGGTCCAGCCCGTATTTCTCGTTGATGGCCGGCCGGTGCACCTGGTTGAATTCCTCGAGAATCCTAAAAACGTACTGCTGCTGGTACTCTGAGACCTCCCTCCCCTCTTCCATGAATGACTTTATCCTGGGATCCTCGAGGAAGGAAAGGAAGTCCTTGGAATCCAAGAAACCGCGCGGCACGTAGATGAGCTGCACATAACGGTTGTAGAACCTGGCCGGAAACTCGATCCCGATCCGGACCGAAATTCCCATGATTTCCGCCGATGCCAGCAGCTCTCTGGCGGCGCTCACGGGCACGTGATTGTAGTAAACGACCGTCAACCGTCTTACGCCCTTGATCCAGGCATCCAGGATCAAATGAGAGGGGGACTTGCGCCCCTTGGTGTAGGCATCATGGACGTGATCGTCGAAGGACACCTGGTTCCATTCTTCCGGCATTTCCAAAAGATGGTACCGACGCAGCAGAGACCGGATGATCCTCGGCTTGCCGGTCGCCGCGGAACGAAAATCATGGGCGAGCTGCAACTGCCGGACCCTGTCGTCGCGGGTCCGGACCAACTCCTTCATGATCTCGAGAAGCACGCGGGCGGTATTCTTCTGCATTGCCCCTTCGCCGCTGTGCATGACCTCGTCCCGGAGACAGCGCAGGGCGGTTATGCGATCGTCGGACTTGCCGATTTCGAGGGAGTCGAGCAGACGTACCGCGGAATAGGCAATCCGGAGCGCCCGGGATGCCGCCAATTCCTTGATACCGCGCGGATGAAGGTATGGGTAAAGCAGGTTCTTGAGGTAGACGAAGGATTCGTTTTGATCCAGAACGTTGTTCACGATGCCGAGAAGCTCATAGTCTCGCTGATCGAAAAGAATCCTGGGAATTGCCTTGCGCATACTCAGCCGCCTTCCGCTTCTCGTTCAACGGTGCCGGAGAACAAACCGGGCCGCAACCCGACTAACCACAAAGGCCTGTCGAGCAGACTTCTTCCTTCACTCCTCTTCTCAGCCCGGAAACCCCGCATTCTCGCTTAGAGATTGGTACTATTAACATATCGAGCGTCAGCAAATAAATCAAATGGAATGGTCGTCGCAGCCGATCCGGAACCCCATTGCTAGCCCCGTTTGAGGCAGGAGGCATTGTCCACCTCACGGCGCGACGGCCTGCTCCTCCTCTTCGACCTTTTGAGGTTGCAGGGACGTCAAAATGGCGGGCAGCACGAGTATGGCGCTCACCAGGACGCAGAGACTTCCGGCCCAGGCCACGAACCCCAGGCTGAAAATACCCCTGTGATGAGAGATCATGAGAGCGCCGAAGCCCACCGTCGTCGTCAGGGCGGCCAGGATGACCCCTTTCCCCGTGCTGAACGGAAGGTGTCCGGGCAGCATCCTTCCCTCCTTCCAACGGCTCAGAATAACGACCGCGTATTCCACGCCCGCCCCCACCACGAGCGGCATGAACACGCTGTTCGCGAGATTGAACTGAACGTCGGCCACGCCCATGATTCCGACGGTCAACAGTGTTCCAAGCCCCAGGGGGACGAGCGCCAGCAGGGTCAGCCGCAGGTTTCTGAACGTGAGTGCCAGCAGAATGGAGATCCCCACCAGCGCATACAGGGAGGCCTTGATGCACGCATTCCTGTACGCGGTGGCAAAAACGAACAGGGACACGGGTTCCCCGACAACATTCGGGTCAACGCTCTGAAGCTCCCGCACGAATCTGGTGAGCGCGTGTGCTTCCCAGACGGACTCCTTGGGGTATATGCGCAACAGGTAAATACCGTCCTGAACGAACCAGCCTCTCAGAAGAGCGGGCAGATTCTCCACATCCATGGGTGACGGGTTGGTCCCTTTTCGCAAGGAATCCCATTTGTCCATCATGTCTTCCAGGAACCGTTTGCGGTACTCCATGAGCCTTTCGGGTGCGTCCGACGATCCGCGGATCAGGCCGACGATCTCCTGCGCGAGCGCCCGCACACGGGTCATTTGCTCCACGAGAGGCTTTTCCGCCCCCCATCGTTCAGCCTGATCGTCCTGGAGCTTGAACCGGATCCGCTCCAGGACTTCCACGAATTCCGCCGGTGACGGCGGCCGGCTCTCCATCGCATCGGCACGTATTTCAGGAATCCTGGGACCAAGGGAACGGAGCAGGGGAATCTTTTCCTCCTGGTCCTCCGGGAGCAGTGAAAAGATACTCTCGACCTCTGAAACGGACCGCAGCGCTTTCAGCGCGGCGGACTTCGTCCTCACTTCCTCCGGCGAGGCGGCAAAGGAACTGGCGGACAGTGCCGATCGTTCCGAGTTCTCGATCAGCGCTTTTTCCCAAACGACCGATTCGGCCTCCGCGGGTTGGAGCCGCAAGGGGTTGAGATCGAAGTACACATGGCTTCCGCTCAGGGTGCACAAAAGAGCCAGGACTCCGGCCCCGGCCAGAACCAGGCGCGAGTGCCTCGGCTCGAGCCGAATCAGGTCCTTTTCCCCCGGTATCGCCTCCGGAGACAATTTTTGTTTCGGCTTTCCTCCCGCCAGCACGGCAAGAGCGGGCAGCACGCTGAAGTCGGCGAACAGATTGAGCAGAATTCCCATCCCGGTCACCAAACCCAGCTCGATCAACCCCCTGAAACCCGTCAACACAAACGGCAGGAAGGCCAGCGTCGTACTGAGCCCGGCAAGAAGAATCCCGGGGCCGGAGCGGTCGTTCACGATCCTGACGACCGACTTCATGTCGCAGTCGCCGCAACGCTCCTCCTCTTCCAGCCGGGAAAACCAGTGGATGCCCGAATCCACTCCGAGCCCGCACAGCAGCGGGGCAAAGACAATGGAGATGATGTTGAGGTGGCCGACAAAAAGCGTCGTCCAGCCCAGCGTCCAGCACAGTCCCACGGTGAGGGAGATGATCTGGAGCAGCGGGCGGCGGACACTCCGCCGGAAGACCACCAGGAGAACGAACACCCCGGCGATGGAGAGCCACGTGGCGACCTCCATGTCGCTCAAAACAGTGGTCATCTCGTCGTTGATCAATGCTTCCTGACCGGTCACCCCCGCCTGCACGTCGGGATAGGAAGCCCTTATCTCCAGGAGCAGAGCGCGAAGCTTGTCCAGAGCCCCCTGTGTTCGGAGAAACCCCTCGTCCGATTTATGGGGTATGACGAAGGCCAGGAGGTACTGCTTCCTGCCTTCCCAGAAATAGCCCTCAAGATCGGGATCCCACGAGGAATCCTTGAACAGGGAAGACCACGGCGATTGGTAGGAGGGAGAATCGTTCAGATAACTCGACATCCCCTCCAGAACCGTGATGAGAAAATTCAGGTCGAAAGGTTCCTGCCGGCTGTCTTCGGTTGCCTTTTCATCGAGAAAGCCCGTGAACAGCTCGCCAACCATCCGGGAGGCCATCTCCTGGTTGATAAGCCGCAGCAGGCTCAACAACCCGGGCTCCTGAGCCAGCCCCCGGACGAGCTTTTCCTGCTCGACGATCTTGTCCCTGAGGTCGACCAGTTCCTGCCTGTCCAGGTAAAGGAGTTGCCACGTCTTGAACATCTCCGGGTCCACGCGATAGAACATGTTCTGAAAGTGGACCGGATCCTTCGCAATTCTCGAGGACAGCTCGTTGGCAAAAGCGACCGCCCGGTGCGGATTCGAAGCCTTGACGGCAACGGTGAACCGCCTCTTGCTGTCTGAAGTGAAGGCGTCGAGCCGGTCGCTCAAGGCGATCAACGGATGATCCGGCGAGATGAGCTCGAGCTGGTCCGTAAGCATGCCGAGCTTCGTTACGGTCAGCCCAACGGACGCAATGGCCGATGCGAAAGCGATGGCCAGCACCAGGCGCGGCCAGTTCAGCACAAAGTTCATCCATATCCGCAGGTAGCGTCTCAGCAAGTCCATATCCGCTCTTTACTCGCATCCTTTCTTCAACGGCACTCTCATTACCCCGGGGAAAACGGTCCGGACTCCGGGTCGATCATGAAGTCACGGAACCGCACCGCATCTTTCGGAGCACACGGCGGTCCGTCCTCCGCGAAGATGCGGGCTCCCTCCCCATCGCTCCGTCCGCGGCAAGCCGTCCCGCTGCCGGGCCGCTGCCGGGCCGCGATTCAAAGATCCAAAGTCTCCGACAATGTCATCGACCTTTTCTTCTTTTTCCAGCAGTACTTCCCCGGGTATCCGCCCTTGAGACGGCACATGACCGCCAAGCCTCCCCGAGGGGCAGTCGGGGCCGGCCCGAACGCCCCCTGCACCATTGGCGCGGATTCCCCAACTTCATGTTAAACCGCGCCTTGTTCCAGGACAACACGAGATTCATGGCCTGGACGCCCGGAGGGACCGCCAGGCATTTCTCTCCAGAAAGCTCCCCTCCACGTTGCCCTCCATTTCCAGAAACATTTCCCAGGGCATGCCGAATGAGAGGTATTCCGAGCTCAGAAGACCGCGAACGTATTTCCTGGCCGAAATGTCCGTCAGCCCCACAACAGCTCTCGGTTTTCCCGATTTCGCCTACCTGTACGGGAGGATTCCTATGGTCTGGCACCCCGCGGCCCACGGGATCGTTACGTTTTCCATGCCCTCTCTGCCGTAATTGGCAAGGATGACAAGCGCCGACAACTGATCCGGATCGGCAAGAAAGACCACCGTCTCGGGCTTCTCGCGTTGGGGGTCGATTTCCGAGAGGGGCTTGAACAGTACATAAGTGGACTGGATTTCCCTCATGGGAATTTCCCCGAGCCACTGTTCCACCAGTTCGGGTGTCTTAACATAGCCTTCACCCTCAAGGAAGTTTTCCATGAACGCTTTTCCGGCAGCGTCCCCCACCGACTTGGCAACTTCCCTGCCCATTTCCCACCGGGCGTTGCCGGACGAGAGAAAGTGGGCAAAACATTCAACACCGCCTGGAAAGCGCAGGTAGGTGTTTCCGAACCCAAGCCCGACGCCGCCGCCCCAACAGCCGTAGGTCTGCGCGTCGAAGGCCGCCGTCTTGCCCTTTGCGGCGTTGGCGAACATGAACATGACGCAGCCCCACTTTCCTTTCTTGAACTGCAGGGCATTGTCCGGCTTCTCGTCCGCCAGGAGGATGGCGACGGGATTGTATTTGAGTCCGACAGCTCCGGCGATTCTCGATTCCATAAGCTCGCTCCTTCCCGGTTGGTCGACTGTCCCGAGACAGTTCTTTCTACGCTTTTCCGAGCAAGAATGGAAGCTGTGCTCCACGCCTCGAGCGGTGCCGTCCGCCCTCAGGGCAAGAAAACTCAGGGTGATTTCCCCGCTCTGAGCTCTCGAATGCCTCCAATGGAGAAGCGCGAAATATGATCCGCAATACGCTCGATGTCGGCCGGATCGAAGCTCTTCGGTCGAAGTACGGCAATGGCCCGTCTTGCCGTGTAATGCTGCAGGCACTGTCCGACGATGCTCATCAGGCACAGGAAAACGACATCGCTTTCCTCTCCCTCCGGCGGATCGGCTTCTTCGAGCAGCTCGCGTACTATGCCGGCCAGATACGAAAGAAGGGGCCGTACCGAATTCTGCAGCAATCGGTCCAGAGCCTCGGTCGGTTCCGCGATTTCGCGGGCAAGGAGCTTCCCGTGCCAGGCCGGAACCCCTTCGGCCAGGATGCGCGACAGCAGTGAGTGAACGAATGCCCGGAGTTTCTCCTGCGGTGAGGCTCCCTCCCGGAGGCCCAGGTCGGGCGGGTATTTTTCCACGGCGGATCGCTGCGTGTGCTCGAGGACCGCCGCGTAAAGTCCTTCTTTGTCCCGGAAGTGGTAGTTCACGGAACCCACATGAGCGCCGGCACGGCTGCAAATTTCCCTGACGGTCGCCCATCGGAATCCCTGCCGCGCAAACACCGCGCCAGCCGCCTCGATCAGCCTCGCCTTTGTACCGTCGCTTTTCTTCGGGCCATCCTGCATGAAGATCTCTTTATCTCCTGTCCAAACGTTAGTTTGGAGCGCCAATTTGGAACGGTAGTTTGGAACATTTGTTCGCATCTGTCAACTGAATTCTTCCGTAATCCCTCCGCGCCTCCAATGAGGATGGCCCGCGGGCGTTGTGATCGCTGCGAAACCGTGCGACCACCAGCCTCTTCAAGGGGGTCGTTCCACACATCGGCTCCGGATCGTTCAAGCGCCAATTTTTGAGGCAAGGGCGTTAAAACCGTGGGCTGCGCTGTCGCGCATCCCACCCTACGCGACTCATATGGATTTACCTAGAAAATAGACTCCCTCGGGAGTCTGTTTTCATGCTTCGCGGGTGACGCAGGGGGCATGGATAATTGCGTTCAAAATGATACTCTAAAAGCGTGGGGGACGTATCCCCCACACCCCCACGCCGCTTCGCGGCTCCGTGTGGCGCTACGGCGGCGGCCTTTGGCCAGTCGCCGTCAGCGCCGAGCACTCGGCCTCACGCGCTTGCGCGTGTGGCCGAAACTTGGGGGGTGCGGGGGAATCATTCCCCCGCTCTTTTGTGCTTGAACGATCCATCTCTTGAACGCAAGATTGTATGACGCATACAGGGAACGGCGAGTCCCGGCAGGAGGAGGTTGCATGACGGCTCCGAACCGCTTATGTTGAGAAAGCCTTCGGGCCGACGGTCCGCCCTGACCGCGCGGGATCGCTCGTATCGAAGCGGGCGGTCTTTCCCTCTCGGCGCCGGCGCGCAATTCCGGGAATTCCCGCCGCAAACCGAACCGAAGAAACATCATTGAGGAGGACCCATGCAGGAATATTCGTACGAGTGGTTGTGCCGGCAGATTGTCGACGAGGCCCAGGATGCAATCATTTTCGCAAATCGGGACGGGCGGATCGAGCTCTGGAATTCCGGGGCGGAATTCATTTTCGGATACACCGCGGCGGAGGTGATGGGGCAAAGCCTCGATTGCATCATTCCGGAGAAACTGCGTGCCCGGCACTGGGATGGCTACCAGAGGGTCATGGCCACCGGTTCGACCCGCTACGGCAGGCAATTGTTGGCGGTACCGGCAATCCGGAAGGACGGGTCACGCATTTCCGTTGAATTCACCGTGGTTCTCCCACGCTCTTCCGACGGCGAAGTCCTGGGGGCCGCGGCGATCATTCGCGATGTGACCGCCCGGTGGCAAAAGGAAGAAGAGCTCAAAGAGCGCCTGAACCGGCAGTTGAAGTCACCCGAGGCAGGGTCAGTATCGCGTTAGTCCGCCAAGAACCGATTCATCCTGACGGATCAAGCCGAATCTTCGCGCAATGAACCCGCACCGCCATCGGCCATTTCCGAACCATCCGCTGAGTTGGGGCTCGACCCACGCACGGTTTCGACCGCTTACCGCAGAACGGTTTTCAGGGCCTCGGGCAGGGAACGGAGCAAGTCCGCGATGGTCGAGGCCGGAGTCGGCCTGGCGAGCAGTCCCATCACCCGGTTCACTTTCGCCGCCAGGGAACAGGCCTGAGGTATGGGGTATCGCGCGGCAATGAAGGCCCCCGCCAGCGCGGTCAGGGTGTCTCCGGTCCCGCCGATGGGTTCCATGGCCTCCACCACGGGCTCGCATATCTTCTCCAGGATGCCCTGCGAGGAGGCGACGATATCGCAGCGGCCCTTCACCAGGAGATAACCGGAGGCATTTTCGTGCCGATAGGCCCGTTGAATGAGCTCGGGAGCGCGATCCTCTTCCTGCAGGATGAACCCGCGCGTGTAAAAAGGATGCGGGGCTTTTTCGTCGGCCAGAAAGGCCAGCTCGCCGACATCCGGGGTGAAGAGGTCGTAGCATGCGGCAAAGCCGCTCATTTTTGCTACGTACATGAATCCCGCGTCGGCCACCAGGACAGGTCGGCGAGCCAGTTCCTCAAGATGCAGGAACACGCGGTTGTGCCGGTCCACGTCGGGTTGCAGGTAGTGAAAGACGATCACGTCCGGGGAAATGACGGGAAGCGCCCGGCAAAGATGCTCATAGACCCGGATCGACCCCTTCCCCCGCCCGGTATCCCCCGCGAGCAGGGCGAGGGGAGGTTCCACGTCCAGGGCTTGCGAGGCGATGCAGGCCGCGGCCAGCAGCGCGGGAGTGCCGCGGCCGACGGGGACGAGCTGAGCGTCGAGGCGCAGGCCTCCCTCCTCGAGCAGGCAGCGGCCTTCATAGAGGGGAAAATCATCCCGGGGGACGGTACCGACAATCAGCCAGGACATCGGCGCAGGAGTTCCTCGTAAGCCAGCTGCAGAGCGTATCCGCACAGCGTATGGCCCATGCTGCGCGGCGCGGGCGCCTCGAGCAGGGACTTGCCCACCAGGCTCTCCGCCAGGAAAGGCACATCCGGGCAGCCTCCGCCCGAAACGTTCACAATGCGAAGATCGTTCTTGTCGATGG
>Ga0208462_1001344_pt1 | contig 17130 bp, 19 predicted proteins | sample AD_SCU001_MetaG_FD_184452 | JGI IMG/M metagenome (GOLD analysis project Ga0208462, IMG submission 184452) | Active sludge microbial communities of municipal wastewater-treating anaerobic digesters from China - AD_SCU001_MetaG (SPAdes) (version 2) | ecosystem: Engineered > Bioreactor > Anaerobic...
ACAAAATAGAGGCTGGTATAACCGGAATGAAATTTCAAATCGATAAAAAGAAAATACATGCTTATTTACTTGTTATTACTAATTTATTAACAAAATAAATTTACATTAACCGGACACTACTGATAGGATAAATAAAAAAAAGCTGCAACCAAAATAATGTTTCTTTGCCAAGAACAAACGGCTTAGAAGACAAAAAACGACCATTGTGACTGCCGATGGACCAATAAGGGACTTGACCTTAAATAACGATCCTTTCCACCTCATCTAGCGAAACCTGATCATTACGCCGATCATAAAGTCCGGTTGTCCTGGCCGATTCATGATTAGCCATTTGTTGGGCTATCTCCAGTTTTCCACCATTCCTTAAATATTCGGTAATTCCCGTCGCCCGGAAACTGTGACATCCTATCTTAGTCAGGATGCCGGCATCGAGAGCTCGCCGGTTGATCATTCTGTAGACATCAGCCTGAGCCAGCGGGTTTTCCGTCAGCTTTCCGGTTCGCCTGCAGGCGGTCCGGAAAAGAAAGCCTTTTTTGTCAGCGCCGATTTCCGCCGCCTCCATATAGGCATGTAAATATTCTTCTAATTTATGATGACAGGGCATTTCATGGAGCTTGCCACCCTTTTCGTGCAACCTTACCCAGGTTCTCCGGCCCTGGATATATACATCCTCCACCAACATCTTGATCGCCGCCCCTACCCGGGCAAATGTATACACCATTAAACCCATGAGAGCCCGATCTCTCAACCCCACGACGGAAACATCATCAATAACTTTAAGGATGTCCTGGGCCTCTTCCACGGTCAATATAGGTGTTTTTCCTTTTTTAACCGAGTATTTCGGTCCCCGGACGGCGCTCGCCGGATTAGCCGGCACAATTTGACCCACGACCAGCCAGTCGTAAAGCATGCGGACGGCGGCCAGGTGTTGTTTCACCGAGGGAGCGGCCAACTGCTTTTGCAGATCCTCGACATAAGCCGCCACATGGACAGGGCGCACATTCTGCAGGGAGGCAAGGCCCTCATTAAGGCACCAGGAGGCAAAAGAACCGGCAGCCTTGACATATGCTCTGCGGGTATTGGCATTTCGGATATTGACCGTAAAAAATTCCAGCACCTTCTCGGCGGTTCTTTGATCCGGGGCAAAAAGCGCCGGAAGCGCTCCCTTATTTTCTTTTCCTACGGCAATAATTTCACCGGTCATGAAGTCCTCCCAGGATAGTGGTTTAATGAATGATAATATCCTTTATCATACACTAAAGGGAGGGGGTGTGCAATGGGTAGGCCGGGGTGAAAACAAGAAACAGGCTATGACTAAAAATTAGGTGTGTATTCCCGTTGAGTCAAATCTTAGGTGGTCTTTTCCTTCGCAACACTGCCACGATATCCTTTGCCGAGAGCTTTTCTGCTGGTCAGGCAAGATACATCCAAATCGCGCATCGTCTTTGCGTCTATCAGACCAAGGCGATGCAGGCCGGTCGCCGTTTCGTGTGCCGCCCTTAACGCTTCGCTCTTATATCGTTTCGTCACAGTTCCTACACCACTTTCAAATTAAATTAATCTAATCCATTAAAAAGGAAAATCTATGTCGGTAATTGTCTAAGAATAAGAGTCGGAGAGATGCTACCTCAGCTCAAGACAGAGTTCACGTCCAATAAGCGCCGCAGCACGCTGGAGCGTCTCAATTGTCACATTTCCTTTTGCCTTGAGAATTCGGTCGACCTGCGCTCTGCTGGTGTGCATTTGTTCGGCCATTTGCGTTTTGGTCATTCCTCGCTTTTTCATTTCTTCGGCGATTTGCCAAGAAATTACACGTGTTACGGCTTCCACTTTTGCGGCTTCGTAAATGCCCTCTTCGTGCAAAAAGTCGTCGAGCGTTGATCCCCAATGTCGGTTTTTTCCGCTCATGATATCATCTCCTTCATTCTTTTCCGCGCCAGTTCAATTTCATCGGGCGGTGTTTTCATTGTTTTTTTGATAAAACCATTCACAATGCCGATCCGCCCTTCATGCACGAAAAATAATATTCGCGCGATGCGGCGGCTCGGCAAACTGCTGCGCACTTCCCATATTCCATCACCAAGAGAACGGCACAGCGGCATACCTACAGGCCAACCTACTTGTACGGTGGCAAGGTCAAATCCAATCTCGCGCCTGTCATCGTCCGGCAAGCCCCGCAACCAATCCCTCACCGGCTCAACGCCGGTCGCAGTTTGGTAAAAGACAATAGGTATTTCACTCAGATGCTTGCTGACCATGAACAATCCTTATTAAGGGTATGTATCATATATGGTACGTTTATGCAAGAATATTTCTTCTCTTCATAATGGCATATGCCTTAATCGGAAAACTGCACGGCATCAAGAGTATGCCCTTCGCTCCAGTGTGGCGGTTCAGGCCCGCGCTCGCAACGCTACGTGCATACACTTGATGCCGCTTTCCAAGCGGTGTTCAGTATTCGGCATCTTCAATGCCAAACACTTCCTTCTTTTTCCTATAGCCAAAAAAAACTTTAAAGGGGCGCTGCTCCTCGCACAATCAAGGGTGAAGGCTAAAGCCCGAGAAGAGGGGTTTCCCCGGCCTTCCGCGCCTTCGGCTTGTGCAGGCCGGGTGAACCGAGCCTTCATAGGTGAGCAGGTTGGGAATGATTGCCGAGACGCCTTTGCCGGAACGGGTAAGGGGCGCTGCCCCTCATGTAGTCAAAGGTAGTTCATCAGAAAATGTCAAAAACCAAGCTGGCTATGTGAACCGAGGCGCACTAGATCAAGATGTTCATCGTCAGGCTTGCGATAAATCAGTATTAGATCAGGTTTGATATGGCAGTCACGATGATCCGACCATTCACCAATAAGCGGATGGTCAACATTGCTTTGGGGCAAAGGCAAGTCGGCGGCGAGTAAGTTCACGACTTCCATCAAGGCGGCATCAATGATTTTGCTGTGCCGCCCTGATTTTTCCCTCTTATAGTCACGCTTAAAGCGGGCCGTGTACCTAATCTCCCGCATTGAGTTTCTCAAGCAGGCGGTCAGGGGTTCCTGCCGTAGTAAGCTCACCGCGACGAGCGGCCTTCATGGCCTCAATGGTTTCATCATTGGGAATAAGAGGCTCAAAAGGTAAAGCCTTCTCCTTTGCAATGCGAATCATCATCATGCGGAAAGCATCCGAAACGGTAAGTCCAATAGAAGCAAGCACCGCTTCGGCTTGAGATTTAACGTGTTCATCAATCCGCGCACGGACAACCGAGTTTGTAGTCATATTTAATACCTCCTTGTGAGCTACAATGTAGCACACAAGGAGGATAAAGTCAAGTGCTTATTAAATAGTTGTTTATTCTCAATCGGTTGTCTAGTGATCATCAAAACCATTTTCCCCCCAATGCCTCCCCCTATATCGCAGCTTAGCGGCAAAAACTGCACGGCACCAAGAGTATGCCCTTCGCTCCAGCGTGGCGGTTCAGGCCCGCGCTCGCAACGCTACGAGCATACACTTGATGCCGCTTTCCAAGCGGTGTTCAGTATTCGGCATCTTCAATGCCAAACACTTCCTTCTTTTTCCTATTGCCAAAAAAACTTTAAAGGGGCGCTGCTCCTCACGCAATCAAGGGTGAAGGCTAAAGCCCGAGAAGCGGGGTTTTCCCGATCTTCCGCGCCTTCGGCTTGTGCCGGCCGAGTGATCCCCCTCCCCTCTTCTCGCCCTTGACAGCGCTACCCCCGGTCTATCCGGCGAGCAACGGTTGCATATGCAACCGCAAACTCAAGGGAGATCGAGACTATGACAAAAACTATCGACAAGGAAATCCTTCGGCATTTTCACGGAACAGAGAATTGGTATCGTCGCGGCATAGCCCGGAATGTTCTATATACAGACGGGGCAAAATACGTTCCAGAGACAGCCGAGGCTTATTGGTTGCTGGACGAAATCGCCTTTTCTCAAATGGTCAAGCGTGTTGCCGCTGAAGAATTCCAGCTCTGGAAGTTAAAGGTCAACTTGAAGGAGCAAACAGCAAAGCTTGTTTGTGAGGACGGAAACGGTCACACCGTTTTCAGGAAGAGGATTCCTTACACGGATTTTCCGCTTGAGGAGATCAGCTTCTATTTCACGAATAACGTCATTCATTTGCCGAGTGAATATTGACCAGGCTCCAGCGCCCAGACTTCGACTTGGGCGCTCTTTCTTTAAATATTTTAATTCCTTTTTATAGAATCATGTGGTAATGAAATCATAAAATAATAAAATCATAATATCATGACATCATGACAATATGAGGCTAAGACATGAAAACCATCGCCATCGTAAGTCAGAAAGGCGGAAGCGGTAAAACGACCGTCGCCGTTCACTTGGCCGTTTGTGCCGAACGATCCGGGAAAACCTCAGCAATCATTGACCTTGATCCCCAGGCTTCGGCACTTGAATGGCGCAGCCGCCGCGAGGCTGAAACCCCGGAGGTTATCACAGCAACGCCGGAGCAGTTGCCTGTCCTTCTCAAAAGCGCCAAGGCGAACGGTGCGGACTTGGCTATTATCGACACAGCCCCCCATTCCGACCGGGCCGCCGTCGCAGCGGCCAACCTTGCCGACCTTATTTTAATACCTTGCCGTCCCTCTGCCTTTGACGTGGCAGCTATCGGCACGACTTTTAATCTCCTGAAAGTAACCAAGGCTCTCAAAAAAACTGTTGTCCTGCTTAATGCAGCGCCGTCGAGGGGCCTTTTAACCGACACGGCGGCGGCGGGTCTGGCCGAGATTGTCCCTGTCGTGCCCGTCCGCCTGCATCAGCGAGCGGCCTATTCCCATGCCATTAATAGCGGCCACAGTGTCGAGGAATACGATCCTCAAGGCAAGGCCGCCGATGAAATACGCGCCCTTTACAAATGGATTATGAAATCATAATACAATGAAATCATGAAATCATAAGGATATAACATTATGGCAAAACTCAAACCGGGTTCCCTTTTTAAAACCAAGGAAGAAAAGGAAGAACCGCTTGAACCACGACCGGCAACGGATCAGAAAAAGCCCAAACGCGGCAAACATCTTATAAGTGGATTGTTCGAGGAGCCTGCTTATCGGCAGTTTACGACGCTTGCGGCAGAGTTAGGTTTGCAGCGGCAGGGCCTCTTACGGGAAGCCTTAAATGATATTTTTGTAAAGCATGGAAAGCCGCCCATAGCATAGGGCAGGGGGCTTTAGGTATTTTTCTTCGCTTTTTGGCGGCAGAATCCTATAAACGCCTGATCGGGGTTTTTCGGTCTTTCGCCCTTTTGGGCGATCCATTCGCGCCATTGCTGTTCCAGGTCATAGACATCCAGGCGAAGCGGACTAAAGGCTTCCTTAGCTTTGTTATAGGTTTCCGTCTTGAGCAGGATTGGCCTATCATCGGGTTCTTCTTCGTGGAACAAATCATTGGCCATTTTCTCAATTACACCCGAGCTTGCTGGTCTTCTTCTGCTTCCAGGAAGCAGGGGAACGGGTTTTTTAGCAACATGCGGGGGGCTCGGCTTTAGTAGCAATCCCTTTTCCAAGGGGTCAACCTTGGCGGTTTCATAGACTTCCAGAACCCTTTTTAACCGCAAAAGCAGTTTCTTTTTGAAGTTTCTCAAACCCTGTTCATCTTGCGCATAGTCGGCCCCGAATTGCAGTTGTAGCAGGGGCCATGGGATCATGGCATCCTTTTTCAGGTAAGACATGCGGTAGGTAAGCCAGCAGTAAAGATCAAGCTCCAGCGGCGACCGCTTGAGCGCCTTTAGAGCGTTCATATCGACCGGCACCGGCCTGTCCGTTATTTCCTTAAAAAAGTCCGTGCTGAGCGTAACCGTCGATTGCCAGAGAGGTACTTGATCCGGTGACTTCGGAGTCCACCACAAGTTGTACTCTTTTGCGATCCTGAAGCCTGAACCCTGCTCTGTAACTTCGTTTCTGTACTGGCAGGATACGGTTGAGCTAAACAGGCGCACAATCTGGTTGCGTAGGCGTGTAATATCGCCCCGCTTGCCGCCTTGCCTTGCAAGGCCAAGCTCAGCCAGAAAAGCCGATAGGGTAGGACCAAGTTCCAGCACCGGCGAGCGCGTATAAAAGGCTTCCGTCGTCATCCATGACAGCAGCAGGCGTGGAATTGAGCCGTAGGGCAGCCCGATCTTGCTAGGGGCAAGTATGGTAAGCGAATAAAATCCGTTCTCTCGCGTAAATTCGCTCCCTGGCGTCGCTTTGTGAGGGATTGTGGCATGGACAAACGCCCTTGCCATATAACCAACCACCCCGGCTTTTTTGGCTTCCTCGGCCTCGGCTCTCAATGCCTCACCAAGTACCTTGTCTCTCTCGATGATTTCCCGATCCATAAGCCCCCTTGAGGGTTGTTTTTCTTGAATCTATTCTTTGCTTTTTAGCACAAATCCCTTCAGATCACCTTATTTTTCTGCCTGTTGATAACTCTCTAAGCTTGCGCTGAAACGGTACCGCGCCAAGGCAGTTTTTGCGCTGAAACGGTACCGGATTTGCGCTGAAACGGTACCGGATTTGCGCTGAAACGGTACCGCAAAACACGGTCAACACCTTAGTTTTTATAGCGTTTTATTCTCTCCCTATATTACCCTATACTCTTACCTATATTTAAAAACACCTATAAGGAAAACGAGAACCCCCTAATCACCTTTTCATGTGACATCGAGTACCCCCTAAATCCATATAGTATTTACATATAGAAAATCATATAGCCAAAAACCTAAAGCCTGTTGATAAGGAATTCGCCTTCGGCTCAACCATCCTTTTGGCAATAGGAAAGAAAATTGCAAAAAATATACCGACGTTTCTTTTTCCTATTGCCCCGCTTACGCCAGTCCCAAGCGATACTTGAGCATCTCATTCCAGTCCTTACCCGTTCCAACATCAGGCACCACTCGCTTGGTTTTACGTTCTTGGAATACTATCGCCCGGACTTCTTCCGCTATCTTTTCGCCGCCTTCATCATGATCAAACGCTATGAGGATTAGGGCGTCTTCGGACATTTTCCCGACAGCATCCCGGATTAACCCCGGCTGCCGAGGATTGAGTTTCCCGCCGGTCGAAGCATACCGCGTCCGGTCGATTCCGTGCAGAATATGATAAGAAAAGGCGTCAATGGCGCTTTCCACCAGGATAAGCTGATTATCATTTTCCCTGATCCGGCTTGACCAAAGCCCTTTCATGCCGCCCGGCGCAAATCCGGTAAACCCCTTGTTTTTTATCTCATAGCCGCAGAGCCCTTCATTATCGTAATGGGGGAAAAGGGCGTTATTGCACTGATCCACACGAACACACCCGGCGAAACGATCAAGGGCAAGAACATCCGGCCCGATACCCCGGCTCGTCAGATAGGGCAAGGAAAGGCAGTCTTTGGCCTTTTCCCACGCCTTTAGGACAATGCTCCGGTCGCGGGACAGGGGTAAAAGCTCCTGAATGAAAAGATTGGACTGAAGAGACGGCCTGGCCGTGCCCAGCCATTCTCGTAGCCTCTTGCGCACCTGGCCGAGGTTGAGAGCGCTCCGGTTTTGCAGAAAGTCGATAATCGTGCCGTTGTCGCGGTCGTCCCGGACGGAAAAATAAATCCAGTCTCCGCTTCCCTCACTGCGGGCGACAATAATCTTGTCGCCATTCGCATGGCGCATCACAGCGGAATTCCGGGAGCTTGCTCGCTTGTCCAGGGCGTACCCCAGAGAAGCGGAAAACTCCGAAAGGTTTATTTCCGTTTTAAAACGTTGCAGCTCATTATCGTACATGGTCATATCATACGTTATTGCAGTCTTTTCCCAAGCGCATTTAAGCGGGTGTCATGGTACCAGATCACTTTTTTCCCTGGTATCGGGTTAAAATTCTCGATCAGGACAAGCTGTTTATTTTCCCTCAGAACCATCAATTCATCGGGATAAGCCAGGCTTCTTTGAGCAATGTCGAGCGTCGTGCTGCTACTGCTGTTTCCTCCGCCTTGGCCGGTTGAAGAGGTGAAGGCGTTTGCAATGGCGTTTGTGATGGATTTTTTCACAATTGTTGTCACGCCGCAGAGATTGGAAAAATATTCGGCGGTTTTATGGTCACGGCTGCCAAAATACTGAAGCACCCCGGAATTGCCGATGAAGGTTTGCCAGCCAGCCCCATAAATCTTTTCAAGCTGGGAAAGGTCTTGCACGATCCCCAAAGCTGCATCCCAAAACCGGCCATGAGACCGTAGGCCTGCTCAACCATGGTCAGGCGGTTGAGCGCCGCCATTTCATCCAGGAGAAGGGGTAATTGTAACATAGCTGCGTTTTAACGCAATATAACTTCCTTTTTTTACAATTAGTTCTGGAATATTTTTCATTGAATCGGAAAATCCTTCATCGAATTCCAGTATTCTTGTTCTATATGGGGTTACCACAGAAAACGGAAAAAATCGTACGCTAAGAATTACGATAGCTGGTCCATCAGGTCGAAGTTTCCCATCAGGCGTCACGTGACGGTAGAGGGTCTGCCTGGTTATCCCCAGCTCTTTGCAAAGGTCGGCGACTTTTGTTTCGCGTTGCCCCATTGCTGCCATAGCAAGTCGAAGTTTGGCAACAGTCATTTTGTAGGGGGCACCACCAGATCTCCCTCGGGCCCGTGCTGCCGCTAAGCCGGCCATTGTCCGCTCACGTATCACTTTGCACAGTAAGGATTTGTAGATGTTGGCGCTTACCGAAAACTTCCTTCTTACACTGCTCACTGCCGCACACTTACCAGCAGTATTCGCGACAAAATAACCACAAATCTCACTTCCCATAGTTCAAAATTCGCCATAAAAATGCCTCATATTTTATTCTTTTTCCTATCGCCCAATTTGTATTTTTCTTTTCATATTTTATCTAATTTGATATATATCTTCTAAAGCTTTTAGGGAGGTCATACATGGCAGGTTCCGACAAAGATAAACTTCAAAAACTGATCGACCAACGCAATCAGCTGGAAGAAAGAATCAAAAGGCAAAAAATGAAACTCGACAGCCAGGAACGCCAGCGAGACACCCGCCGCAAGATTCTGGCCGGAGCCTATCTGCTCGAAAAGTACAAAGACAAACCAGAAGAGTTAAAGAACCTGCTGGACAAATTCCTATCCCGACCGGCCGACCGGGAACTTTTCAACCTGAACATTACTACACCCAAAACAGCAGAGGAAAAAAGTCTTTAAGTGGCGAGCAAAGCGAGACATAACCGAACAAGTCTTTTTCAATGAGGGCGCACTTATACATTGTAGGCAATGTGTGCGATAAACAATGGCGAGTTATCATCTTTCAGCACAGGTAATCACGCGGGGAACAGGCCGAAGCGCAGTAGCGGCGGCGGCTTACCGTTCCCGCACGTCCATCGCCGATAAAAAGCAGGGATTGACGTTTGATTATACGAAGAAAAAAGACCTGGCTCATTCAGAAGTCTGTTTGCCGAAAGGTGCGCCGGAGAAGTTCCGGGATCGAAACTATTTATGGAACGAAGTAGAGAGAGTGGAAGTCCGCAAGGACGCCCAACTGGCCCGGGAAATTAACGTCGCCCTGCCCAAAGAACTAAACCTGGAACAACAGATAAACATGGTGGAAGAATTCGTTACCAGGGAATTCACCAGCCAGGGAATGATTGCCGATGTAAACATCCACTCCCCGGAAAACAATCCTCACGCCCACATCATGTTGACGATGCGGGAGGTGCAAAATGACGGCTTCGGTAAGAAAGTGCGGGCATGGAACAACCGGGAAAATCTTCACACCTGGCGCAAGGATTGGGCGGAGATTCACAACCAAAAGCTGAAGGAAGCAGGATTTGATGTAACGGTTGACCACCGCAGCTACAAAGACAGAGGGATTGATTTAATTCCTCAAAAGCATATCGGCTATAACATCAAATTCCGGCCCAAGAATTATCTGGAACTGCTGGAAGTACAGAAAGATAATCTCGACAATTATATCCTGACGAGACACATCAACGGGCAGAGAATCATCGACAGCCCCGAAACCGCATTGTCCTATCTCACCCACTACAACGTATCCTTCCAGGAAGAAGACATCGACCGCTTCCTGGAAGGCAACACCTTTGAGAAAGAGCAATTCGACCGGGCCAAGTTCAAAATGATGAACACGACAGAACTGGTCAGGATCGGGCTGGACGAGACAGGAGAGCAACTCTTTACCACCCAGACGATGATTGACAAGGAAGAAGAAATGATCCTGGCCGCGGGAAGAATGACGGAAAAGGAAAATCATTTAATCACAGTACCCATCTATAACCAGACACGAGCCAACTATTCCCTGACCGCCGAACAAGCGGAAGCCATGCGATACATAGTCGGGGGAAAGGATATTTCCGTTGTCCTGGGAGCAGCCGGGACAGGAAAAAGCTACACCCTGGCCGCCGTCAGAGAAGCATACGAAGCGGCAGGATATCGGGTTCAGGGAATGGCATTATCGGGAATAGCGGCGGAGAATCTGGAAAATTCCAGCGGCATCAAGAGTCAAACGCTCTTTTCCCAGCTCAGCGCCTGGGATCAGGGAAAAGACCTGCCGACCGCCCAGGATATTTATGTTGTGGATGAAGCCGGCTTTGTGGGGACGCGCCAAATGCACCAGATTATAAACGAGGTCAGCCGGGCGGGGGGGAAAATTATCCTGAGTGGCGATATGGAGCAACTTCCGGCCATTGAAGCCGGGGGCAGCGCCCGGGCGATAATGGAGCGAGTTGGTTATAGGGAGTTATCCCAGGTCCGGCGACAGAAAATAGAATGGCAGGCGCAAGCCACCCGGCTGATGTCCAGTAAAAATAATTATATGGGAAAAGTAATTGAAAGGTATGCCGATAATGGAAACATCATTGAACTGCCAACAAGGGAAAAAGCCCAAGAAGGCCTTATTGACGACTGGAAGAAATACGTTATCACCAACCCGGAAAAATCGGCAGTGATCCTTACCTATACCAATAAAGACGTGAAACGGCTAAATCAGCTGGCCCGGACACAGATCCGGGAAGCGGGGCTTCTCGGGAAGCGGGAAATAACCGTTCAAACAGAGAAGGGAATCAGGGCGTTTGCGGAAGGGGAGAAGATCATCTTCCTGGAGAACAACAGGGGAATGAACGTTAAAAACGGGTCCCTGGGAACGATTGAAAGGATCGGGCCGGATCGGTCTTTCCTGGTCAGGCTGGACAAGGGAAAGACAGTTTCTTTCGATCCGCGACAGTACAAAAATATAGATCATGGCTATGCCATGACCGTGCACAAGGCCCAGGGAACCACCGTTGACCGCTCCTTTGTCCTGGCAACGAAGCGTTTTGACAAGCACGTTGCCTATGTGTCTCTTTCCAGGCATCGGGACAATGTAACGATGTATTATGGCCGGGATGACTTTAAGGATCAAACAGCATTGCAAGAAGCCGTGGAAAAGAGAAATATTAAATCCCTGGTCAAAGACTTTGCCGATCATAGGGGATATGAAGCTAATTACTATATGCCGGACTTCCCCAAGTCCGTTCATCAAAACAAGGAGTGGTTTGTTGTACCGGAAGGGAAACTTCAAGAACCGCTCCACGGCCATTACCAGGGTGAGACGCAATATCAAGGAAATACCTGGCACAGGATCAAAAACGATGACGGCGAAAGATTCCTGATTCCGTCAACGGCCAAACTCAGTCAAAAAGACCTGCTCCTGGAACGGGTTGATTATGACGGTAAAGACCTGGTTAAATCCGCAATAGTGACCAGATCGCCCATCAAAGACAAATTACGTGAAAAGACAATGGAGCTGGGGCGGTTCCTCGGCTTGTAAGCTGATTTTTCGTATTTGTGGAATGCACCAGTATTTCCTCCTAAACGAATAGACTCTTGTCAGGATATTGAAGAAATAAACCGTGTGTCGCGAGCTGACCACAATAACAGTGGACAAAATGTATTATTTTGTCTAATGGCCCCAATCCCCTTTATTTTTCATACCGAAAAAGAAAGGCTGGGGAAGAAACCCGGCCTTTAGGTGTGTCTTATACTGGGCGTTATGTTGACTTAGAAATATTTCCCTTGATTTTTTATAACTTTTCAGCCTGATGTTTTTTAATTAAAAACCAACACATATTAAGTGAGAGAGACCTCCCAAGGCGGGTCATTTGTTCATCAGAAAGAGGTCGATGTGATCCTGGACTTACGAATCCATATACACCAGCGAGACCTTTTTCTTCCTCTGGATTGATGAATCCGATTGTTCTCAGAAATGCTATAATCGATCCCCATTTCGTTGGATCATAAGAAGGAGAGCTTGCTGATTTTTGATTGTCTGCAATTGAGCGAGCAAGTGTTTCAAGAGCAACACGAATACTATTAAGACAAGCATTATAATCTGGAGATAATTTTGTAAATGCGTTGGTTGAATCATTAATCTTTTGAATTATATCGTTTGCTTCTGGTAACGAAGAACTCTTTAGTACTTTTATAAGGTCATCATCAAGTGGTGGAGCATCATTTATTGACGGATCAATCTGCGTTAATGATTTTTCCTCGATAAGGTAACCATCTAATTGTAAACAGCGACGTAGATCGTCAAATCTTTCATCAAATCTATAGTGTGGAATAACCCTTTTACGAAGATCACCGCTTGTCCGGGCAATCTCTTCAACGAGCAATAACAACTTCTCTCTATTATCTTTTAAATTGATGTTTGTATTCAAAAAATCAAGCAATCTACCTTCTTGGCAATTTCCAATGGTTCTCAGGTCATACTTGCGCAAAAGACCAATAACAAAAATATCATATTGAAGATCGAGAAATTGTATTAGTGAATAGCGAGTTCTGGAGCTAATCATTTATCTTCCCTGTTTTCTTTTTTGATGTTTGTTCTCTATGTCCCTGTATTTTCGCATGATTCTTAAAATAATTCAATCAAATATTATATAAAACTACGCTTGACGGAGCGGATAAATCATTTGTTTTTTCCGCACCTGTCCTACGCAACATAACATGCCATTTTTAAGCGACAATTTTTTTCGGACTGAAGGAGGTATTTCCGCAGCCAGGTAAACCTTTGTTGATTCATACACTGAGCAAAATGTCTTATTTTGTCTCAGGCGTAATAAGGACGGACTTGGCATCAAATCACGATCCTTACCGTCAGGGAAGACCAAACGGCGACCGTTGTAGCCAGCGACGGCAACGGTAAGGAGATTGCCCGGCAAAAAATCCCCTACACCGACTTCCCCCTCAGATCGCAGCGTCTTTACCTCGTGAACGACGGTCGATACCGTGTCCTGATGCTTCCGAGCGAATATTGATCGTGGGAAAAAATAAAATCTCCGATTTCTTTTAAAATAGGTATAATTTATTTAAAAAGAATTGGAGGTTTCTATATGTTTACTGAAAGGGAAATAGCATTTTTAAAAATGCTTCAGAAGAAAACTATGTGTACGATTACTAAGAATGATGATTGTGAAACAATTAATGTTCTTAGTAAAAAACTCCCCTTTGGGTGTATCGAGCTTGATGGAAAGTATATAAGGTTGACACCCGTAGGCAGGGACTGCGTTAGTGAAATTTTGAGGATTCAAAATGACTAATGGATTGATGCTAGCGCTAATAATACTGTTCACTTTTGCAGTTTTTTGGCTGGTCAAAAAGATCGTGCAGCAATCAGAAAAGTCGGAGCTTTCTGTTAGGGAAGAATACAGCATTCCAGCTACAAACGATCAAAGAGAGTTTGAGAGTCAATCCGCAGAAGAGGTTATAAAACTGCTCGAAGCAAGTATCATAGCTTCGGGCTATTTCAGAAAAGAGAAAATTCCCGAACTTATTTCGATCTTCCGAAAAAATTCAGATTCTTTTGGGCGTGCTAATACAAGAGTAGTGTTTGACGGCGATTCTTTCCTTACGGTCGAAGAAAAGCGAAAGTTGGGTTTGAATACGAGAATGAAATATTCAAAGAAGTTTATTGAATATTTTAATCCGTTATCTTTTAAAACAATAGAACCAAAGAATGCTCTTGAATGTATGGAACTCGATGCATTTTATCGTGTGTCCAGAAAAAAAGAGCTTCTTAATTTGAAGAAACTCGGATTCGTGAAAAAGGTAAAGATAGTACCGGTTGGTGATGTCTGCGATTGTAAGAGAATTAAGCAATTTAAAATAATATATAACATTGAAGATGTTCCAGAATTACCACTGCCAGGCTGTGATGCTCCATATTGCCGGTGCAGCTATGAAGCTATTATTTCCGATTGATATTTAGTGACATTGCGGATTACAGAGCCGAGCGCATTTTTATCACAAAAGTCCGCAGGCTTTGCTTTGAGCACCAGCGATATCGGGCCAGTGGTCTGAATCTGGTGGTAGCAGCGATCATCCTTTGGAATACAGTCTACTTGCAAAAGGCAGTTCAGGCTTTGCGTGACCATGGACGGAAGATTGATGACAAATTGCTGAAGAATTTGTCTCCTCTGGGGTGGGGGCATATAAACCTGACAGGAGATTACATCTGGAAACAGGATAAGAGAACAGAACGACGCAAAACTAGGCCTTTACGACCAATTCAAAATCCTTAGCGTACGATTTTTTCCGTTTTCTGTGGTGACCCCAATACAAAACTTCTGGAAGCCGGATTTGATACAATAATCGATCACCGAAGTTTTGAAGAAAGAGGAATTGACTTAATCCCGCAAAGGCATGTCGGATATAATATAAAATTCGTACCCAAAGAATATCTCCAGCTGGACAATGTTGATGTGGACAATGCGAGAGAATACGCAGTCATCAAATGGACAAACGGAGAAAAAATAATAGCCGATCCCGATAAGGCGCTGTCTTACCTTACGCATCAAAACGTTGCCTTCCGGGAAAGTGACATAGACCGGTTCCTGATTACACACACTCTTGATGATAATCAATTCCATGAAGCAAAAAAGAAAATGCTTCAATCCAAAGAACTCATTAAAATATGTGAAGATGACCAAGGGAAGCCGCTCTTCACGACAAGGAGCATGATAATAAAAGAAAAGAGAATGATTGACCTTGCTGGAAAGCTGGACATGCGGCTTGGTCATGACATATCACCGGAAATCAAAAAACAAACTCTGGCCAATTACACACTCAATGAAGAACAAAGAGAAGCTTTCCGGTATGTAACCAGCAGCGGAGATATATCCATGATCATGGGTGCGGCAGGAAAGGTCATTATGGCCGGCGATATTGAACAGTTGCCAGCCATAGAAGCCGGAGGCGCAGCCCGGGGGATTATGGATCATGTGGGTTGCTGCGACGTGCTGCAGGTAAGAAGACAAAAAACACAATGGCAGGCGGCAGCCACCAGCGAAATGTCCAATCCTTCAGGAAAAATGAAGGAAGCCATTGAAAAATATGCCGATCACGGCAAGATATTTGAAGGGCAAAATATCGATCAGGCAACAGATAAACTGGTCAATGACTGGAAGGAATATACCAGTCAAAATCCGGACAAGTCGTCTTTAATTCTGGCATATTCAAATAAACAAGTTACAGCCTTGAATGAACGGGCGAGGGCGGAAGCAAGAAGGGAAGGGCGGCTTGAAGAAAAAGAGCACTTCATAAATACGGAGAAGGGGACAAAAGCATTTTCTGAAGGGGAAAGGGTCATCTTTCTGGAAAACAACAGAGGAATGAATGTTAAAAACGGATCACTGGGAACAGTCCTGAAGATTGACGACAAAGCTATAGAAAAATCAATTTTGGTGAGACTGGAAAACGGGAAAATGGTTTCTTTTGATCCGAATCAGTACAGAAATATTGATTATGGCTACGCTATGACCGTTCACAAGTCCCAGGGATCGACCGTTGACCGTTCTTTTGTCCTGGCGGAAAAGCGGTTTGACAAACATTTAACCTATGTTTCCCTGTCCAGGCATCGGGAGGATGCGACGCTTTATTACGGGAAAAACAATTTCCAGAGCAGGGAAGCCTTTATTGAAGCCGTAGAGAAAAGGAACTTGAAATCTCTTGTATCCGACTATGCAAACCGCAGAGGATACGAAACAATTGAGAAAGACACAGACAAATTCCAGGAAGTCACGATATCGGGAAGGAAGTATCTGGAAGTGCCGAAAGGCGAGCTTAACGAGCCAATTACAGGTGAATACCGCGGCGATCTGCAACACCAGGGCAAAACTTATCATAGAATTGAAAGCATCGACAACAGTAAGAAATATCTTGTTCCGGCAACAAAATGTCAATTGCCGCCATAATAGAGCCAAGGTTATTCGCCGTAATGGAGCCAGTACAAAGTGTTCAAAAAACAGCCTCGGACACCTCTTTCAAAACGACTTTTTCACCTCCTTTAGCGGGTTAATTTTTTGCTCTTTTTGACAAAGAGATTTTTGCTGTTGAGGAGCTGGTTGTGATGACCGATAACTTTGTCCTTCGAGGAGGACATTGTAAGCGCCATGCCGAAGCCGGTCAACTGTGGCCGCCCCGAGGATACGATTGGGGAAAGCTTCTGCCCATTCCGGTATATCCAGATTTGACGTGATCATCGTGCTTTTGCGTTCATATCTTTCGGAAATCACATCATGGAAGTCTTCGTCCTGGCTTCCTTTGAGCGGTTTAAGTCCGAAATCATCAATAATAAGCAGATCGATATTGACAAATCTGGCAAATTGCCTTTCATAACTGTTGGTTGCCCTGGCGGCGTGAAGCTGGTTGAGCATCCGGTCGGCGGTGGAGAACAGGACATTATGCCCGGCGCGAATCGCCGCATGCCCCAGAGCCTGGGCAATATGACTCTTTCCCGTTCCGCAGGGCCCGACGATCAGGACACAGACCGCCTCTTCGATAAAACGGCAGGAAGCCAACTCGGTGATGAGAGTCCGGTTGAGACTGGGACAGAATGTAAAATCGAACTCTTCAAGGGTTTTCTGACTGCGGAAACTGGCACGACGCAGTGCCAGGGCAAAGCGTTTCTGACTTCTTCGGGCGACTTCATCCTGAAGGATCAAGGCCAGAAAATCCATATAGGAGAACTTCTCTGCGAGCGCCTGGCGGTTTCGCTGTTCGATGGAATCCAGAATACCGGATAAACGTAACTGTTTGAGCAGGGGAATCAACTCGGGACTGGGATTCATCGGGAGACCCTCCTTTCTTCAGGGATGTTATTGATACAACGGAG
>Ga0208462_1001368_pt1 | contig 16874 bp, 16 predicted proteins | sample AD_SCU001_MetaG_FD_184452 | JGI IMG/M metagenome (GOLD analysis project Ga0208462, IMG submission 184452) | Active sludge microbial communities of municipal wastewater-treating anaerobic digesters from China - AD_SCU001_MetaG (SPAdes) (version 2) | ecosystem: Engineered > Bioreactor > Anaerobic...
AGCCCCGGCGGCAGGAGCTGCCCCCGCCTTTGCCATGTCGGCGGGCGGAGCCGGCGGGATCAAGCTGATCCTCAAGGACGCCAAGGTTACCATCGAGAAGGTGACGCTCGCCAAGTGAGCGTCCACCCTTTCTTCATTTATCCTTTATTTATTCCCTCGCTCCATCCTCCCCTGTCTATACTCATACCTCATCTGAGCGATACCATCTCTCCTCTGATGCCAACAATACCCCGACTCTCGGCCCTTCATCCCCGACCTAGGGGGCCATCCTCTGGGTGGATTGCGGTGGAGTCCCATCCCTCCTTCTGATGTGGGTGACGAAGGACGGATATCCTGGGCGGAAGATCGCCTACTGCTCCTCGCCGGATCGGCGGCCTAATGCTCTCTATCGGACCTTCATGCTCCAGCTTCGGAAGCTATATGAGGGTCCATGAGGGTTCAGGCGACGTTCAAAGGATATCTCGAACGGCCCTCCGGATCGGGCCGGTTTGAGGCCGGGGAGGCTGCAAGATCCGCCGGAGATATTATTCGGTATCAAAAATGACCAGAAGGGAACGTTTAAGTATTAGTTTCTCAGGTAGGTTACTCTCAAATGGAAAGGATGGTCGGATGGAGTAGGTGTGGTTTAAAAAGGAGGATAAAAAATGGCGTTTTACACCCTTGGTCTCACCTTCTGGATTGTGATCGCCCTTACCGTAGTGGTATTGGGAATCTGGATCTACGGCCTCTACTTTAACTTCAAAAAGTGGGGGATGGGATCCACCGGTTATCAGGACGAGCTGCGACACAGCTTCTGGCTATTTATCGCGACGTGGATTCACGAGGCCTTCAAAGATGGAATTTGGGTATTCGTGAAGACCCTCATCCTCGACGTCCTCCTTCTTAGGAGGACCCTCAGGAGGAGCCCCGTCAGGTGGATCATGCATATGGCCATGTTCTACGGGTTTTTGACCCTGGCCGCCCTTTCGGGCCTGGGCCTCTTCATGGACATAATTGAGCACTTTAACCTCCTGGGCCTCGCCCACCAGGCTGAGATGGTGAAGGGCTATATGGAGCTGCCCTTCGACTTATTCGGCTACCTCCTCCTCTTCGGGTCCACTATTGCCGTCCTGAGAAGGTTCATCCTCCGGGAGGTCAGGTCCCGGACCTCGGCCTACGACGTGGTCCTCCTCGGCGGAGTATTTCTGATCACCATCACTGGGTTCTACGCGGAGTGGCTGCGGGGCAACTCCTTCCTAATCGGAAACGCGTTCGCTAACCCCGTATATGCACCCCACTTCTCCCTGCTCCACACGATACTGGCGCTGGCACTCTTCGTCGTGATCCTTCCCTGGAGCAAGTACATGCACGTTATAGCTGCACCGTTGACGATTCTAGCAAACAGAGGAGGCGAGTAGGATGGCAGAAGAGAAGAAGAGTCCCGCAGGAAAGCCCCTCATATCAGGATTCCTCAAGTCCACCCAGCTGATGGAGCTGGACGGATGCACCCGATGCCAGGAGTGCATGAAGTGGTGTCCTACCTTCGACGTAAGGCAGGACCGCCCCGAGATCACCCCCATGTACAAGATCGCCAAGTTCAGGGAGCTCCTCGGGAGCCAGTACGGCCTCCGGGCCAAGCTATTCGGCCCCAAGACCTTCAACGAGGACGAGATCAACAGGTTCACAGAGGATACCTACTACTGCACCACCTGCGGCGTCTGCGGCACCGTCTGCGAGTCCGGGATCAATACCGTCGAGCTCTGGGAGGCGATGAGGCCAAACCTCGTTGCAAGAGGAAACGGCCCTTACGGAAAGCAGTCCTTCTTCCCCGCCCTCCTCGGAAAGGACAGAAACCCCTTCCAGGCAAAGCAGGAGGAGAGGCTCTGCTGGGTACCCAAGGACGCCACCGTCCTGGAGTCGTCGGAGATCGCCTACTTCGCGGGCTGCACCGCAGCCTACCGGCAGCAGGCCCTCGCTGTGGCATCCGTCCGGCTGATGAACGCCCTGGACATACCCTTCTGCATGCTCGGAAAAGACGAGTGGTGCTGCTCATCAGCCCTGGTGAGGACCGGTCAGCGCAACATTATGAAGGAACATGCGGTCCACAACGTCGACGCCCTCAAGGACAGGGGGGTCAAGACGGTCCTCTACGCATGTGCTGGCTGTCAGAGAACGGCGACCATCGACTGGCCAAGATGGTATGAGGGTTACATCCCCTACAAAAACATCCCCCTCTCCGTCTACCTCAGAGAGAAGATCAGGAGCGGCGAGGTGGAGTGGAAGAGGCCCCTCAACTTCAAGGTCACCTACCACGACCCCTGCCACAACGGAAGACACCTGATGCATGTCAACGGAAGGGACGTGGCCTTCGAGGCCCCCAGGGACATCCTGAAGTCGATCCCCGGGGTTCAGTTTGAGGATATGGCTCGATCGCGAGAGTTCCAGAGGTGCTGCGGCGCCGGCGGCGGCGTCAAGGCCGGAATCCCCGACCTCGCCCTAGACTGCGCCAAGGCGAGGATGGGCGACGCCCAGCTGATAGCAGCGGACGTGATCACCAGCACCTGCCCCTTCTGCAGGCGGAACATCATGGACGGGAGAGCGGCGATGGAAGGATGCGACGTTAAAGTCCTGGACGTGGTGGAGATGATGACCGCAGCCATGGGCCTGGACATCACGATCCCCGACAATCCCTACATGAAGTTCCAGGAGCAGGATGTTCTGGTCTGCGACGAGGACGTCTGCAAGGTTGAGACGATCGAGAGGAAGGCTGAGGGGAAGGACCTCGTAGGAGAGGCCCACTGATCCTTCGAGAAACCGTGCCGGGGCTTTTTGGCTCCCGGCCGTCTGTCTCTCTTTTCTTCTCTCTTTCGGCCGCATAATATGTCTCAGTCGTTTCTCTCCTTTTCACCACTTAATCTGCCGTTTTGCGCACCCGTATAATAATCTCAAAAAAGTGGCAGGAGAGGCAGCAATCCGGGAAGGTCCGGCCCATCAACCGATTCTCTTCCAGTGCTCGTGCTCGTGGGTCCAGAGGTCTTTATTCATCTCCACCAGGGCTTTGAAGTGCTCTCGCATCTCCTGGTGAACCTTCTCTTGATCTGGATAGACCTTCTGATCTCTTATCGCCTCGACGAGCTCCCCTCCCAGAGCGAAGCCCCGCTCCTCGGCGGCTTCCATCTCACCGGGGATCCGGGGGGACGCTCCGGCTTCCCCAACGACGCTGGCCCCGAAGCCGACCAGGATCTTGTTCAGGTAGCCGGTCACCTCTCCGGAGGCGGGGCTTCCTGCAGTGGCCACCGAGCAGCCGTACTTGCCTATCAGAAGCTGACAGTGAACGGCATCGGCCATCCTGTCCAGCATCGTCTTCATCTGGGCTGTTACGGTGTGGAAGTAGTTGGGTGAGCCGAGGACCAGTCCGTCGCATCCCAAGATCTTCCGAAATAGCTCGCTGAAGTCGTCGTCGTGTACGCATCTGCCTGTGGCAAAGCAGGTGGCACAGGCGTTGCAGTACTTGATATCCAGCTTGGAGAGGTCGATCAGCTCCGTCATGGCTCCGGCCTCACTGGCGCCTTCTAGGACGGTCCTGACCAGCCTCAGGGTCTGGCTCTTGGAGCCCCTGGGGCTCGAATTTATCCCTATGACCTTCAACTTATTCACCTCGATCTCATCCCTGAAAAGAGATCCTCCCTTTCCTCTATGAAAAATCTTCTCTTCGATCTATCTTTCTATCTCGCCGACGGCCCTCGATAGGTCAGGAGGCTCCTCTGGGGGCCGCGATCCATCGATGCGGAAGCCTGGAGCTGCCGGGCTGGCTAGGCCACGATCCCCCACTTTCGGATATCCTCGTCGTCTCCAGGTCGCCTTCGACCCCGTAGAACCGGCGTCCTCGCTGGGAGGGGATTACACTTATATTCGGCAGGAATGAACTCTAAATCTGGGAGCATGTTGATCTTCCACGGGGTCTGGGATGGCGCTCGATTTCATCCCTGGGCAGAGTCCGTCGGATTTCGGCTCTTTCCGGGGATGAAGGTGCGGGTGACGGGGCAGAGGGCGTCGAGGTTACGCCATCCCTCGAAGAGGAGCAGTCGGAAGAACGGCAGGATCGGTTATGGGATTTGGGCTAAGAGATCGAAAGCTGTAGCCCTCCTCCTCCTCCTCCGCCCTGCGGAGGCCAAAAACGCCATGTTGAGACCGCTCGGAGATCCGCCATTTCCCAAGGACGATCGCCGATCTTTCCGCCTTTCTTCTGAGGGCATACGAGGTTGCTGGTCTGTTGGCACTGGATGAGGCAGCTCGTATTGGATTTCGTCGTCTCGCCTCCGCGTCCGTCCTGAAAGAAGACCGATGACGGCCCAGCCGCCAGACCTCGTCACCTCGGACTTTGCAGCATCTTTTGGCGCCGGAGGGGTTCTAACGTCGGCTGAGTTCCTCCGCCAAAGCCGATGAGCCCCTCAGGACGGGACGAGAGATGCTTCCGTCCCTGAGAACGGCTCCAAGGATCATAACGAACCCGATCCCTAGCCCATCACAAGTGAATACCGAGTTCTATAGTAGTATCCGGTGGGGTACCTGTAGTATGGGTAATAGTAGCTGTATGGGTAGGAGTATGTGTAGTAGTAACTACTCGGGTAGTAGTAATTGTAATAGTAGCCGCTCGGGTAATAATAGCCGTAGGGATAGTAGGTGTAGCTGTTATACGAGCTATAATACGGGCTATTGTACGAGTCCCAGGGAGAGAGCCAGTCGTAAGAGGGAGACGTACGATCTGGTGGCTTGATCGAATGTCTCGGATCTCCGTCACCCGGTGGATGGGCGGCTGCTGCGGAGCAGAGGAGCCCAATCGCCAATAGCAAAAGTACAATTATTGCCTTAATGACTAACACCCCAAACCGTCAGGGTCCATCCAAGTATTAAAGCCTGTTGCTCCTGCGAGTCTCTTTTAGAAAGTTGACCGGATCAGGTTCTGGACCTGGGGCAGGCGGATATTTGGCGCAGGGGATAGGGATGGCGATGCTCTCGGATTTGAATCTGGACCATCGTGGGTGGCTGGTTCGAGAGAGAGCAGAAGGTGCTCTGGGTCTTCAGGTTCGAAGAGGCTACGAGCGGTGCCTCGGATGTTGCCATTTCTACAATGATCATCAATCGGTAGAAATTTTAAAGAAGTGTCTACATTATAAGTATAATTTAATTGATAAACAATAACCAGGTCCATTGAAAACGTCATCAATCTCACATTGAACTACGCCGATATTTGGACAGCAACGACTCCGAGATAACTATGGCTGAGGCAGGTGGGTGGACACCGTCGGCTGATGAGGCCCAAAGACCTTCCTGGCCGATCTTAACCTATAACCAATGAATAACTGTCTCTGTCATAGAAGTACCCAGTAGGGTACTTGTAGTAGCTGTACGGATAGTAATACCAGGTATAATAGCGGCTCGCTGGATATTGATACGTATAATAATAACTTACCTGGCTTGATCGCGTGGAGTAGGCCCTTTCGGGAGGGCAGTAATCGTGGAGAAAATTGGCCTGGCTGGAGAACGATTTGTAGTTCGAGGGAGAGAGCCACTCCTTGGAGATATCCGTTTTATATGAAGTTGTCATCGGGTCCTCCGAACCCCCACATCCTGGAGAACCTGCAGCTCCAGTGGTGCAGAGGAGCCCGAGGGCCAACAGTGGAAGTAATATCATCGCCTTCATAGCTAACACCCCGGATCTTTTTGTGTCATCAAAGTATTAAAGCCTATTGCTCCTGCGAGGCTCTTTTAGTAAGTAAGTTGCAGATATCTGTTTATGGGATGGGCCCCAGGGCATTTTGCCTTGGATGTGGGAGACGATAAGCAACCCGCAGCCTGTGAGTTCGATGCTGGACCTCCAGGCCCTCCATCAAACCGAGACTCTCCCTTAGAGGTTCAGCCTCAGAGGCTCAGAGATGCCCTCTGCGACGGTCATTATGGGGTTGAGATAGGTATTCTGGTTCCATTCTCCGCACAAACTAACCCTATTGATAGCGATTTTGTGAATATATAGTGCCGAGTTAATCTTACCTAGTTTTAACTATCCTTATATTGTAGTTTTGTAGCATTTTACCCTGTGCTCTGTCCCCCGGTGGGGGTACTAACCTTCCTTAATGCCCATTGATCGCTTGACGTTGCGCATACTCGGCGTTTTCCCCCCAACGCATGAATATGATCCCGATGACTCGTTCCAATTATTCTCACTCATAACCCAAAAGTTGATACATCATGGAAGTCTCAAATTGGATTGGTCCTATGATACCACACCCTTCCAAATCAATTGAGCGCCGATTCCTGATAGCCATTGCCCTTACTTGCGCCATATTGATCGTCGAGTTGGTAGGTGGATGGTGGACGGGGAGCCTGGCCCTGCTAGCCGATGCATCCCATGTATTCCTGGACATCTTTGCCTTGGGGCTCAGCTATGCTGCCCTCCGCCTCTCCTCCCTTCCGGCAGATGAGAAACATACCTTCGGATACCATCGTTTCGAGGTCTTCGCTTCTTTGATTAATGGGATAACGCTTGCAATAATATCGATCTGTATATTCTGGGAGGCGTATCATCGCTTCGTTTCACCCCAGCCTGTCATGGGCATGGAGCTTCTGACCATTGCTCTTCTGGGTCTGGCAGGAAACTTGGTCGTGGCGTTCATCCTAAGAGGCGATCATCACATCGGATCCGACATCGATCATCATGATCAGCACCACCCTGCTGTAGAGGACGCCAATGTGCAGAGCGCAATGTTCCATGTTCTTGGAGATGCATTGTCATCTTTCGGCGTGATCGTTGCAGCGGCTATAATCTGGCGGACTGGCTGGATGCTGGCTGATTCGTTGGCAGGCATGCTGATAGGTGCGATCATCCTCGTCGGCTCATGGAGGGTGATCAGGTCCTCTGCACATATAATGATGGAAGGAACTCCGACCAGCCTCAACTTGAGATATGTCGAAGAGGATATGCTCAGTTCGCCAGGTGTGACCGATGTGCATGATATTCACATATGGAATCTCTGCTCTCAACATGTCCTCCTCAGCGCTCATGTGGTGATGGACGGCAAAAGCCAGATCTCGTCTCAGGATATCATGAAACATTTGAAGTCCAGGCTCAAGGACAAATTCGGAATTGAGCACACCACTCTGCAGATGGAATATGAGTGCTGCGAGAATGACTCGGTGTGTAGAACTTGCAGATCTTGAGGCGATGAAGACTCAATCAATCAAATGCCTTGCAGCCATTGAGAGATCGCAACGGAACGACATAAGTGTTTCTTGGCTCCCCGGAGGTCACTCATGGCCTGCAGGATCCAACCAAGGTTGTTGACGTCCCTGGCCAAGCTGGGATGATCGGGACGTATACCGCTCTTCGACCTTCAATGTGGTGACTCTGTTCAGTGCCCCATCCATCGGTAGCATTTAATTCCAACGCGCCGATGTAATCGTCTTTGCGCCTATCATGTTCATAAAGTTCTACTCGAATCCTCCTATAAAATGGAGGGCTCGACCAGTTAATAGTTCTAGCTTCGCCATAGTTCATCCTGAACGGTTCCCAGTCCAATACGTCTTCCTAACCTCCATCTATGAATCATTTCAGTTTTGGCTCATCGATGGCCTCTTTAGTCCTGTCACAGATTATCCCTCGAAGTTCAAATAACGCCATTGCTTATCACTTTTCGTGATCTTAAATCTCCTGTGCCATTACAGCAACCGAAATGGCCTTCAGTTCTTTATTCCCTTTGTTTGTCAGGATAACATCATAGAGTAGCGGCGCAACAACTGGCACACTCATCACAAAACCTGTTCCACCATAACTCGCTGGTGTCTGATGAGAGAATTCCCGCTCAGATACCGTCTCCTCGAACCAAACTGTGCTATCGGCAAGAAGTATCCCGCCAGATATCGGTGTGCCAAATAGTATTCTAACGTTGAGGCCTGGAACCGTGCGGGACACTGCTCCTATGTGAAAGTGGAGCCGATCCCACTTGCTCACATCTAAACTTGGTAGTAGCCTCTTATCTCCTCCCACGGGGATGGTCAGGTTCTGGACCAATACCTTCTTGAATGCTGCATCTGTTTCTCCCATCTTCATCCGCCTCATCTTCAAATTTTAAGGGTTTCCTATCCTAACAGCTCTAACTGATTATCTAAAAGGTCCACTTTGAATGACCTTTTCATAAAAGTGTAAAGGCTTCATTATATAAAATTTTTTTGGTTGGGTGGATGAGCTTTTTTTTTTAAAACTGGACGTGCCCATTAAATAAAATTTATATTATGAACTAATTGTTTAAGATGTTCCTAATTAAAATGTCATAAATCGGGGTATTCTTTTTATTATGTGTCAAGATATGAAACACTATTTAGTCAATGTTTTTGAGTATTGTATCGCCCATGCTCACGCGGTTCCTCAGATCAGGATTTGCGGTTTCTCCAATTCTCCCCCGAATCGCAAATTGGAATGCCGGAAGACAAGCCAATCCCATTTAAAATTATTTCTGAACTATTATTCTAAATGTTCAAATTAGGGCACTTCAGTCGTTATATTCAGTTAAATCTATAAATTTTGTTTTTTTACGATAAAGGCACAAGTTAATACATCAAGGGTTTGGTAGAAAACATCAAAATCGTTATCAAGAAAGGTAAGTTTGGTGCGGGGGATGGGAATTCAGCACATATTTACTAGTAAAATTTGCTGCCCGGTTAGCGTTCCACACAATTTGCGTCTGGACGAAGCTCTCAAGTGAGCTTAGACGCAATGCTCCTTCCAGCCAGTATTCCCGTTGCAGCAGCTGTTACAATTCCTCTCGACATACCAGCACCGTCGCCAGCCACATAGAGCCCCTTTATCGAAGTCTGCAAGCTTCTATCCACCTCAACCTCCCTGGCGTAGAACTTGATCTCGGGAGCATATAGAAGTGTGGAGTCAGCATTCACTCCCGGCACGATCTGGTTCAATATCTCAAGACCTTCTATGACGTCCATCACGATCCTGTGCGGCAATGCCATGGATATGTCCCCTGGGGTGACGTCCTTGAGGGTATTTTCCACCGTGTTACGGGCTATCCTCCCTTCGGTGGATCTCCTGCCTTTGTGCAGGTCACCCAGCCTTTGGATAACAGGCCGCCGCCCTCCAATGGTTGTAACCAGTTTGGCTATGGACATGCCGTACGCCGTGGTGTTCTCGACGGGCTCAGTCAGCTCAAGCCGAACCAATAAAGCAAAATTTGTATTTTCGGATCTCTGATTTGTCATGGAATGCCCGTTTGTAGCGATAAAGTCTGGATACTCCTCCTTAACTACGAAACCACCAGGATTGGTGCAAAACGTCCTGACAAAATCGTCGTACCGGCGGGTGACGATGTGGAACTTGGGGTCTCTGTTTATTCGGGTTATGGGATCCGTTATTATAGAGGGCACTTCTACTCTTACACCTACATCCAGCGGCCCATACCTGGCCTTAATCGCATATCTGTCCAGGAGAATGCCGATCCACTGAGCACCAACTCGGCCTGGTGCCAATAGGATCTTGCCCGCTTTTATTTGAGTACCATCGTCGAGTTTGACTCCGCAACATCTGCCGCCGTCTATTATCAGATCTTCGACCCTAGTGTTAAGCTGAAACCTGACACCCTTTTGCTCTAGGTCTCTTTTGAACGAAGATATGATCTCTGGCGTTCTGTCAGAGCCCATATGACGCTGTTTTATGGGTACGAAACGCGCACCAGCAGAAGCCGCTTTTCTCTTGAGCATTTCTGCATCGTCTTCGGATGGTTCAAGTATCTGGTCTGGAGCACCGTATCTGAGAAATGTTGAGTCTACATCATTGATCAGATCCCAGGCATTGTCCCCTGCAAGACGCTTGAGATCGCCGCCTATGGTTGGATGGAGGTTTAGAAGACCGTCCGAGTAAGCACCAGCACCGCCAACGCCGCACATTATGTGGCAGGGATCGCAATGGAGGCAATGACCTCTATTCTTCATGGGGCAAACGCGCTCGGATACGTCCGCACCCTGATCTATCATAAGGACGTTTGCACCTGACATGGAAAGCTCATTGGCGGCAAATAGCCCAGCAGGTCCGGCTCCTACGATGATCACATCAACCATAAAAAACGGTATTATCGTTGCTGCTATTTAGGATTACAGATCGGGACTATATAGTTAGGATAGATGCGAAAATTTCAGGGTGATTAAAACACCGTGCAGCCTTCATAGATCTCGGCGCCGAACTGGATGGCCTCCTCAACAGCGGCGAGGTCTTTCATCAAGAAGATCCCCTCCTTGGCAGTCTCCGTGAACGCCACCGAGTTCCTGAGGACGGGAGCATACTTGCGGAACTTGTCAAGCTTTACGACGTAGCCTTTCAGATCCTCTATAAGGTATGCATCGAACCCGTTCCGCTCCAGCAGCTTGAGAGCTTGGTTCCTCTCCCTCACTGACTTGAACTCAAACCTGTACGTCTCGCGATTGTAGTGGTCAGCAAGTTGCCTGAATAGCTCCTTATTATCATCGAAGAAGTGCTTGAAGACCCAGAGCTTCCCGACTTTGAAGACGTTGATCAGCTTGCGTTTTTCCTCCACATCGAAGGTTTGTACGCCCATTGCTTGTTCCCACCTCCAAAATCACGATATACTTCGCACCTTTCCAAGAGCCTGGGTCAATTAGCTGATCGCAGAGGGACGAGAAATCCGCCAATATCACGGCTCCCGGACTGCGGCACTCATCGACACCAAATCCCGCAGCTTCCGTATGGATTCCAGCTCCTCGGCGGCCTTTTTCAGTCTTTCCTCCTCTATGGAATTGATGATCTCGTCTATCGACGCGCTGAGAGCATAAGCTTTGCAGGGTCGACCTTTCCCTTCAGTGCTCTTGACCTCCCACTCTCGAATCCAGTTCTGGCTACGGAGGGTTCTCATCGCAATACTTACTTCGGGTTGCCGTAGACCAGACCCTCTTTCGATATCTATCGACGTGCCCTCGCCGGCGGCCGCCAGGTATGTTATGACTTTGGCTACATTGCGTTGGATGCCTAAACTCTGTAAAAGATACGCAAACTCGTGGCTATCGTCGCCTAGCGCATCTGCTAATCCATCTCTCATTTGAAGCTACCCCCTATGATAGTGATTAGATATGTATATATTACTATTATAAATAATTGCTGTATTCATGATACCGTATAAAACTTGGGTAGACGATATGGCTCGAGGAGTTCGTCTTAGATGATCATCTTTTGCTTGGCGATGTGCTTGATCATATCGGATGACAGCTTAGTTTTATTCGAATACCCCGCAGCTCTGCAACTTGGAGGTTATTTACCGGTATGAGCATTTGTGGCGTACGGGAATTCAGCCCTCAGGAGATCAAAGGCGATAGGATCAAGTGGAAGCGTTGATCCGGGACCTTTCCTCCTCGATATGCACGGTCTTTTTCAGGCAATGAACCTCTGAATGTTGACCTTTGCCTTTGCCCTTCAGTCGAGTACGAGTATCATCTCCTGGGTGAGGGTGTTGACTTCCTTAACGCTGGCGTCCTCGATGGTGGTGACCGATCCGATGACATCCATTAGTAGAATCTTTCCCTCTCTCTTTTTGGCCACGACTATATTTCTCGTAACCTCTCTTCTGGTGCCATCCTTCTCTTCCAGGTAAACCACGAACTCGCACATCTTCATGCCTCCAAAATTTCCTTGATCCTCATGATGTCCTTCACCGCTTCAGACTGGGGCGAAACTTCCAGGAGAAGTAGCCCCTCTTTATCAGCTTCCATCACAGCCCGGTCGTATCCGACAGAGCAGATCTGGTCTGCGGCTCCATCCAGAGCTCTGGATACGCTCTCGACCTCCTCCTGCCCCTCAGCCTTATTCACCACGACGATCTGTCTTTTGACCCCCAGATCCCCTGCGAGCTTCATCCCGTGCTTGGCCACCTCCACGGATTTGGGCGTGGGCTCTGTGACGACCAGAGACAAGTCGAACTCTTGAGCCATGCCCCGGCCGAATATCTCGACCCCTGCCTGGGAGTCGACTATTAGGAAGTCTTCGTCCTCGGCATCAGATGCCATGTAGCCCATGAGGCGCTTGACCAGGGCGATGGAAGAACAGAGACATCCTGCCCCACCGTAGGGTATGGTGCCCATCACCAGGAGCCTGACCCCATCAGCACCCTCGATTATGTAGTCCTGGATGACCTCCTGAGCATAAGACTCCGACGCATTATGATAGTGATGGTGGGCCATCCCCAAGTCATCTTCATCCTTGGTATCATCCTCATCCAGATCCAGCATCTTCCCGATGGCCTTCTTCTCGTCGGCAAGAGGTCGAATACCGGATAAAGGGACCCCCAAACTCATGGCCAGGTTCATGCTGGGGTCGCAGTCGATCACCAAAACTCGGTATCCATCCCGGGCCAGGAGCCTGGCAAGGGTGGAGGCCACCGTCGTCTTGCCGACGCCCCCCTTGCCCGTTAGGATTATCCTCTTCATCGGGCCTCCATCACCAGAGTGTTGACGAAGACCGTCTCGTCGAACTCATCGCTGGCCTTCTTGCTGGGGTCCCTATGGCGTACCAGGAACATCCACTCGCCATCGGTGGTGATGGGGCCTCTGGCTACGCCTTCTTCGTCGGTCTTCATCGTCCAGATATCTTTTTCCTCCTTTTGAGATACAGCCTTGACCTCGGCCGCGGGAAGGGGCTGGCCCTCATAGTATACCTTCAGCTCAGCCTCGCCGTTCACTCCTATCCTCGGGTTAACGGGCACGATCTCCAGTATGCCGTGGACGAGGTTGCCTTTGAACTCGCCAGCTTCACCTATGGGGATTATTCTCTTTGCCATCTGGTGGAAGGACCCTGCGTAGGTTACGTTCTTGAACTGGTGCTTGGGGCCGATCTGGTGGCCATCGGCTGTTTGAGAGATTACCACCGCTGACAGGTCGACGACGGCTGTATAGTATCCATCGCCGTCTGCTGAAAACTTGATCAGATAGTGATCTTCGTTGAGGGTAAGGGACGGCGTCAGGGTGGTGCCCTCGGGGGTATAGACGAGAGGCGTTATCCTCTTGGGATCTAGTGAGCCATCTCTCCTCATGTTGTGTCCAAAGGAGAGGGACAGCTCTGCCCCAGAGTTGTTCGCTTTCGCTTCGCCCAGCCAGATCTCGTGGCCTTTTATCATCAAGGCTAGTTTATTATCTTTCATCGTTCTATCACCTTCGGTTTCGATATGATAAAGTCTTCATACATGGTTAATAAATCTGTTGCAACGCTGAAATATATATTACATATGTATATCTTATATGGAAATATTTATTACTATGAAATACCTATGGCGATAGAAGTATGAGGCGGCAAAATGAATATTGAAGCTCTTGGAATCGTTATTGTGGCCGTATGCATCTCGCTAGCCCTTATGCCTGCAGGCGCCTCGGATTTCACGCTAGAGATCTTCGGGAACGCGAACATGGATGACACCATCGACGAGCTGGACATCGAGTACGTCCAAGGGATTATCGATGGAACCAATGACGAGACGGAGTTTGCAGACGCCAATTATGACGGCGTGATTGATGAGAAGGATATAGAGCAGATAAGAAAGATTATTGATGGCACAGATGATATGATTACATTTATTGACTATGACGGATCAGTTGAGTCTGTTCATAAACCTGTGAATAGGATCGTCTCCACTTATACCTATCATACTTGGGCATTGAGCATGCTTGGAGCAGATGATAAGATCGTGGCTATTGATGAAACGGTTAAAAAAGATCAGGATAAGATATTTCCCAAGACGAAAGATCTGCCGAGCATTGGTTCATGGTCTGAATATGACGCAGAGAAGATATTAGAGCTGAATCCTGACGTTGTCATCATATATACGAGAGATTGGTTAACCGAAGGATCTAATCCAAATTTGGAGAAAACCATTGAGACATTTTATCCCAACTGTACCGTTTTCGCATGTATGCCTCGAGATATTACATTGATGAGGAGCGAAATGGCAAAGCTCTACTATGTTATTGGAGCAAAGGAGACGGGGATTGAACTATTTGAGTGGATTGATGGCTATTTAGGCCAGATATCTGAGCGTGTGGACAGCCTCCCAGATGGAGATAAGCCAAGGGTCTTTAGAACCGACAACGATCAAACATTCTTCCATACATACACGGGTAATATGGGGGAGTGGCAGACTATCATCGAGCAAGCAGGCGGACTCAATGTTGCCAAAGATCTCGAAGGCAATTTTATTGAGATAGAACCGGAGTGGATAATCGAGTCCAATCCAGACATCATAATTGTTGGAGACAGCAAAACGATTGGCTATTCGAAGGATAGTACAACTGAGGCGGAAGCGTATCTGGAGACACTCCTGAGCAATCCCGCCATCGCCACAACCAATGCCGCAAAAGAGGGACATGTATACCTTATGGACATGAAATTTCTGATGGCAGAGTGGTTTATTGGCTTGCCTTACCTAGCCAAGCTGCTGCACCCCGATCTCTTTGAGGATCTAGACCCAGAAGCGATTCATAAGGAGTATCTAAATAGAATTCGGGGATTGGACTACGATCTGGATCGAGAGGGCGTTTTCGTCTATCCGCCTATTGTAATAGATGATGGCTTGGCCGGAGCGCCTGACAGATAAAACGAATTGGTGATCATGGCCGATAGAACAGGCATTGGGCATTGATTAGGAAGGGTGCAATAGCACCCTTTCTTTTCATTGCTACTAGTTTGCACAGGTAGAGTGAGATGTTAATGAAGCCTTGGCGGAATTATGATGACATATATGGGCAATAATCAGGTATCGTCAGAGGAGCTTAAGAGAAGAATCATCAATCGCTGGGATGAAGCAAGCAAATACTACGACTACGATAGATTTACTGATGAAGATATTAACTCAAAAGTTAGGGATACCTGGAAAGAATTTTTTAACAAAGAGCTGGGAAGCGAGAGGCTGAAAATACTGGATGTGGGCACAGGCACTGGATTTCTATCTATCCTCCTTGCTGAGATGGGCCATGAAGTTGTGGGAATAGACCTCTCCGAAATGATGATCTCACTATGCAGCAAGAAAGCCCAAGAGAAGGATCTTCAGCTAGACCTCAGAATAGGTGACGCAGAATCAATCCCCTTTGAGAACGAGTGTTTCGATGTAGTGGTGAGCCGTTGGGTTTTATGGACTGTACTTCATCCAGAGAAGGCAATAACGGATTGGAAAAGAGTGCTGAAGCCCGGTGGAAGGGCCTATGCCTTTGATACACCTTCAGTAGAGAGAGAAGCGAATACAATTGATAAGTATTTCCGACCCAATTTGGCGAAGCTGGTCATTTCGATTTACGAAAGAAGAAATGCTTGGTCTGAATACTATGACAAGGTGATACGCAGCCGCCTTCCCTTGAATTATGACAAGAAGGGGTCTTTTGATAGGCAAATGAAACTCTTTGTAGATTGCGGTTTTATGGATGTGGCCGCAACCAAGATGGATGAAGCAAGTGCGTTATCAGCGGAGATATGGGGAAGAATGCCCTGGCGCTACCAACTTGGCTGGACCTGCAACTACGAATGGTACTGTATCAGAGGGTCTAAAGCAGTTGAACCACAAGAGAAAGATGATCACCATTTCGGGGAGAATTGAATAGTTCAGAAAATCATATGAGGCCAATTGAGGTATGAGCAGATGATCATTATGGGATGCGCGAGGTGATTCAAGTGGTGAGAATGGTCGTTGGGATTGCGATGACAGCATTATGCATGTCGCTGATCGCTATGCCGGTAGACGCATCGGACTTCACGCTAGAGATCTTCGGGAACGCGAACATGGATGACAAAATCGATGATATGGACATCGAATACGTTCAGGGGATTATCGCTGGGTCCAACGATAAAACGGATCTGGCAGATGCAAATTACGATGGCACGGTTGATGAGGGGGATATAGCTCAGATAGAGCTGATCATAGATGGAGAAGAGAAGGTGCTTACACTTGAAGATCGCGCCGGTAGAGTCGTTACAATAAACATACCCGTTGAACGGATAATTGCCTTACATTATATGGAAGCGAGTGTTATAAGATCACTTGATGCGAACGACTACATCGTCGGTGTCGGTGATGAAATTACAAAAGCATCTACATTCTTCCCAGAGCTAAGCCAGTTGCCTTGTGTTGGAAAAACATGGAGTCCTGACCCAGAGGCTATAATCTCGTTAGAGCCTGACCTCGTTCTTTTCAATGCCCCTATATATGGATGGGGTGGCCCTGAGTTAGTGGAGGCGATCACTCCTGCAAATATTACAGTTTTCTTCTGCGATTTTAGTGATCCTCCATTTTATACGGATGAAGTAAAAAAGCTTGCATACATCCTAGGAAAAACCGTTGAAGGTGATGAGTTTATCGAATGGTATGAAAGCTATATAAATATTATTGGAGATATAACTAGGGAGCTTTCAGAGAGCGATAAACTACGAGTTTTTGATACCCATAGCAACTGGGGATCTTATGGAAAAGATGAGATAGGATCGAACCCCATGATCCAATTAGCAGGTGGGATCAATATTGCCGCTGGTCTTCCAGGAAGCTGGATTACAGTGGACCCTGAATGGGTTATCACTGAGAGTCCCGATATTGTCATACTGCAATCATGGGATAATGACATACTAGTACTCCGGAACGAAAGTTATAAATTTTATTACTCACCATACAATAAAGATTGTGTCTAGGAAAATGTTATACTCGGTTAGACTCAAGGATGATGAGCTAGCGGAACTGAATCAATATCTTCGTCGAGGCAGATCTTCTGCAAGAAGTCTAACTCGGGCCAGGATCCTGCTTTTGGCAGACGAAGGGAAACCTGATGCCGAGATTGCAGAGACGTTGAAGGTTAGCAAG